>ERZ1684502.94-NODE-94-length-22474-cov-202.250323_pt1 | contig 22474 bp, 21 predicted proteins | sample MGYA00580192_ERZ1684502 | MGnify/ENA primary metagenome ERZ1684502 (study PRJEB41476, sample SAMN13258264) | hydrothermal vent metagenome | biome: caldera [ENVO_00000096]; feature: acid hot spring [ENVO_00002120]; material: acidic water [ENVO_01000358] | place...
ATGCAGATGCAGGAAATATAAATCCTAGAACGGATGTTGATACTTTTATCTCTTGCCAAGAAGATTTTTGGGAAGGGATAGCAATTGCAGATGAATTTGCACCGGATCCTATAGGTGGCGCAATGAGACCTACAATGACTGTTACTGGTGATGGACTACAAGGAATATTGCATGGCGTTATGCATATACTCTCTGGTTTATCTAACGTAACAGTAGTTGAGGCTCACGCAAAACCGAGCGATATACTTACAATAAATGGGGTAATAGATTTAGCGTATGATCCTATTTTTGGAAGAATAGGAGCTAAAAATGTTCATTATTTAGCTGGTCTAGATGCAGTAAAATATATGAAAATGAGAGATGCAAAAAGAGAAGATTTCGCAAAAGTAGTTGTTAAAAATAAGAGAAACGGATTAAAGAATCCTAGAGCTTCATTTGCATCAAACTTAACCGAAGAAGATGTTATAAAACAAGATTACGTAGTTTATCCATTAACAGATTTAGATATTGCAAAGTTTGTTGACGCTGCAGTAGTTGTTGTTTTAGCTAGTGAAGAAGTAGCTAGGAAATTTACTGATACACCAATATGGATAGAAGGTATTTATTCTGCAACAGATTCAACTTTAGAACTTTCTGCACTTGGAGAAGCAAACTACCTAAAGATTGCATCTGAAAAAGCATATGAAATGGCTAAAGTAAATAAGAAAACATTGAAAGCAGCATTTGTTGATGATACATATAGCTATAAAGAACTTCAGCATATTGAAGCATTAGGATTAAGTGATAATGCCGTTAAAGATTTAAGAGAAGGAGAATTTGAAGAGGGAGGAAAAGTGGCTGTAAATCCATTAGGAGGACTTTTAGCTGAAGGAAGACCCTTAGAAGCAACTGGTCTTGCATTACTTCTTGATGCAATAGATTACCTTAAACAAGGTAAAGCGGAAAAGGCAGTTGTCGCAAGCTGGAGAGGAGTTCCCACATTTACTGGAGCTGTAGCGGTGGTGAGTAGATAATGAGACCCAACTTATATTTTAGGAGAGTAGCAGTTATAGGAGCAGGACTAACTTTATTTAGAAGAAGGTTATTAGAAACCCCACCAGAGCTTGCATGGGAAGCTGCAAGGAAAGCTTTAGATGAGGCAGGGCTAGAGCTAAAAGATATTGACTGTGTAGTAATTGGAAGTGCACCAGATGCCTTTGACGGAGTTCATATGAAAGGAGAATATCTAGCTCACGGATCTGGCGGAGTAAGGAAAATGGTCACTAGAGTATTTGTAGGTGGCGCTACTGGAGTTATGGTGCCAATAACTGCTTGGTATCATGTAGCTAGTGGCTTATGCGATAAAGTTCTTGCAGTCGCAGAGGAGAAAATGAGTTCAGCAAGGCCACATCCTCAGGGTGTTTTCAGATATATTTGGGATCCCATAACTGAGAAACCACTTAATCCAAACTTAATCTGGATCTTTGCAATGGAAATGCACAGATATATGCATGTATATAATATAAAGAAAGAAGATATTGCCTTAGTGTCAGTTAAGAATAAGAGAAATGCCTTAGATAATCCTTATGCACAAGCAGCAGCCAATATCACTGTAGATGATGTACTAAAGAGCGAAGTTTTAGTATGGCCGGTACAACTTTTAGATATTAGCCCAGTAAGTGATGGAGCAGCTGCAATGGTTATAGTTAGTGAAGATGTAGCAAGAAGATTTACTGATACACCAGTATGGATAGAGGGAGTTGGTTGGACTTTAGATAATACTGAATGGACTGGAAGAGAACTAGCTTATCCTAGATATCTTGAACATGCAGCTCTAATGGCATATAGAATGGCTGGAATTGAAAGGCCAGATAAAGAAATAGATGTAATTGAGCCATATGACCCATTTGATTATAAGGAACTACATCACATTGAAGGATTAAAGATTGCTAAAAGAGGAGAAGCACCAAAGCTTCTAAAAGAAGGTGTATTTGATAAAGATGGAGATATTCCAAGTTCGCCTTCTGGTGGATTATTGGGCGTAGGAAATCCAATAGCAGCGGCTGGATTAATGAAGACAATTAGCATATACTGGCAATTGAAAGGTACAGCAGGCAAAATGCAAGTAAAGAAACCAGTTCATACTGGTTTGGCTCAAGCTTGGGGTGATTTAATGCAAGCCTCAACTGTTATAGTTATGAGGAATTGAGGTGAGAAATATGAGTCAAACCCCTTCCGGGACATATCTTAAAGAAGAAGATTTGAAAAAGGTAAATACAGTAACTTATAAACCTAGAGCAGAATATGCCTATAGTGCAGGGCAGGCCCAAAGCAAATTCCTTCTTGGTTTAAAGGAAAAGAAGATAATTGGAAGGAAATGTAATAAGTGTGGAAGAGTTTATGTACCACCAAAGATGTATTGCGATGAATGCTTTAGACCTACTGATGAATGGGTAGAAGTAAAAGATGAAGGAGTAATAGTAACTGTTGTTGCCAGTTTCATTTCATGGACTAGAGAAAGAGTAGAAAAACCAGAGATTGTTGGCGTTATTAGGCTTTTCCCATCAAATGAGAAGGACTGGGTCTATCCGGGGTTATTCCATAGAATATGTGCAGATTTTGAGAGTGTGAAAAACATGAGCCTATTTGGCAAAAAAGTAAAAGCTGTATGGAGAGAAAACAGAGTAGGTAGTATTGATGATATTGAATGCTTCAAGGTGATAGAATGAGCTGGGAGAAAATAGGTAAAGAAGATAACTTACTAACATGGAAAGATAAAATGGGTGCTGAGGAATACGTATATACTACGGGGGTTGCTGGCGAAGAGTTCTTTAATGGTCTAAAGCAAAAGAAAATAATTGGGAGCAGATGTCCTAAATGTGGCAAAGTTTATGTTCCTGCAAGACTTTACTGCGAAGATTGTTTCGTAAAAACTAACTTCATAGAAGTTAATGAAAAAGCGTACATAGATTCTTATACAATAATTTATAAAGATGACGAAGGGAATAAACTAGAGAAACCACAAATTATAGCATTAATACGTTTCGGTAACACTAAAGGTGGACTTCTAGCTTATGTAGTTGAGGGTGAAGTTGAAATAGGGAAAGAAGTTGAAATACTTGAATATAAAATACCACTAATAGTGAGGGTGAAATGAGCTGGCTACCCACAAAGGATTGGGTTGAAAATAGTAATGTATATTCCTTCATGGTTGAAAATAACATAGAAAAGTTACAAGATTTTATTACTTACACTTATGAAAAGCCAGAAGATTTTTGGGATAAATTCGTTAAACTTATAGGGTTAAAATTCTATTCTCCTTATGATAAAGTTCTTGATTTATCTCAAGGAAAGCCCTGGCCTAAGTGGTTTATTAACGGGAAGTTTAATATTGGTGACCAAATACCAGATTCTTCTGAGGTTTTCATAAAATGGATGGATGAGTCAGGAAATACAAGAACTGTCACTTATTCTCAAGTTTTACAAGAAGCAAAGTCAATCTCCTCATGGCTTAAAAAGATAGGCCTAAAAAAAGGTGATAGAATAGGAATATATATGCCAATGATTCCAGAACTTGTATCGGTATTTTTAGGTATTGCAAGGGCAGGGATGATTGCAGTTCCATTATTCTCAGGTTTTGGTAAAGAACCCATAAGAGTTAGGGCAGAAGACAGCGAAATGAAAGTTATTTTTACAGTAGATACAACTGTTAGAAAAGGAAAAGAAATAAACATGTTGGAAAATTTAGAAGGTTTAAACCTTATTAGAGTTGTTATAGATAGAAGCGGAAAAAGCTCGCCAAATGATATAAACTTTAATGAGGTAAAAAGAACAGGAGGGGATGGACTAGAAATTACAGATGCAGAAGATCCATTTATGATAATTTATACAAGCGGAACCACAGGAAAACCAAAGGGCTGTGTACATGCACATGATGGATTCCCTATAAAGGCTGCAGCAGATGCTTATTTCCAATTTGATATGAAAAAAGGAGAAACACTAATGTGGGTTACTGATTTAGGTTGGATGATGGGTCCTTGGTACATCTTGTCAGCGCTTCTGCTTAAAGGTAAGATAGGTATGATAGAGGGCTATACTGACTACTCCTTACTAACAAAGTTCATAGAAGATATGAAAGTTGATATATTGGGTTTGTCAGCTAGTCTAATAAGGGCATTTAAGAGCGAAATTGAGAAAGGAAAAATAGATGTAAGAATTGCTGGTAACACCGGAGAGCCAATAGATTATGAGAGCTGGAAGTGGCTATTTGAGGCTATACATGAAAACCCAATTATCAATTACTCTGGCGGCACTGAAATATCTGGGGGGATTTTAGGAAACTATGTTATAAGAGAAATTAAACCAACTTCATTTAATGGATTTTCACCAGGCATAAAAGCTGATGTATTTACCGATGAGGGTAAGCATGCACCTGCAAATGTAGTTGGTGAGCTAGTAGTCTTAAGTGTATGGCCAGGTATGACCAGAGGGTTCTGGAGAGATAAAGAAAGGTATATCAATACTTACTGGAGTAGATGGGAAGGAGTATGGGTACATGGAGATTTAGCATATTATGATGAGCAAGGATTCTATTATATTGTTGGGAGAAGCGATGATACCATAAAGGTTGCAGGAAAAAGAGTAGGTCCTGCAGAGATAGAACAAGTGATAAACTCATATTCAGGAGTAGTAGAAAGTGCCTGTGTAGGAGTTCCAGATCCATTAAAAGGAGAGAAAATTATATGTTTCGCTGTAATTAACAAGAGCATAGATAGGAACGAACTTAAAAAGTATGTTGAAAAGATGTTAGGTAAGGCAATAGCCCCAAGTGATATTATATTCGTAAAAGAATTGCCTAAGACTAGAAATGCTAAAATTATGAGAAGGTTAATAAGAGCAATTATCTTAGGACAACCAACAGGGGATGTTAGCGCATTAGAGAATCCTTCAGCATTAGAAGAAATTAAAAAAGCATGGGAGTCCTCTCAGCCATAATTATAAGATACTCCTCCTTCTGGGAATCTAAATTTTATAGCACCATAAGGACATATAACGAGTGCCCCACCACATTCTAAGCATCTTTCATAATGAACCATTATTCTTCCATCAGGCAAGGCTTCATAAGTTCCTGCAGGACATGAAACAGTACATGGTTTATCCTTACAAGTTATGCAAATATCTGTGTTAACCTCTATATGTGGTTTTGGATCTACATTATATTTGTTTAATCCTAACCTTTTAAGGAGAGGAATCATTTTGCAGCACTCACCATATCTTTAATAGCTTGAGTTAAACTTATACCTTTCTCTTTTAATCTAAAGAGCGCGTAATCAATTAATGTTTTCCTTTCCTCAGTTACTGTAAATATATCTGAGAGAACGTTACATAGAACTTCTGGGTAAGTGTTTAACGTTTCTGGCTTATTTAATAAGCTAAAACGACTATATGCGAGTTCAAGATGTTTTAGTACAAAGCTTTCCTTTAACATTTGATAATAAATGTCGGTTCTGGTAAAGTCCTTTAAGTCAACTATTTTCTTTGCAGCCAATCCAGCTATCATGCCAGAAGCTATTGCTAAGTCCATACCTCTTATCGTAAATCCGTCATCTATTAAGAATCCCGCTGCATCACCAACTGCTATTACGTTCTTATCATAAATTGGCGGGAGGTTCTTAAACCCATAATAAGGTATTGCGTGAGCAGAATATTCTAGTACTTCTCCCTGTATTCCTAACCTTTCTCTAAATACTTCAACAAGATCTTGTGCAGGGACCTCTGACTTAGGTAAAGAGTCAAAAGTTACGGCCATTCCAACAGAAAGTGTGTCTTTATTCGTATAAACGAACCCTCCACCGTTTACACCTTTAATTAAATTTACAACTATTTTTGCCTCTCCTTCATCCTCTTTTAAGTTTATATCTGTTTTTACAATTTCTTTAACTCCTAACATCCATTTATCTGGGGTAAATTTCCTTAAGCCAAGGCTTCTAAATACTATAGATGTTACTCCAGAAGCATCAATAACTAAAGGTGCTCTTAATGTACCTCTATTAGTTTCGAGTGTAATACCCCCATTTTCTCTATATGCGTTTAAAACAAGGGTGGAATATGAGATTAAAAGGCCTAAGTTTTCTGCTTCACCAGCCAACCATCTATCAAATTTCGCCCTCAATACACTGTAGCTATTTTTCTTCCCTTTTTCTTCAAAAGAAAAAACAAGTTTTTTATTTTCTCCACAGTAAATTTCAAAAGTTTCCTTTGTTATTGGCCTTTCAAGTGGTGCCTTTTCTAAAGCATCTGGTATTAATTTTTGAAGGGCATGGATATACATTCTTCCTCCAGATACATTCTTCGCACCACTATATTCTCCTCTTTCCAGTAAGATTACATTTAGCCCTTCTTTTACAGCAGTTATTCCAGCTGATAAGCCAGCCAGACCCCCACCTACAATTATAACATCTGCATCAAAAGAACTCACTTCTTTTTCACCTTTTCAGTCATTACTTTACAGAACTCTATTGCATCACCAACAATAATGTAGTCCGCGTTTTCAACTATTGGAGCGTTTTTGTCTGTGTTAACTGCAACTATAATTTTAGAATCTTTTATCCCTGCTATGTGTTGTGGCTGTCCAGATATTCCTAGTGCTATGTAAAGTTTTGGCTTAACCTTAACTCCTGAAAGTCCTATTTGTCTATCTTCTGGTAACCATCCTAATTCAGCAGTTACTGGTCTGCTTCCTCCTAATGCTGCTCCTAATGCATTTGCCAACTCTTCAGCATATTTTATGTTCTCCTTACTTCCTATGCCTCTACCAACAGATACAATAATTTGCGCAGATGTTAAATCTACTCCGCCTCCACCTTTAGTCTTTATCTCTATTCTCTTTATCTTCTCTTCTTTAGTTTGAACTTTTATTACCTTAGTTGCTTTCTCTTTTACCTCAACAGGTTTCTTTGAAACTGTTAATACTATAGGGTAAGAGAATTCAATTTCAGCAATACCCATACCACTATAAACGACCCTCTTTGCTATGTTTCCGCTAATTTCTATTACATCCGGTATTATTGGCACTTTCATTAGTCCCGCAACAATTCCAGCAACTGTTTTATCTCTTTTAGTGCTTCCAGTTACAACAATTTCTGGATTAAGAGAAACTATATAATTTGCTATAAAATCTTCTTTAATATCATCAATTAAATAGAGTTCGTCTGTGAAATGTACTTCTTTGTCACTTATTGCTATTGTATTCTCATTGCTGAAATAACTTACTGCGGTTTTAATTGAATCAACGTCTTCCGAATAAATTACAACCTTTCTCATAACACTCCCTCCTGTTTGAGATATGATAACAATTTCTCAACTGCTTCTTCCATTTTTCCTTCAATTATTATCTTCTTTCTTGTAGTAACATATGGTGTAATTCTCGCAATTTTTATTTTAGGCTGCTTGTTATAATCAATAGTTTTCACGGGCTTTTTGGCAGACTCCATAATTTGTCTTACAGTTGGTATTCTTGGAGTATTAATTTCACCGACTACAGAAATAACTACTGGTAAGTTTGCCTCTACAACCTCATTAAAACTAGTTAAATTTCTTTCAACTCTTACCTTATTACTTTCTATTGTAATTGATTTTGCATAAGTTATAACCGGATAACCTAAAAGTGAAGCCAAATATGAGGGAAATACAGAGCCAGAACTATCAGTGGTCGATTCCCCAGCTAAAACAATATCTGGCTTAATTGGGGATATTGCTTCTGCTATTGCTTCTGCGGTAGTCATAACATCTTGCTCTTTCATATTTATTGCTATTACCTCATCTAAGCCCATTGCTAGTGCTTCTCTAATACTCTTTCTATCAGTATTGCCCGCTGTCACCCCTATTGCTTTTCCACCATATTTTTCCTTTATCCTTATTGCTTCCTCTATTGCATTTTTGTCGTAAGTACTTATCTTTGGTGGGACATTTAAATCGAGTTTATCGCCAACAATTTTTATTAAGCTGTCGTCAGGGACGATTTTAAAACAAGCTACTATGTTCATTGTATTTATAAGAAGTTTTTAACCATTTAAAATTATTTGCTAAAAATTTTTAGACCACTAAGTAGAATTCATATACATGGTCTTTCCTTTTAAGTCAATCGAGGACTTTACAATAGATATAACCCAAGATCATGAATTACTAAGAACTTCAATAAGAGAATTTGCTGAAAACGAAGTAAGCAAATATGTGGAAAAAGGAGAGCTTGAAAGGGATTTTCCTAAAGAATTAAGGGAAAGAGCTAAGGAATTAGGTCTCTATGGTTTAGATGTTCCAACAGAATATGGAGGGCAAGGAGCAGATTACCTTTCTCTCCTTGTTGCTACAGAAGAACTAAGTAGGGTTTGGACTTCATTTTCAGCATTTTTACTTATTCAATGGATGTTTAATCAAGCCTTAATAAAATGGGGTAATGAGACTTTAAAGAAAAAATACTTGCCGGAGACTGCAAAAGGTGAAAAAATTGCCGCATTTGCAGTTACCGAGCCGACTGCAGGATCTGATGTAGCCGGAATAAAATCTACTGCAAAGAAAATTAATGGGCATTATATTCTTAATGCTAGAAAAATTTTCATCACAAATGGAGACATCGCAGATTACTACTTAATTGCAGCAAGGACTTCTCCTCCAGATCCAAAAGCCAGATGGAAAGGAATTACAATGTTCGTTGTTGAGAAGGAATGGGGAGTTAAAGTTCTTGGAAGGATTGAGACGATAGGGCTTAAAGCTTCTCATACTGCTGAAATTGCATTAGAAGATGTAAAGGTTCCAGAGGAAAATGTCTTAGGAGAATTAGATGTTGGCTTCAAGTACGCTGTAGAGTCTTTTGATTATGCGAGAACGATAGTCTCAGCACAAGCAGTTGGAATAGGACAAGCGGCTTTAGAAAAGATGGCAAACTATTCTCTTCAAAGAACCGCATTTGAGAAAAAACTAGCTGAATTTCAAATGGTTCAACAAAAAATTAGTGAGTCACTTGCAGATCTAACTACAGCTAGGCTACTAACATATTGGGCTGGGACTTTATATAAGAGAGGAAGAAAAGACGAATTCGTAATTGTATCATCACTAGCTAAGTTCCATTCAACTGAAGCAGCAGAAAGGATTGTATTAAGAGCATTAACGGTACATGGTGGTTATGGAGTGTCTGTATCTACTGGTCTAGAGAGACTTTTAAGGGATCTGCAGATACTTAAGACTTATGAAGGTACAAATGATATTCAAAGAATCAGTGCAGCTAGACAATTCTATTATAAAAATATGGGGGCTAAGGTCTAATAATTGAAAAAGAATGATTTTTTATTATGAACTTAACCAGAATAAAGAAAATTTTGCAAGAAGTAATAATTTTATGGCTATGAATTATACCAAAAGTTTACAGCAACTTTTAAGAGTGAAAGCTTTTCTATTTCATACTTATTTGCTCGGTTAATAAGAAGTTTCCACCTTAGTTAGAAATATTATTCGTCCATTCATCATATCTATTAGCCTAAAAAAATTAAAAACTTAATATAGTTTACATAGTTTTAAAATTATTAACCCTTAAACTCTTAAATTTATATATACCGGACTTTTAAAGTATTAACCCTTAAACTCTTAAATTTATATATATCTACAAACTATATTATACCGTATGAGTTTGAGAATAATTGTTGCGATCAAGCAAGTCCCAGATACCGACGATTTAAGAATAGACCCCGTAACAAATAACTTAGTAAGAGAAGGAGTTCCTGCAGTTACTAATCCGCCAGACCTTCATGCGATAGAAGAAGCAATAAGGCTGAGAGAAAGATATGGAGGAAAGGTTATAGTAATAACAATGGGTCCGCCGCAAGCAGAAGAAGCCTTAAGAGAAGCAATAGCAATGGGGGCAGATGAAGCTTACTTAATAACAGATAGGGCAATGGCTGGTGCAGATACATGGGCAACATCTTATACTTTATATAAAGCTATTAAGAAGATTGGAGAAGCCGATATTTACCTGTTTGGAAGAAGAGCTGTAGATGGAGAAACAGAACAAGTTGGACCACAAACAGGCAGATGGCTAGGAATTCCCTCAGTAGGGTATGTTTCAAAATTTGTTGATATAGATCTAAATGCAAAAAGGGCAACAGTTATTAGGACTACTGAGAATGAGGAAGAGGAAATTAGAGTTCCTTTGCCAGCAGCTTTCTCAGTTCTCGAGACTATAAATGAGCCAAGACAACCCGATATAGACAGCTTAATTAAAGCTAAGATGATAAAGATACCTAGGCTCTCAAAAGATGATATCCAGGCCGAACCAAATAAAATAGGTCTAGCCGGTTCGCCAACAAAGGTTATTAAGGTACAACCTCCACCAAGAACTAGAAACCCAGAAATTTACAAAGGTAAAGCTGAAGATGCAGCTCAATGGATTTATGATAAAATAATAAAGTCATTAGAAGAGAGCAAACAAGTATTAGAAAGTTATCAGAAACCTCAACCAATAGCTAAAGTAAATGGAGAAGTATGGGTTTACATAGATCACTTTGGAGAAGAGGTTAATAGGGTATCATTAGAAATTTTGTCTGAAGGAAGGAGAATAGCAGATTTACTTAGCACAAAGCTTGCAGGTGTAATTGTAGGTGATCAAGTAGATCACATTATAAAGGATTTATTTAATTACGGCGTAGATAAAGTATATTACGCTAGAACTAAAGGATTTCCATTTTACGTTAATGATGTTTATACAAGAGCCTTAGCTACCTTAATTAGAAAATATAAGCCAGAAGTAATTTTCTTCCCTGGAACTAGAAATAGCAGAGAGTTGGCTTCAACAACTGCAATAGAAGTTAATACCGGATTAGCTGCAGATTGTACGAAATTTGATGTTGATGCAAAAGGATTAGTTTATGCCACAAGGCCAGATTTTGGAGGCAAAGAATTAAGCACAATTATATGTCCTAATAATAAGCCATTTATGATAACAGTTAGAGGAGGAATATTTGCCCCAATTAGAATTCCAAAAGGAGAAGGAGAAGTAATTACAGAAGAAATAGAAGATCTCTCAACCAGATTTGAAATATTAAGATATACAAAGCTTCAGAAGAGAAATATATTAACAGAGGCAGATATAGTTGTAGGTGTTGGAAGAGGAATAAAGTCACCAGAAAACATTAAGTTGGCAGAGGAGTTGGCTTCATTACTTCGTGGGGTTGTTGGAGTAACTAAACCTTTAGCTGATGCAGGTTGGTATCCGAAAGAAAGACAAATTGGACAAACTGGAACATCTATAAGGCCAAAGCTCTATATTGCCCTTGGTATTTCTGGTGCAATACAGCATGTAGTTGGTATTTCTGGTGCAAGGAGGATAATAGCAGTAAATATTGATCCTGAAGCACCAATCTTCGAACACTCTGATTATGGGGTTGTAGGTGATTTATTTGAGATTATACCAGAGTTAATTAAGATTATTAAAGAAAGGGGTGTTCCAACATGATGAAATTTGATGTAGTTGTTGTAGGTGCAGGTCCTGCAGGGAGTGCAGCAGCATATACAGCAGCTAAAAAGGGATATAAGGTACTTATGATAGAAAGGGCATCAGAACCTGGAGCTAAGAACGTTTCTGGTGCTAAGATAAGAGAGTCAACGATTGCAAAAGTATTTGATACAAAGGATTTACCATTTGAGAGAATAGTTAAAAATGTAAGGCTAATTTTTAAAACTAGAGAAACAGAAGCGCAAATTACAGTAAAGCCTACTGAGAAACTTTATACTATTTCACGCTTAAAGTTTGATAAGTGGTTAGCAAAAAACGCTGAAAATGCTGGCGCCATATTAATTACAAAGACAGTAGTTACTGGGGTAAAGGGGAATAGAGTAATCACAGAAAGAGGAGAGGTTGAAGGAGATAAGATAATTCTTGCTGAAGGGGCAAATGCCCTTATTGCAATGTCTTTAGGTTTAAGAAGGGAGTTAAAACCTGAAGAAACTGTGTTAGGAGTTAGAGAAATTTACTCGTCAACTAGAGATGAAGTAGCTAAAAGATTCAACTTGCAAGGTGATGAGGGGGAAATTTGGGAAGTAATTACAGATCATCCAATACCTTCAGCCGGTTTTATATATACTTTTAAGGATGCAGTGGTCATAGGGATTGGCAGTAGAGTGGACGAAATTATAAAGAACAAGTTGAGACCTTGGGAATTGCTAGATATGTTTAAAGAGCCTTATCTAGAATTAGTTAAGGGTTTCTCTCTAAGAGAATATTCAGCAAAAATAATTCCAGAGCAAGGATTTCCAAAGTTTAAGCCATGTGAAGGAAACGTTTATGTTGCTGGAGATGCGTTAGGATTGGTTGATCCATTGACATTCGATGGTATTGGCCCTGCAGTTATCTCTGGATCACTTGCAGGTAGTGCTGAGTCATGCGAATCTTACTCTAAATCACTTTATGAAGCCAAAGAGATCCTTAAGGTAATAAGATCAAGGCCATTGGTACATGAGCTGCTAAAAAGTGAGAACTTATCATTCTACGTGCATCTAGTAACTGACTTCCTTACAAGTTGGGCTAAAGGTGATCTATCCGAGCTAAAATATCTTAAAAGCAAAAATATATTAGGTAAGTTAGTTAAACATCTATCATTAGGTTTGTGGGTGATGCAATGAGGACAATGAAAATAGAAGAAAGGCTTTATACTTTAAGATATAAAAGAGACGAAAAGCCACATCTAGAGATAAAAGATCAAGGTACATGCAAGAAATGTTATGAAGAATATGGCTCGCCATGCATTACTGCATGTCCTGCAAACGTATATTCATTTTCAAATGACGGAAGAATGATAGTAGCGTATGAGAACTGTGTAGAATGTGGGACTTGCAAAATAGTTTGCCCATATAATAACATAATCTGGAGATTTCCTAGATATGGATTAGGAATGGCTATAAGGTACTGATTGTTTTTTGCTTCTCCTTGTTAATTAATTTGTCTTTATTATAGAAAATTTAAAAATTCTATGTGGAAATTCTCTATTTAAGTAATTGTTGCTTTATAAAAGAGGCTTAAAGAGTAAAAATTAATGTTTAAAACCAGGTATAAGTTACAAAAAGCTTGCAATACGAGATAAGTATTTTATTTCTCTTTAACAGATAGAGTATATGGCTTTTGTAAAGTATACGGGGAAATTCTATAGGCTAATACATCCAAGACCTACAATAATTTTAGCAACTTTATGTCCTAATAACAGAGTTAACCTAATGCCTGCAAGTTGGAACATGCCAGTAAGTGAAGAACCAGAAACAATTGCTGTAGCTGTTTACAAAGATACTTATACTTACGAGTGTTTAAACTACCATGATGAGGTTACAATTAACGTCCCAGGGCCAGATTTACTAGACTTAACTTACGCTTTGGGCTCTGTTAGTGGAAGGGATGTAGATAAAGTAGAGAAGTTTAAAGTCAAGCTAATAGAAAGTGAAAAAGTTAAAGTTCCTGGGATGAGAGATGCAATAGCGATTTATGAGGCTAAGACTATTAACAAGATAGACGTAGGGGAATGTGGCCTTTTCGTTTTTCAAGTATTACTTACAAAAGTTAAGGAAGGTATAGCCGATGAGTATGGTTTGCTTCTAGATAAGACCAATCTACTCTTGCATAATGCAGGAAGAGTATTTTACACTGTAAATCCAAGAAAGCTATTCGCAAAGAGAGTTTAGGCTCATATTGAATTTGTACCCACCATAAATATGTTTAAGAGCTTAAGTTTAAAGAACAGAGACAAAATTTTTATAAAAATTATAAATTAAAGACACCTAGTATTCGGATTTTGTGTGTTTAAAGTTCAAATTAACTCTTATTAATCTGCTGAAGGGATTAAATGAAGATATCAATTTAACTAGTTTAATAATAAAGTTTAAAAGTTAAATATTTTTTCTTTTTCACTTTATATGTTCTTGTGAGCGAAATTATAAGAAATATAATGAGAAACTTCCCATTAGGTGTAGTTGTTGTTACGACAAGATGGAGGGATAGTTTAGTAGGAATGACAGTCAATACTTTCAATTCTCTCTCTTTAGACCCGCCGCTTGTTATGTTTGCTGCTGATAGGACTAAGGGCAATGAAATACCATTTAAGGAAAGCGAAGGTTTCGTTGTTAATTTCGTTGATAACGAGGAAATATTTAACATATTTGCACTTAAACCAGTTAAGGAAAGATTTAAAGAAATTAAGTTTTTTGAGGGATTTAGAGGAATGCCGATATTAGCTGACAGCTATGCATACATAGAAGCAAAAAAATATGGTACTTATGATATAGGCGATCATACAATCATAATAGGTGAAGTGATTAACGGCAAGATAGTAAGGGACAAGTTCTCTCCATTAGTTTATTATAATAGAGATTATTGGAAATTATGCAAATGAGCTTTAATAAATTTGAGAAGATTAAAACCTCAAAGTCTATCTTTAGGTAAAATAAAAGACGAATAAAAAATGACTCAATAACAATTTTAAATAATACCATTTTCTACTAGCCTATTCATTAAATCTTTTATGTTTTTCTATCGATTTCGATAAATCGAAAGATTTAAATTTATTACTATCGAAACCGATATTATGAGTGAATTAATAGCAAAACAAAAAGGGAGACTTAGAAACATCATACTTTGGTTACTATGGCAATCCCCAAAAAGAGGCATTGACATTATTGACGACATATATAAAATGACATGGGGATGGTGGAAACCATCTCCAGGCTCAGTTTATCCCTTGCTGAACAAAATGGTTGAAGAAGGGGTAATTGAGAAGCTTAAAGATGGAAAATATAGAATTACTGAAAAAGGAGTTGATGAAATAAAAGAGCTTCTTCCACTTAGATATTCTGGTAGTGTTGAAGATGCTATACAAGAGCTAGAAGGACTTTCAGAGTATTTTAAGGAGGTTGACAGGGATAAGCTTCACCCTTACAAAGAGAGGATACTTAACTCAATTAAAGAAATTGAAAGGGTGGTGTTAAATGCGTGAAGTAGTTATAAAAACAATAAATCTGACAAAGGTTTTTGGCAGGCTTGTAGCAGTAGATCACATCAACTTTGAAGTCTATGACGGTGAAATTTTTGGATTTCTAGGCCCTAATGGAGCTGGGAAAACAACAACAATAAAAATGCTGACAACAGTACTTAGACCCACTGAAGGAACTGCAATTGTTAATGGCTATGATATAATAAAGGATCCTGCTCATGTCAGGCAATCTATTGGTGTTGTCCCACAAGAGTATACAGCAGATGAGGACTTAACTGGTTGGGATAACATGATGATGATGGCAGGGCTTTATGGAATACCTAAAGATGTTGCAAAAGAAAGGGCAAAGGAATTGCTTGAAATGGTTGAATTGACTCATGCAGCAAATAGGAAAGTTTCAACTTATTCTGGTGGAATGAGAAGAAGGCTAGAAATTGCAATGTCATTAATTAGCAGGCCAAAGATTCTCTTTCTAGATGAACCTACTCTTGGTTTAGATGCACAAACAAGGGCTGCAATATGGAATTACATCAAAAAGTTGAAAGAGGAGTACGGTATGACAATATTTGTCACTACCCACTATCTAGAAGAAGCAGACATGTATGCAGATAGGATTGCAATAATTGACAGGGGCAAAATATTAGCTATAGGATCCCCTAAGGAATTGAAAGATAGGATTGGAGGAGATATAATTTCCTTAAAGACGACAAATGATGACGAAGCAATTAAAATTATTTCTAATGTTACAGATGGAATTCTAGACGTTAAAAAAGTAGAAGACGAAATTAGGATAAAAGTTAAGAATGGAGAGGAAAAAGCCCCTGCTATACTTGAGGCCCTACTAAAGAATGGAATTAGAGTTACTAGGATGTCAATAACTGAGCCAACAATGGATGAAGTATATATGGAGATAACTGGAAGAAGAATGAGAGATGAGGAAGGAAGTAGAGAAGAGGTGTTTGCTTTTAGAAGAACTTTAAGGAGGGCGAGGAGCTGATGCAAGGAGAAAGAAGGAACTTGTCCCTCTACCACGGTTTATGGACTTTAACATCTAGAGAGTTAAAGAAATGGTATAAATCTCCAGTAATACTATTACTTTCCATTGTACAGCCGATATTCTGGATAGCATTATTTGGAAAGGCAATGAACTTAGGGGGTCTCTTTACAGGAACATCTCTAAATATTCCAGGATTAACAATACCAAAGCAAATAATTGATGAAATTGGGACTGAAATACTTAAGCAAACTTTTGGAACAACAGATTACTTCTCTTTCCTAGCTGCAGGTATGCTATCTTTCATAGTGCTGTTTACTTCAATGCAGAGTGGTATGTCGATTGTTTGGGACAGAAGACTTGGTGTATTAGATAGATTGTTAACTACTCCAGTACCTAGAGGAAATATTCTTATAGCGAAGATATTTAATTCAGTGATTAGATCATTAGTTCAAGCATCAATAGTCCTTACCGTTGCTGTACTATTAGGCATGTCTTTCGCCCCTAAAATTAACGCTATAGATTTCCTAGGGGCATATGCGGCATTATTCTTGATGTCATTTGGATTATCGTCATTATTCTTGATGTTAGCACTTAGAGCTACTGATTGGCAATCACAAATGGCAATAATGAATTTACTTAATTTGCCACTATTGTTTACTAGTAATGCTTTCTATCCTATAAAAGAGATGCCAAACTGGTTAAGGCCAATAGCTTATATTAATCCATTGACATACTCTAATGGGGCTGTAAGAGGACTGTTGCTAGGAATATCAACAAACTTAACTATTGACTTCCTATATCTAGGTCTATTTGCACTAATTTTATCTTCAATAGGAATAATATTATCGTGGAGATATCTATCTATGTGATGAGCTTGACCGGGAATGATTGATGATTAAAACGAAAAGTCTGATTTTTTATTCTTTTCTATATATGTGAGTTTTATTCTCTCTTGTTAGTCTTTTCTGGTAAGTTGCAGAAACTAATCAGTAAGGCCGGGGTAATCATCGATCTTACTCTAGCGGTCTCATCATCAAATTAAAAATATATTTTAGGAAAGTTTAAATGTAATCCTCTTACCACTCACTAGATGGTAGTGGTTTTAATCATCACTATCTGAGTTCCTCTTCGCCTCTTACAGTAATCGTTTCCCTTACCGTTACAAGGAAGTTACAACTTACTGGTTTCAGGAACGGAGTCTGTTAGGCATTATTCATTAACAGTTTTTATGAGAGACCCTAGGTGACCTTATTGTGCTTGATGCTAATAATAATAGGCTAAGCCTAGTTGATGTCAAGCTCTAAAGGTGTTTTAACCGTTATGCTAGAAAATCTTACTATATTTGTTATTTACGTTATTAAGAAAAGCAATAACTAAATCTCAAAGTATCAATATTTTTGGTACATAAGATATATGCAGTTTCGACTCCTTTAATGACGTTAAAAACTAAGTCATTGAGTTACATAACGATTCGATTCTATCTCTTATTTCATCTTTACTTAACCTATCCGTCTCTCTTGACAATTTGATTTCCCAACTTTCCCCTTCATATTCTGAATGTAGCATTACCCAGGCATTTATTAGACTACGACTAATCCAGTCATTAATGTTTATTTCATAGGGATATTTTGTTTTTTCTAAAAAAGAGAAAAGCAGTCCTAATTCCTCTTTTGTGACTCTTCTTGCTTTCCACGATATCTTTCTCTCTCCAACATACCTTTCACCCTTTCCTGGAATAAGTACAAGACCCATAGCCCCCTTTATTCTGTAAGTTGCTGTGTCTACGGAGTCTGCATTAAAGAATATTTTCCTCATAAACGGTGAGCCGGCACCCAAAACATGAATTTTTTTCACAGATTTTCTTACATAATGATACACATAAATGACAAACTTTCTTCCACCCTTCAACGTGGGAGGAACGATTCCGCCAAATGCTACTGTATCTGTATATTGTGTGTAAAAGTCAATTGCTTTATCAATGTCATCTGCATTATATGCGTGAATAACGGGGATTACATTTATCTCTCTCTCATATAAGTACTCAAAATGACGAAAATTCCTTTCATCAACTTTTTGGCAAGGGAAAGAGGGAATATCAAGATTTATGTAAGAATGAGCATTAAGTGCCTTGTATTTCTTTTCTATTTGTTCGACGTTCATATAAATTCCTTTTTTCATTATTTGATATCCGCCAGAGTCGACCCATGTTCTGTTTTTCCAAGGTATATAGTCCCACTTTAGTTGATTAATCATCAATGGAGTACCAAATTCCCAAACAGGTATTTTGAGGTCTTGAACACCAAGAAAAATTTCCATGGTTAAAGTTTAGTAATACCAGGTTTAAAGGTATTACTAAAATAATATCTGAAGAAAGACTTGAGTCAGTGTTAAATTAGTGAGCATGAATATACTCTTTGTGGAATGCCCTCCTTTACATGGCGAGAGAATTGTTAAACGCAATGGCGAAGACCCATTTAAGCATCCAGTAGTTAGGCAATGGCATGATATTCTTCTTAATGAGTGGAAGTCAAACAAGGAATATGCTATTCTCCTCCCTTGTACTTCTGTTAAGCCTTATCATTTATCACCTACTCATAAGATTGCTTATTCTATAATGAAAGGGTATGAAGATAAAGTTCAGTTTTATTCTGTTTCTGAGCCAATGCTCCTTGTACCTAAAGAATATGAAGCCTGTTATCCTTTCAACTCTTACGATTATCCACCGTCACTAATGACTAAAGAAGAGAAAGAGGAATTTGTAGAATTATTGAGCAAAGCCCTTTTAAAAATTTCAACGATGCATAAAGTCATAGTCGGAATATTGCCAAAACATCATTATGAAATAACTAGAAGGGCTGCATGGCTGGCTAACGTGAAAATAGAACTTTATCCCTATGGCAGGCTTGCATTTAAAACAATTTCTCAAGTTTTAAATGAGTTAAAGGGGAGGATAAAGAATCAGTACTCATTTAAAAGAGATTAGGGAAATAATACCATGACCAAAAATAATTTATACTCTTAAGAGAATAGAGCTTGAGAACATGAAATTAAGATATGTTGTTTTGCTAGGACTCTTAAGTGGCTTAGCAAGCTTCTTCCTATTTATGAGTCTAGACTTCTATTTCTTCCTTGATGGCATACCAAGGCTATGGTTTACTCCAATAAATGTAATTGTATTACCTATTGTAGTTGCCCTTATAATTGTAAATATAGTGGCTCACAGGTTTTCTCTTTCTGAGAGAATATATAGTAATGTTATCTCTGGATTAACAGCATATATAGGCTCTATGATAGTTCTATCCGTTATTGAGAGTATAGCTTTATCTTTAAGACCTTGATGCTTCCCCATACCCTCCTCCCCCTGGTGTTTCAATTATAACTTCATCACCTTCATCTAAATCAATAGTAAACTTACTCTTCATTTCAATCCTTTCCCCTCCTCTTTTTATTATTGTCACTTTTCCAGGCTTACCTTTTTCCCCTCCTTTCAAACCCCATGGAGATGTAATAAACCTATCAGCCATAATTGAAAGCCTAGCAGGAGCAAGAAGTTTAAAGCTTCTAATAATTCCATCGCCACCTTTATATTTGCCTTCTCCTCCACTTCCATATCTAATTTTATAAGAAGTAAATAGGATAGGATAACTCATTTCTGCAACCTCAATTGGTGTGTTTAAAGTGTTAGTCATATTTGTATGGACTGCAGAAACTCCATCTTCATTAGGTCTAGCACCACTTCCGCCACCAATAGTTTCATAATATGACCAATATTTCCCTTTATAAATTCCGCCCATCATTACATTCATCATGGTTCCGGCACTTGCAGCAGGAATATATGGCAAGAACTTTGATAAAGCAAGGAAAGTCACATCAGCAATTCTTTGCGAAGTTTCTACATTACCTCCTCCAACCGCTGCAGGCTTTTTAGGATTAACTAAAGATCCTTCTTCAGCTTTAACCTCTATAAAGGAGTAAAAACCATCATTAGTAGGAATATCCTTATTTAATGCTGAGCGAATAGCAAAAGAAACTGCGGCATAAGTTACTCCTAGTACTGCATTTAATGGTCCTTCAATTTGTTTGTGTGTACCGGAGAAATCAGCTATAATTTTGTCCTTTCTGACGTGCAAATGCAGAGTTATATTTAGTAGTTTGTCTTCCCACTCTAAATAATCCTCAGCATCATATACTCCTTCTTTCCAATCATGTTTGCTTACAATTTCTCTAGCATATTCTATTGCTTTATCCCAACTTTCAAGTACTTCCTTAACTCCATACTTATCGAAGAGTTGTTTAACTCTCTCCACACCAACTTTATTTGCTGCAACTTGTGCCTGCAAATCTCCAATAGAGATATCTGGCGTCTTAAAGTTCTCTTTAATTATTTTTATTACGTCATTAGTCAGCTTCATAGGTGGGATAACTATTCCTTCTTCATAAATTGTCTTTGCATTTGGATTAAGACTTCCTGGTATAGGGCCTCCGACATCAACATGATGCGCCTTATTTATTGCATATCCCAGCAGTCTAGATTGGTAATAAATAGGGGTAACTATTCCAATATCATTTAAATGTGTACCAGAGATATAGGGGTCATTAAAGATTAGTGTTTCTCCTTCCTTTAGCTCTATACCTTCTTTAAGCAAGTTATTTACAGCTATTTTAAAAGATCCTAAGTGAACTGGTATATGCTCTGCTTGCGCAACAATTCTGCCTTCAGTATCAACTATTGCACAGCTATGATCCATTCTTTCCCTTATGTTTGGGGATAAGGCAGATTTTTTGAGCATAACTCCCATTTCTTCAGCTATGAAAACTGTGGCCTTATTTATTACCTCCCAACTAACCATTTTAATCACCTAAAGATACGTATAAAGTAATTATCTAGTATTTCGAAACTCCATCCATCTGGAATCACAGTAGTTGAGCTATACTCTTCAATTATTGCAGGCCCTTTTCCTTTAAAACCTTTAGGCAAAGTTTCTCTAACAAAGACTGGAGTTAAAACCCAATCGTCAAAATATACTTTCCTTTCTTTTTTCTTTATTTCTCCAGAAACGCTAAAGGCAATTTTAGGTTTTTTCATTCTCTTTATTGCAAACACCCTAATATTAACAATTTCAATATCATAAGGAAGAGTGAAACCGTAAGTTGCCTTATGCCTTTCCTCAAAGTTCCTCCTAATATCTCCATCAGCAGAAACAGTTAACTCCCATCCTTGACCCTTATATCTAACATCAGCATAATGGAGGAAATAATCTGGAGAGACTTTTTTCTTCAGCTCTTCCTCAAGTAGACGTATAGCAGATTGAACGTCCTTAGGGTAAGCCATTCTTGCCTCAAACTTTTGATCTGCTAATAACATTGCTAGTGCACTAAATAATCCTGGATAAATCGGGACTAGAATCTCTTTAATTCCTAACTCCTCTGCAATATCTACTGCAAATTGCGGTCCCCCACCACCAAATGCAAATAAAGTAAAAGTTGAGGGGTCAAGTCCTCTTTCTACAGTTACAAGCCTAATAGCTCTAGCCATTTCAAGTGTAGCTAAACGCAATGCTTCTCTAGCTATCTGAATTGGATCTCCTAGTTTAGATAGCCCTTTTATTGCTAATTCTTTATTTAACTTCATCCCTCCAGAGAGCAATTCTTCTCCAATCCTTCCTAAAACTAGATTTGCGTCTGTCAAAGTGGGCTTATCTCCACCTTTATTATAGCACATCGGCCCAGGATCGGCACCAGCACTTAAAGGCCCTACATTTAATGCCCCTCCTTCATCAACCCATATTATTGTTCCGCCACCTGCAGATACTTCTGCTAAATCAACAAAGGGGAACCTAACTGGGTAACCAGAACCCTTTATTATTCTGCCGTGATGAGTTTTTCCTCCAACTTCATATTCATTTGTTACCTCAACTTCTCCATTAACAATTGATCCTGCTTTTGCAGTAGTCCCTCCCATATCAAAACTTATAGCGTTTTTAATCCCAAGCTCATCCGCAAAATATTTTACACCGATAACTCCTGCAGCAGGCCCAGATTCAATTATTTGAACTGGTCTTTTCTTCGCCTCTTCTGCATCAATTAAACCACCAGAGCTTGCCATTATGAAAAACTCTTTTGGCTTTATTTCGCTTTGAAGAGACTCAATATATTTGCTAACAAGGGGCATTAACATAACGTTTATTACTGTAGTTGTCGTTCTCTCATATTCCCTTTGTTCTGGAGATACTTCATAAGAAGCTGAAACGTATTTTACGTAACGTGAAGCTACATCTTTTGCAATTTTCTCGTTTAATGGGTTAATATATGAGTGAAGGAAAACTATTGCTGCCCCTTCAACTTTTAAGCCCTTTATTTTCTCCTCTACCTCTTTTTCATCTACTTTCTTTAGAACTCTGCCATCTGCTGCTACTCTCTCATCAATTTCAATTCTTAATTCTCTAGGCACAAGGGGTTTAGGCTTTTTAAAATAGAG
>ERZ1684502.95-NODE-95-length-22370-cov-171.119650_pt1 | contig 22370 bp, 29 predicted proteins | sample MGYA00580192_ERZ1684502 | MGnify/ENA primary metagenome ERZ1684502 (study PRJEB41476, sample SAMN13258264) | hydrothermal vent metagenome | biome: caldera [ENVO_00000096]; feature: acid hot spring [ENVO_00002120]; material: acidic water [ENVO_01000358] | place...
TACTCATCAAATTGAATATCAGTTAATATTATTTAAGATTAAACTATTACTTCTTATATGTCAACTCAGGTTGAGAGCAAACTAGAAACAAATTGTAAAATTTCATCAATTGAGCAAGGAAGCCTAAAAGGACTATATATAGTTAAAATGAACTGTGAGAACTATTACGTAGAATTTGATATTGTAGATGTCATAAATGTCTTTAAGCAAGAGGAAAGCGTAAAAATGATTATATCTAAAGAGAAACCCATATACACGTCAAATGATTTTTGTGCACATGGATATTTATTCTATGAGAAAAAGGAAGGAGAAAAAGTATTAGATCAAATATCACTGTATGGTTTAATAGTAAAAATTTATAGTAATAATGGCCTAATAAACAGTAAAATTTTTAATATGATGGACCATGTATATTTTTGTGTTAGAAAATCTTAATAAAATCTTCTGTACTAATATTGTCTCTTTTTATTGTTAATATATCTATTCCGTCTCCAGAAGTCGTATCTCTTTCTATAGCAGCTTTTATTGCCTTAATCGCAATCTCTTTACCTTTCTCTAATGAGAGATTAGGGTCGTACTCTGCTTCTAGTACACCTACTGCTATTCTTGCGCCTGAGCCAACAGCAGCATAGTTATCCTCAATTAGGGATCCTATTGGATCTAAAACAAACAGTTTAGGTCCATCTTCATCTATTCCTCCGAAGAGAAGTTCAGAGATAAAGGGGGTCCACTTATATTGGTATAGGATAACTGAAAGTAACTTAGCTGCAGCCCTTACTGAAATGGGCTTGTTATTGTACATTTCATAATATTTTATTTCAACATTCATAATGCGTATAAGTGTTTGAATATCTCCCATTATACCGGCTCCAGCAATACCAAATCTGCCTATTTTATATACTTTCTTTGCTGATCTACTAAGTACATAACCGCCATAACTTAGTCTCCTTTCTGCTGCCAGAATCACTCCATCATTAAGTTTTATCCCTAAAGCTGTTGCGGGTAACTCTTCCATATTTTGTTAACCCATAAAAATGAGCAATTTATAACTTAAATCGTTTGCTTAAGATAATCTATTAGATTTTCTTCTTTTACCGTAATTTGTTCTTTTGTTCTTAAATTCTTTATAGTTACTGATTTTTCTTCTAGTTCTTTCTTACCAATAAATATTAAATGAGAAAAACCCTGTTCAACATACAAAGGAATCAATTTAGATATCGAAGTACATTTTAGATTTAATACAGAAACATAATTGTTACTTCTTAAATCATCTACTATTTTTAATCCATACTTTATTGCTTCTTCTTCTGACGATATTTCTGATAGTATTATAATGCCAACCTTGGGATAAATTTCATTTTTCTGCAAATTATCTAAAACTAGTGCAGTTCTCTCAACACCTATTGCAAAGCCTACTGCAGGAGTAGGATTTCCTCCATATAGCTCTATTAGATTGTCGTATCTACCTCCGCCTGCAATACTAAATGGAACAGATGGATGAACAACTTCAAATATTAACCCTGTATAGTAAGCTAGTCCTCTAACAAAACCTAAATCAATATAAGAATTTACACCTAAACTTTTTATTATATTTTCTATTGTTAATATTTTTTCAATTTCTTGTATAATATTTTCTAATTCATATTTTTCTTTAATTTCCTCTTTTAATTTCATATAATCTCTTTCAGTTAATTGCTTTACGTTAAGTATCAATTCAAGCAAGTTAGTATATTCGCTCTTTGGTAATTCTGATAAAGCCTCATTGACTCTATTCTTATCTATTAAGTGTAATATATGCTCTTGCTTCTCTTCGTCTATACCAATTTTAGATAAAATTTTCCTAATTACACCTATATTATTTAACTTTATTTGTATCTTATTTAACAGATTTAGTTCTCTATATATTTGAATGAGTATCTGAAGGACTTCTAGGTCTGCTAGAACGCTAGAAGAACCTAAAAGTTCGATTCCTGCCTGTCTAAATTCCCTATATCTACCAAATTGTGGCTCGTCGTATCTATAAACAGTGCCCAAATAATATAGGCGTATAGGCTTAGGCATATGCTGTAAGGAGTTAAGATAAAACCTAACAACACTAGGTGTAAACTCGGGTCTTAACGCTACTTCTCTGTTAGCTTTATCTCTAAAAACATACATAGTATTTCTTATTTCCTCTCCTCCTTTTAACGCAAATAGTCTGAAATCCTCTATTATAGGTGTTTCAACCTGTTTATAATCAGCCAGCTTTACAATTTTTAAAAACGCATTTTCAACTACCTTTATTTTGTATAATTCATCACCATAATAGTCTTTCATACCTCTTACAGGTTCGTAAGAAATCATGTCATCCACCTCTTTTGCCCAATTTTATTTCCGATAAAAGGTAATATGTAACATCCCCATACATATCTACTACGGCTATAACTCCTTTCTTTTTAATTTTATTCGAGAAATCTACAAAATTTTCCAATTCCTTCACATCAATAATCTTATTTTCATTAATAGGGTACACAATATATTCCAATTCATTAGTTACAGAAACGAAAATATAACTGCCACTTGCTGTTGCCTTTCTACCTCTTTGTTTAAGATCGTTTACTACAATCTTTGTATCAATATCTTCACTCATCACCCTCTAAATTTAAGTTATAGCTTATAAACATGAAATATATCTCTTTGCGTTCACTTTACATATGAAATGTCCATACTGTGGCAGTAGCGAAATAATCTGGGACTATAAAACCGGAGACTTAATTTGTTCGAAATGCGCCTCAGTTATAGATAGGATATATTATGCCGATTTATCAGAAACATCGGATGATATAGTATTAATACATAAATATGCATATTATGATTTCTTTAGAAAACTAGAAAGATATAATGAATATAAAAATAAAATTGAAAAACTTGAAAAGAAAAGCAGAAAGATGGTTATGTATAATGGTTCTTTAATAAAGGAATCCTCTTTAAACGCAATGAAAATCTTAGAAAATAATGAAAAATTACTAATCCTATACGACATTATGGACTCCTTACCTCAATTTAAATCGAAAAATTCTATGTATAAACTCGCTATTGGCCTATATCTGTTTGATAAAAAGGAATTTTATAAATTGCGCAGAAATTTAAATATAAGTGATAAATATTTTAAAAAAATATTATCTAAATTAAAAGTTAAAGATAAATTAAAAATTCAGAGCTTATTAAAAAGAAGGTTAGATCTAAAATTAGCTAATAACTAACATAAAGATGTTAGCAGAGTAAATTTTTTATATAAGCACTTCTTATGTGGTTTCAGCGGTGAAAGTCTTATGTCAACTACTGCTACCGTTGCAACTACACCAGAAGGTATTCCGGTTATAATTTTGAAAGAGGGTTCAAGTAGGGCTTATGGAAAAGAGGCACTTAGAATAAATATAGCTGCAGTAAAGGCAGTAGAAGAAGCACTAAAGAGTACTTATGGACCTAGAGGAATGGATAAAATGTTAGTAGACAGCTTAGGAGACATAACAATCACGAATGATGGTGCAACAATTCTTGACAAAATGGATCTGCAACATCCTGCGGCAAAACTGCTAGTCCAAATAGCCAAGGGACAAGACGAAGAAACAGCAGATGGAACAAAGACTGCAGTCATACTTGCTGGTGAGTTAGTTAAAAAAGCGGAAGAACTACTATATAAGGAGATTCATCCTACAATTGTTGTAAGCGGTTACAAGAAAGCAGAAGAGATGGCCCTTAAGACTATTGAGGAATTGGCTCAAAGAGTTTCAGTTAATGATATAGATGTGCTGAAAAAAGTTGCTATGACATCCTTAAGTAGCAAGGCCGTCGCAGGAGCTAGAGAATACTTAGCTGATATAGTAACAAAAGCCGTAACTCAGGTTGCCGAATTAAGAGGAGATAAATGGTATGTAGACTTAGACAATATCCAAATTGTTAAGAAACATGGTGGAAGCATAAATGATACGCAGATAATTTATGGGATTGTAGTTGATAAAGAAGTAGTTCATCCAGGTATGCCAAAGAGAGTTGAAAATGCAAAAATTGCATTGCTTGATGCTTCATTGGAGGTTGAAAAGCCAGAATTAGATGCAGAAATACGTATTAATGATCCTAGTCAAATGCAAAAGTTCCTTGAAGAGGAAGAAAATATACTTAAAGAAAAAGTAGAGAAAATAGCGGCCACTGGAGCAAATGTAGTAATATGCCAGAAAGGCATTGATGAAGTGGCTCAGCACTACTTGGCAAAGAAAGGCATACTTGCAGTAAGAAGAGCTAAAAAGAGTGACCTTGAAAAATTAGCTAGAGCTACGGGTGGGAGAGTAGTATCTAATATTGATGAACTGACTCCTCAAGATTTGGGGTATGCGGCATTAGTTGAAGAAAGGAAAGTTGGAGAAGACAAAATGGTATTCATAGAAGGAGCTAAGAATCCAAAAGCAGTCAGTATACTAATAAGAGGAGGTTTAGAAAGAGTAGTTGATGAAGCAGAAAGGGCATTAAGAGATGCATTAGGTACTGTGGCGGATGTAATAAAGGATGGTAGAGTAGTAGCAGGTGGAGGAGCAGTTGAACTAGAAATCGCTAAAAGGCTAAGAAAATATGCACCACAAGTAGGCGGGAAGGAACAGCTAGCCATTGAAGCCTATGCTAATGCATTAGAGAACTTAGTAATGATATTAATAGAGAACGGTGGTTACGACCCCATTGACTTGCTAGTGAAATTAAGAAGTGTCCATGAAAACGAAGCTAATAAGTGGTATGGTATAAATGTATTTACTGGTCAAATAGAAGATATGTGGAAAATTGGTGTTCTTGAGCCTGCAACTGTTAAGATGAATGCGATAAAAGCTGCTACTGAAGCGGCTACATTAATACTTAGGATAGATGATCTAATAGCAGCAGGAAAGAAAGAAGAAAAGAAAGAAGAAAAATCCAAGACTGAAGAAAAGAAAGAAGAAGACTAAACTTTTTTTATCTTTACTATTACTTCTTTCCTAAGATTTGGTGCTATTAATATAGCTTCTCCTACATCTAACTTATCAAGTATTTGAATCTCCTCTTTGTCTAATGATAGTGAATCAGCTATAATTTTTTTATCAATATTTGATTTTATAGAATGTATTATTTTTATGCTAGTATTTTTAATAACCTCCTGATCTACACTTGAGGGGCTTTGCGATATAATACATATTCCAACATTAAATTTCCTAACTTCTTGCAAAGCTTTATTTATAATTATATTTGACTGAGTAAAGTAATTCTGTGCTTCTTCTATAATTATAAATATTTTTCTTAAATTGTTTTTTGTTTCTATCACATATTGTAGTAAAAATTTTAAGATCATCATTGCATACAGTTTTCTAAGCTTTATATTTCTAATAAAGCTCAGATCTATTATGTTCCCTCCCCTTAACTTTTCAGCTAAGTCTTTATATGTATACCCATTTCTTGACGATATTAGTTTTTCACCCAATCCAGAGAATAACATAATAATTTTTCTCATTAATGCAAATTTTACGTCCCTCTGCATAAAGGTGCTATCAGGAATAGTAGAAGAGATAACCTGAAGTAAAGTTCTGAAATCGAATTCTCTCATTTGGTTGAGCGTTTCTAGACCAAGATATAATATAAACTTCTGTGGTTCTGTTAGATCTAGTACGTCTCCAATAATTTCCGTTATATCCATAGTGCTCAAATCGTCTATGTCAATAGGATTTAACGTAAGATAATTTTTTTCTCCATAAAAATTAAATTCTGGCAGTGTCTGTCTATATTCTCCATGCCAATCCAAAATAATTACGTCAAATCCTTTCTTATAAAGCTCTTTAGCTAATAGCATAGAGGTATTCGATTTTCCACTTCCAGTGGAGCCGAATATAGCTACATGTTTAAAAACGTCGTCTGATTTAATACCTATAGGTATTTCCTCATTTCCAATTATTTTCCCAATTTCAATATCATATTCTCCGAAAATGTTATGGTCAGATTTTATGTCAAATTTCTTTTGACTTACATACCCCCCATATACGACACTCCCCAAAACTTTAGGCATTGGTAAAATTAAATTAGTATTTAATTCTATTGGCTCAAGTAAGATGTGAGGTGCTATACTTTCTATTGTACTTTTTATTACCATGGCTTCGTTTAGTAACAACTCTCTGTTTATCTTCTCATCTTTTTTAACATATAATAGAATGGCACTTCCAGGTAAGGGGTCTAGCAACGTGATTATAGCAAGTTTAAGGTATCTAGCCTTATTTCGTTGAACAGCAATTATTGCCTGTTCTAATTCTTTTGTATAATCGATGTTATCTTCTTTGTTTTCTTTTCCAATTACTTTGAAACCTAAGAAATAATATTCACCGTCTTCTAATTGAATAGAGTATAAGGAACTCTCTAATGATGATCTGATTAAAATTTTTTCTATTTTACTTCCTAAATTTAATTTAGATATAATAACAAATATCAAAATTAATGAAATTATAATAACAAACATATATATAGGATTATATTGTATAATATGTAAAGAATATAAAAACAGATAAACTCCTAAGAGTAATAAGACAAATGCAAAGTATCTATTATTTACATTCATATAACTTATGATAGCGTATTATAATAGAGAGTCAAGCGAAGCTATAGCAATTTTACTAAGTTTTAACCTTATTTCCTTACTAGTTATTTTTATACTATTATACTTCTCATTAGCACAGCAGTGAACAAGAACTTTTTTTGGAGATTTAGATATTTGATCCAATATATTCTGAATATTTGAGGAACCATATAGTATAGATAGAAAAAATATAGGTGGAGACTTTATTTTTAAATTTTTCAAAGATTTGATATAATAAAAAAATATCTCACAAGCTTGAGCAAGCATTATATTATCTGGGACAAAACTAATCACTTGAGTTATGCAATTTGAGTCATAATTTATGTACTTTTTAAAATCGTTGTCAGAAAGCTCTTTAATATACATATGTAATTATCCACCATGATTAATTGGAATTATTTCTACTATATCATTATCATTTATCCTTTTATCTTTAAGTAATCTATAATCTTTACCGTTAATTAGTATTATATATCCTGGTTTAATTCTACCATTATTAATTAAAATTCCGTTTATATCAATATCTTTCAAAAGTTCATAAATGCTAAAATAAGAATTATGTAAATTAATTTTCTCTTTTCTGAAAGAATTAACTAAAGGACCTTTAAAAATAACAGTTACCATTATTTATTCTCCACCTTCAATATACTCTTCTTTTGTCTTTTCTTTGGCTTTACTCTTCTGCATTTTAACATATCTAGTCAAATAACCTGCTATTCTATTTCTAATTTTTTTAGATTGAACATCTACATATTTCTCTACAAATTTCTTATTAGCTTCAAAATCAGTAGATAATTGATCTTTAAATTTCTCATATAATTGTACAGCTATCCTTTTAATATCCTTTGTATACACAGTACCCAACTATTTCACCTTACAAGTAAAATTATGGAAAAGAGGAGAAAAAATTAATCGTGACTTTGACTTCCTTCTTTTGCATATATACTTTCTTTTGCCTTATATACGTCGGTTTCTTTCTTAAATCTTGGCTTTAGTTTATCTAGTATTAAAGGTAATGTGGTGTACTCCATTTCTGTTGGTTCTAATCTATGAGGCATGAACGGACCATGACGCCTCATATAATCAGCTATTGTATTAGCTAAACGTCTAGTTTCATCAAATGCAGGATCGTCAAATAAATCGGAAGGACCAATCAGTTTTCCATTCTTTACATTAAAGCCTAAACCTAATAATCTTGGTGGACCATCAAACCTAGTAGCCTTTGCATCCCTTTGCGATACTGGCATTAATGGGCCATAATGACTACCTCTCATCCATCCTGGAACTAAATGTGGAAAAGCAAAAGCCTCTAATACTTCTCCTAGTGCAGGAAATCCGTGTTGCATTCTAATAATCATTACAGGATCGTCTTTTCCTACATATCTTCCTGCAATTAAATTAAGTCTTTCTATTGATACTACTGCTGCAAGCGCATTATCACTATTCCTATAAACTCTCCTTATTACATATCTTGCGGGTGTTCCGATTAAAGCTAGCAAATCATAGATTTCTTGTGGAGCGGAAAGTGTTACAGCCTCCCCTTGATATACATCTAACACTTCAAATTTAAATCCTTCATGCATTGTAGGATCTATAACTAGACCAGCCGTGTTGAAGGGATCCGCAAATATCTTATATAATGGTAGATTAAAAGCTCCAGGCTCAGTTTTATCTGCCATGAATATTGCTATAGGCTCTGAGGTTCTCTCTTCTATTTCCATTTCAGCTACTCCTGGCCCTAAACCTCTAACGTTTCCTGAAAACGAATCTGATAATAAATCCTGACCTGCTGCATATAATCCTAAGTCTCTAGCTACTTTTGCAGCTTCTTGAAAGGCATTCCAGGCGACTTCATGGACTTTAGGATTAAGTTCGCCCTTTGTATGAGTCATTATTAGTTCTAAGTCGTCACCTACATGTGTTATATAATAATCTATTATTATTCCTTGCTCTTTTGCAGAAGCTAAAACTTTATTAGCTGCTGCCATCGTGTCTGGGTGAACTATATGATGACCGGCTAAACTTCCAATATCTGCTTTTATAACACTTATGGTTGTTCTCATATTAAGTATATATAGCCTTTTCTTCGAATAAAAATCTTACGCAGATTCTTCTTTTGCCGTTTTTAACGAGTAATATTCACCACTTTCTTTTTGTAGTCTATCTAAATAGCTGCCTGGTTTATTTACACGTGGCCTTCCAGTCTCTATATCCCTTCTAAATGTAATTTGTAATTCTCTAAGAAACTCATTCATACCACGAATGAGAGTTTGTGGCGATTTACCAATGCCATGAAAACCTGGTTGGCCCATAAATACCATAATTCTATCAGCTATGTAATCATGTAATGCTAAATCGTGATCTACCATAAAAGTAACGCTTTTCCTTTCTCTTGTAACTCTTTTAATTGCTTTAGCTACTATATATCGTTCTTCTACATCTAAATATGAGGATGGTTCGTCTAGCGCATAAATGTCTGCTTCTTTAGCTAGAGTACCTGCTATATATAATTTTTGTAATTCTCCGCCACTAAGATCTTTTACATTAGACTCTAAAATCCTATGCAAGTTTAATCTTTTTATAACTTCTTCAAAGAACCAAGAGGAAGAAGAGAGAACATCTTTTCTTACATTTTCTAAATATTGTTGAACAGTGCCGTCAAAATCTGGCACTATCTTTTGTGGTTTATAAGCCAATGTTAAACCTTCTGTTAATACTTCTCCTGTATCAGGTTTAATTTCGCCTACTAAAATACGCATGAATGTAGTTTTTCCTATTCCATTGGGTCCTACAATTCCTATAACCTCTCCTTCTCTTGCAAAACCGCCTTTAACCTCAAGATAGAAACCATCCAGTTTTTTGGTTATGTCTGTCCAAATAACTTTTTGCATTGCGTGTGGATTAAGATCTAGGTCTGTAAGCTCCTTAAGGTTAAATTTGATTTCATCTTGTCTAATTCTGACATTTTCTGCTGGCAAATATCCTCTTAAGAAATTATTTATACCGACTCTAACGCTATAAGTTTTTGATACCCTACCATAAACAGAGCTTTTGCCATAAACTATATTCACCAAATCCGCAAGATAATCAAGAACAATTAAATCGTGCTCTACTACAACCACATATTTGCCTTTAGTCATTTCCCTTATAGCATGAGCCATGTTTATTCTTTCTTTAATATCTAAGTAAGAAGAAGGCTCATCAAACAGATACACGTCAGCTTCTTTAAGTAATGTAGCTGCTATTAATAGCTTTTGCAATTCTCCGCCACTAAGGTATTTTACATCCTTATTCCAAAAACTTTCCATATTAAGTAACTCTTTAACCTCATCAACTTTTCCTCTCTCGTCTACTTTCTTTAGCAAATCATTCACATTACCTTTAATATATTTCGAGACGTATTCTACGTATTGAATTTTATGTATCACTTTAAGTTTTTTATTATATAATTGATAAAAATAATCATAAAGTTCTTTACCTCTAAAATGAGAGAGAACATCATCAACAGTTAACCTAGCTTGCGGATCTCCAAAATTTGGAATTAACTCCCCACTTAGAATTCTGAGAATAGTGGACTTACCGGTACTGTTTTTGCCCAATATGCCAACTATATAACTACGTTTAGGAACGACTAAGCCAAAAAGCTTAAACCCATTTATCTTATATCTATGTATTACATCTTCGCCATACTCGTCTGGGAGATTAACAATGTCTATTGCTTCAAAAGGACACTTTTTGATACAAATCCCACAGCCTATACATGTCTCTTCATAAATTATAGGCTTACCTTTAACTATCTCTGAAAGCTCTATAGCTTTACCTCCCGATCTATTAATAGGGCAAAACGCAATGCATTCTAGGTTACATTTATCCGGTTTACAAAAATCGTAGTTAATTACAGCAACCCTCATAACAACACCTTAACTAAAATAAAGTCAGAAAAAATTTTACTTTAATTACCATTCTTCTTCAAATTCTTCTTCCTCTTCCCAATCTTCCTCCTCTTCAAATTCACCAAATTCTTCCTCTTCCCAATCTTCCTCAAAAACCAAAATTTTCACCATTTCAACACACGATTATTTAACTTAAAAAATTACCCAATTCGGAAATACCGAGATTTTTTGTGTAATACATAAAATAGAATCTTAGCTTAAAAGTAAAGATTAATAGTTTCAATTTTATTGTTAAAAACTCTGTAGTAATATTACAAATAATATTACTAATCACTATTCTGATATTGAGCAATAAACAGAAATATTTAACATTAATAAGCTCTTAGCTGTAGGACCTATTTTTATATATGAAAAGTCACTGTGCTAAGCTAAAAAAGATCCTAGATCTATGTAATCAGAAAGGTATTTATCTTTATAAATGAGTAAAATTTTATACTGTATTGTGGATTGTGGACCCGTAGCTCAGCCAGGATAGAGCGCTGGCCTTCGGAGCCAGAGGTCCCGGGTTCAAATCCCGGCGGGTCCGTACAAATTAAATAATTACTTAAATAATAAATAATAAAAAGTATTAAATAACAAGACATATATTCCTTTTTAGATATTTTTACTATAATTGAGTAATTTTACGACTAACTCGTTTATTTCCTCTTGAGTCAATTCTTGTGAAGATGCGGGCTGAAGATAAAGTGGTTTAGTTAAATGTCTATAGTATCTGGTTTGATACACTCCTAAACTTAATTGTCTCTCTTTTTGTAAAGTTACTTTTTCCCCGAAAAATCTATAGCCGCACTTTTTACATCTAAAACCTTTATTTTTACCTAGAGATTCTGTTGGACCGTTACATTTAGGACATCTAGGATTCCTTTTTTCAACACTAAACAGTTCTAATACCTCAATCCTTTCCGCCTCTATTAATTTTCCAAATGACACAGAAGGTTTTATTGCGCCAACAACTTTAATTAAATCCCCTCTTTGTAACAATTTTGCTGCCGCATTTAACTCCCCAGTTTCTTTATATACAATAATAACCGTACTACTTCCATCTTCATTAACTTTAATTAAAACATCCCCACCTCTTATAATCTCGATACTCTCTACTTTGACTACTATTTCTGTAGTTTGATAAAAATATCGAGAATTTGGGAGAATATGAGCATCGGTACCCTGATTTGTTTTGAATAGCATTGCCATTTCTATTTTATCCTTAGTATCTATAGTTTCTAACCCAAGTAGAAGATACTTAATATTAATACCCCTAATTCCATATAATATCGGATCATTTCCATGAGGAGTTATTAAAATATTATTTTTTATATAATCAAAATTTGCAAAAACATACGGGAAAAATTGTTCATCATATTTAATAACGCTTTGGGGATCTACCGACCTTTTATTTTTATTCCATTCTTCTGGAGGTCTATACGTTATGAGCTCATATGTAAATTCTACTGGCTTAAAAGATATTGCTGCTATACTACCTATTATTCCTCTATCACCCCTTGTTATAATATTGTGTTTTTTTGCAAATTCTTGAGCTAGAGTAATTGGAATTACGTCTTTAACCGCTTTTTCATAAAACCAACTGTCTATAGGGTTTTTAGTAATAGCAACTCCTGGTTTTCTATTATAAGCTTTTGCATTGCTTATTTTTTCTGTGTATTCAATTGATTTATTCCATATTATATCTAGAATCTCTTCTAAGTCCCTATTACTCTGAATCCTTATTCCAACGCTAGCATTCCCTCTTGTTTTCCATGGTATATTTGGATTTAAACGAACAAGATAAGGAAAATCTAAAAGTCTTATTTTTTCTTTTAAAAGTTCTTTGAGAAGTAGAGCAGAAAAATGTGTAGTACAACCGGCTATTGGAGAGTCATGATCATCTATTCCAATTATTATTTCTTCACTACGCTCTTCCCCTCTACCACTATCATAGTTAATGTTGATCTCACCTTAGGTAATTTTCTTATAATATTAGTCACAAAATCTTTTAATTTGTCCATTGAATCCGCTTCAATTTTTACTACTACATCATATACTCCATATACTACATAAACTTCTGTTACTTCGTTCATATTTTTTAACTTTTCGAATACTTCGTCTTCTCCTCCTGCTTCAGTATTTATGAGGACTATTGCAGACGCCATTTTTAATCTACAGAAGGTTTATTAATAATTAAGTTATAAGAAGTTTATGACAATTAATGAGAGTATATATTATAGATTATCATAAAGACGATCCTAAGAAATGCACCGGAAAAAAGTTAGTTAAATTTAATTTTGCAGAATTCTCTAAAGTGGGAAGAGGTATAGTACTCGATCCCTTCTCTAAGAGATTATTATCTATAACGGACCGAGATACTATACTCAGAGATGGAATCACTATTATTGATACTTCATGGAATAGCATCTCAGAAATTGAATTTCAAAAAGTAAAGGGAGAACATAGAAGATTACCAATTTTATTTGCAGGAAATCCAACAAATTATGGAATTGCGTACAAATTATCAGATATAGAGGCCCTTATAGCAGCACTTTACATAATTGGCGAAATAGAAGAAGCCATTAGAATTTCTAAGATTGTCAAATGGGGACATACTTTCATAGAATTAAACAGAGAATTATTAGAATCTTACAAAAATAAAACGGAGAAAGAAATAGAAGAAATAGAAAAAGAAATAATAGAAAAAATTATGGGGGAGCCCTAGCATAACCCGGCTTCTGTATTTATTAGGATTTGACTTTGCGTTTAGAGGGTAATCGGACCCCAACTCATCTTACCCCCTACTTGCTCCGGGAGGGACTACCGTTTCAACTGGCATAAGGGCTCTCATCTAGACAACCCGATTACTCGGGCTGCCATCAAATCATTTTCATCTGCCCTTATGCCAGTTACGTTTCTGTGTAGTTGCCAGGGGTCCTACCCCTACCTCTTTTTGAGGTCTCCCTGGGGTCTGGAGGCCGGAGTTTCCTCAGGGGTAACCCGTGCCTAATGCTAGGGCTCCCCTATATATATTTTATGGTGGTGGGATTAAAAGAGATGCTATCACTACTCCTACGATGAGTATAACACTAATAACTACTAAAAGTTTTGGAGAAACCTTCACTTTCTCTTTTTCCTCTTCATAATATCTGATTAAACCAGCCATTGAAACTAGAGGAACTGTTTCTTTCTTTTTCTTACTTGATGGCATGATTTCTCCTGATATTATTAATTTCATTTATTATTTTTAATGCTTTTTCTAAGTTTTGCTCTATTATAGTCCCCGTAACTATTATATCAGCACCAGCTATTGCTATTCTCTTTGCTACTTCTTCACTTCTTATACCACCACCTATAATAAGTTTAGAATCTTCTAGATTTTTCTTAATAAGAGAAATAGCAGAAGGATCGATAGGTTGTGGTGCACCAGACCCTGCTTCAAGGTATATGAACTTCATCCCTAACAGTTCTGCCATTATTGAATATGCTAAAATTAATTCTATGTTATCATAAGGAATAATTCTGGCTTTACCTACATGTGCTGCAGTACCCCCGTATCCTACTATTATGTACGCAGTAGGTAAAGCTTCTAAGTTAAGCTTTCTAATAAGGGGGGCAGCAACTAGTTGAGCACCAGTTATATAATATATGTCATCTGAGTTAAGTAGAGACATAAAAAGAATTGCATCGGCTTTTTCAGTTATTAAATTAACATTGCTTGGAAAGATTATTTTTGGGATCTCAAAATCTTCTAGAATTTCTATTATCTTGTCTAATTTTTCTTTTGAAACGCCTAAAGTACCCCCAATAAGAAATGCGCTAGTACCAGCATTTACTAATTTGGAGGCTATAGAATATAATGATTCTATATCCACTTTATCTGGATCTAATAGAGAAAAATGTAATACTTTTCCTTCACTTAACTGATCCATTAATATTCTCTTCACTTTCCCTCTCAGTTTCATTTTCTTTATTTTCTTCAACTTTTTTGTCTTTTATTTCTATCTTTCCCTCATAGTATCTATCAATAAATTTGCCATATGCATTAGCGGCATCAAAAACTGGGGGTACTTCAAACTGATCTTCTAATCCGCAGTTTCCGCATTTTATTTTTGCGATACCATTCTTTATTTCTACAGTTATAGCGACTTTTCCGCATCTAGGACATTCAAATGTTGTTGGAATTTTAGGCTTTGGTCTTAGAAGCACTTGTTTTCTTCTTTTCCTTCTTCCTCCCATTAATTTCACCTTTTCTTAATTTGAAAGTAATTTTCACTTTGCTTTTAAAAACTTCAGCAAAAGTTATATAAATAATTCCTGTAGTTATCACTACTATAACAGCAAGATATATAATTCCTAATAGTGGTATCATAGCCTTATACCTTGCCAAATAATAGTTTTCTTAGTATAAATGACTTGTCCATTGAATATATTTCCATAATAATATCTCTCAACGTACTTTCATCAACTACTATAGTTCTTACTTTATCCTGTTGTAACGCAATTTCTAGTGCTAATTGATGATAACATTTTCCTTTGTTTTGTCTGAAAATGCTATCAAAAATAAAATATTTGCATGAACAATAATTATTATATAATATATAATCCCTATATTTACCAACAAAAACATAAATATAAAAGTAGGAGTCTGATAACTGTAATCTTACTATTCTACCATATAACACGGCTAACTTAGCTTTATTCGTTGAAACCCTCACACCAAATGTTATATAACGTCTATTATTATATCAGTTTTTGCTTAATGTTCTTTTAAAATAAAATAAAGAAATAAAATGGACCGGCCGGGATTTGAACCCGGGACCTCTCGGATGCCAACCGAGCACTCTTCCAGGCTGAGCTACCGGCCCATGAGTTATTAGTTTAGATTAACTAATTAATTTTTCTCACTTAAAATAACCAGGTACCCCTTTGTTTCAACTGGAAACTTTTCTTTGAATCAGCATAAAAATTGATATACAAAATTATTATACAAACGTATCGTTTTAAATCTCTATTTTATTCGCCTATTTTTTCCAGTGGAAACAAAGGGGTAATGGTTTATTGATAGTAAAAGTATTACTTTAAAAGTTTCCAGTGGAAACAAAGGGGTAATTAACTGGGGGGTAAAAGGAATAATTGTTTTATGTGTTGCAATTTAAGATGTAAACTACGATGAGCAATATTATTGATGACGTTTTATCATCACTAAAAAAATCTATGATATTTCGAAATAGAGAAATTTTATTACCGGATTATGTACCTGAAGAATTACCCCATAGAGAAGCTCAGATAAAGAGGCTTGTAGAGATTTTATCTCCTATTATGCGAGGTGAAAAACCTAATAACATATTTATATATGGTCTTACAGGTACAGGGAAAACCGCTGTAACTAAGTTCGTACTAAAAAAATTAAAGGAAAGATTATCAGATCTCTTCCTATATGTTTATATAAATACTAGACAAACTGATACCCCATATAGGATATTAGCTAATATTCTTGAAACTCTAGGTGTGAGAGTACCATTTACTGGCATTTCAACTGCAGAACTATATAGACGATTTATGAGAAAAATATCAGAAACAAAACATATACTTGTTATAGTTTTAGATGAGATTGATGCATTAGTAAAAAAACATGGCGATGATATACTTTATAGATTAACTAGGGCAAACTATGAGCTAGGTAAAAGTAAAATAGCATTAATAGGTATAACCAATGACGTAAAATTTATTGAATTTTTGGATCCAAGAGTTAAGAGTAGCTTAAGTGAAGAAGAAATTGTATTTCCGCCCTATAATGCTGAGGAATTAGAAGATATTTTACGTAAAAGAGCTACTGAAGCTTTTTATGAGTCTGTAATATCGGATGACGTAATAAAATTGTGTGCAGCATTAGCTGCCAGAGATCACGGAGATGCAAGAAGAGCACTCGATCTTTTAAGGGTAGCGGGGGAAATAGCAGAAAGAGAAGGCTCACCTATCATTACTATAGATCATGTTAATAAAGCGAGAATTGAAATAGAAAGAGATAGAGTTTACGAGGTCGTTTCAACCCTTCCATTTCATTCAAAGCTTGTTTTATTAGCTATTGTAATAGGTCTTAAGGATAAGAAGAGATCCCTTACTACTGGCGAAATTTATGAAATATATTCTAAACTTACAAAAAAATTAGGAATAGAGAATGTTACTCAGAGAAGAGTAAGTGATATCATAAATGAACTAGATATGCTAGGAATAATTACAGCTAAAGTTGTGAATCGCGGAAGATATGGTAAGACTAAAGAAGTAAATATCGCTGTTAATGAGGAAACAGTTATTAAAGCTATTTCTGAAAATGATAATAAGATTGCTAGTATCTGGGATAGATGATGGGTATTTTCCAGTAGAGTATAAAAAGAATAGAGGAAAAACTACACTAGTTTCAGTAACTTATAATGGGTTTAAAATCTATAGTATAGATTTTGATTTAATAAGCGTTGACGGAGAGGATGCAGGGCTCGTGTTTGAAAAACTTGAGAAAGGCGATATATGTATTTTGGATGGTATTACTTTTGGAGGTTTTAACTATATAAACCCAGATTTAATAAAGACTGATTATATTATATTCTATTCTTCAAGACCAAATTTGGCTAAAGTTTCAAGCGCTTTAATAAAGCATTTCAATGATAATAGAAAAAATGTAATTCTTAACGTAATGAATAATCTACTTAGAATATCAACAAAAAAAGGAGATGTTTTTATATATACGAATATTAAAGTTAATGAAGCAAAAGAAATTATTGAAAAATACCAAGTTTTTGATAAAATTCCAGAACCTTTGAAAACCGCTCATGAGATTTCGAGTAGTTTGTCAAAATTTCTATTATCTAAAAAAATTATTTAATCACAATTCTTGATTATTAATAAATTCCTGCTATATTTCTAAGTCTTTCATCTCCTTTAATCTTTAATATATACTCCATGACTCTTTTGGGAACTAGATTTTTCCACTCGTCATTTTTCTCTATTATAAGCCTTCTTATTAAAGTAGAATTGTATTTTTCTCTATTATAAGCTGGGGGCTCTAACACCTCATATCCTGCCTCTCTAAACAATCTTACTACTAAAGGGTTTCTTGATATAACAAAATTAAATTCTGGAGAAAAAGTTTTTACATGATAGACCCATACACTATTCATTAAGATATCTGGTACGGGTATGAGATAGATAGAAGATAGGTCAATATTCTCTTCCATTAGACTTTCCCTTATCATCTCTATTCTTTCTCCTGCAGTAAAAGGATTTGCTAGTGTGTGACTTTCCTGTGCACTACCTATAACTATGATTAACTCGTCTACTTTTTGTAATGCCCATTTTATTACAGCTAGATGCCCTAAATGGAATGGCTGAAATCTCCCTGGGTATAAACCTCTAAGCAGATATCATCACCTTCATTAGCATTAATAGTTATAGCCGCATTGCCTTTATTTATTCCTATCTCTAAGAAACCATAACCATTATTATATAATAAAAGTTCGTTTTCTTTACCTTCTCCAAATGTTCTTACTACATTTAGATAATATTCTCTACCCTTGTGCTTAGCGACAACTTTAGCGTTTCTGTCAATCTTAGTTTTAATTGAAGTGGCAGCATTACCAAAATGATCTATATAAATAATTTTACCGCAGTATACAGTTTTGCTTCCCTCTTTACTTTCAGTGAAGTTAAATTCTATTTTCTCCAATTCTTCTGGATTTATCGTTTCACCAAATACAGTCATATCAACATTTAATGAGAGATATGCTGCAGCAACAGAAAATATATCTCTACCGTGGAAGGTGTTTGAGATCTCTTTACTTAAAAACATTTTAGGATTTGTAATTTGAACTACTTTTAGAATGCCATCTTCAGAAATAGCTGGATATAATACTCCGTTATCTGGTCCTACAAAATAATAATTTCTAGTTTTCACTATTATGGCTTTTCTTTTAGTACCGACTCCTGGATCAATAACTGTTAAAAATATTGTGTTTTTTTGAAAATATCTATAAGAAGTATACAACAAATATGCACCTGCATATATGTTAAAGTCTTTTGCATTAGGCGTGATATAAGTTATATTAGCATCCGGATTTATCTTTCTTATAACTCCTTCCATCACTCCATTATAATTGTCAGATATTCCAAAATCAGTTAGTATTGCTATTTGAGCTTTTACCAATTTTATCAATAAATAATTCAAGATAGGACTTAAGTGTTTTTTCTCCTACTATGTTAAATTGTTTAAGAAAATTATCGACAAAAGCTATAAGTTCTTTTTCACTTACATTAATTCCCTCTATTTCAATGAAATCTCCTAAGTTTTTGACCCTATCTAGTGAGATTTTGAAATTACTCACCTTATAATTTTTACGTATTTTTTCTAATTCTAACACTTTAATAAATCCTAATCTCTGCAATATTAAGTCCATTGCCTCAAAATTATCAATTTTCACAGTTATTTCTTCTCTCGATTTTGACTGAGAGGACAGTTTTGGCCCTTTGTATGTAATCTCGGCTTCTCCATTTACTATTCTAATTCTTAATGCTTCATCACTTTTTCTAAAATCTTTTACCGGACTGTTATAATATATATCAATTTGGTGTTCTTCGCCAGAAAACTGATATATAGAACTTATTAGCTTCTCTAATTCTTCTAGTTTTGGAGAAATCAATTTTATTTTTATTTCTTGCTCAATATGACTCATAGCTATGACAATTGAGGAATACATTAATAAGTATAATAAGTTATTTTCGATTTCTCCCAGTCTAAAGGCCATAACTTTAGCTAGAAAGTATAAATTTCTTGATTACATGGTAGAACGCTACCTTCAAATGCTAGGAGATAAGGAAACAGAAGAATTTCTTTATAGTTGCTCATTTCCATTAAAGAAAAGTATTAGATGTAATGATTTATTAATAGATTGTAAAAAGTTAGAAGAAAAGTTATCTAATAAAGGTTTTGAACTTGAGAAAGTTCCCTGGTTAAAGCACGGGTACATTGTAAAGTCTTCTCCAAAAAAACCAAGTTTAGGTGCCACTATAGAGTATTTGTCTGGCTATTATTATATCCAAGGCTTAGCTTCAATGGTTCCAGCCTATGTATTGGATCCACATGAAAACGATGTTGTGTTGGATATGGCAGCCGCTCCAGGAGGCAAAACTACTCAGATATCTCAGCTAATGCGAAATAAAGGTCTGGTAGTTGCCGTAGAGAAGTCTAGGGAAAGAATAAAATCTTTATATTCAAATATAAACCGATTAGGAGTAAAAAATGTAATATTATTGCGCACAAATGTAAAGAATTTAATTAAAATTAAAATTCAATTTGATAAAATTCTGTTAGATGCTCCATGTAGCGGAGAAGGCTTAATCCCAGAAGATCCTACTCGGAGGACTAAAACTAGTATTGAAGATTTAAGGAATTTTTTTGTTAGTCAGATAGAGCTAATAGATACTGCTTATAAATTGTTAAAAAGTGGCGGCATTCTAGTTTATTCTACGTGTAGTATAGCACCTGAAGAAAACGAAGCAGTAGTAAATTATCTTATAGAGAATTATAATGCGAAGATTTTACCAATTACTGGTTATCCTTCAGTTAACGGTCTCACAGAATATAATGGAGTTAAATTTGATGAAAGTCTAAGATTTTGCATAAGGTTCTATCCCCATAAAAGTGGTACTGAGGGATTTTTTGTATGCAAAATAATGAAAAAAGATTAGTAGTTACCAGGATATCTTTAGATGAGGCTCGCATATATATTGATAAAATATTTAAATTATATAATTGTGAAAATAATTTAGAATTTCTTAATAATAAAGAAATATTTTTGTTTTCATCTCACTTTTCTATAATTCAAATTATTCAAAAAACAGATAAATTAGACGAAATTATTAACGCACTAAGAACAATCAGTTTGAATCCTTATTCCATTGGTGAACCTATTATCTTAATATCAAAAAACGGAAATGTAAAACCTTTGTTGCCTTTTTCTAGATATTTAATTAAACTATGCAAAAAAAAGATTTGTTTGCCTGATAAGCTAGCGGAAATTCTCACATATGGAAAACCAGTAATTCTAAGAGAACCAATAGAAGAAGGGGCTTATATAATTATGGATAAAGATGAGAACTTCATAGCATATGGTATCGTTAAGAGAGAGAAAAACAAAACAAGGGTCATACCAGAATTAGATATAGGTTGGTATTTAAGGAAGGGAGGATAAAGTTTATTAGATATAAATCAACTAGATAGAAGTTTAGGAAATTAGGTGAAATTTATGAGTAGTGAAACTAACAATAAAAAAATTAAAAGTTTATCAGATTTGCCTGGTGTAGGCCAAAGTATACTTAATAAATTAATAGAAGCAGGATATTCGACTCTCGAAGCAGTAGCAGTCGCGTCTCCACAAGAACTTAGCGCAGCTGCAGGAATACCGTTAACAACCGCACAAAGAATAATAAAAGAAGCAAGGGAAGCACTAGATATTAGATTTAAGACGGCATTAGAAGTTAAAAAAGAAAGAATAAGTACAAAGAAGATTACTACTGGAAGTCAGGCATTAGACGGATTACTTGGTGGTGGAATAGAAACTAGAACCATGACAGAATTTTTCGGGGAGTTTGGTTCTGGGAAAACACAAATATGTCATCAACTAAGTGTCAATGTTCAGTTGCCTCTTGAGAAAGGGGGACTAAACGGCAAAGCAGTCTATATCGATACAGAAGGGACATTTAGATGGGAAAGAATTGAAGCGATGGCTAAAGCAGTAGGTTTAGAGCCCGATACTGCTATGAGTAACATATATTTTATGAGAGCAATAAACAGCGATCATCAAATTGCAATAGTAGAAAACGATTTGCCAGAACTTTTATCTAAGGATCCCGCAATAAAATTAGTAATTGTTGATTCTGTAACATCTCATTTTAGGGCAGAATATCCTGGAAGAGAAAATTTGGCCGTAAGACAGCAAAAACTCAATAAACATCTGCATCAACTGGTAAGGATAGCAGAAATGTACGATTTAGCTGTAGTTATAACTAATCAGGTAATGGCGAGGCCTGATATGTTTTATGGGGATCCAACAATAGCTGTAGGCGGACATACATTATATCACGTTCCAGGTATTAGAGTTCAGCTAAAGAAGAGTAGAGGGAACAAAAGGATAGCAAGAATAGTCGATGCCCCTCATTTGCCAGAAGGAGAAGTAGTGTTTGCAATAACTGAAGAAGGAGTAAGAGACGCAGAAGAGTAATTTTAAATTTTTTATTTCATATAAATTTTTCTATGGAAATTCTTTGGGCTCCATGGAGATCAAAATATGTTTCTGAAGCTTCTAAAGATATACAAACTTCATGTCTGTTCTGTGAAGTGATAAATAAAAAGGAAGATAAAACTAACTGGATTTTATATCGTGGAAAATTTTCTTATATAATATTAAATGCTTTTCCCTATAATCCAGGTCATTTAATGATTGTCCCATATAAGCATGTTAGCTCGATAGAAATGTTAGATTCTAATGAATTTCTAGAAATAAGTAAGTTATTAAAAGCTAGTATTAAAGCAATTAGAAGAGTATATTCGCCGGATGGTTTTAATATAGGTATTAACATAGGAAGAGTTGCAGGAGCGGGAATAGATCAACACGTTCATATTCATGTAGTTCCTAGATGGAATGGTGATACCAATTTTATGCCAGTTATAGGAGGAACAAAGGTGCTCCCAGAAATATTAGAAGATACCTATAATAAATTAAAGCCAGAAATAGAAAGAATAATTAATGAGGAAGCCCTCGATC
>ERZ1684502.96-NODE-96-length-22317-cov-63.563471_pt1 | contig 22317 bp, 19 predicted proteins | sample MGYA00580192_ERZ1684502 | MGnify/ENA primary metagenome ERZ1684502 (study PRJEB41476, sample SAMN13258264) | hydrothermal vent metagenome | biome: caldera [ENVO_00000096]; feature: acid hot spring [ENVO_00002120]; material: acidic water [ENVO_01000358] | place: New...
AAGGCTTACATAGGTCTATAAATGCCTATGTAAGCTGAACCCCTAGTTTTGCTACTATTTTTCCTGCCGATACTAGCTATATAGTAGTTATAAATAGTTCAACAAATAAAGTGATTATGAATATTAGTGTTGGATCTGGACCAGATGCAAATGGTCTATGACCCACAAAACAATTGCATATATGTCGCTAGTGGCGGGTCAAACTCTGTTTATGTGATCAACGCATCCTCAAATAAAGTAGTAAGGACAATTAAAGTTGGATATGAGCCTAGTGCAATGGTCTATGACCCACAGAATGGCTATATTTATGTTGCAAACCTCGATTCTGGTACTATAAGCATAATCTCTAGTAAGGCAACATCGATGCCCTTATCAATGTATTTTGCTATAATAGGTGTTATAATAGTAATAATAGTAGTTACAGTAATTTTGCTCGGAAAAACATAGACATTTAAGTTATTAAACCCCTTAACTATTAAAGATGTTTCTTAGCTAAGCATGATAAGATAATGAAGAACTGAATTTCAACTTAAAAATCTCTAACGTTGCTCTTCTCGTGCTGAAATGGAGAAAATTCTTTTAACTTAACTCCATCCCTTCATATTATGATCCCAATCTACGTACTTGTGCTAATAGGAATTGCAGTAGGTGCACTTACTGGAATAACCGGATCAAGTGGAGTTCTAATTGTTGTTCCTGCACTTTCTTATCTAGGCTTATCTTATTATGATGCTATTGGTTCAAGTCTTCTTGTAGACGTAATTACTACAATTTCAGTAATCTTTGTATATTTTATGAATGGGAACGTTGATTATAAAATTTCCTTGCTTCTGGGTTTAGGTGCAATAATTGGCGCACAAATAGGGTCTAGAATAGCTTTTGCAACTCCACAAAGAACGCTTGAAGGGGCTTTTACGGCATTTACTGCTTACATGGCTTATGTCTCTTTCAGAAGATCTAGAAATCCACAACTTAATATAAAAAATTTGAAGTTAGGGAAAGTCTCTTTCGTTTTGGCAATAATCTTAAGCATGGTTATAGGAATAGTTACTGGAACTTTAGGAGCTAGCGGAGGTATAATGTTTATTGCAGTTATGATGTTGCTTTTCTCAATAGATATAAAGAGAATGATAGGAACTGCAACATTAGCAATGTTCCTATCTGCAACTAGTGGTACTACAGCGTATATTATGGCAGGGAGGACAGACATCATTGCTTCAGTCGTTATAGGTTTAGTTGCTTTAGCATCTGGTTATTATTTTGCTAAAATAGCTAATAAAATGGCCTCAAAGTATATTTACATTTTTTTAGGAAGTGTGTTTGTCATAACCTCAATAAGTGAGCTCTTAAAGGTTATCTCAATTCATGTAATCTGACTTTCAGCTTATCTTTGCTGTCTTCTTAGAAAAGTCTAATTTTGCTATAAAGAACCCTTGAGTTCCATGGATATGAGGATAAAACCTTAGAACCCTTAGCCAAACTTTACTCTTAAAATAACCATAATGAGTTGGATCATTTTTCTCGTTAATTTTAACTAAAAAATCAGCATATTTTTCAATAACTTTTTCTCCTTCTTCCGGGAATAGGGAACAAGTGGCATAAACAACTGGTTTTCCAAGTTTTGATGCTTCTTCCAAAATCTCTTTTTGAAGAGTAGATAGTCTAATAATATCCCTCTTGTTTAGACGCAAGAATACACTAGGGTCTGAAGCTAAAGTGCCACTATTACTACAAGGAGCATCAATTAATATTTTATCAACGTGTTTTATAGGTAGTTTCTTACCATCAGCTAAAATTAGTTCAACGTTTTCCACACCCAACTTTTTCATTATATTTCTTTGCATTTTTATCCTTTTTTCAGATATATCGACTGAAATTACGTAAGCCTTATTTCCTGTTAATTGTTGAATCATTGAAGTTTTCATACCTGGAGCACTTCCTACTTCAAGGATTTTCTCTCCAGGTTTTGGATCTAGGACTTCAACAACTTTTATACTAGCTTTATCCTGGAGGACTATTTTGCCATATTTAAACTCTTCAGTTTTTGATATTCGATAAGGAGCTCTTAGAACCTTATATAGAAACTCATATTCGTCCTTTTCTAATTCGAATCCTTTTTTTCTTAAAGGTTCGACTATTTCAGAGACCTTTGCTTTTAAAGTGTTTACCCTTATCCATGTGTATTTTTTAAAGAGTAAGGAGAAGTCCTTTAATCTTAGATAGGAAAGTCTTTCTTTTACCCATTGAGGAAGGTCTATTTTACCTTCATCGAGAGAATGAATTACTGCCTCCTCAATGCCTTCATCTTGATATAACTCATAGTTATAATAAAAATATTGTAACACGTGAAGAAATTGTTCATAAATTTTTTCTCTAGATTCTCTAATTTTTAATTTTTTATATGCTAGATCAAAGGCTTTCTCCGGCTGAATTTTTTCTTTCATAATAAGCTTAATTGCAGTGACGTAAAGGTCTATTCTCTTGTCCACAGAGTTTTAAGAAGAATATATGTATAAAAGTTTAAATAGAAAATTAGTACATTTCATTATTAGCCGTGGGAAAATCCATAGATGAATACGTAGATGCTGCAACAGTAGAACTGATAAAGAAGTTTGGTTGCAACGAGTGTAATATATTTAACTTTAAAATTATAAAAGATTTCTCTAAGTTTATTAATTTTATTTTTACTAAAAAGGAAATAGTTGTTCTTGTTTTTTCCTCCTCTCTTTCAGAGAAGGAGGAATCAATAAATATTGCAAAAAACATTGGGAGAAGTAAACAAATAACAGTTCATGTGTTTTTTCTCGGACAAGCTTCCGGTTGACACTTTTATTATTTGTTATAAATCAAAATCAAATCCTACATAAAACATATAAGCCATTATCACTATTAATAAAACATATTTGACAAAATTATAGTTATTTTGAATTTAAACAAAAAAGCAAAACTAAATAAATCAGACCGTCTTTTTAGTATGAGACAGGATATCTCAGTCCTATGACTGTTAAGCTAACAAAAGAAATTCTAAAGAGTTTTATTCAAATCAACATTTAGAAGTACAAGTATTAGCATAAAGTATATAGACTTAAGGAATTAAATAAGATGAGAGGTTTATCTCATACTTTTTATATCATGATGAATTTTATTTTCAAAAAAATTATAAAGAAAATAAAATCTCTAAGTTTAAACATAAGAAGTTAAGAAGTTGAAAGAGTTGGAAAGCTTATTGAGTAGATAGTGAGTAAATGAAAAATAAGAATAACTGTGTCTAAGATACCTAAAACTAAAAACCAGAGTTCTATGAAAATCAATGCTCATTAATTAAATAGAGTATATGCATATTGACACCCATATCGTTTTAGAAAGCTTTAAAGAAATTTATTACTGACTACTTAAAGCTCTATGAAAGTAGCTTTATAATTTCGTTAACTAGTTTTTGTACTTCTTCTTCGTTCAAGATCTTTCCTTCAATTTTTCCATCCTTTATATAAGTAACAGAAGATACTCCTTTAGAATTTAATACGAGACTTATGTTAATTTCCTGCGAAGAAATGAAAATTTCTTCTAGTTCATTATCTGAATTCCTTGTATATCTTTGTATGATATAAAAGTTTTTTATTCTGCCACGAAGTTCGTGCTTTTCTTCTTCTGGTACTTCCACTAGCTCTCTTATTTTCTCGTGGATAAGTTTAACATCCATACTAGGTAATCATCCTACTAAAAACATATTTATTTTTTGATGATTTTTTGTAGCTTGTTTCTTAGCAAGGAAATGAATTCTTTCACCCCTTCGTAGTCTTCTGCAGGTATTTCTGCTTCTTCATTTTCACTTTTTATAATAATTTTGCTATCTTCTTTTGTTCCTTCTACTACCCCTGGCAAAATTCCTTTGTCTCCAGCTTTACCATATAAGTTAACTAAAGCTTCTAGCAAATTTACTACTTCTTCTATTAACTCTTCAGGTGTCATTTTTATATAATTATATAGGGTTGGGAAGCTAATTTTGGCTCTATAAATTTGTTTTCCCTTATATGCTAGAATTACTATTCCACCATCTTGAGTTACATCAAGAACAACTTTAATTTCATTTAAATCTTCTACTCTAGGCAATTTATTTCCAAAAGTAGATAAGGCATATTTATAAGCCTCCTTCTCTAGTTTTAAAGGGTCTTCTTTTAGGATTTTTTTGACTTTATTTAATGGCATATCGTATTGCAGAGAAAGTCTTGCAATATCTACCGGTAACGGTTTTATTTCTGATAGCTTATTGAATAGCGCATTAATATCGTTTATTATAATTCCCCATGTTTTTATTTTTACTTTTCCATTACTTGCCTCAACTACAGAACCATAGTTAACTTGCTTTGGTTGCTCATAAAACAAAGATTTTATTATTTCATTTGCTTCTTGCACATTCGAGGGTATTTTATCAGTATTTCCCTCAAATTCTACCTTAAGTCCTTGTAACTCAATTTTCCCCTTTACTTTATTCCCTTCAAATACTGCATAATAATTTCCAGCAAAGATTATCACTCTATTTTCCTTTTTTACAAAGTATATATCACTCATATGAAATATTATATGAAATATTACTTAAAAAGAGTGTCTCAGAAATAGCAATTTCATCACTTTTTCAGTTCCGCGGCACATCAGCACTAGAAAAGAAATATATCAAGTTATTTAAATATTTTCTTTAAATCTGAAAGCTTTTAAGGCTAGATGAATCAAATCTTTTAAATCAATAATTTATGATTAACAATCAAATCAATATGGATATATCTGTCATAGGGTTTTACATTTAAGTCATATATAGGTGAAGTCTCTACTTCTCCTAACGGTCAAAAGGTTAAAGAAACAAAGCTGTTAGTGAAACCATTAAGTTTACGAAAGGATTAATTAATAAAAATTGCTGAATTTTCTATTTATAACTTAATCTTGAAAATTTTGATAGAATTTTATAACTGAAAAACCTCTCTCTTCAGGGCGGGATGGAAACTTAAAAACCCAATGACTAAACCAAATCTTAACGATGAGTCTATCCAAATAATAAAGATGCACAAAATGGGAGAAGTTCTATACACCTCCTGACTTCTCACGGGATAGAAGACGAGAAATTATTTAGACCGTAGAACCCTCGCCTTTAAAGGCAGAGAGAAATCAGATCATTAGAGATTTATGAGACTACAGGGAAAACTTTATCCCTTCCTCAGTAACTTTGACGTTTTTTGCTATTCCAAACAAAATAGACTTTACGGTAACAGAATTTAGAAGAATACTTGCTACTTCTCTATTACCAGATAACTTATAAGTTATTTCTTCTGCTGTTAGTTCATTCCCTGTTATCATATCTTTAATTTTCTGAACTAATCTCTCGTTGAAGGAGATGTTAAAATCTAATAGCTCTTCCATCTTTTTCTTATTAGTATAAATTGGCCCATGAGAGATAATCACGTAATCTACACTTTTTATTAATTCCTTTAACTGATAAAGAGAATCTAAAGCTCTCCAAAAGTCAGTATAAAAGGGTAAGCCAAAGTTCTCTAATACTTTTTGTCCAAAGAACGCATCTCCCGCATAAAGGACATTATCAACTATGTATGCAGTGTGTCCAGGTGTGTGTCCAGGCAATTTTATCTTTTGTATCTCTATGTCGTGAAATTCTTCTTTTAAATCCTCTTTTATATAATCAAAAGTAAAATAGGTGTTATCTTTTGAACTAAAGCCATATATCATAGCTCTTCTCCCCATTAGTGTTAAGCTCCAGTAGTCCTCTTTAGGGAGGTATTTAATCTTAGCATTTTTGAATAATCCTGCAATGTGATCACTGTGTCCATGTGTCGCTAATTGGACTTCAGCGTTTATTTCCAAGTTCGAGTTTTTGCCACCTAGATCAATAACGACTCTATTATCATATACAAGTGTGTTAGGACTACCTTGAATGACTTCGACTTTTTTAGTTAACTTCAAGCTCTTTCACCTCTGGTTTAACTAAACTATACAGATCTAAGCTCTTTAGCAAGTCACTCTTTTTAGTTGTTAGCTTATGATCATAAGTGTTTATTATCTTTTTCATAACGTCAAGGGAATAATATTTACTTGCTGAAGAAATAATTTCTGATGCTTCTTCTCTTTCTTTCATTAATCTAATTCCTTCCTCATAAGCTTTAAGTACTAAAGTTGGATCTACTCTAGAGTAAATTCCACATTCAGGAACAAGGTAATTCATTCTTTTCATTTCATCTTCGAAAATCTCTCCTATTTCTACTTCTATTCCAACTAAAGCAAGCTTTCCTTCTTCTCTGGCCTTTCTTAAAGCTATGTCTGGAGTTGTGTTTATTACACTTTTCTTGCTAGTAAGCTTAGCATAAACTCTAGCATTTACATCTGCTAATGTACCTTCCTTAATTGTATATATTTCGGGAGAATTCTTATTTCCTATAAGTGAATACATCCTAATATATACTCCCGCAACTAGTTTGTAACCTTCTCTCCTATTTTTAGCTAAATTTGGAATTGAGTCTAATATGATATCTCCTATTTCATTTGTTTCACAACTATTCTTAAGTTCAAAATCTACTTTTCCTAATGCTTTCGCAACTAATAAGGGAAATGACACTGGTCCTGCAAAAGGTGCTATTACAAGCATAATATTAAAATTGTGAACTGAAAATTAAATAATGATGAAAATAGGGGAATCTTTGGAAAAGACTTTTCTAGTTAAACCAGAACATTCGGCTTCAGCTGTATCAAGTGGCTCGGTATATGTTTTATCAACGCCAATGATGATAGCATTTATGGAAGATGTGTCGCTCAATTTGGTTCAAAAGTGCTTAGAGCCTGGAAAAACAACTGTGGGATATCACGTTGATATAAAGCATTTAGCTCCAGCACCAATAGGGAAAGAAGTAAGAGTTAAATCAACCCTTGTGGAAATAAACGGAAACAGGTTAAAGTTCAAAGTCGAGGCTTACTATAAAGATAAGAAGATTGGTGAAGGAATTCATGAAAGGGTAATTGTAGATGAGAAAGAATTTATGAAAAGAGTTGAAGAACTATGAAAAGCCTCGTAATTCACGGTAAAGGTTCTTCGCCAGATAAAGTTGAATGGTTGGCAAAGCCATTAAGAAAGTATGGAGAAGTAATAGTTCCAGAGTTTGAAATTGAAGTAAAAGAAGGTGTAGAGAAAGCTTTAACTTATGATTTTGATTGCGTTGCAGGTCATTCAAGAGGAGGAGTAATAGCCTTAATTACTGGTGCTCTAAAGGGGACGTGTGTTATTGCTGTGGCGACCCCTTCAGATAGAAAGAAGCAAAGAGAGTATTTATCAACTTTTCCACCTAGAACTATACAGAATAAAACTTACCAAGATCTCTTATCATTACCAGAATATGAATTTGAGTATTCTCCATTGAAATATGCTGATAAATTAAAGAATGTGTTATTAATTCACGGAGAAGAAGACAATATAGTATTAAAAGAGCATTCAATAGTGATGTGTGAAGAGATCAAAAAATATGGAGGGAAGTGTGAACTTCATATAATTCCTAGGATGAAGCATACGCCTTCAGGCCAACAGTATTCTGTTGTTTGGGACATTATTGATAAATGGATTAGAGAGAATGTATTAATTAGATAATAAATGAGATGTTTTTATTAATAATCTTTAAAAAAGGAAATGTTACTTTATCTAGGGAACATTTGAAATTTATAGAATAAAATTTTATCCAGCTATATGACAAGGAAATTTTAAGTTACCGATAAAAGATATGAGGAATGAAACACTTATGAAGTAACTTATGAAGTATTATGAATTATAAGAGTTTAAGTTCTGAGTACTAGCAACCACCAAAGGTATACATTAAATGAATATTTTATTTAGAGAGACTTTTCTATAAAAATATAAAGAAAAAGATTAATATGTAATAATAAAAAATAACTAAAATAAAAAATTTATCTTACTTCTCTTAGACTTATTCCTTTTGTTTCTGGTCCTATGTATGCAGCTGCTCCATATAGAATTGCAGCTAAAAACAGGAAGAAGCCCGCCATGAACCAGATATTGTTTCCTTCAATTGGACGGAATGGCCCGACTAAAAAGTCCATGAAGAATGGCATCCAGCCTGAAACAAAGAGTCCGCTGCTGTATCCGAAGCCAACTCCAGAGGCTCTTCTTTGAGTTGCGAAACGCTCACTTAAGTACACTGGTACTAATCCCCATACCCACTGTGTAAACCATCCCTCTAGAAGAACCGCAAATGGTAACCAGAGATAGTTCTTGTAAAGTGCCGAAATATACAAGAAATAGTAGGTAGGAAATGCCACTACTAATGTAACACCTGCCCCTATTAGAAAGGCCATTCTCCTACCAATATAATCAGATACAAAACCCCATACTATTGCAGAAATTGCAGCAAAAACTCCTGCAATAGCGTACCAGAAAGCAGCTTCTCCTGCACTTAAACCTGCACCATGAAGTATACCAGTAGTAGCGTCAAACATTGACCAGGAGCTAAAGAATAGGCCGACCATTAAAACAAACACTTGAAGGAATGTATATACAGTAGGCTTCTTAAATATTGAAAAGAATGGTACTTTTTCAATTTTGTTTTCCTCTTTTATCTCTATAAATAGTGGGGACTCTGGCATAAGATATCTAATAATTAGAGCAATAGCAAGTGGTATTAATCCTGAAACGAATGCCCATCTCCACCCAACCTCATACATCCCTTGTGGTCCAAAATAGGCGTAAAAGCCCGTAACAATAAAGCCGCTAAGTGCTACACCCCATGTGAAGCCGCTCTGAACAATTCCACTTACAAGTCCTCTTCTGCTCTTTTTCGCAAACTCCATAGCAAACGGATGTCCTGCGGCATATTCGCCACCAATGAATATTCCTTGTATCATTCTGAATATTACAAAAATAATGAGCGCCCAAATACCTATTGCTTGATAAGTGGGAATTGCACCATTTAATGCACTCATAACTGAAAATCCAGTTATAGTGATCATCAGTGTATTTCTTCTTCCAATTTTATCTGCATAATTACCAAAAATTGCTGAACCTACAGGTCTCATGAGAAGTGTTACAGCATATGCTGACAATACTGTTAAATATGCAGCAAGCGAAGACATTGTAGGAGGTGCAAATACTTTTTCTAAAATAGGTAACATTGCAGTGACTAACATAAGATCGTAGGCATCCATGAAAAATCCGAGAAACTGACCAGTTATTGACTTTGCCGCTCCTGGAGGCCATTTATCTTCTAGATCTGTAGCTTTAGATTTAGAAGGAAATCCTGCCATTATCAAACATTATAAACTGAGGGTTATTTTTTTCAAATATAAGACAGTCCATAGATAATTTGCTACAAATAATCATACCCAATTATATAGTCTATCCGAAGAAATACGGAAGCAATTATATCATAAAAGATTGATAAGGAAAGTATATTTGTATTATTACAGAATATTTACAGAATTTCTTTTAGATCTTTTTCTGAATTAAGGTGTTCACTAAAAAAAGTAAATATTTGATATTTGGTTATTATATGCCTGCGATAACAAGTTAGGATTTATACACCTCTTTGTTTTCTTGCCTAATATGGAAAAAGAAGGATTTATCAAACAATATATCTTTAATAGAAGTTCTTGTGGCGCTTTTAATAGAGAGCATATATAAAAGCTAATTAGTGATAATAGAAGTCCGTATATTCTTCTTACAGCTTGAAGATGTAAAACTTAAATATTATTAAATCCTTACATGAAACAAATGGAAAATATTAAAACCATAGACATTCATAGTCATATTTTCATTCCAGAAGCTTTTTCCATAATTTCAGATAAATATTCACTTAATGCGCCAAGACTAATAGAATCTTCTGACAAAGCTTTTATAAAAATAGGTAATGATGCATATGGCCCATTTCCTCCAGCATTCTATTCTATAAAAGATAGGTTAGAAGAGATTAAACGTAAAGGGATTGAGCTACAATTACTTTCTATTCATCCAAGTATATTTTTCTATAATTTAGATATTGAGGAAGCTAAGGAATTTAGTAGAATCCAGAATGATGCAATTTCTGAAGTAGCTAATCACTACTCAGAACATTTTCGTGGACTTGCTACAGTTCCTCTTCAAGATGTCCAAGAAGCAATTAAAGAAATGGAAAGGGCCATTCTAAAACTTCATATGGTAGGTGTGGAAATAGGTACAAACGTAAATGGCAAGTATTTAGGCGATCCTATATTTAAACCCTTCTTTAAGAAAGCAGAAGAGTTAAATGCTTGTATATTTATACACCCGACAAATCCCGTAACTTCTGAAAGGATTACTAGCTATTATTTGCCAGTTTTAGTTGGAAATCCCTGCGATACCACTCTAGCTATTGCATCTATGATATTTGGAGGAATTTTTGATGAGTTTCCAAGGTTAAAAGTTTGTGTCGCTCATGGAGGAGGATTTTTCCCTTATCAAATTGGTCGCCTTGATAAAGGTTTCTTGGTAAGAGATGAAATAAAGAAGTATATTAAGAATCCTCCATCCTTTTACATTAAAAGGATATTCTTTGATACTGTAGTTTATGACGTCTCTGCATTAAGATTTTTGATATCTCAAGTAGGTTCTGAAAATGTTATGTTAGGTACAGATTTTCCAACTGATATGGAAGATGAAAATATAATTAGAAAAATTATTGATTTAGGACTTCCTGATTCCATAACAAGAAAGATCCTTTATGAAAATGCTTCCCGGATTTTAGGGATATAATTTTAAAATCTTATCTTTTATTATGTTAGCTCCTACGTAAAGCTCTCTTGTCGTTTCTTCGTAGCAATGAAAGTCAGAATTTGAGAAAGGTTTTCATTTTCTGTCTTTGAAGTTCTAGCACAAAAGAGCGTATCAGCTTCGAATTAATGCACTGAAACTTACTAAAAAAGAATCAAAAATATTGAATTAGTTTTTAAATTTTCATGAAATAAGATACTCTGCAAACACTTTAGCATCATTTACCATATTTTCGATTTTACAATACTCATTGGGACTATGCTCTACTGGATCAATTGTTGACCACGCTACTGCAGGATATCCTTTTTCTCTTAAATATGCTGCAACAGTACCCCCTCCAATACCAATAACTTTTGGTTTAATACTTCTTTTTCTCTCAATAATTGCAGATAAAGTCTTTACAATTTCGGAAGAGGGATCAGTAGGAGGAGCAGGATCTGCTCTTTGAATAATTTCAACCTCAATTTTTACCTTATGTTTCTCTTCAAATTCTTTCTTTGCTTTTTCAATTTCTGCGATAACGTCATCAATCTTATATTCTGGTAAAATTCTGCAATCGAAGTAAACTACGTCAGTTCCAGGGATTGTGTTAATGTTTTGTACATTACATTCTTTCTTTGTAGGTTCAAATGTTGAGTATGGAGGATCAAAAAGATCATTAGTTTTATTGAACTTTCTGTGAAGAATTTCGTCAATATAAATTGAATAGAGCATACCTATTCTATGCGCATTTAAACCTAAATGTGGGGTTGAGGCATGAGCTTGAATACCATAAGTTTTTATTCTAAACCACAAAATTCCTTTTTCAGCTACTTCAATTGCACTGCCATCTTCATTACCATAATCTGGGACTAGAAATTCGTCGTTCTTTCCAAAAGTATAATTGTTCAGTACATGTTTTAAACCATATTCGCTTCCAGTCTCTTCATCAGATACAAAGATTAAGCCGATGTTTGTTTTAGGCTTAATTTTTGACATTTTAATTGCTTTAACTGCATATATTGAAGCAATTAAAGATTGCCCATTATCTGTAGTTCCTCTACCATATATCTTGTCTCCTACTACAACACCTTTAAATGGGTCTGTTTTCCAAAGAGATCTATCTCCTTCTGGAACAGTATCCATATGTGTGACAATCCACTTTGTCTTGTTTCTATTTTCACCATGTATAATGGCAATTATGTTTGGCCTTATATAACCAAAATTATCTTTTGCGTCTATCCTTTTTATTTCGTCAAATCCAATTTCATTGAGAAGCCCCATTATATAATTTGCTCTTTCAAGTTCTCCTTTTCCACCATTTAGAGGTGAAATGGCAACTTTTTCTATGAGATTAACCATTGCTTTTACCATTTCGTCTCTTAGTCCTTCAATCAGTTTATCTAATTCTGTCTCTGCCATTTTACCACCTTTTCTGATAAAGATGACACGAATTTTATATTAAATTTTAACTCTTAGGCAATCTCTTTTTCAAAATTATATATCATTCTCTTGCTAGTATATTAACAGTCACTTGCCCAGATATATAGTCTACTATCCTTTCCTTTGGCATAGGCTTTGTGTACTATATGATAAAGAAAAAATTTACAATGAGATCCTTGGATTATGTAAAGAAAAAGTGGCATATCAATAAAATATGTCCTTGCCATTACATAAAAGCTCTAAAGTATGGAAAGAGAAGAGATTTAATTATGGCTTTTGATATTTAATGTATGATATGTATTGGACATAGAGGGGCTTCAGCTTACGAGCCAGAAAATACTATAAGGGCTTTCAAAAGAGCAATTGAAATGGGTTGCGAAGGAGTAGAGATGGATTTAAGAAGGAGTAAGGACGAAAAAATTGTTGTTATTCATGATGAAACCGTTGATAGAACGACAAACGGTAAAGGGAAGGTAAGCGAAATGACAATAGATGAAATAAAGAAATTGGATTCTCATGGCGAAAAAATCCCTCTTCTTTCCGAAGTTTTAAGTGAAGTCAAAGCAGATATTTACCTTTTAGATATAAAGGAAGCTGGATATGAAGAAAGTATCGTAAAAGAAGTCAAAGATGCTAAATTAGTGGACAAAGTTATTTTCATTTCATTTAATTATGATTCCCTCAGAAGGGTAAAAGAAGCTGGAGGAGAAAAAATAGGTTTAATTTATGATGCTCAGCCTTACCCGATACAAATAGCTAAAACCTTAAAAGCATATGCAATGCTTCCAAGCTATAATTTGTTAAATAGAATTCACGCTAATGAGCTTAAGAAAAACAAGTTCTTTATAGCACCTTGGGTCATAAATGACATAAGTATATTAGAAAAGATGGTTAGTTTCAAAGTTGATGCAATAATTACTGATAAACCAGATATAATTAGGCAATTAAAACATTTAAGAAAGAGCAGTGAGGGAGAGAGATAGCAATCTTTTTAATAATATTTTGCGATATTTTAGATTAAAATTAGATAAGTAATGAAAAGCTGCTGAAGCCTAAGGAGTTTTGCGAACTTGTTAGTACCAAGTATCCAACTTTCGGACATTATGTAAGAGAAGGAAAAATAAAAGTGATTTATACTGCAACTGCAGAATAAGAGTACCTTACAGTGAGGTTGAGAGATTTCTTGGATTAAGACGAGAGAAACTAGGGCAATAATTTATGCTAGAGTTTTTAGGAAAGATAAAAAAGAAGAGTTAGAAAAGCAGGTAAAGTATTTGGCGGAATATTGCATAGCTAAAGACTGTTTTCCCTTTAGTGATAAAATTAAATACTCCTAAACACTAGTAAATACAAGATTAATGACGGAGAAAAATCTATAAACTCTTAGCGATCTGGAAGGCCGTTCCCACTTTATAGCGAAGCCTATATATTCTCACTAAACTATGACTATTCTAGGAAAAAACTGTATGAAACTCCTCTCGATGATGCACAATGCGTGGAGGGAGGGAATGACAGCTAAAACCTCAAATGGGAGGCTCATGGCATTAGCCTCGACTGAGCTTGTGGTTGAAGCTAATGATTCCACGCTAAAGGCTAACCCAGACCATGGATTGAGAAATAAATAGAAATGGCATGGTCCGGAAAACGCTGTTTTAGGAGAAGAACAAAAAGAGGAGAGAGCTAGTTAAAGATTTATTTAATATCAATTTTTGCTGGTAAACTATATGGGATGAAAAGCCAAAAGAGGAACAAGTAAAGAAACTACTGGAAGGGGTTAAAAAGAAAGATGAAAATAAGAAGAACTATAATATTTAATGCTAGACTTGAGTCTCACACCCTTAAAACTTTCATTGAGATTGAAGAGAAGTATAAGGAGATGTTAGTAGAGCTAGTAAAATACACTATTAATAGAAAAATAGAGAGCCATATGCATCTGAGATTGGCAATTATAAGGAATTGAAATAAATATAAATATCCTCAACTACCTACACATTATATTTACACTGCTTGTCAAGATGCTACTAATAGAGCAAAGAGTTTTCTAAAACTAAAGGAGAAAGGGAGGGTGTACACTAATTACCGTGTCCCTAGAGGATATGGCAAACGATTCAAAATCGCCTAAAAACGAAAAATATCCCCTAGGGGCAAACGGATTAAATATTTAAACGCTGAAAAGAAGCTTTTAATAGTGGGGCTATTTAGAAGGAAATCAGAACCTCAAGTTGATAAAAAGCAGCAAATAAGGTTACTTTTTACGAGCGACTTTCACGGTTCAGATATAGTTTTTAAGAAATTCCTCAATGCTGGTTTGCAATTTAAAGTAGATGCCTTTATTATTGGTGGTGATTTAGCAGGTAAAGCACTTTATGGGATAGTAGATTTAGGCAATGGGAGATATAAACTAGAAGATAAAGAATTTGGAAGAGAAGGTTTACAAAAGGTTATTGAAGAAATAAGAAATAGCGGAAATTATTACGTTATAGTTAATCAAAAGGAGTTTGAAGAAATGCAGAACAGTAAAGAATTAGTAAATGAAAAGTTCAAAGAGGCAATGATTAATGTACTTAGGGGATGGATAAAGATTGCTGAAGAGAAACTTAAAGGAACAAATATTCCTATTTACGTTAACCTTGGTAATGACGATCCAGAGTTTCTTTTTAATGTCATTGAAGAAAGCGACATTATGCATAAAGCTGAAGGGGAAATAATAAGAATAGGAGATCACGAAATGATATCTTATGGCTATGTAAATCCTACTCCTTGGCATACTCCAAGAGAGCAGGACGAAGAAACACTTTATAGAAACTTAAAAGAAATAGCAAGCAAAGTTGAAGAACAATCAAAAGCAATTTATAATATTCATGCTCCACCTTATAACACTCATCTTGATAATGCCCCTCTACTTGATGAGAACTTAAAACCTGTTGTTAAAGGAGGGGAAATAATATTTACTCATGTAGGCTCTGTTAGCGTAAGGAAAATAATTGAAGAATTTCAGCCCTTAGTTGGTCTTCATGGTCATGTGCATGAATCAAGAGGTTTTGATAAAATAGGCAGGACAATGGTCTTCAACCCTGGTAGCGAATACAGTGAAGGGATTTTGCATTCACTTTACATAGTTCTTGAAGGAGATAAGATAAAAACGTTTATGTTTAGAAACGGATGATTAAAGAAGGAAGACAACTTGTTATTTAATTTCGCTTCTGACTTCTTTTCCTCTCAATGCAGATAGCACTAAGCCTATAGCAAGAATTCCAGCACCCAGCATTAAGGCTGAATGAATGCCAGTAACGAACTGTAAAGGTAAGGATCCATTATAAGTCCCTAAGAATACTGCGAAAGCAACATACCTAGGGACTGTAAGAGAGGCAATTGCAATTGCCATAACATAACTCAGTAAAAGTCCCATATTTGCTAACGTCCTTTGTAATCCAGCTACTCCACCATAAATTCCTCTTCTTGCGTTAGCCATTATTGCGCTGTTATTGGCCGGATAAAAAAATGAAGATCCAATACCTCCAATAACGCTAGCTGAAATAACATTAATTAGAGGAGTATGTGCACCAGTTGCTATTGTGACATAGACAAATATTGCTAGAATCATCATAGCTATTCCTATTGTTGCAGGTATTCTTGCACCAATTTTATCCGATAGCCTACCAGTAAAGGGGGCAATCATGCTAGCTAAAACATAGCCTGGGACTAAAAGAAGTGATGCTTGAAAAGGTGTTAAACCTCTAACTCCTTGCAAATACATGATGACAATAAAAGCTACAGCAAGATATCCTAGGCTTTGGAAGAAAGAAGCAAAAAGAGAATAAGTCAAGACTCTATTTTTAAATATTGAAAAGTCAATAATAGGACTCTTAACTCTTCTCTCGTTATACAAAAACAATCCGAACACGAATAAGCCTAGGATAATCATTACCTCATTTCTCAAGACAAGACCTTCTCCAGCTATATCAGCTGCACCGTAACTTATTAATGAAAGAGAAATTGCCATCAAGACTGTGCCTAAAATGTCAAATTCCTCCTCTTTAGTTTGTGCTGATTTTATGTACTTAAAACCAAGAAAAGAAGCAATTATACCAATTGGAACATTTATATAAAATATATATCTCCAACCTATAAACGTTGTAATTATACCTCCAAGGACAATCCCTAAAATTGCTCCTACATTCCATCCAATTGACGTATATCCATAAGCTTTACCTCTTTGATTCGGAGGGAAAGTATCAGCTATTATAGCTCCTGAGGTCGATTGCATCATGGCCCCTCCAAGAGATTGCACACCTCTAAAAGCTATTAAAGATCCAATGGTAGGTGAAGCACCACATAATGCAGATCCGATTGTGAAGACCACAAATCCCCAATTATAAATCTTGCCTCTGCCAACCCTATCGCCTAATCTACCCAGTTGTGTTGTCAAAACTAAAACTACGAAAATGTAAAGGATTATAATCCACATTGCACTGAAAAAGTCAGTATGAAGATCTTCCACTATGACGGGCAAAGCAAGAATAACTATTGTACTGTCGATTGCTGCCATCATAGTACCAAGAACAACAATAAACAAAATGAGATTTCTACCATTCATGAAATTTCTTTTACTTTTCACGTTTAATAAGTGTTTCGGATATGAATTATTAAAAAATTAAAGAAAAGGAGAAAAAGACATTTAATTCATAATTATGCCCTGGTTATGTTTACCCCTTTTATTAAAATGTATGGTGCAATAGTAGGTAATGGTGCATCCCACCATTTTACTGTATAACTCTCTTTTGAGATCTCTTCTACATTCTTCAGTAGCCTAGGTAAATAGTCCGATATTCTAATCCTACCTGCATTTCCTACTGGCTTTCCATCTTTATATACTATTACAGAATCTCTACATACAGTTGAGAAAGCCCCTTCCAAGTAGTTTTGATATCTAGTATACCAATTATTATTAATGAAAATTACATTACCAGAAAGAAGAGATTCAAAACTAACATATCCAGGTTTAACTTCAATTCCAAATGATATAGGTGTAATTATGCCGGCATTTCCAGTAGTTTTTGTATTCATTATTTTTGCCAATTCATTGTTATAAAGCAGAGTCTTAAATACGCCATTTTCTATTATACTCTTATCATATGTGAAAGTTGCCTCATCATCAAAATCTCTAGTACCTAATTTTGTAGGAACATCTGAAATTGTAACCTTTTCGCTAGCTATCTTGTCTCCAGGCTTAACGTTATAAAGAAAAGATGAAGTAGTAATTATATTAAAAGCTGAAGAGAAATACGAGAAATCACTCATTAAATTTCCAACAACTAATGGAGATAGAACAACATCATATTTTCCATCATCTATCTTTACTTTGCCATCAATAGATGCTAATATATTAGCCTGCTTTATAGCTTCTTTTAAAGGAGATATATCATGAGAGTAAAATGCCCATTGGCCAGAATATTCGCCATTGAATGCTCTTACATATCCGTCTGCGGAATAGTTTACGAAATATCCATTAAAGCCCTTTGATGTAACTAGAGATTGTGTCGTTTCCACAATGTTTATTATTCCGGAAGCTGGATAATCTGATGCGTAAATTTCGTTTAAAATTGGGTCAATTTCTCCCTTCTCAATTACATCTTTCAGTGGACTTTCAACAACTCTCTTATATTCTCTATCATTATCACTTAAGTAAGGTACAATTGAAGATTCTGCTACAATATTAAAGAGCGTTTTTACTCTTTCAATATCTACATCTGTAGAAGTCTCTGTTGCTAGGTATTTGTTTCCTTTTCTTACCAAAATTACGATATTTTCATTAAATAAACGTTGGACTTCGACAACTTCACTATTTACAAATTTGATTAATAACCTTCTAATCTTGTTCTTTCCTACTGAAACTTCGTCATATCCTTTAAGGTTTTCCAATATTTTTAAGAGCTCTTCATTCATATCCTCTCACCTTCACAGAAACATTTCTTAACCTCATATTTGGCCCACCCATCCAAACTGGAATTCCTTGCTCCGGATCACCTTTTCCACAAGTTCCGTAATAGAACTTCAGAGTATTATCTACTGCGTCAATCGACGAAAGGAACTCAAAAGTTGTTCCTTCAATTACAGGGAAAAGCAGCGGATCTCCAATTTCTCCATCTTTAATTTCATAAGCTTCTAACCCTACATAACGCTGACCTATTCTTAAGTCATCTATATTCCACTCCATATACGACTTCATATAAATTCCATCTTTAATATCTTCAACTAACTCGTCAAAAGTGTAATTACCGGGCATAAAGAAAGTATTTGACATTCTGACTAATGGTTCTCTATCAAAACGAGAAGCTCTAGCAGAACCATTGCTATTTACACCAAATTTATAAGCAGAAAATCTATCTTGCAGAAGCTCATTTATTTTTCCTTCCTTAATTAAATACTTTGCTCTCGCTTTGATTCCTTCGTCATCTATTAAATAAAAGCCAGAACTATTAGGTAAAGTTGGGTCATCAATCACGTTTACAGCTTCAGATCCTATTTTTTCTCCAAATTTTTTTCCAACTAAATAACTTAAACCAGCTTGAGCAGATTCCCTACCTAAAACTCTATCAGCTTCAAATGGATGTCCAACAGACTCATGAGCCATAATGCCAGAAAGCATGTTGCTCAGTACAATATCCTTTTTGCCAGAAGTAACTCCTTTCCCTTTGTTTAACACTCCATCTACGCTTTTTATTTTTTCTTCAAGCGTTTTCTCTATATCCCATATTTTAACCAATTCAAAACCTCCGCTACCTCCAAATTCTTCATAGAAAGTTGCACTAGCTTTATCACTTTTCATTGAAACGCTAACTAAAACGTTAATTCTTGGTACTTTTCCATAAACCTTTGTACCATCTTCAAATACTAACTCTTTTTCCTCTTTTGACTCAAAATAAATTATTATAAGAGAAGAGATTTTAGAATTAACTTTCAACTGCAAAAGATTTTTTGAGACATCTATAAAAAATTTCTGCTTTTCTTCTAAGGAGACATTGCTAACTTTTTCTTCTACGACATAACTGCCACTACTTCTTAGATCAGCCGAATAACCCTTTTCCCATTCTTTTAAAGTTAAGGAAAGAGGTGTTAAATCTTCTAGTCTAGGTGAAGAATCAAAATACATTACAGAGTCTTTAAACGCTCTAACGCTATATCCATTATAGGTGGAATCTTCTACGCCTGCAGGAGAACCATTTATAATGTAGAGGTGTGTTGAAGTAATGTTATGTTTCCTTGCTTCAACATATTTGAAGTCTGAAAATCTCCTTATTACGTCCTCAAGTTCCATAAATATACATAATTTTTTAAATAAATAAACTCTCCTGCTACTCTGATTTCCCCAGTCTTAAAATGTTGTTCTTAGCTTACAGAGACTTTAAATGTTCTAAATAATTTTTAACTATATAAAACTGAAATCTCTTAATGATTTGCTATCGTTGAAATGGATAATAGTATATTTAAGCTCAAATGGAACCCTCATGGAGTCAACCTCGACTGCACCTCCATGAAGTATGGTTAAGGATAATAATGCTGCACTTAGGACCAATCGGACCACGCTGTCTTCAAGTTATTCTTAATTCGAGATCTGGAAAACACTAAGTTTTCATTTGCAATCATAAATCATCTTTTGCTTTAATTCTTGCTTATATTTTTGAAGTAATGCTTATATTTACTTACTAAATTTTATACTAATGATGAAAAGTTTAAACCACATTGAGCCAATGATTGAGTACGCATTACCAACTTATGTTTTAGTATTACCAACGTTCGTAATAAATCAACTACATTTACCACCAACTATAGCTTTTATGATAGCTTCTATACCTTTTACTGGGAGAATAGTAGGAGCTTTATTCTATCAATATTTAGTAAGAGTCATTGGATCTAGGATTACCGTCATAGCCTCTCTTATATCTTTAGGTATTATTTCAGCATTTGATGGACTAATATCAAATGTACAGTTTCTAGTGATTTCAAGATTCTTAATTGGGGTTTTCTTTGGAATTTCTACTTCTATTGCAGTGAGTGAAGCAGTAATGAGTAGGAATAGAATTATTACTGGATTAACAATGGGTGGGTGGGCAGTAGGGTGGATAGGAGGAAGCATAGCTTATTTTGCTTTGCATTTATGGGAATTCATTGCAATATCAGGACTAGTAACAATTCCGTTAGCCTTTACGATTAAGACTAATTTTAGACAGAGAGAGGTAAGATATCAATTACCTACAATATTACCTATATTAGTTTATTTCTTATCATTTGAGCCATCATTTGCACTAACTTTAGCGCCATATATTTTAGAGCAACTTGGAGAGAACGTAATGCTTTTTATGGTTATAAGCTATTCTCTTTCTATTCCTTTCTATCTCTTTGGTTATAAGCTAGACAGATGCTTTGAGTATATGTTAATAGCGATAGCTTTATCATCTTTTTTATTCTTTTATTTTAAAATACCAGAGGCTTTACTAATTTTTACAGCTTTAGGATTAGGAATAAATTCTATATCACCTATAATTGCTCAACGTTATGGTGCTAACGCGTTAAATTCTGGTATAGCAGTAAATATTGCTGCAATTGGGGGAACAATAATTCCAGTGGTTTTCTCCCAAGATATAAAAGATGTAGCATTTCTCATTCTTTTCTCAATGTTAATCCTTTTAGTAATGGAGAAAGAAAGCAGACAAATAGAAGAAAAGATTGCTATTTAATCTACAACGATAAAAGACTATTATCTCTTTAATGATAAAATTAACTACTTCTAAATACTAATAAATACTTTATTAATAATAAGGAAAAATAATGGCATTGTCTGGATAACGCTCTAAGTGTTCTAAGTACTATGAGAATAATCATAACAATAGTGTTAACCTTACTTTTATTTATGAGTTCTTAAAAGTTGTCCTTAAACTATATTGCTTCCTTTGTCTCTTCTATTATTTCTTCAATTGCTTCTGTTCTAAATCCACTATATACTGCCCAGAAGTAAAAAGCTAAAATCATAATTGTTGCTATTAATGTGTCTTCTGGGAATGGAATTGTAGTATATAGTCCGAAGTTTCCAAAATAAGAGAGCGCATAAATAGCTAATATGAAGAATACTAGCCACCACCCTGCATTTATCTCCTTCTTTTGACTTGATTTTAGAAAGAGCACTAGCATGTTACTGATTAACATTAGCGAAATTCCAGTAATATATATGAGAAAAGCAATGTTATTGGAATTAGTTAGGCCATTAGTAGAGTAGAATAAGTACAAAGATAATCCTAGGTTTGCTAAAACGTCTACTATGCTTATTGTTATGCCTAGATTTCTTTTAATTCCTAGTACCTTGTTTGCATAGAAAGTGAGAAATAACGGTAATCCAAAAAATATCGCAGTAAATACATAGAATAGTGTGGCAAATCCGGACCAGTAGATGATCAAACCTGCTGCAACTGTAGCTATTGGTGCAATTATTGATGCTCCCGAAAGCTTAAATGGTCTTTTTAAATCTGGTGCAGTTTTTCTTAAAACAGCTAAGCCAATTCCTCCCATTATATATGTTAGTACTGTTGTAAGAGAGTTAAAACCAACTAATGCATACCATGATGGGAATGGCAATAAGAAGATAATTCCTAATATTAATGAGAGAAGCAGTGAGAGAGTAGGTACTTTAGTTCTCCCAACTCTAAGAAAGATTTCTGGTAAATAGCCGTTAGTGGCAAAAGCATAGACAGTTCTAGCAGTTGAACCTAAATAAATCCAACCTGTTCCGGAAGGCGATACTATAGCGTCTAAAATTAATATATAGCTCCATACTAAGAAGATTAAAGCTAAAATTCCTGATAAAGGTGTAGAAGTTAGCAATACGTAAAAGGGTCCGTTAGAGATTGCAATGCCACTTTTTGTAACTGCAGATGTTAATGCTGACCAATTACCTGGTGTTATTGGTACTAATTTACCTGATTCATTTAAATATAGGTTGTTCCAGTCAATTCCACCTATAAATGCTATTTGAAGTAATGAGTAAAGAGCAATTGCTATTAAAAGTGATCCAATAACTGCAAAAGGAATATCTTTTTCTGGTTTCTTTCCTTCTCCTC
>ERZ1684502.97-NODE-97-length-21981-cov-145.084831_pt1 | contig 21981 bp, 29 predicted proteins | sample MGYA00580192_ERZ1684502 | MGnify/ENA primary metagenome ERZ1684502 (study PRJEB41476, sample SAMN13258264) | hydrothermal vent metagenome | biome: caldera [ENVO_00000096]; feature: acid hot spring [ENVO_00002120]; material: acidic water [ENVO_01000358] | place...
ACTGTATTAAAAGTTCAAAAATCTTTCTTACGATAATAATATTAAGATCTACGATAAAAAAACTACGATGACCCTGATAGCCTTTATAAGACATGGACAGTCGGTATCTAATGTTAATAGAATACTCTCTGATGATATAAACAGTTATCCTTTAACAGATGAAGGAAGAAGACAAGCTTTAAACGTCGCTAACGAGTTAAAAAAGTTAAATCCTAGTAAAATTTATACAAGTCCAGTATTAAGGGCTTATCAGACAGCTGTGATAATTGGGGAGGTATTAAATATAATACCAATAGTTGATGAAAGGTTAAGGGAAAGAGAGTTAGGAGAGCTAAATAATACAAGAATAGATCAAGGAGATCATTGGAAGTTACGTATTGCGAGAAAAGAAATAAGCATAAAAGGGCTAGAACCTTGGGAATTACTGAAAAAGAGAATGATAAATTTTGTGAATTCGGTCTTACAAGAAAATTCAACTATAGTTGCAGTAACTCATTACGACCCAATTAAGGCATTTTTATCTTACATTTTAGATTTAGATGAAATTTCTGCATGGGGGTTGCATTTTCCTAATGCAAGTATAACTCTTGTGGATTGTAAAAACATAAATGACTGCAAAATACTTGCTATAGGAACGCCGATGATAACAAATGATTTATTATCTAGACTTAAACGTTAAATTATAACTTTTTAGAACAGAAGTTATCTTCTCTCTTATTTTCAGATTTACATTATCAAAGACTACAGTATTGATCTTTTCTATAGATTTAGATACGGTTTGTGAAATAACATCTTCAGAGAGCTCATTTAAGTAATGCTTAGAAATTATATGCCCAATGCATTCTCTCTCAGCTAATTGAGAAAAATAAGGGGCATAATGAGGGCCTCCAAAACCCACAATTCTATTTTCACATTGCATCTCTTTATATTTATCAATTCCTCTCAATGTAGCTTCTACAAACTCTTTAACTATCTTTTCATTTGTCCAATACTCTTCTGAACTTCCAACTTCAACAAATATGATAGGGATTCTTTGATATGTGGGACCGTGATGCGTAGCTTCTATTGCTTTCTCTATTTCAATATTTATGGCTTTTATTTCCCTAAATATAGAGGTTAAGAGAGAAGGAAAAGAAAAACTAAGCTTCCTTGGCTCACCTCCCATAGTTTTATCTGAGGGATTTCCAGGGTGATGAACGGTTAATGAGGGAATTTTTGCAGAACTTTCATGCCTTGAGAAAATAATTATGACATCTCCTTTTTCGTACCTAAAATCTATTACATCTTCCTCTATTTCCTCAAATTTATATCCTAATCTTTTTATTGTCCTTCCTACTGGATCTGAAAGGGAATAAATAATCCTTATGTCCATCTAAACACCTTCAATCATTTTTAATGCTTTATTTACCATGTAAGGGGCTAACGCAAATCCAAACCTATAACCAGTTATGACTACAGCATTCTTATAAATTTGCTTAACTATTGGCTCGCCATCACTAGAAACGCTCCTAATTCCTACTCTAATTTTTAAATCTGAAGTTGATATAGGGAGAATTTGAGACGTAACTGCAATATGATCTTTTACTATATCGTAATTTATTACTAAAGAAGAATCACTTATTGAGTCCCCATTAATATATACATTTTCCTTGCCCTTTACTATAATTTTGCCTTTATAGAAAATTATCCCAGAAAGTTTATAGGGGCTTTTGGTTATAACTAAATGACCCTTAAAGGGAGAAAGGTTTAGAGGTATTAATTCATTTGTCCAATAACCAGTAGCAATTATTAATCTTTCAACGTTTATCCTCTCTCCAGACTCGGTTTCTATGTATTTGACTTCATTATTTGATACTTCCATTTTAATTATTCTTTTTCCATAATTAATTTTGACTTCTGAAGCAAGCTTTTCAATGAGTTCTTCCCCTTCAATAAACATGGTTTTTTCTATCTTTCTTAGCTTACTATTTATCCTTATATCAGGTTCTAGTTCTCTCACTTTATCTTCGCTTATTTCGGTACCTCCAAGTTCCTTATCTGTGAGAGTATAAGTCTTCTTATAATATATGCCATACTCATTACCTAGATTTTCGTAAAAACTTATCGCTTCTTCACACTCATTAAGATAATTTCCGCACAAAGGAGGTATAATTGTCCAAAGGCTAGCGTTTGAATTAACTTGATTTATCTTTAGCTTTTCCTCAAAAATTTCTGCTTTGCCTTTAAATAACTTAGCCGTTAAAAGTCCAGTTATCCCTGCACCAATAATAGTTAAATCGGCCATAAATTACTTATAAAATATAATATAAAATAAACTTTTTAAATGAGGACTAAGAGAAATAATGTATGAACGCTGAAAAAGACCCCGAATTAGAGAAACTTTTGGAAGAGAAGGCAAAGAAATTTATCCAGCAAGCTAAATCTAAAGAGCCTGAAGTGGTACATTTGGACAGTAAAACCTTTGATTCTTTCATAGCTTCACATAAGGTTGCAGTTGTTGATTTTTGGGCTGAATGGTGCGCACCTTGTTTAATATTAGCTCCAGTAATTGAAGAATTGGCAAAAGACTATCCGCAAGTAGGTTTTGGAAAGGTTAATAGTGATGAAAACCCGGACATAGCAGCAAGATACGGAGTAATGAGCTTGCCTACAGTGATATTCTTTAAAGATGGAGAGCCTGTAGATGAAGTTATAGGTGCTGTGCCTAGAGAAGAAATAGAAGTTAGAATAAAGGCCTTGCTGGGTGAATAAATTGAAACCAATTCTTCTAGGCCTTCCTGGGCTCAGCTACTCTAGCTTTATGAAGTGCAACCCTAGATTTTTGCTAATGCTTTTTAGCAGTACATTTCGAGGAGTTGTAGCAAATAAAGAACTTAATTATCACCCTGCCCCCTCCTGGTTAAGCATTTTGCAAATGGATTATCAAAAAATTGAAAGCTTTCTCACTCAAGTTCCGGAATTGAAATTAGTTGAAATGACAGATTCTGTCCTTATTAACATACCCATTACTAACCCTACATATGGCGAGGTCAGTTTACCTTATGATACATCAGTTTCAGTAGAAGAGGAAATTAAAGAAGTAAAAGAGGCAATCTTCCAAAATATTGATAAAAAGCCTGTTATAGCTAGTGTAAACTCGATAGACAGGTTTTTGCTTAAAGATGGAAAAGACAAATGTGAAATATATAAAGCAGTAGATGGACTAGTTAAAGACATTGTTAACAAGGTCGATGATTTTATAATATTTTCACCATATGGAGAACCTACTAAAGATGGAAGAAGAGAGGAATACGGAGTGTTTTTGGCCTCTATTCCAAGACCTCATGAGCATGAAACTGTAAAGTTGCCAGAAATAGGCAGACTGTTCTTAAATTTAGTAGGGAAGTAACTGCTTATTCTATCTTATTATAAAATGGATATAGTGCAGCTATAACGGGTTGAACATATAGGTCTTTTCTGCTAATAACTTTTGTTAAATAGCCTATTGCTCCTTCTTTTTGTTTACTACCTTTTGTGGAAAAGATTATATCTGTTGCTTCGCCTAATTCTTTTCCATCCAGCACATGCTTTACCATTAAAGCTGGCAAAGAAAATGCCATCGAAAAAGAGAAATTCTCTACTCCTTCTTTATTTACTGCATAAACTACTGCAAAGGCTAAGTATCTGTTTTCATATACACATATTCCACCTTCTATCCCTATGCCTATGTCGGCTTTAGCGTTTTTCAAAGCACTATATGCCCTATTTTTCGCCCCTACAAAAGTTTCGTGACAAAAAGGCTGTGGAGAAACTCCAGATTCTACGTTTAAGCCTATAACTTCTGCCTCAATTCCAATAATCTTTATTGCTTCCTTAACAGCCTCTACTTTAGCCTTGTTCGTTGAACCTACTGCAACAAGCATTTTTATATCCCCAATTAATATAAAGCTACATGGTAACAATAAAAGTTGGGCCCCTAGCAGATTCTGGGGACTTATACCCATTTATACCGTTAATTGAAGGGAAAATTAAGCCAGAAGGAATAAATCTAGAGTTTGAAATAATACCCACTGTTCAAGACACTAATGAGAAAGTTCTTAAGAAAGAAGTAGATGTTGCGGTTCCTTCAGCTGCAATGTATCCTTACATCCAAGACGATTATTATATATTAGGAAATGCTATTGCCTCTGCCATTGATGGAATAACTGGCATGCCACTGATCTCAGTTTCTCCTCTTTCACTTTCAGACTTGAGGAAAGCAAGGATAATTGTTCATGGCCATAATACAACTGCATTTACTTTATATAGACTATTAATCGGAAAATATGGAAAATTAGTTATAGTTAGAAAAGTTCTTGATGAAATAAAAGCACTAGGAAGAGAAGGAGATGCATTAGTAGCAGTTCATGAAATAAAAATGATGTATGCATTAGAAAAGCTAGGAATTAAAGTCTATAAGATTACAAGTATGTGGGATCTTTGGAAAAACTTAGCTGGAAATCTCCCAATGCCTCTAGGTACTGTAGTAATAAATAAAGACTTAGGAAAAGAAGTAGCTCTCAAATTTAAAGAGGCTTATGAGAAAAGCAAAAGATATGCAGAAAAAAACATAGATGAAATAATCAAAAAAGACGCTGAGATAATGGAAGAAGCTCAAAAGGAAAAGATAGATGAGGAAATTATAAGGAAGACAATTTGGGCTGATATTCAAGAATATAATGTACCCTTAGAGGAAGTTATGAAGGGTATGGAGATGTTTTATCGCTTAACAGCAGAAAGAGGAATATTACCAAAGGTCAAAAAGATAGACATTATATGACTTTCTTGGAAGAAAAATAGCTATTAGTAGAGATAAGAATTTGACATTCTTTATCACAAATGTCTTTTATAATTTTCATGGTAAAGATAAAGTATTTTTCTGGCACATATAGCTCAATAAGATGAAATGGAAAACTTTCCTCTTTTGTTTTTAGCAAATAAGAGACGCGAATAAAGGGTATATATTCAACTAAATTTAGTATGTCAGTATTAAATGTAAACAAGTCAATGTAAAAATCCCTTTTTCCGTAATCTACGATAAAACCTTTTATTATTGATAAGTTTACCATACTTAACAACGGCTCTTTTAGAGATAAAGACTTCAAAGCTGTAATTGTTTCTTTACTAGAGAATTCATAAGGGTATAAACTTACGTAATCGCCCTTTAATTCCAGTGAAAGATCCCAATCGTCTTCTTCCCAATCATACGTATTTGGTATTCCAGAGTAATTCCTAATCTCAACAACCTCTAAATCACCGACAAGATCTAAACCCTTATTATTCTTAATACTTCTTCTGATAAAACCAGATTCAGATATTCCCATTGAATTAACTTTTGTTATAGGCGTAAACTGCAAACCTCGAATCCTCTTGAGAAAACTAAGGAGGACTTCTTGCTCAATTTTGGTTAGCTTCGATAGCAATGCGATATTGGGCCCTATTATTCTTAATGTCTTTATTATTTTTACAAAATCCACATAGTAAAAAGGAAAGCAGAAACTAAAAATTCTCATGAATTAAAGCCAAAAGTGGAAAAAAGAGTGATAAAACGTTTTTTGTCTCACACACTTTAACTACTTTTTTATAAATGGCAAGACATCAAAATTTATTAATAATAACTTAAATTAGTTTTTATAAGGTGAGTAGAATGGCTGAAAAGAAGAATGAAGGCGAAATTAACTCATTTGGAGATCTTATAAAAGCATTGTTTAAATATGACAACTGGTACTTAGGAGGCTTTATAGTACTCTTAATCCTATTCGTAATATTTGACGTAATAGCCTTTACACCTCATCACTAATTTTTAAAAATTTTAGGAAAGATAAGCTATTTAATAGCCTTTTTTAATATCATCTTGTGATATAACTTTGCCAAGAGTAAACATAGCAGTAGATTCAGAGGTACTTGAAGAGCTCGAACAAGAGGCAAAAAGGAAAGGGTATACTCTTTTCGCAATAACAAATTTAGCTTTAAAGGCAGTAACTGAAATTCTAAAAGAAGGAGGAGACTCAGAAACTCTCTTATCATTAGTCGAATATTATAAAATTGTAAAAGACCTAGAGATAATCCCGGTAACTACGTGGTATCTTGAGAATTTAATTAAAGTTGCTTATGAAAGTGATAAAAATAAAGTTACTGAAATTTGTGAAGCTACAGGCATACAAGTTGCTTCATATCTTAAAACAAAAGCTTCCACACTTAGCGAGCTCATGAATATTTATGATCAAGTTAAAGAAATTTTACCAATAAAAGATATATCAATTAAACAAAATGGTGATACAATAGATTTGAGAATTACAGGCTCTGGATTTGGAATAGAATCTACTACTTGTGCTTCAAATATACTAAAAAAGATATTAGAAGAATACGGATTTCAAATAATCTCAATTACTCCTTCTCCAGGAGGAGTAATACTAGTGAAAGCTAAGGCCAGTTCAGTTGCTGAAGGCAGGCAGATATAAGTCTGCAAATTACTTGATGAGTCTCCAACCTATAGTTGCTAATAGAAAAATATCTGTCAGCGACTTCTTTCACTTCCTCAGAAAAGTCCCCATGAGGGAAAGCCCCGACCCCAATTAGCCAATTATCACCTAAGTTGCACAACTCTTCTGGTCTAACTCTTTCTCCATTCTCGCTTAGAACAGCTATTTTGTACTTTTCTTTAAGGTCTTTAAGCTTGATATTAATTACCTCCATTAATGGCTTCTCGTTTTCCTCTAAAGGAACTTTGCCATAAACTAATAATTGCTCCATTAACCCTATGAACCTGTTATAATTCTTTGGAGGCCTCATTTCGCTATCTACTTTAATGATCTTACCATCAATTGTGTGAATGAAAAAATCCCCTTTTATTTCACTTTGCTCTGTTAAAAACATAATCATTGCCAAATGAACTATGTCTGGCCTTCCTCTCTTTTCTTTATTTTGCAATTTTTTCATTGCATAGTAATGCAAAGATATATCAAGAATAGTATGCTCAGGTTTTTTACCTCGCTTTTTTGCGTTTTTTATTACTGCAGGATGGTTTATAATTTCTTTTGGAACTAATTCTAAGGAAGAATCAAGGAGTATAAGATTAATTTTCACGGGGATAATGAACATTGAAAAAGGTAAAAAATGTGAAGATATATAAAAAGAGGGCAATCCAATTAATTAAGCTTGCATTAGAGCTAGCAAAAAATAATGATATTGAATTAGCTAGAAAATATGTACAATTAGCGTTATTTTACTCTCGTAAAATAGGTTTTAAAATCCCTTTAGAATATAAAAGAATGTTCTGCAGAAAATGTTTCACACCATTAATTGTAGGAATAACGGAGAGGAGAAGAATAAAAAATAAAGTCTTGGTAAGGACATGTTTATACTGTGGCTGGACAAGAAGATATAAACTACAACATAAAACAGCTAATAAAGATGGCAAAAGCTAGACATGCTGATGTGAGAATAGGTAAAAAGGGAGTTACTAACGAGGTAATTAATGAAATAAAAAGAAGACTTAAAGATCATAAGGTCGTTAAAGTAAAGATAGGAATGGAAGTAGAAGATAGAAGGGAATTTGCCAAAAAAGTCGCAGAGCTTGCTGGGGCAAAACTTATTGAAGTTAGAGGGTTTACATTTATATTAGCGAAAAAAGATGATAGCAATTGATGTAATAAAAGCACATGGGCATATAAATGTTAAGGCTACTCACAAGACGACGCTAGAAATCACTAAGGATAATTTTCTTACTCCAAGAGGAGATTGTATTATTGGAATTGAAAGTAACAAATCTGCTTATGACTTGTCTCCGGAGGTTAAGGAATTAATTAAGAAAGGTGGATATGTGTATCTAGTGCTTAAAGTAAATGATAAAGTAGAAATCATCCATGGAATCGGTGATCCTAGATTAACTTTAGAAAACAAAAACAAAATAATAGCTAGAAAATCAGATTTTATTTCGGATGCAACCATAATGATAAAGGCAGATAAATCAGCTAAGGATATAAGAAGGGATATAATAGACGAATTAAAAAGCTTGGAGACAGAGCTAATTGCTTACATTATTGCATCTGATTCTCCCCTTAAAGATTCTGAGATCCTTAGAGTACTCATTAATGGCAACCCACTTGCCTTCTCCTAGCTTCTCTTTAGCTTCATTCTCATCTTTACTAAGAATATAGAAAATTACTTCTTTTCCGACTCTGCATAGCTCTTGTCTAAAATCAACTATCATTGTAGGGTTGTCACCAATCACTAAGTAAAAGCTCTTATCTCTAAATGGTAAAAACTTAGCATCATATTGGACGACGTCAACAATCCCCTTTAATTTATTCAATTCTACTGACTTTTTTAACATGTATAGCCCATCTATATTTAAATCTCCTGCAACAACGTAATTGCACTTCTTTAAAAGATAGAGAGTAAGTGCACCATAACCGCAAAAAGCGTCTAAAATTACACCTAAGCACTCTATCTCGCTAGCTGTAATAGCTCTCTCTGTAGATAGGCTAGGATTTACGTAAACTTTGCTAATGTCTACGTAGAAGTTTATCCCATTCTCTCTATATATAGTAGTTGTTTTATATTCTCCCCCTAAAAATTCTAGTTCATTAATTCTTAGTTCTCCACCAACTTTTTTCCTTAAAAAGATAGTTTTTATTCTAGGATTTATCTTCAGTATAACTCTTGCCAAAAGTTCCTTATCTACTTCTTTTTTAGGACTAATAAGAAGAATGTCGCCGAGCAAATAAAAGCCTCTAATGCCCGGAAATATATCACTAAGTCTTGGAGTTCTTTTTTCTATCTTAGAACAATCGACTACCTCTAGGTTTTTATCTCGAACCTCAATTGGTTCATTAAGTTCTATGTAAATAAAATTTTTATTAGAAAAAATTTGATTTATATTATTAATTAATCCGCGGATAACTTCTAATGATTTTTCTTTCTCTACTTTTATGCATATCATTTCTTAAATTTATCCATCTCTGAGCTATGGCCTGCAAATAGAGATGCGTTAGGGTCAATATACTTCTTAGCCACACTAATGGCTATAGCAGCTTGACCAAAACCTACAGCTATTAATGCTAGCTTTGGAGCGCCTTCTTGTTGCGCAATATCACCAGCTGCATATACCCCGGGCAAGTTTGTCTCCATCCTTGCATTAACTATAATATCTCTCCCTTTCATGTTCAATCCCCATTTTGGTATATTTCCTAGATCTCCTTTGAAACCTATACTTATTATTACTGCATCTACATCGAGCACTTTCTCTTCTTTAGTTCTATTATCAAATATAACTGCTTGTGTAACTCTATTTCCATCTCCTCTAACTTCTTTTAGCTCATGCCATGTATAAACTGTGGCTACTTGGAAGAGTTGCTTAACGCTTCTTTCATGGGCTCTAAATTGATCCCTTCTATGAATTAACGTAACAGACTTTGCTAAAGGTGCTAAAGTTAGTGCCCAGTCTACTGCAGAATCTCCTCCTCCTACGATTAAGACCCTCTTACCTTCGAAGTCTTTCTTCCTTCTTACTGTGTAATATACTCCCTTATTTTCATATTCTAATTCCCCTTTTGCTCCTAATCTTGATGGAGTCATCTTTCCAATTCCAGCTGCAATAAGGATTGTCTTTGTCTTAAATGAATTGCCTTTATCTGTCTTAACTATCCACATATTATCTGGCGTTCTTTCTATCATATCTGCCCATTCTTTAAGCCTAATATCTGGGGAGAACATCTTTGCTTGCTCTATTAATTGCTGAGCCAACTCATATGCCAAAATCCCTGGAAAACCTCCTACATCATAAACCATTTTTTCTGGGTATAAAGTTACTAGCTGCCCACCTAGCTCGTCTTGTGCATCTATGAGTAAAGCCTTCATATCTCTTAGTCCTGCATAGAATGTTGCATATAGCCCTACTGGACCTCCTCCTATTATTACGATGTCATACTCTGCCAAAATAAATCCACCTATAATTCCATTTTGCTTATACTATTTAAACCTTAATACATATGTTTATATCAAGCAAAAATGACGCTCGTCCCATTGATCATTTCAGTTTACTTCGTAGGATTTGTCCTTTTAATAAACATATGGTTTAAATATTATAGAAAATTAATAAAAGCTGGAATAGAATATGTTGGAGAAAATGCAACGCAAAGGACAATTGTACTAAAACCGAATGAGAGAATTAAAATAAGGTTGAACGGAAAGGCCACTATTATAGTATCTGGCGTTAATCCTTGGGTAACAATAAAATATAATGGAATAAAACAAAAGGTTTACAAAATTAGGCTGTTAAACCATGTAGGGGAGATCGAACTAATAAATGAGAGTAAATTATTTACCTTAACTCTAACTATTTTAACGGAATAGAGGAGAATGAATTAATGAAATTAAAAGTATTTACAAAAAACACCCTAGACTCAATAGAGTTCGGAAATTATGTTAAAGACCTTGCACAAAAATTAGGCTTTACAATTACTGAAAAAGACGCAGACGTGATGATTGTAATTGGGGGCGATGGAACTTTACTTAGAGCTGTTAAAGAAGGAATACCAATTGTTGGAGTGAAATTTGGTAGAAGGGCTGCTTTATTAGACGTAAAGCCAGAAAATATTAAGGAAGCTTTGCTTTTATTACGCGAGAATAAATATAAGGTAGAAGAGTATGTATTACTAGAAGGTAAAAGCAAAAACATAAGCACCCTTGCATTTAACGAGATAGCAGTACTTTTCAACAATCCAGAAACTGTTTATGGAAGCGTTACAATAAAGGGAAAGAAAATAATTTTTGAGGGAGATGGAGTAATGGTGTCAACTCCTCAAGGGAGTTGGGCATGGAGTTATTCAGCCACGAGAGTTTTATTACATAAAGAAGTCAATGGAATCGAAGTAACTTTTATGAACCCAATAATGCCAAATATTAAAGCCATTATAGTGCCACAAAATGAGGTAATCAAAATAAAGCTAGAAGATAAAGGGAGGACTCAAAATGTAAGAGTTATTAGTGATGGAGAAGTTGTTGGCAATCTAATAAGTAAAGAAGATGACGAACTAGAAATAAAGATCTCTCAAAAGAGGGCAAAAATATTAAGGTTTTTTAGCTCAATGGAATTTGATGGACTATTATCCTAATATTGTTTTTGATACTTCAGCTTTTCTTGCAGGATTAGAGAAATACTATAATAAAATCTATACTACTAGGCTAGTCATTTCTGAAGTTAAAGACAGAGAATCAAAAGAGTTGCTTGATTTTGCGATTGACGCTCAAAAAGTTTATGTAATCGAGCCTAGTGAAGAAAGTTATAAAGAAGTGAACAAGGTAAAAGAAAAAATATCTGCTTTGAAACTTTCTTTGACTGATATTAGTGTAGCTGCATTGGCATATGAATTAAGGCCTAGTATTGTTTTTACAGATGATTTAATGTTGCAAAATTTACTTCTAAATTTAGGAATTAAATATAGATCAGTAAAGCTAAATATATCTATAAAAAACAAGAAAAAATATGTTTTTAAATGTAAGGGGTGTGGGAGGGTTTTTAATAAACCTTATCCTTATTGTCCTTATTGTGGGAGCGAGATTACTCAGAAGGTTGAAAAATAAAATTACTGTAGAAAATTTTTATTTAACTTTAGATTTTTTGTCGTAAAACTAAAATATTATATAGTAAGAATATAACAACGAATGAATAAAAATCACTTAAAATATCATATACTAAACATTGTTAAAAAAATTGGTGGGAATTTTACTTCAATATTTAAGATGTTAAATTTGCCCTCAAATATAATAGCTGAAATTTATGAAAGCTTATTCTTAAAAGAAGGGTTAAGGATTTACCCTGCATTAGAAACTGAAAAGATAGGATTAAATAAGGCTGTGATTTGGTGCAAAAGGAGTGGTTTAAAATACGAAACCGCTAAGAAAATAATGGGCCCTCTTACTTCTTTATTTAGAGGGGATTTAGAAGAAAATAAGTTTTTATTGATGTTTTATTCTAGCAAAGAGAAATATGAGGAATATAAGGAAGAAATAGAAAAACTAAGCAAAATGATCAATATAGAATGTGAAGTAAAATACATAGAGAAATATTATAGGTATATTAATGATGAGATATGCTATGATTTTCAAAGCAAGAAATGGATTTGTGACAATAAAATTACATTCATTTCTCATCCTCATGACTCATTAATAAATCTGCATAAACAAGATGTCGATTTATTAGTAACTATTCAAGCGAACCCTTTTTCTCCTTTTTTATTTAGTCTTCACTTTGATCATATAAAGAAATACTTAAGAGGATTTATATATACTTTAGGCGATACTAATTATATAATTACAGCTAGAGGTAACTATATTTTATCCTCTCCTTACTTGTTATGGTCAGTCAAACTAGATGACGGAAGCTATATCTCGGAATATCATGTAAATAAAGAAAATCTTGATAAATTAACCAGAGAATTGAGAGATCAAGATATAATAGTTTCAGTAAAAGATCTAGCATTCGCTCATGGCTTTAGCATTCCATATGAGGTATTTAAATATAATAAATGGGAAATGCCTAAGATAGTAATAGAGTCATAATGGATTATTACACGTTATATCAGTATTCTTTAGAAAAACCAGAGAACTATTGGGAGAGCTATGGCAAAAAGCTAAGTTGGTTTTCAACTTGGAAAGAGGTAATAAGAAGAGAAAAGTACATTGCTAAGTGGTTTGTTGAAGGAAAAACAAACATTTCGTACAACGTAACTGATATACATACCGGCAAGGCGTTAATATGGTATGGAGAGAATGGGAAAAGGATTGAAGTAACTTTTGATGAACTAAAAAGGTTGAGCAGTTCAATTTCAAGGATTTTAATGGAGAATGGGATAAGAAAAGGTAAAAGAGTCGCAATATACTCTCCTAACTCAATCTTAACTATAGCCTCTATTTTAGGCTCTGCTAGAATAGGGGCAATTTATACACTTATTTTTGCTGGTCTAGGAATTGAAGCAATTAAAAGTAGACTTGAAGATTTTCAACCAGATTTTGTAATAACAAGTAATAAGACTTTCAGAAGAGAAAAAGAAGTACCCTTAATTTTACAAGGGAACTTAAACTTCAATAGAGATAAAGAAGAGGAGGAAATTAATAAGCTTCTTGATGCTGAAGAAGTAAAACCAGTAGAAGTTGAATCAAATGAGCCATTAAAAGTGATGTATACTTCTGGGACTACTGGAAGACCTAAGGGAGTAGTTCTGCCTCACGGAGCCTGGATGGTAGGAGATTATACCGTGTTCGATTTGCTTTTTGACTTAAAACCGGGTGACAAGGTTTTAACCACAACTGATGTAGGCTGGATAACGTTTTCTAGGATTATGTATGGAACTCTCCTTCACGGCTCTACCTTTATTTTTATGGAAGGAGCGCCAGACCATCCAAAGGATAGGCTAATAAAGATAATTGAAGAAGAGCAACCAAAGGTCTTATTCACATCCCCTACCTTAATTAGGCTCCTCATGAAATATGACATAAAACTGCCTAGAGTAGAATATATTGCTACAGCAGGAGAAATATTTGATGAAAAAAGCTGGCAATATGCACTTAAAATGGCTGACAAAGTAACTGACGTTTATGGGCAAACAGAATTGGGATATGTAGTTGGAATCCCCTATGCTCTTGAAGGGATAGAAGCCAAAATAGGATATGCTGGTGTCCCATTCCCTGGAATGATATTAGATACTGTAGATGATGAAGGGAGAAGCGTTAGAGGAGCTCCAGGGTATTTGATAGCTAAATCTCCATTCCCTACACAGTTTATAGGGATTTTAAATAACGAAAAGAAATTCCTTGAATATTTTGCTAAGTTTGGTTACCACGATACTGGAGATGTTGCTATACTGGACGGTATATATGTAAAAATTGTTGGGAGGTCTGATGATATGATTAAAGTTGCAGGTCATAGAATAACTAGTGGAGAAGTGGAAAGTGTAGTTTCAAGTATAGAAGGAGTTAAAGATGTAGCTGTGGTTGGAATACCAGATGAGATTAAAGGAGAAAAGCTCGTAATATTTGTAGTTGGAAACGTTGATAAAGACTTTGTGAAAAGAAAAGTCACTGAAACTTTAGGCCCTATTTACGTTGTTGATAATGTCTATATCGTAGAAAGGTTACCTAAATCTAGAAGCGGAAAAACTGTAAGAAGAATTTTAAGAGATATATTACTAGGAAAAGAAGTAGATCCAACAATACTTGAAGACCCGGAGGTTGTGAAGGAGATAAGAAATGAGATTTCACGAAATATTTAGACAACAAGTCCCAGTAGTAAATGAATATATTTATTTAAATCATGCAGCAATTTCCCCGACACCTTTGCCAGTATTATATGAAAGTCTTAGATATTTGCTTGACATTAGTAGGTTTGGTAGTATTGCAGTAAATCAAGAGGAAAGCGATGATTTCTTTCACATGAGAGAAAAAGTAGCTAGATTAATAAACGCTTCACCCCAAGAAATTTCTTTCATACCTAATACAAGCTTTGGAATAAACATAGTAGCTCATGGTTTAGACCTTAAAGAGGGAGATGAAGTAGTTACTGACAGCTTAGAGTTTCCTGCTGTTACATACCCATTTTTTAAGCTTGAAAAGAAAGGAGTTAAGGTTAAGCTAGTTAAACCCAATATTGAAACTTTTGAAGATGATGTGCTCTCAGCAGTTACAAGTAAAACTAGGTTAATAGCAATAAGTCATGTTAGCTTTAATACTGGAATAAAAGTTGATCTAAAAAGGATCTCAAAAGAGGCTAAATCTGTAGGGGCTTATACATTAGTTGATGTAATTCAAAGTGCAGGTGCAACAAAAATAGATGTGAAAGATTTTGACATTGATTTTGCGGTTGCTGGAGGATATAAATGGCTGATGAGCCCTCAGGGTTCAGGTTTCATTTATGTTAGAGAAGGGCTATTAGAAGAGCCCCCATTTTATGGATGGAGATCATCAGCAACTTACTTAGAATTTAATGCTGAGAATTTTAAACTAGAGAAAGGGCCAAGAAGGTTTGAGATAGGAACAATTGATGTGGCAGCCAACTTAGCTTTGGCTAAATCTTGCGAAATATTAAGCCAACATATGGAGGAAATTGATTCTCGTGTAAACGAGCTTTCTAGTTTTACAATAAAGTATGCAAAGGAAAAGGGGTTTGAAGTGATAACTCCAGAAAATAAAAAAGCTGGGATAGTAGTTATTAAAGTAAAAGATGCAAAGGCAATTGCTAGTGAACTGTTAAAAAGAAAAATAATTGTATCTCCTAGAGGGGCTGGAATAAGAATATCTACTCATTTCTATAATACCGAAGAAGAAGTTATGAAAGCAATAGATGAAATAAAGAAAATTAGTGCTAACTTTTAGTAACAGCTATATAAAGTTGTTCTAAGTTTTCCATTATTCTAACTAACATGGAGTATATTAACACATCATCTAATTTGTCAAGGTTTTTCACAATTGCAATAACATCTAATAGCTCTTGAATAAGATTAGGGCTAATAATTCCTTTTTTAGCCAATTCCCATATGGCTTCCTCATCTGTCTTATCTACAACTTTTTTTACTTCATTCATTGTATCTAAGTAAAGGCCTATAATTCCCTTTTTTACTTTGTTTTTAAGCCCTTCATCTTTCAAAAACTCATCTAAGCTAACCTTTGTCCCTAATTCAACTAGTCTGTAATTATCCCAAAACACAATTAATGTTTAAATAAAGCGTAAAAAAATTACCTAGATATGATTAAGGCTTTTAATGGAAGCTTCGAGATTCCTAAAAACTCTAGCTCAGCATTTCTATTAGTTATAGCCACAACCGATGTAAGTTTAATTCCGGGAATAACAGTTGCTGGAGCAACGCCAGAATTAACTCATTTTACACCAGCAGCAGATGCGGAGTTCTTGATAAAAGGAAAATGTACAGTTATAAATACTATCCCAGTAACTCCTAATGGTTTGCCTACTCCTGCAATAATAACTAGAGCCTCACTTGAACTTGTTAAAATTCCAAAGCTTGTTGTAAATGCAGGAAGCAGAGTGAAACCAAATTTGCCATATATCGATCTAGGTGGAGAGCCAGGCAAAGATATAAGAAGAGGGAGCTTAAGGAAGGAAGTAGCTGAAAGAATAATAAATAATGGCATAACTCTCGGAGAAGAGCTATCTAACTCCTTTGATTTCATAATTATTGGGGAGTCAATCCCTGCGGGCACTACAACTGCTATGGCAGTTTTAGTTGGGCTAGGCTATGATGCATTAGATAAAGTAAGTTCTGCATCTCCAGAAAATCCCAAAGAACTTAAACGCAAAATAGTGCTAGAAGCAGTTAAGGATTTGCCTAATGATTTAATGGATAAACTCGCAAAATTATCAGATCCTATGTTACTAGGTGTAGCTGGGATTGCTTTAGGCTTTAAGGGAAAAGTCTTATTAGCGGGGGGGACACAAATGACTGCTGCTGCAGCAATAATTAAAGAGTTTAACAAGGATAAACTAAAAGACATAGCTATTGGGACGACAAAGTGGATTATTAATGATAAAAGTGCTGATATGTTATACTTAGCTAAACAAGTAGGTATACCAGTTTTGGCGGCTTGGCTTGATTTTAGCAAATCTAAGTTTGAAGGTCTAAGGCTATATGAGCAAGGTTATGTAAAAGAGGGTGTAGGGGCTGGAGGGGCTTCAATATATTCTATGAGCAGAGGAGTTACAGCAGATGAGATATTATCTAAAGTAGAAGAAATATATTTTGGGTTAACTAAAAGTATGTAGATGGAAACGGAGTACGATTTTTTAACTATAAGAGAAAGAATAGTTCTTTTGCTAAAACATTCTGAAAAGCCTTTAACAGCTAAAGAAATTAAAGAGGCCTTAGGCATAGAAAAAGAAAAAGAAGTTTATGAACATTTATATCACATAGCGAAATCCTCTAAGCACAAGAATTATGAGCTTATAGTTTTCTTACCTTATTGTAGAGACTGTAATTACACTTTTAAATTAGATATACCAAAAAAACCAAGCAGATGCCCAAAATGTAAAAGTGAAAACATCGAGCCTCCAAAGTTCTTGATAAGGGATAAGAAATGAGCAGAGTAATATTCATTGATATGGGGGAGACTTTAGTAAGCTTTACTCCAAAGTTTCATGAACCAATATATTACTTCTTATCAAGGAAGGGGTATAAAGTTTCAGAGAAAGCAGTTTTTAGAGCCGTTTATAAACAACTTGGTAAAGATCATTTTCCAGATCCAATACTTGGAGGTTTAAGCGTTCTTAATTATAGGGATTTATTATATGAGCTTGGAATAGTGCCTAAAGAATGTTTAATAAAGGAAATGGAAAACATACAGTTACTTTCCAATAAATGGGAATTATTTGAGGACTCAGAACCATTTCTTAAAGAATTAAAGAAAGAAGATTATAAGGTAGTAATGATAACAAATGCTACAAGAAGTGTATATAAAATCGTAAGTGACCTAGGACTTGACAAATATTTAGACGACATTATTGCTTCTTGCGATTTCGGAATAATGAAGCCACATCCAAGGATATTTAGAATAGCAATGGAAAAATATGGAACACCAAAATATCACATAGGTGATATTTATGAAATTGATTACATAGGTGCATTAAGGGCTGGAATAAAACCTTTGCTTTTAGACAGACCCAACTTCTATGATGACTTAAAAGTAGAAAAGGTGAGCAATTTATTTCAAGCTTTAAAATTAATAAAAAATACCTAGAAATATTTTTGGAAAAAGTTCCCCCTCATCCTAACCCAAAATACGAGTTAGAACAGTATATAACCCCCTCTTATTTAGCTTCTGAAATAATTTGGACTGCCTATTTGAGAGGGGATATCAAGGGAAAGAGAGTAGTAGATTTAGGATGTGGAACTGGTAAATTGTGCTCTGGTATATCCCTTTTAGGTGGCTACTGCATATGCATTGATATTGATTATGAAGCATTGAAAGTTGCAAAAGAGTTTTTTGAAAAAGAAGCGTTACAAGCAGATTTTTTAAATGCCGATATAAAAGATTTGGAGATAAAGGCAGATACGGTAATTCAAAACCCGCCATTTGGAGTAGTAAGTAAGGGGGCTGATTTAGAGTTCCTCTCTAAGGCATTTGAAATTGCAAATGTTGTATACAGCATTCACAAATCTAACGAAAAAAGCAGAAATATGATAGTTAAATTAAGTGAAAGCAAAGGTTTTAAAGCTGAAATACTTACGGGTAAATTCAAAATGAAAGCCTATTATCCTTGGCATAAAAAGAAAATTCATGAGTTCCTTGTTGATGTTTATCTTTTCTCTAAAAATTGAATTTGCCTTCCATAATGCTTTTTAGGAATTCTTTTACTCCTTCTCCGTCTTCTTTATCTAAGATAATGTCACTGATTCTTTTTATTTCTGGCAAGGCATTAGCAACTGCAACCTTAATGTCTACTGCTTCAAAGAGAGAAATGTCATTTTGGCTATCCCCAATTCCTATAGTCTTGCCCTTAAAGTTTAGAATTGTTTTTAATTGACGAACTGCATTACCTTTGCTCACATTCTTTGGCATTATCATGGCATCGTTCCTATTCCATTCAATTTTTGCCAGCTCATATATCTCATCTAGCCTATCCAAAACACTTTTCTTGTCAATAGCAGAGTCAAGGTAAACTATAACCTCGCCTACAGAATATTTTATTCCTTCTCTACTTAGAATTTTCAATATTTCTTCTCTAATAGAGAACCATTCTTTATCTGCAAGAATTATCTTTTTATCGTTAAGCAATATTATTCCTCCATTCTCAATAATCCAACCAGTTGGGTTTAACCCCTTAGCCAATATATCTAGATGCTTCTTTTCTCTCCCAGTGACAACAAAAAATGGAAATATCTTTGAAAACTCATTCACCACTCTAGCCACATCATCCCTTATTACAAATTTGTCTCTCTCATGAGACAATGTTCTATCAAAATCTGATAGAACCATTATCAAAACTTATACCCCAAATCTTCTAAAATTTTCTTCATTTTTAATGCATCTCTTTCTAATTCTGGGCTTTCACATATAAGTGTTATTGATATGTCTCTCTTTAATATTTCCTTTGCTAATGGCTCAAAGGGGGGTGTATTATTTTCTATTGGTAGATGCTCATCTACATATTTTCCATTTCTAAACACTAAAGATTCAAAATGAGAGTTTATATGAGTTAAGTGTAACTCTTTTGTAAGCCTATCTAAAATCTCGCCATAATCTATTTGCCCCCCTTGCCTAGCGAAAGTGTGAGCCCAATCAATATAGGGAATGACGTTTTTAACTTCTTTAGCTATTGATATAACTTCGTCCAAAGAGCCAAAAGCAGTTTCCTTAGCCATTGTCTCAACTCCAAATTTTACATTCTTTATTCCCATTGATATTGCGGTATCTACTACTTCGCCTAACCCAGATTTCACTAGTTCGTAACATTCTTTTGGTTCTCTTTTGCCATAAAATGCTACATGAATTGCTATTGCATCAGCGCCCATTCTCTCTGCTCTATCTGCAGTTTCTAAAATTCTTTGTTTTGATGCCTTTATTTTCTCTTCATCTTCTGAACAAAGATTTATAAAGTAAGGAGCATGAACGGAAAGTCTAACTCCTAGTTCTTTAGCTACTTCTCCGGCCTCTTCTGCGCTCTCTGGACTCATCTTAACTCCTTGCACAAACTCTACCTCCATTGCATTTAGGCCTAACTCTTTTACTGTCTTTATTCCTTCTATTGTATTTCTTTTTTTAGCAGAATGCGGAATTCCAGCAGGCCCTAAGTAAATCTTAGCCACGTTTTAATTTTTGTATAAAAATTTATAAAAGCGTTTAGAGGAAAGGACTGTACAGAGAATCCGTTAAGCAATATTAACTTATTCTTAGTTGTGCACTGTGGATTTCAAATTGATAGGAATCTTTTACTTATACTCTTTACATTTCAAGTAAGCTTCTCTTTTTCATCAATTACTCTGATTCGAGCTTTGTTTGTACTAAAATCGCGTTAAAGTTAATGAGTTTCATAATTAACAGCTACAAAAAACTATAAAATTGGCGAGTTAATTTCAATTATGCTAATTGGATGTAAATTAGACGTTTAAAAAGTAGCATTTATTTTAACACTTTTCTCTCTTAATATCTGATCATTACTTCTTATTAACATTATTAGTGAGTTCTTAAGCACTTCTTCATCGAATTCTTCTGTTGTTTGTTTCTTTACTTGCATAACAATTCCATCAATGATTGAATCCAATTGCAACGAAGACACTATAGCGTTTACTTCCTTTGTTAACGCGCCAAGATAAGATATTAAATCTTCATTGGAATTCCCATTCTTTTTCTTCTCCTCAATTGCAGAAGATATGTAAGAGTTTATTGCGCTTGAAGCCTCTTCTAAAGCCTCTTTCACTAACGGTTCTATAATCTTTTTATATTCATCAACTCCACTAGAAGTAAATGTTACTGTATCTGCTATAAGGCTTATCCTTTTTGTTAAAGCGTTTACTATTGAGTTAAGAATTACAGCTTGTAGAGACTTCTTTTCTTCTGCAGATAGCTCTATTTTAGTCATTGGCGCTTGAGATGCAACTTTTATATTCATTTTTTCTGCAATAAACTCTAATAGGGTCTTTGCATTTACCCCGCTTTCTCTAAATTTAACAGCTGCCAAAGGACAAAGTGTAATTAGCATTGGATATTTAGAACCTAAAGCTCTGGCCATCATATCGGCTCTCTTTCCAATGTTCTTTTCTAATATAGCCCCAGAACATCCTTCAACTTTTCTAACTCTAAATCCCATATCCGTAAGCCTTCTTATAACTTCATTGGCATAAGGCGTAGAGAAGCAAGCAACGTGTAAGTATATCTCTTCTCCTCTTCCATCAAGTTGAATAGATTTTAAGATCCTTATATCAATGGGTGAGACTTCATAAGCACTCTTCAGACCCAGCATGCTAGAGTATTCTTTATAAACTTCTGATAGAACTTTATAATCTTCTGGCGCTATAGTGATTACTTCTATTGAGTTCTTTAATAATTCTTCATTCTTCTGTATCTTTTGTTGTAATCTTTCTCCGCCACTTATATAACTCATAAACCCGCTGTCATAGGAAGTGCCAACTACTCTCACTTTTAGTCCTATAGCTTTCAAAAGCTTTAATGCAGTAACTGCAACTAAAGGATTTTCAATTAGATATTTGCCAACCCATAAAGCTATTTCGCTATTATTATCTATTACCTCAGAAACTTCTGGATCTTGAGTCAATGGTATCTCTACAGGAGGTTCTTCTGGTATTTTCTTTGCTACAATGCTGTTTAGTTTTACTAATAATGATGAAATTGGGATCTTAGCCGGGCATACACCATCACATAGTCCACATTTGTGGCAACCGGAAATTTCAGCTATTGCAGAGTCTGGTATATCAACACTCCCATTCAAATGATATGAAGATATTGCCCCTTTAACAAAGTCAAACATGCCTTTAGGTGCATAAGGAGCCTGAGGAATTAGCTTAAATTGTGGGCATACAGTAACGCACATTGCACAATCAATACATTCAAGTGCATAATCAGTGAATATATCAAGGAATCTGCTCACAGCCTTATAACCATCAACTTCTCCGCCTGGCATAATTGCTTTAACAAAGCCTATTCCAAACCTAAACTGTAAAGCTTCTTGTTGCCTTTTCACAATTTCAAATACCACTTTACCTCTTTTCTTTGGCTCTAAAACTTTGCCCGGATTAAACAGTTCTTCAGGATCCATTTCTTCTTTATATTTTTTGATAACTTCATATCTATCAACACCTAATTGCTGGAAAGTTTTGCTCATTACTGACAATCTATTCCTTGAATACTTATGACCAAACATACCTATTGAAAGCAACGACCCGCCAACTTTAACAAACGCATCCATCATTAAGGTGTTTTTGGCTAAATCATAAATTA
>ERZ1684502.98-NODE-98-length-21969-cov-44.146847_pt1 | contig 21969 bp, 19 predicted proteins | sample MGYA00580192_ERZ1684502 | MGnify/ENA primary metagenome ERZ1684502 (study PRJEB41476, sample SAMN13258264) | hydrothermal vent metagenome | biome: caldera [ENVO_00000096]; feature: acid hot spring [ENVO_00002120]; material: acidic water [ENVO_01000358] | place: New...
CCACTTCTTAATAAGTAATAATCGTCTGCGATTTTCCAATAAGTTATAACAGATGTTGCACTAACATCAAGATCCCTTTTCTCAATTAACATTTTATTTAAGGTGTCAAATTCCTCGAACTTAGGATTTATTTTTATCTTTGATTTCAGTTCTCCTTGTAAAAATCCATAAACCAAATAGTAGGCATGTACAGGGTCATAATAGTGGTACGAATTTACGACTTTTTCCATATGTTGTTTTACCCCTCTTAAATATATTCTTTTTCAATGAAAGAGTTTAGCGGAAATATAATAGCTCTTTAATCTTACTAAAAGTGGAAAAAGTTTCAGATAGAAAAATTTGAGAGAAGCTCTATGTTTGATTCGTTCAACTAGCCAGTTTAATGTAATTTTTTCTATGCCTTAAAGCATACAATTTTTCTCTGTCAACTGGCCAGTTAACAAGATTTAGCTCAGCTAGCTACTGCTTAAGCGGCTGTTAGCAAGCAAGTAACTAACTAGAAAAAGCTGTAGCTACAAATTTTGCTAAAGGGGAGAGGGTGGGGGTAGTTGTTTTGCTAGCAAGTTAGCTAGCAAAGCTAGCAAACAAAGGTCTGCAAGTAGCTTGCTTGCCGCTCGGTAGCAGAGCTAATCAACTAAAAGTTAGCTTAAATTGAAGATAAAACACAAAATAGACCTAACTACAGTTGAGTTCTATCTATTATTTCAATTTTTTGCGCATTTCGCATTTGCGCCCGCAACACGCCGTAGCTACGGATACGAAACGCGCAATGCGATGTAATGCGAAAAACTCTTTTCACATAAATTTGCGTGGTTTGAGGTGGGGAAGGGGGTGGGGGTAAACTATTCCGCAAAACGGCCGCAATGCGAGTTCGTAATGCAAATGCGGCCGCATTACGAAATGCGATGCGGATGTGCAAAAAATTTGAGTTGCAGAATATAGATAAGACTTTTTGCTAAACTTTTCTGACACTCTTCTACGATTCTAATTTTTGCAAACTTTGTATCGCATTTGCACTTACAAATTGCAAATGCAGTTGCAAGTTTGCAAGTGCGAACTTGCAATTTGGTTCGAATCTCGCATTTATGTTTGTATTGTTATTTGCAACTCGCAATTTTGAGTTTGGTTTTCGCAGTTGAAACCGTAATACAATTTGCATTTTGGAATTATTGGTTCGATTTTTGCAAATTTGCAATGCAGCTCGTATTACAAAAATTGCAAAAAACAGCTTTACATCACAAAATAGATTATCCTTGTTAAAAAGTTCTATGATGTTGGTTGCTATTTTTGCATGAAAGCTTAGTTATGTCTTGTGTTAGTTAATCCTCTTATATGCAGATCTTTCTAAAAAATGCGCAAAGATTACTATCACATAGCGTCGCATTTGACTCTAAAACTTATATTTCACTATTAAAAGCTTATTGTTGATTGACATGAAAGTCTACAAATACGGTGAATATTACTTTTCTGGAGTTAGCCATGTAGTCCCAGGCTATTTCCAAGATGTAGTTTTTATTTACAAGAGTGGAAATTCCTGGAATTCAGTAAGCGCTGAGAGGTTTAGAAGTAATGATCCAAGTATAAATGTTATAAAAGAGAAAATAAAGTATGCTACCCATGAAGATGATTTAGTTAAAGCTGTATCAGAATTAAAGAAACAAGGAATCAACATAGAAGAGGTAAGCAAACCACCATTTCCTTCCAAACTTTTAGAAGGAAAGAAAAAGATTCAAGAAGAATTTGACTAAATTGTAAGTCAGTCCCTGATTTTTCATCAGTTTTCAGTCCCGCAGAGTTTCCTCATTGTTTAAATACTAGTAATGTATCTTTTAAATTCATGTATAGCTTGTATAAGGAAGGCACGAAAGAACAAAGCGGAGAAGATGTAATTAGATCTGACATAACGGCAGTAAGAACATTAGCAGAAATGCTAAAGTCTAGCCTTGGGCCAAGAGGACTAGATAAGATGCTAATCAGCAGTACAAACGACGTAACTATAACAAATGATGGTGTGACAATAGTAAAAGAAATGGAAATTCAACACCCAGCAGCAAAATTAGTTGTTGAAGCAGCTAAAGCACAAGATGCACAAGTAGGTGATGGAACAACTTCAGCAGTTGTATTAACTGGATTTTTACTTGAGCAAGCCGAGAAACTTTTAGATCAAAAGGTGCATCCTACGATAATTATTGAGGGATTTAAGAAAGCATCAGACATCATACTTACAAACGATAAGGAAGTAGCAATTAAAATTAACACATCTGATAGAGAATATCTAAAAAAGGTGACTTATACTTCTCTTTCAAGCAAATTCTTTTCAGAGGAATCGTCAACATTAGATAAAATAATTGATATTTCTATTGATGCAGTATTGCAAGTAGCTAAGAAAGTAGATTCAAAGTATAGCATTGATCTTTCAGACATAAAGACTGTTAAGAAAAGAGGGGAAAGCATAGATGAAACGGAACTAATTAAGGGATTTGTATTAGATAAAGAAGTTGCTCATGAAAACATGCCTAGAAGAATTGAAAAAGCTAAAATAGCTATAATAGACTTTGCATTAGAAGTTGAAAAGCCCGAGATTTCCGCTAAGATGAGCTTTTCATCACCAGACCAAATAAAAGAGGCATTAGAGGAGCAGACAAGATATGTGAAATCCCTGGTTGACGCAATAGTAAATGCCGGTGCAAACGTTATTGTTTCTCAAAAGGGAATGGACGATATAGCAGCTTACTTTATGGCAAAGAAAGGTGTAATAGGAATAAAGAATGTAAGTAGAAGTGACTTAGAGAAATTAGCCAAATCGGTTGGAGCTAAAATAATAACTACAACAAAAGACATTTCGCCAGATGATTTAGGCTATGCTGAAGTTGTTGAAGAGAGAAAAGTTGGTAACTCTAAAGTTGTGTTCTTTGAAGGTGCAAAATATGGGGATGCAGTAACAATTTTGATAAGAGGCTCAAGTGATATAGTCATGGATGAATTAGAGAGGAGTTTACAAGACTCGTTAAATACTGTTAAAAACGTCCTTGAATATCCATATGTAGTTGCTGGTGGAGGGGCATTTGAGATGGAGATGGCTTTTAAACTTAGAGAAGAAGCAAGAAAAATAAGCGGAAAAGAGCAATTAGCAGTTGAGGCTTATGCAGACGCATTAGAGGAATTTGCAACTACACTAGCTGAAACAGCAGGATTAAACAGTGTAGACGCATTAGTACAATTAAGAAACTTACATAGTAAAGGACTGAAGAATGCTGGAATAAATGTAATGCAAGGAAATATAGAGGAAGATATGGTTAAGATAGGAGTCTTAGATCCATTAATTGTCAAAGAACAAGTGATAAAGAGTGCAACTGAGGCAGCAACTGCTATACTAAAAATTGATGATCTTATTGCAGCAGCCCCAGCAAAAGCTCCACCACAAAGTGAAGGACAAGGAGAAGGAATGGGTGGCGGAATGGCCCCAGGAATGATGGGATGAATGTTATAAAATAGGATTTCTTTTTAATCCTTTGTGAGAATATCCTTCTCCTTTAAACCTCTCTTCTTCCCATACGTTTCCTCTTTCGTGATATCCTCTCTCTTCCCAATAACCGTCTACATAGTCTTTCATAAACTCAATTTCCGTTAACCACTTCGCACTTTTCCAAGCATATAGGTGAGGAATAAATGGCCTGGCAGGGAAACCAGACTTTATATCTAAAGGTTTTCCGTTCATCTTTAATGCTATAATTGCATCTTCACTTAAGGCATCTTTCACGGGAACCACAGATGTGTAGCCATCAAGCGAGTAAAACATAACCCATTTTGCTTCACCTTTTACTTTTGCCATTTTGGCTATAGTTGATATTTTTACCCCTTCCCAAGCTACATCTGCTACACTCCATCCAGTCACACAATGAAAATCTCTACTGTATTTTGTATCTATCATATTAAGTAACTGTTCATAAGTAAACTCTAGCGAGTTTTCAACTAGGCCACTCACTTTAAGTCTATACTTTTGAATATCAACATGAGGCACACCAAGCGCTGCATAGTAAATGAATTTCTTAACATAATGCTGATTAGGAGGAATTTCTTTTTGCATATACTCTTTTTTGTCTTTAGCAGTATTTAAAAAAGCATTAGAAAAATTAGAATGAAGCCATTGCCCTATACTTAGCCATCGTATATGCTTTGTTATAACAGTTTATCAAATATTTTACAGTAGAACTCCATCTGAAGTTTTCTTCCACTCTCTTTATTGAGTTTTGTCTAACTTTATTCCATATCTCTACGTCCTCACTCCTTATTACTAAGTCGTTCATGTTCAGATATGACTTATTTTTTATCTCACTTGCCATTGAAAGAGATACAGCAGTTAGTGTTGCCCTATATAACTCCCATATATTTTCTGGTTCTACAAGAAATCCGGTACCATTGCTTATATCATTTCTAAGATCTATTACAGTTTCTCTAAGTCCTCCTACAGCATAAGCAACTACTGGTGTGCCAACAGCCATAGCCTCAATAGCCACAAGACCAAAGGGCTCCCATCTAGAGGGAGCCACAAACACTGATGCAGCATAATAAAACAGTTTATAAATGTCTCGGGGCAAAGATGATGAAATTAAGATTCTAACATTTCCTCCTATTTCAGAAGCTTTGTTTACTAAGTCATTAAGCAATCCATATTCACCAGAGGGAATTCCAAGAATTACTAACCTAGCATTTGGAATTTTGTTTATTACTTCTCTAAATGCTCTTATAAGTAGATCAATACCTTTTTGGTAGACAAGTCTACCCGCAAATAACACTAATGGTCCATCATCTAATTTCGTGTAAGTCCAATCATCTTTGATACCAATCCAAAACCTCTTATTCCATAAAACATTTCCTGTAGTATAATCCTCTGGTATTAGGCGGAGGGTTTCAAGCATACTGTAAAGTCTTCTTCTTACTTCAACTCTATCTTCAGTATTGAATATTTTTCTTGCATACCCTTTTACTTCATCTAAATTCCAGTCAGTTCCATTATAAGTTACACAACTCTTATTTTCAATCCAGTTACCAATAAAGTTGTATATATCATAAGTTAGGTAGCTTTTGCTAACTGTAGTAACTACATCGGCTTCCCATATTCCAAATTTTTCAATAAACCCTTGTGATAATTCGTCCCATACTTGCTTCATAGCGTATATTTTGTGAGAAACTAATTGCCATACATAATGAGGGCAATTACTTATACCAGACCAATCTTCTGAAGCATAATGCCATGGAACCCCTACCTTATTTAGTAAATGTATTGTGAAAACTAAAGGAACAACAATTTTCCTTACTTCAAAAGTTTGTTTTGCAATAATACCCGCGAGTACTGCATGCCAATCATGTGCATGAATTATTGATGGTATGTTTGATGGTATCGAAAATACAGAATAAGCTTGAACACCTCTAGCTAATAGAGAAGCTTTTTCCATAATATTATCATAAACATTCCAGTCATCTATTAGTCTACCAGTATTATAGTCAAGTCCTTTTACAAGAATAATATTAAAGCCATCAAGTTTGCCTTCTTCAAATCCAAGGGCATAAGGATATTTCTTACCATCAACTCCAATTCTATCGCCGTAATAAGTTAAGGATAATTCCCTTAATTTAAGCATTGACCTATAGTAATCATTAAGATGTCTTCCATGACTTGGCATTATGACTGTTACTTCAATTCCTCTTTCAGCCAAACTTTTTGCCATATTATAAACTGCTTTTCCTAGCCCACCTACAGAAGCTACATTTTCCAATTCAACACTAATCATCCAAACTTTCTTTATCTCTTCTTCTGGGAACCAGATAGCTTCTATCTTTTTCATTTAAGCCACTCTTTCAAATATTTCTCATATTCTTTAAATGCAAGGTCCCTATTTATAATTTCTTTAAATTGTTTTTCATTCCATGCTTCACTACTTCTTTTGCCATTTTTATAGAATATAAATGGTTCTGTCTCTATTTTTAGAAGTTTCAATAACTCATCTTGGAATAGCGTTATTGCGTAAAATTCGTTAATGAAAGCGTCTATTGGGGAATTGAAAGAACTAAAATATGAGTGAACTTCTGCCGGTCCTCCACTACCTAAAAACATGTAATAATAGTTATCACTAGTAGTAAAGTATTTCCAGGCTTTAAGATATTCTCCACCAACTTCTTTAGCTAACATTTCTGTCCTTCTTACCATTTCGTCATAAGCCCACTGCATTATGTTTCCTAACCAACTGCTCTCATCTTTATTTACATCAGCCCATGAGACAGTTGAATCAATAACTATTTCATCATAATAATTTCTGTAAACTTCTCTTGGCAATTTAAATTCTACCCCTCTTTTATGTAATTCTCTTGGCAACCATCTTAGGAAATCCAATATTCCACTTTCAGGCCAATGATGTTCTCCAAATGTCTCATAATCAATGAATATAAGTCCTATCTCTCCTTCAGACCATGAAACCCAATCAGCAAATTTTTCTGCTGTTAATGGGTATTGATCCCAGTTTTTATTTGAAAACCTAAAGGCTATATCATCACTAAGTCTATAATTCCGCAAAAGTAAGGAAAGTTTTGTATCTTTTATCTTATAAACTCTATTAGGGCTTTTTCCTTTAAGCAAACTTTCTTTTCCTTCAGTTATAACAGTCTTAAACCCGAGCTTTTCTATCTCTTTTGCAATCCTAGGGGTTAAGAGCAATTCTGTGTTTTCAAACGTTATAGGTTCCTGGTTGAAATAGTCTTTTATTAGTTGTTTATGATCTTCAACTTGTTCCTTCCACTCGGTAAGGTCTTCCCAAAGCGATGTAATTGAATGGTAATATGTTTGGGAAAGGAACTCTACTTTGTGAGTATAAGCTAACTGTTGAAAAAGCTCTAATACCTCTCTTCCCCATTGCTCAGCTTGTTCAATGAAAGTCCCAGAAATGGAAAAGAAGAATTTAAAATCATAGTCTTCATTCTCACCTCTCTCAATTTCTTCGAGCAGAATTTTAGTTGCCGGAATATAACACTTCTTTTTAACTCTTTCAAATATTTCCCTGTTTAAATTGTTGTCAAAGTATTTAACTAGAGGACTTCCTTTAATAATAGGATTCCAAAAGAAGTTCTTTCGGATTCTAAATGGCTGATGGACTTCAAATCCTAGTATTAAATTCCTCATACTATATTCTTTATAAGCAATAAATTATAAAAATTACATATGGCATGGAAAATAGAAGATGTAAAAGTTATAATTCCTATAGGTGGAGAGGCAACAAGATTAAGACCATTAACAGTTGAAACTTCCAAAGCAGTAGTAAGGTTACTCAACAGGCCTTTGATAGAATATGCATTGATAGAGTTAGCTAGACAAGGGATAAAGGAGTTTATTTTTGGTGTAAGAGGGTATGTAAATTATCGTTCTTTGTATGATCTTTATCAAGAAGGAATAGGCTTTTCAGCTAGATATCATATAAAACCAAGAGTTCACTTTAAGTATATTCCTAGATCAAATACTGTAGGTAATGCACATGCAGTAAAAATAGCTTTAGATTATTATGATATTAATGAGCCTTCAATCATAGTCCAGGGGGACAATCTATTTAAACTTGATATAAAGAAAGTTCTTGAGTATCATGAGCAAAAGAACGCTATAATGACTATTGTGCTTAAGAAAGTCGAGAATGTTGAAGAATTTGGTGTTGCTGAATTAGATAACGAGACGAGAATAAAGAGGTTTGTAGAGAAACCTAAAAAGAAAGAGGAAGCACCTTCAGATCTCGCAAATACTGGAATTTATGTACTTAGTCCAAAAATTAGGGAAATATTTGATAGTGAAGAAATAGAAAAGATGATAAAACTTGGCAAAATGGATTTCGGAAAAGACATAATTCCTTATCTTATAGCAAAAGGCTATCCTGTTTATGGTTATATTACTCAAGACTTGTGGTTTGATGTAGGTACACCAGAGAGATATCTAGAAGCTATGCTTACCTTACTTAAAACACTGCAAGATGAAGATATACAAGGTATAAGAATTGACGAAAATAGAAGGATATTTGTTCAAGGAACTAGTCCAGATTCTAGAAAGAGGAGATTAACAATAAAGAGAATGTACAAGAAAGGCATTCTTAAGTTAGAGGGAGATATACTTATTGGGAGGCATTGTCAAATAGGTAAGGGAACTTATATTGAGGAGTCTAGTATTGATAACTTTACTATCATAGGGGAATATAGTAAGATTATTGAGAGTTCCATTATGGATAGAGTTTATATAGGAGATAATGCTGTAATAGAAAACTCAATTGTAGGAAGGCATGTAGAAATTAGATCAACCTCATCAAAGCCTACAAAAATAGTGAACAGTATTATTGGAGACGACACCATAATCGAAGAAGGTAGTGAGATTATTAATTCAAAGATATATCCTCACAAATATATAAATGCTGAGAGTAAAATATTCGATACTGTACTAACATGAGATATCTTAGTGTTGGAAACGGAAAAATATTAATTAACATTGATGAATTAGGGAGACCAACAGATCTCTATTTTCCTTATGTTGGCATGGAAAATCAGAGTGCAGGAAGGCCGATAATACATTATTTCTTTGACGGGAAAAAGATATATTACAACTGGAAATCGTCAGTAAATTATTTGCAAGATACGAACATAGCTGAAATTAAGGGAGATATAAATGAAAATGTTTCTGTTATATTTTACGACTTTGTAGACTTGTACGACCCAATTTATTATAGAATAATAAAAGTTCAAAACAATGGGAATGAGATAATAAAAGGAAAGTTAATTTTTTTGATAGATCTAGATTTATATTCAAATTGTTGCAGTGATACAGCTTTTTATGACCCTCAAACCTCTTCTATTATTCATTACAAGTCAAAAAGATATGTTGGAGTAAAGCTTTTTGGAATAATGAAAGAGCTAAATGAATACAGCATAGGGAAAAACGAAGTCCCTTATGATGTGCTTGATGGCAAACTAGATATGAAACCTATAGATAATGGTGATGTGCAATTTGCAGTAGCAATAAATTTAGATTTACAACCAAAAGGAACAGATAAAGCATATTTTGCCATAGCATTTGAAAGAAACTTAAAAGAACTTAGAAAACTCCTCTCTGGCATTTCAGCAACTTCAGTAGAAACAGCATTTACAAATAATTATATGTTTTGGCGTAATTGGCTAAAAAGAGCAAAAGGTATTAATAATTTTATTGATAATAATATCAAAAAAATATATAAAACTAGCCTTTTGACAATAAAAAATCATATGGATAATAATGGCTCTATTATAGCGTCTTCTGATTATAGTTTTGTGAGCCTTTGGGGGGATTCATATAATTATTGTTGGCCAAGAGATAGTGCAATAGCTTCTCATGCATTAGATATAGCTGGTTATGGGGATATTGCAATAAGTCATTACAATTTCATATCTGATGTAATTAGTGAAGAGGGATTTCTATATCATAAATATAACCCAGATAAGACTATTGCAAGTTCATGGCACCCATGGACATATAATGGGAAAAAAATTTATCCTATTCAAGAAGATGAAACTGCTTTACAAGTATGGGCTATAGCTTCGCATTATTCAATATATAAGGACATAGATGAGTTGGTTGATATTTATCGGAATTTCTTCAAGCCAGCAGTTAGATTTATGATGAATTATATTGAGGACGGACTTCCCAAACCCAGTTTTGACCTATGGGAAGAGCGTTATGGTATTCATATTTATACAGTTTCTACTGTGTATGGAGCATTATCTAAAGGCTCCGAACTAGTGAGAGATATGGGTGATGAAGTCTTAGCCTCTGATATGCGTGATGTTGCTGAATATATGAAACAAGAGACATTAAAGAGAATGACTTATAATGGCAGATTTATAAGAAGGATTGACGAATATGGTAACAAAGATTTAACTGTAGATGCTAGTATGTATTCTCCTTATTTCTTCGGAATGATTGAGTCTCAAAACCCAATAATGATAAATACAATAAGAGTTATCGAAGCTTCCCTAATGATAAATGGAGGAGTTATAAGATATGAGAATGATCCATATAGGAAAGTGAAATCTCAATCTAATCCCTGGATTATAACTACATTATGGTTAGCAGAGTATTATGCCGATACTTTACAGAAAGAAAAAGCTCTAAAATTAGTAAATTGGGTAGTAAATAGGGCTTTGCCTAGTGGTCTATTACCAGAGCAAGTAGATCCAGAGACTTTTGTTCCTACTTCAGTAGTTCCTCTTGTGTGGTCTCACGCCGAATTCATAATTACAATAGATAAGTTAATATCTGTTCGTGTATAAAAGACTATAAATGTTTGATGCCGAAGAATGCGAAAGACGTGAATGGATTTTACCCTTTAGGACTGGCGGTTACTCCTCATCAACAATATGCGGTATAAATAGTAGGACTTATCATGGTTTTCTTGTAGTTCCCACTAATCAGCCTTACAAGAGATATGTCATCTTATCTAAGTTTGAAGATTTTATTTTAATAGATAGAGAAGAATACCCTATAACTACTAATAGATATCTCGATGTATACTATCCTCAAGGGTATAAGTACTTAGTTGATTTCAAATGGGGAAAGAACTATGTAAAATGGGTTTATGATTATGGAAAAACCAAATTAGAAAAGACTCTGATTGCCCATAATTATGAAAATGCGATAACTGTTAGGTATAAGGCCGAAAAAGGTATTTTGAAAATTTGCCCTTTGATTACCTTTAGAAGTCATCATTTAGTATCTGAGAAAGGGATCTATTTTGATACTTTTATTGAAGGAAATAAAATAACTATTTTGAAAGACAACATACCACTTCTTCACTTCATCATAGATAGTAAAAAATTAGAAATAGAATCGACAGGCTATTGGTATTATAATTTCTTTTATGTCCTAGACTATGAGATGGGGAATAATCATAAAGAAGATTTATACAATCCATTCTGTGCTTATACTGATAATGAAGCTTCAATTTTAGCTTATTATGATAAAGCAAGTGAAGTTAGGGAAGAAGATTCGTCAGTAGATCTTCTAAGGTTAATGAGTGTAGCCGCTAAAGACTTTGTTGTAAAAGGTAAAAATGGATGGGCAATAATTGCAGGCTATCATTGGTTTGACGAGTGGGGAAGGGATACTTTTATTTCAATGGAGGGGATTCTCTTACTTAACAGTTTATATGATCAAGCAAAAGATATAATCTCCCGTTATTTAAGCTATGAAAATAAAGGATTATTGCCAACTTATTTTACAGCCGATGGAGAACCAATGTACTTAGGAGTAGATATCAGTTTATGGGCTATTAATGCTATTTACTCATATTATTTATATACAAAAGATAAAGGATTCGTAAAGAAGATTTATCCAACGCTTCAGAATATTGTAGAGAGTTACGCAAAGGGTAATGGAATAGTTTATATGAAAGAAGGTCTCTTATTCCATCAAGGTGCCCCTAGGACATGGATGGACGCTTCATATGATGGTCATATTGTCACACCTAGAGAAGGAGCTGCTGTAGAGACTAATGCTTTGTTTTACAATGCTCTAATGATTATGGATTATTTCTCACAAAATGTAATAAATGATACTAAAAATACGTACTATGTTGAGCTGGCTGAAAAAATTAGGAATAGTTTTAATGAGAAGTTTGTTACTAGCTGGGGTATGTATGACTTCTTAGGTCCCAATATGACTCCTGATAGTTCGATAAGACCTAATCAGATATTTGCACTTTCTTTGCCATTTCCAATAGTTAATGAAAAAGCTGGTAAAATTATGCTGAGTACAGTAGAGAATGAGCTTCTTAGGCCATATGGATTAAGTACATTGTCTAGAAGGGATCCTAAATATAAGCCGATATATAGAGGAAATAGGAAAAGTAGAGATGAGGCATATCATAATGGACCCATATGGCCCTGGCTAATAGGGGCATACATAGATGCAAAGTTAAAAGTTGAAAATAATATAATAGAGAATAAATTAATTTTAGACGAGATCAAGCCTTTATTGGATTATTCAAAGACTCATAGAGGTTTTATTCCAGAAATTTTTGAAGATATACCACCTTATTTGCAAGGAGGATGTATAGCACAAGCGTGGAGTGTTGCTGAAGTATTTAGGTCATTAAATAAACTTCTTTCTCTTTGACAATTGAAATTTATAATTTCTAAATCCTATGTTAATTTAATGATAATAAAAACTCTCATGCTTACGGATCCTCCTATAGTTTCTACCAGTAGTAAGCTCTTAGAGGCTTTTAGGAAAGTTAATGAAAGAGGAATTGGAAGAGTAATAGTTATGGATAATGAAATAAAAGGAGTTATTTCGACGAGAGATTTACTTAGTTATTTTGTTGAAAGATGTAAAAATGGATGTAACAGAGATGATATTTTTTCACTTGCAAATGAGGATGTTGTACATATTATGACGCCCAATCCAGTTTATGTATTTGAAGATGATGACGTATTAGATGCATTAAGTTTAATGGTTGCGAGAAATTTTGGTTCCCTGCCAGTAGTAAACAAAGAGAAAAAAGTTAGTGGGATTGTAACAGAGAGAGAGTTTCTACTAGTTTTTCAGGATCAAGACCAGCTCTTTCCTGTAAAAGAATTTATGACAAAAAAAGTAACCACTGTGTATAAAGAGATTCCAATATTTGATGCTACAAGGCTAATGATAAGAAGAGGTTTCAGAAGACTGCCAGTAGTAGATGAAGAAGGAAAAGTAGTTGGTATTGTTACAGCAGTTGATGCATTAAAATTACTTATAAAAGCTGTATTAAAGAATGAGCCAGAAATGTTCTTTCCAAAGAAAGTAATAGATATTGCAAAAACAGAAATATATACGATAGATCCAGAGAAATCTATTAATGAAGCAGCAATGACAATGTTAGTGAAAAAAATTGGTTCGTTACTTATTCTTGATTCGCAAAATAAACCGGCTGGAATAATTACTGAGAGAGATCTAATAATAGCACTACATCATCAACTCCATTTAAAATCAAGTTAAACATTTAAATCTATAATTATAAATTATATGTACGAAACTGGGAAAAAGAAATCAAAGTTCCCCAGGATATCGATGTAGTGTTTCAAATATTTTCTGATCCGACCTTTACTATTCCTAAAGTTTTCTCTGGCGTTTATTCAGTAAAGGCGGAAGGAATGAAATTCAAAGCCGAAGGAAAGTTCTTAAAAGTTTCATATAAAGTAAAAGGAAGAGTATATATAGGAGTTGATGAAGTTAGATTTATTTATGATAGTGATAAAGGGTATGGGATCCTTTATATAAGGAAGAAAGACGAGAACGCTCTACAAATAATCTTAGATCATGATAATCTCTTTTATGGTACCTTTATTATAAGGATTGTATCATCTAACCTAGATAAATTAGCTAAAAATGTAGATGAGATAATTAGATTAGAGAGGATTAAACGTAAAATCTAAACTTACCTTTTTTACTTATGGATATAATTTTCACGGAAAAAGCCCCAAAACCAATAGGCCCATATTCTCAAGCAGTAAGAGTAGGAAACACAGTCTATGTATCTGGCCAAATTCCAATAGATCCTAAGACTGGAGATATTGTTAAAGGAGATATAAAAGTGCAAACAAGGCAAGTATTAGAAAATATTAAAGAAATACTGTTAGCTGCAGGTTGTTCACTAAAAGATGTTGTAATGAGTTTTGTATTTCTAAAAGATATGAACATGTTCTCCGATTTTAACATTGTTTATGCAGAGTATTTTAAGGAAAATCCTCCTGCAAGAGTAACAGTGGAAGTAGCAAGATTGCCAAAAGACGTTTTAATTGAAATAGCCGTTATATGTTCGAAAGGTTAAGAAAAAATTTTTTTCATTAGTCTTTCTACATGGGGGCATTCATGTATGCTTTTCTTTATATCGTCATGACTTCCGTGCTCAACACAAGCTGCTGCAATTGGAACCCCCTCTAAGAATACTATTGCAGCTTTATCGTCTTCTATTATCTTGTAAAACGCTCCACTAAACGTTACCTTATATTGCATCTCTGTCATGCTATATCACTTCTTTTCTGTTGGCCTTTTATTTGATAAAAAATCCAAAGCGCACTTATAAGCTTTTCGATCCATTAAATATAAGCCTGTGCAGAACTTTCATTGATTGGCAAATTGTAATCATATTTCATTATCATTGTTAACTCTCTTCTTATCTCTTCCATTGTAATGTCCCCCCTTAATCCTTTTTCAATAATTTCCCTAAACTCTTCTGGGACATAATCTAGCCTTGGCTCTGCCAAATAAAAGTCCTTAAGTGCAACTTCTCTCTTTTCTGGCATTGTTACTGCCTCTTCTAATTCTCTTTCTAGCCATTCTGGAAATGGAAAGTTGTTTGTAAGCGCAACGTAAAGAGAAACTGTAAAGGAATAAATATCAAATTTATATTCGGCCTTTCCTCCAAACCTTTGTAATGGATGCGCATAATAAGGTGTATAATGGATTACTGGAGTATTTACCCTTACAGCAGACCCTAAATCAGAAAGTTTTGGTATAGTCTCTTCTTTTAATAAGGATTCAAGAGCCTCTTCACCAAATTTTGGAAGCTTTTTATTAAAGAGTATATTAGATGGTTTTATGTCACAATGCACAAATCCATTTTTATGTATGTGAATTACTGCATCAGCTAATTTGCTAAACATTACCGCTACTATCTGGGGCCATTTACTAGAGTGACGTAATGTTGAGTATTCTTGATTAGTCAATATTTCTCTTAAATCTCCCCCTTCCATATACTCCATTACTAGTGCTGGAGGGGAAGAATAATAATCGGAAAAGTTCTCATCAATAAAACTAGCAAATATTCTAACAAGGTATTTTGAACCTTTTGAGACTTCTTGCATCTTAGCTATTTCATAAAGTAATTCGTCATACCTAAACTCTTTTTTGACAACTTTCATAGCAAATTTTTTCATATTTTTCTCTACCAAAAGTACAAAGCCCATTCCTCCGGTTCCTAAGACTTTTTCAACTTTATATCCATAAAGAACGTATCCCATCCATGAATTTGGATCAAATTCTTCAGTAGGTATATATAGCTCGTAAGTCTTGATCTTGCTACAAGCCTCTATTACTCCTTCTCTACAAGCAAATAAGAACTCTTTCTTCGCATTGGATGGAGCATTTAATTTCTCTAATGCTAATCCCTTAAGGTATGCAGTTTGTGCATTTCTTCTTATTTTCTCTGCTTCTTCAATTAGGTCTAAAGCTTTTTTATATTCTTCCGCGTAAATGTATGCATTTGCTAAAGCCAACATATTGGTGAAGTCTCGCCTTCTCTTAAGGGCTTCTTCAAAATACCTTACTGCTTCTTTGTAATTCTTTTTGTATAAGAAATACCATCCAAGTTTTAATGCTGGTGCATCATAAGTAGGTAAAACAGATAAAGCCTCAAAAAGCAACTTTACATTATTTTCAGCCTCAAACTCGTCTATTAGTTTGTTTACTTTATCTCTCAATTTCTGCTCTAATTCTCTATATTTTATTTCCGAAAAGAAAGAGTAGATTTTTAATGCTTCTAACTCTTCTCCTATTTTCTCAAAACATTCTGCTACAGCTAATGATTCTTCAGGATATCTGGAGTCTAGTTGTCTGTACAGTTCAATTGCTTCCTCACATTTTCCAAGTTTAGATAAGCTAATTATTGCTCTTCTTTTTATTTCATCTGATAAAGGATCAGAATTTAGTATATATTTTACTAGTTCATAACTAGCATCCATCAAGTCAAGGAGACGATTTCTGTCACTTTTTAAAACAGGTATTCCTTTTACTAGTAAGTATTCTTCATTAATTATTTCATTCTCTAGCTTGTCAAAGTGAAGCACTATCATGTTTTCAGAGGAAAATATATAGGCGTTAAGTTGAGGAATTTTTCCAGATAAAACTACGTTAAAAATTCCGTTTAATTTTTTGCTATCAAAAACAGGTTTCGAAGCCGCTTTTACTTTTCCATTTTCATATTTTATCTCATAACCAATGTTGTCTTTTAACTTTAGTTTTACATTCCATTCTCTAAGTATCCCATTTAAGTAAAGATATGTTCTATCATCTTTAGTAAACACAAAATACATGTTTAAATGCTTAGGTAATATCTTATTTAATTTGCAAGTTAATAATACTATTTAAAACACTAGCTTGAACTTATGTTGAGATTATTAACGCCAAGCTTTTTAAATCTTTCATTAAGCCATTGCATAAACTCTTCTTTTCTCTCCATTGCAAACTCGTATGCTAACTCTTTATAGTCAATATTTATCTGTGTGGTAGAAAGTATTTCATCAACTATTGGAGAAAGTTTTTCTGGAGAGAACTTAGTCTCATTAATTACCAATATATTATCTTTTTCTAGTTCTTCGATCACTTTTCCATCTATTTTTGTTCTACTTATTACTACACCTTTATCAGGGTTATAAATCGATTTATATAAATCAATTATCTTATATTCTCTTATCCTTTTGCCTTTTTCCTCTGCAAACTCTGGCATCTTGTCTTTTGTATTAGCCCCTAGAACCTCAGCTAAACCCTTATATAATCCTTTTATCCATCTAGCTCTCCATTCGTTTCCAGACAATGGCTTATATCCCTTTAAGTATCTCCATCTTTTCCACCAATCATCTAGTTCTTTAAACTCAATAATGTAATTAGGTCTCTTTATAGGAATATCTCCGGATAAATCCACAATATCTATATAAAAGCCTTTATAAATCATCATATCTGGCCTTAAAGTTGAATATAATTTCCATACCCTTTCTAAGTCGTTATTATCTTCCCAAGCTATTGGTCTGGGTGCTTCAAGAAAGAAACTATAACTTCTCCCTAGACTGTCACTAACTACTGCATTAGGTGGTATTGTACCACTTTTTTGTTTTCCGGCTCTATCAAAGTTTATGTAACCATGTTCAGGGTAACTTAGCCTAAACCCTTTATCAGCTAACTGTAAAAGAATCGAAGAAAACCCCCACGCTTGATAAATACTTCTCATGTTAGACCCAAATGAGCTATTTATTGCTTGTTTTCCTTTAGTGAAAAATTCTTCTGCGGTTATCCTGCCCCTTACTAGGTCATGAAAATATAAGAAGAGTTTTTTAACTAAATGTTTTCTTGGATTTTCTATAAAGCTCTTCATTTCTTTGCTAAACATCCACCCTTTAAGATTCATTTTTTCTTTCAACTCATCTAATACAACGAAAAGATAACTTATCCATTCATAAGCCTCTTTTATTTTCCCTTGTATAACATAATCAACGAACTCTTCTTTTACTTTCTCAACTTCTTTAGGAATATCGACTCCGGTCTTGTCTATCCCCTCTACTTTTTTTAATTTTTCTAGCACAAAAAATAAAACTCAAATGAGTTTTTAAGGTAATACCATAAAGCTTTTTATTTCTTTAGAAGTTCCTCTATTTTCTGATTATATTTTTGCAAAACTTCATCTATTTCTTTTTCAGCTTCTTCATAGATTTTAATTAATTCAGCAATTTTTTCAGAGACCGTAGTTCCTCCTGCCCCTTTGCCCCCTTTGTGCGTTTCTATTCCTCCTAAGTAACTATTTACTTTTCTTATATATTCCCAAGCAAATTTATAAGATACATGCATATCTTTAGCAGCCGTAGAGATTGAACCTGATTCTATAACATGCTTAATCAAAGATACTCCTCCTTTTCCAATTATTGGTTTTCCATCATCATTTTCAATCCACAGTTTGAATCCAAATCTCATTGAGAATATATTAGCTTCATTATATTATCAATTTTTTGTTTTACATCTTCTAAGTCAATTTTAATGAAATTCATTTTTACTTTCTAATTATAGACAAAAATATGTAGCTGAGATCGTTAATGGTGTACTATTAGAAGGAAAGGAATTAGAAGAATGTTGCAAGGACATGTGCATCGTAGAACTATATGAGCTCAAGCCAATATGAAAATGAAAAAACTAAAGCTCGGATAAGTATATACCGAAATCTAACCCGAATTCTATTTAAATCTTTTAAATTAAGAGGTAGTTTAATGGATGTTTACTCAGAGGAAGAACTATTTAAAGTTATAAGGGATTCTTACATTAGTTCAAGAAAAATTCAAATTCTAGGCAAGGGTCTTCATGCAAAAAAGGAAAACGCAGATAAGTTTGTTTATACAAGAAAGATGAACTGGTTTGAGATAAAAAATGATAAAGTAATAGGGTTAGCAGGAGCAGATGTTACAAAGATTAGAGCAGAAGCAAAAGAACTTGGCCTACTTTTCCCAACTTTATATGATGGCACTTTAGGTGGTTTGCTTGCAACCAATGAACCTTCTCCTCTTTCTACCACTTATGGAATGCCTAGAGATTTTACAATAAATGTTAGAGTTCTTACCCCTTATGGCGGAATTAAATGGAGGTTATTAATTGGTTCTCGTGGATTACTTGGAGCAATATCAAGAGCCGAAATGAAGCTTTTCCCTAAACCCCAGAAAGTAATTACTTATGAAAAAGTAAACATTGAAGAACATGAGATTAAGAAACTCATAGACCTTTCTCCTTTAGTACTTCTAATAGATTATGATAAAGAGAAGTTTAATGTTCATGCTTCTTTTGAAGAAGATAAAAATGTAGGAAATAATTACACTAAAGATGAAGGTGTTCCGGTTGTTGAAGTTAGAGACGAAAGCAAAGAAGTAATAGTTGAAGGGGATTCATTCCTAGAGTTTAAGAATGTAGTAAAAGTTTCAAAGCCTCAGTACGCTTACTGGATTTATAAATCTGGCATATTTAAACTCTATGGAGCAGATATCGATTCTCTTTCTATGGCAGGAATAAAATATTATACTAAATATTACCCTAAAGAAATATACCTAAAGCTTAAGAGGCTACTTGATTATAAGAATATATTTGTATGAGGCATTTCATAATAGATTGTGATACAGCAGAAGACGATATAATGAGTCTTTTTATGTTACTTAAAAATGGGATAAGTGTTGAAGGAGTTACAATAGTCGAAGGAAATATAGGATATGAAAAAGAAATCAATAATGCTTTATGGGCTTTAGAGTTTATAAACAAAAACATACCCGTGTACTCAGGCAGTGACAGACCTTTAGTTAAATCATTTAGAACTGTAGAAGAAGTACATGGAGAAGGAGGAATTGGGAATGAGATAGTAAAGCCAATAAGGTTAAAACCAGAAAACAAAAAGGCAATAGATGCTATTGTGGAATTAGCCGATAGATATGCAGGGGAATTAGAGTTTCTTGCTATTTCCCCCTTGACAAACCTAGCTTTAGCATATTTGAAAGACAAAAGCATCGTAGGGAAAATAAAGAAAGTTTGGGTTATGGGAGGTACTGTTTGGGGTAGGGGTAACATAACACCGGTAGCAGAGTTTAACATTTGGGTAGATCCGGATGCAGCAAAAATTGTGTTTAATGCAGGTTTTGATATAACAATGGTACCATGGGATGTAATAGTAAATTACCCTATAAATGATGAGGAATGGGAATCAATAAAGAAAATGAACACCAAGATGGCTCAATTCTATGTGAAGATCTACACACATTATAGGGAATACTCAATGAAAAAGGAGAAAATTGGAGGAACACCTCACCCAGATTTAATAACTACTTCAGTAGCGTTAAACCGAAACGTAATAAGAAAATCAGAAAAGCAGTTCGTCGATGTAGAAAACTGCGACTGTATGACTAGGGGTATGACTGTAATTGACTATCTAGGAATATGGGGTAAAGAACCAAATGCTGAAGTTGTATATGAAATAAATAAGAATGAGTTCTATTCGATGTTAATTGATTTACTTAATTGGTTTTAAGAATTTTTCTAATAATTATATAGAAATAAAAACTCTAACGATCTTACGGTATTTTATCTTTTTTCCTTTCTTAGAAAGTCAACATTCGTATTTCGTACATAATATGATTTCCATTTCCCTTACTAAGTCCCTTAGAAACATATAATACTTATAGAGCTCTTCCATTCCCTCTTCTGTTATGCCGATTATAGCGTCACCTTTTCCTAAGTAAGCTTTTCTTACTATTAATCCCCTTTTCTCTAACCTTCTTATGTTTCTTATAAGCTGTTTTCTACCTAGTCCAAGATACTCTTCTATTTCTTTAATGCTATGCTCCTCTTCTGATAATATGGTCAAAATCGCTAGCTGAGTGATATTCACAACAATACTTATTTAGTGTAAGTATATAAGCACTTGTAAACACAAACATCAGCTTCTATTTCTTTATAGATAGAAATATCATTCCAAGAATTATAGCTAAAATGGAAGAGAGAAGAAGAGATAATTTAGCTGAAAAGGTCAGAAAACTAGCCAGATATCCTGTGAACCAACCTACTTGTTGCAAAGAGTTTATTACTCCGAATGCTTCTGGACTCTTTTCTCTACTTTCTTCTAACGCAGAAGGGATAATTGACTCCCATAGCCCGAAGAAAATAGAAAAGAATGGATTAATGTAAACTAAGTAAACAAGAGAAAATAGAAATAGATAAATTGATAGAAAAAACCTCTTAGTAAACCTAGAGTAAAGGAAGGTAAGGAAAGCACCCAAAATTTCTGCTAGCGTTGCTATTTCTCCAATCTCCTTATAAGACATTAGATAAACCTCTTTTAACACTAAGTAAATAAAGGGAGAAGCTAAAGCTAAAGGTAAAATAACGAGAATAGGAATTAAAACTTTGTAGTTCACTTTAACTTTCTCAGAAGGTACATCTATCCCTTTAAGTCCTATTAAGGGAACGCTTATAAAAATCATAATTATTCCTGAAATAATAAACACTTCCCTTAAGCCTAGTAAAGACGCAATAACCCCACCTATATATGGGGCAAAAAGTGAAGGGATAATTGAAATTGTCCAAACTGCAGATATAATGCCTTTTCCTAAATTATTCATATAAGAGTAATAACTAGGAAGTGCTAAAAAGAAACCAGAAGTAATAACGTAAGAGGCAATTAACCAGAAAAGAGAATTTGACAATCCCATTAATATTAGACCAATACCAGAAATTATTCCTCCTAATTTCATAGCGTTAACTAATCCTATTTTTCTTGCTAATTTTCCTCCTATTAGCGGAAACGGAATTACAAAAATAGTAGAAATTAAATATACAAGAGTTACATCTTTAACAAACTTAACTATATATAAAGATACAAAAGGGTAATAGATGTAGTAAGAAAGCCCCCAGATAAACCAACTTCCAGCAAGTTTTGTTACTCTATTATCCATAAGCATGAAATTTTGCTTAGCCTTTTATTTTTGTCTAAAGAGCGTTTAAGAAAACTGACAAATAATATTGGCAATAAACAACTATATTCAAAGCCCTCCACTTAATAACTAATTTCAGCTATAATAGATTTGTTTTAGTATTATTATAAAGAGACTAAAGTAAGAAAGTTTAGATACAATATTCTTTATCTTCATCTCTAATTTCTTATTCCTTGTTATTGTTGATATCTATTTCTTTAGCAAACTTATAACAATTCCAAAAGCTATAATTCCCATTATGCCTGCAAATATGTATGCATAAGAGTAACTTATTTGATAAAGAAAGCCCATCGCTGTATTTCCTATTAAGACACCAATGCTTCTTCCAAAAGACAAAGCTCCCATTGCCGTGCCAGCCTCACCTTTAGAAACTTTAGAAATTATTGTTGGCTCAAAAGTCTCTGTTGAAGCTACAGCAATCCCCATAATTGCAGAAAGAGAATAAATGGCTACTATACCAAGTGGCGAAAGGAAGGCATAGCCGAAAGCCACTAGCCCTGCTAAAAGATAGCCCAAAAACGCTAAACCCTTGTACTCATTTAAGCGTACTTTCCCAAAGACATATCCAAATAAAGCAGAGGAAAGCAGAAACACAACATAAGTCAGTGTTGCTAAGTAAAACTTGTGGGTGAACTCTTCAGTAGTAATAAT
>ERZ1684502.99-NODE-99-length-21964-cov-1774.067963_pt1 | contig 21964 bp, 25 predicted proteins | sample MGYA00580192_ERZ1684502 | MGnify/ENA primary metagenome ERZ1684502 (study PRJEB41476, sample SAMN13258264) | hydrothermal vent metagenome | biome: caldera [ENVO_00000096]; feature: acid hot spring [ENVO_00002120]; material: acidic water [ENVO_01000358] | place...
AAACCTATCATAATACCGTCTGGTCTTTCTCTTTCAATAACCTTCTCAACTGCCCACCATGTTACAGGAATCATGTAAAGTTTATCTGCAAACTTTTTGCTCGTCTGAACAGTGGCTACGTTAGAGTTTACTAAAATTGTCTCAATTCCTTCTTCCTTAAGAGCCTTTAATGCTTGGCTTCCAGAGTAATCAAATTCCGCAGCTTCTGCTATCTTTATTGGCCCTGAACCTATAACTAAAACCTTTTTAACGGACTCATGCATTTTTACTCACCATTTTCTTAAACTTATCAAATACCCATGTAACATCCCACGGGCCCGGTCTTGCTTCAGGATGAAATTGAGTTGTAATTATTGGAAGTTTTTCATGTACCCATCCTTCAACAGTTCCGTCATCTGGATTGTAAAACCAGAGCTTAGTATTAGGTGGTAAATCATCTTTTGATAAAATACCATAACCGTGATTATGAGTTGTAATATAACATTTGTTATCATTTATGTCGACCACTGGTTTGTTTATTGCTCTATGACCGAATTTCATCTTTTTAACCTTGCCACCTAAAGCTAATGTAGCTACTTGATGACCTAAACAAATTCCTAGCGTTGGAATTTTATATTCGCTTAATTCCTTAAAGTTCTTTATTACATCATTAAGTAAGTTTGGATTGCCCGGACCGTTACCAAAAACTATACCATCTGGATTGAAGTTCATAATTTGGTCAGCAGTAAATTTACAAGGAACTCTGATAATTGTAAACCCTCTCAGATGAAGCTGATATATTATCCCGTGTTTTGTTCCGCAATCAACTAAGACTATTGTATTTCCGGAGTTACCTACATGCACTATTGGTGCTTTTGGTGAGGTAAATTGAGTGAAATCTATTTCGTCATATTTCTTTTCTAAGAATTTCTTAGGATCTTCAAGCTCATATCCAGATGCTATAACCCCCATCATTACTCCTCTACTTCTCACTTTCTTTACTATACTTCTAGTATCAACATCAGATACACCGGGTACACCTTCACTTAATAGCCATTCATGAAGACTCTTCTGTGAGTTCCACTTGAATGGGTCTGTTTCTTCAGCCACAACTAGACCTTCAATTTGAATTTCTTCTGATTCAAAGTTTGTAAGAATCCCATTGATTCTTTGCTTTTCTGGCACACCGTAATTACCCACAAGTGGATGAGTTATTACAAGTATTTGTCCTCTGTACGAGGGGTCTGTCAAACTTTCTGGGTAACCGTTCATTGAGGTGGTAAAAACTATTTCTCCAGCTCTTATTGTTTTAGCTCCAAATCCACATCCTTCTATTAAAGTACCATCTTCTAAATACAAATACCCTTTATAGCCTCTTTTACAATATGTCATCTTCCATTACCTCTAACTCATTCATTTTTCCTATTATTTTTTCTTCATAACTTTTTAATCTATTCTCATCTTCTTGTAATCTTGTTTCTTTAATTTTTAGCTCTTCTGCTATTAGTTCAGGGTTAGGCGAACCTATTACTGCTTTCTTCTGTATAGAAGTTTTTGGAGAAATTTCGGATATAAAAGTGCCCGCTCTAATTTTATCAGCTACCTCCATATAAGCTTTTCTGAACGGAACTCCAGTAATTGCTAAATCCTCTGCTATATCAGTTGCAGTTATTTTATCATCTATCTTATACTCTTTTACTTCGATGCCCTTAATTACTGAGTTAACTACTTCTAAAGAAGGGATTACTATTTTTATGCAATTCCAATAATGCTTGTTCATTTCTTGTAAATCTAGATTATACCCAGAAGGTAAACCTTTATATATAGTAATTAACGAGGTTAACTCGCCAAAACATTCGCCAGCTTTACTTCTCAATACTTCTAATGTTACGGCATTTCTTTTTTGAGGCATCAAACTACTAGTGCTCACATGAGAGTCTGGTAATTTAACAACCCCGATAAACATTGAGGAAAGAAGAATTAGATCTTCAGCTATTCTACTTAAAAATAACATAATTAAGGAAAGATTAGAAATTGCATTTATTAGATCTAACCTTGAAGAAGTTGCTGATATTGTATTATAAATTATATCATCAAACCCTAGCATTTCAGCTTCTCTTTTCCTATCTAATTTAACATTAGTACCTACTATAGCTCCACTACCTAGTGGTGATCTATTTATTAGAAGTAACGAATTAAACAGATAATTCCAAATGGTTGAAAGTTCCTCCTCTATGTAAAGCAAGTAATGCGATAAAGTAGATGGTTGAGCTGGCTGAAAATGAGTATAAACTGGGAATAAAATTTCTTTGCTGTCTTTACTCTTCTCTAGACATGTTTTCCTCAAAGATATCAAATCATAAAGAATTTCTATCAGATATTTTCTCATTCTTAATCTTAAAGCTGTTGCTACATGATCATTTCTACTTCTACCTAACCCAACATTTCCTCCTTCTTCACCAACTGATTTTATTATATGATCTTCTAAAGCTTCATGAACATCTTCATACCCTTCTTTTATCTCATTAAAGGAATTTATTGCGTTTAAAATTTTGGTAGTAGTCTCTTTTTTGAGGTAGCCAGACAAGTATAGTTCAATAACATGAGCTTTCATAACAAGTTTTACTTCTTCAATAATCTCTTTATCACTCTCAATTGAAGAAGTATAGGTTGAAACAAAGTCTTTCTCTGATCCCCATTTTCGATATAAAACCACTACTCTCTCACCTGTCTTACGAGTAATGAATGCATACCAAATATCTCTATGAACCCTCTAGCCATTTCATCTGTTGGATACCAACCCTTATTATAACTCGCAATCTTCTCTGAAAACGGAGAGTACTTAGAATTTCTTCCAAGAACTCTAAGCCCGTTTCCCTCTATTTCAACCTTTACTTCTCCACTTACCCACTTATTTAAATTGTCTCCCGCCACTTGTAAAGTCTCTCTTAATGGTTCAAACCATAATCCTTGATAAACTAAATCGGACCACTGAGCATCTATCATCTTTTTGAATCTCAATTCAAGGGGGGAATATACTGTTTTTTCTAGGTCTTTATGCGAATTTATAAGAACTAAGGCAGCAGGTACTTCATAAACTTCTCTAGACTTGAACCCAACAACTCTATTTTCTAGGTGTTCTATTCTTCCATAACCATATGAACCCACAAGCTCATTTAATAATTGAATAATCTTAACCAGATTCATTTTTTCATTATTTACAGCTACCGGAATGCCTTTATCAAACTCTATGCTAAGCTTAAGCTTCCCGTTATTTTTCTTTTTAGTCCATTCAAATGCATCTTCAGGCACTTCCTTTGAAGGATCTGAAATGACATCCCCCTCTATGCTTCTTCCCCAAAGGTTTTCATCAATACTATATTTACTGCTTTCAGTCTTTATTGGAATTCCACGTGCTTTTGCATACTCGATTTCCTTTTCTCTTGTCATGTTCCATATTCTTGCTGGAGCTATTATCTTTGCCTCTGGATATAACGCTTTTACCGCCAAATCGAATCTTACTTGATCATTCCCTTTTGATGTAGATCCATGAGCTATGTAATCTGCGCCCTCTTTTTTAGCTATTTCAACCGCCTTCTGTGCAATTAATGGTCTTGCTAACGCAGTTGATAAGGGGTATATGTCTTCATATAATGAGTTCATCTTTATTGAATAAGAAATGTAGTTTTCAGCAAATTCTTTTTTTGCGTCAATTGTATAATGTTTCGAAGCTCCAGCTATATAAGCTCTTTTTTCTATATCTTCAAAATTATCTTTTTGTCCTACATCTACAGTAACTGTTATAACGTCAGCGTTAAAGGTTTCCTTTAGCCATCTTATTGCTACTGTTGTATCTAATCCTCCGGAGTATGCAAGAACGATTTTCATTCCGCCAATCAACATGAAAAAGTGATTTAAAAAGAATGAGGATAATGAAAAAAACGTATTCTCTATAAAGGTAATGTTAAAGGACTCCTTTAGCCTCTTGCATCTTCTTTTTCATGTAATATTCTAATGCTTTTTTTAGAAAATCTGTCCTGCTCTGAAGGTTTTGTTTCTTACTATATTCATCTATTATAGCAACGATTTCTTCTCTAAGTCTTACACTAACTACTTTTTTCATGCAAATAGATAATACCTTATCAAATATAAATTCTAACGTTATGAAAAGGCGTAAAAAACGTCAAAAAATCTTGTTACCTAAAAAAACTCTTTTAACTTGCTGAAGTAAGTATTACGGTTTGTTTCTCTTTCTTATACTGTTCTAATCTTTCAAGCATTGTCTTTATTGTTGTGGTAAGTATATCCTTATGATATTTTCTTACATGTTCTTCTGCATCTTCTTTTGCTACTGTTACTTTACAGATTTCACAAACATAAAGATCCTTCTCATTCTTCTTTACTATCGGTTTTATGTCGCTTGAAATTTGCTTAATTATAGGAATAATTTTCCTTGCTCTTGCTTCGCTTCCACTCTTTTCAATAACCCTTTGTGCGTAGCCCCTAAGTTGATGCTTTGATATTTGATATTTATAGGCAACTGAGGCCGGGCCTTCTCCGTTAACTAGGTATTCTTCTAGTGCATCTAATATATAGTCGCTACCACCTAGTATTTTTAATGCTATATAATTTACCAAAGATTTTGTATCCATCTGTTTCATTTTTAGTCACTAGAAGCCTTTATTAGCACCAGAGTTTAAAAGGACTTCATTAAATGCTATATGTAGAGAACTTCGTTCTTATATGTTGTAATCTTTATCCCTTCACCACTTTCTACGTAACCTAATTCATATACAGTTTCCTTTTTACTCAAAGTTTCAATTATATCATCTTTAAGATCTTTTGATACAAATATAATCATGCCTATACCCATATTGAAAACTTTATACATTTCAAAATGAGGTACGCCAGCATTCTCAATTGCTTTAAACACCTCTTGAGGTTCTGGCATTTTTAAGTTTATCCTATAGTTTGTTATCCTTTTCAACTTAGAAAATGCCCCACCAGTAATATGTGCTAAAGCTTTAATTTTATCTAAGACCGGTATTACAGAAGATGAGTAAATTCGAGTAGGTTTCATTAGCTCCTCTCCCCAGTCTCTAAGTGACAGTTTATTTTCCTCGATAAGCTTTCTAATTAATGAATAACCGTTTGAGTGCACTCCATTACTCCTTAGTCCTAAAACAACGTCACCAGGCTTAACGTCCTCTCCTATCTTTAACTTATCCGCAATACCTAATATAGAACATGAAAGATCATAACCATTAATTACTCCGGGCATTATAGCTGTCTCTCCGCCTACAATTTCTATGTTTGACTCTTCTGCACCTTTTTTAAGACCATTTAAGACTTTCTCAACTATATCATCCATAGGCTTTTCTAAAGCTAAGTAGTCTACACCAGCAATTGGTATTGCACCTACACAGACTAGATCATTTACATTCATAGCAATGCAATCAATACCGGTAGGCTCAATTATCCCAGTTTTAAGTGCAAGTAATGTCTTTGTCCCCACACCATCAACATGCATAGCCAGATACTTGTCTCCAAATTTTATCGCCCCGGCATAATGTCCTATCTTTAAGACTCCAGAATTGGTAAAAACTGAAGATGCTAAATTGTGATAGCTTTTCAACTTATCTAGATCTACACCGGATTTTTTATACTCACTCACCATAACCCACCATTAGGAGACCAATCGGCGGTTACACCCAGAATTCCCTTAGCTTCTCTAGATTTGTAAGTATATCTAACTATCTCAGCTTTCTCGACTTGGTCATTTACTGTTCTTCCAATATCGTGTCTAAATATCAACTTCGTATCAGAAGATATGTAATTTAAACACTTGTCTAGCCTATCGGAGGCCGTATCAAAATCATCTATTGCTACTATTTCAAGAGCTCTGGAACCTTTAGTCACTAATTGCATGCCTTCTAGTGCTACTGAACCAAAATAGACTTTACATCCAAGCTCCCTAATTTTTGGTAAATCAATTGAGATTGTGTGGTTTGAAGCCATTGTTCTATTTAATGGATAGCCCAAGGGAGCTACAGCTCTTACAATTGAAGGTTTTGGATTAACTTTAATTTTAGCTTGGTTAAGCCTTCTTGTAGCTAATAACTCTAATACTTCTCCAAAATCACTTTCTATTCTAGGAATAATAGCAGAAGCCTCTGGATCACCAAATCTAGAGTAATATTCGATAATTGTAGGCCCCCACACTCCAGTAAGCATCATTTGGCCAGATAAGATACCAATGTAATCTTTCCCTACTTCTTTCTTTATCGCCTCTGCAGTCATCTTTACTATCTCAAAAGACTTGTCGTACTCTTCCTCATTTATAAATGGAAGGCTGTAATCTGGGCCAGATATAGAACCCATTCCACCAGTCTCTGGACCAATCCCGTCTTCATATGCGTGTTTATAGTCTTGAGCTAAAGGTAATGGTAAATATGAGTAACCATCAGTTAAGACGTGAAGGGTATACTCAGGGCCATCGACCTTTTCCTCAACTATAATCTTTACTTTATCGCTTACATAGCCTGCTATACTATCAATTCCCTTGGTTATTGCACTTCTTTTTTCTTGAGAAAGATATGCTTGCAGATCCGCAATAACTTTCACTCCTTTACCGCCAACTTGTTCTGAAGGCTTTACTGCTATTGAGCCACCATATTCAAGGATAAAACTGATTGCCTCCTTTAAATCTGCAAAAGCCTTAAAACGTAACCTCCCTGGTATGTTATATTTCCACATCAACTCCCTCATCCATACCTTTGATTTTTCTATCATTGCGTTCTCTTTATCTGGACCGACAACTGGCAATCCTTCTTCTCTAAAGACGTTGGCTACACCGTGAAATAATGGATCTTCTGGCCCTATAACTCCAAAATCTGGGTTGACTTCCCTTATTATCTCTTTGATGAATTCAGGGGAGTTTATATTTCCCTTAAAGTATTTTCCTCCAGTTTTGTTTACTATTTCATTTATACCGGGGTTGATATAGCTGGAGACTGCATATACTATGTAGCCTTTTGAAGAAGAACCTAGAGCTTCTGCCAAAGCGTTTTCTCTTGCTCCATCTCCTATCAAGAGTACTTTCATTTTAAATCACCTTTGGGTAACTTTTAGTCATACAGCCTAGACACAAATTATTACCTAAAACCTTACGAAGTCCTTCCAAACTTAACCAGTAAATTGAGTCTGCTCCAATGACCTTTGCAATTTCTTCATCTGAGAGATTTGCTGCAATTAAGTCTTTCTCTTCTGGCACTTCCATTCCATAAGGACATCTGGAGATAAGCTTTGGACTGCCAATAAGTACATGTACCTCTTTAGCTCCTAAGCTTCTTAAACTAAATACTGTATTCTTTAACGTTCTCCCTGTAACCATAGAATCGTCGATTAGAATAACTCTTTTTCCTTTAACCACTGATTTGATTGGATTTAACTTAAGTTGAACTCCAATGACCTTAAGAAAATCATCTGAGGCAAGCATTGTCCTTATTGGACTACCAGTCCTTGTGAAACCTAAGTCAAATGGAATATCAGTTTTTCTTGAGTAGCCTATTGCAAATGGTAAAGCTGTATCCGGTACCCCTATGACTACATCTGCATCAATCTTTCTTTCTTCAGCAAGTTGTTCTCCAACTTTTACTCTTACTTCATAAATGTATTTGTTAAAGACAAAACTGTCTATCCTTGATTGGTAAATTAGATCAATCGCACAATAGTAATGTTTACTTTCGCTTACTTGTGAATAAGAAATCTCATAATTGTCTATGAACGCTATTTCTCCGGGCTTAAGTTCTCTTCTAAATTCTCCACCTATTACTGAAATGCCAGAAGTCTCTGAAGACAGTATTGCTAAATCGAAACCGAATCCACCTATTTCTAATGGTTTAATTCCATAGGAATCTCTATAACCCACCATTCTTCCATCTTTAGATAGAAAAATTAATGAAAAAACCCCTTTGGCATTGGTAAGAGCCTTCTCTGGGTCTTTATAAAGCTCTTTGGCTAGTTCATTTATATCCCCTTTTATTACTCCGTCTATTACCATTGCCCCATAATCTGTGATAATTGGATAACCTATTTTAGTTCCCGTGTAACCTATACCGGACCAGCCTTCAAAATCTGGAGGTATTTCTAAATCTTCTGGTGCAGAGTCTTTACTTAAACTCTTAAAACTATCTTTTAGTATTGTTATGCCAGAATAACTATATCCTCTATTTTGAAGACCTACTAGTCCATAATAGACAAATTTACTTATATTCCAATTTTTATCATACGCATATACACCTATAATACCAGACATTCAAACCACCTTTTTGAATACGGGTTCTAATTCTTGTAGATTATACGAGTATTTTAGAGGGTACAAACCAGAAAAACATGCATGACATAAATCCTTTCTCCCTATTGCCTTTATCATTTCTTCTATAGTGAGATACTCAAGAGAATCTGCCCCTATATATTTTGCAATTTCCTCCTCATTTTTTCCATTAGCTATAAGTTCTTTAACAGAAGGAAAATCTATACCCATATAACAAGGGTACTTAATCTTTGGTGATCCAATTCTTACGTGAACTTCTCTTGCACCGTTATCTCTAATCATCTTTACAATTTTTCTCATCGTATTTCCTCTAACTATAGAATCGTCAATTATAACAACCCTTTTTCCATCTACTACACTCTTTACAACACCAAATTTCTCTTCAATCACAGAATTCCTCTTATCTTGTGTCGGCATTATAAATGATCTTTTTGCAATCAAAGTCCTTACTAAACCATATTCTAATGGGATTCCAGATTTTCTTGAGAATCCTATCGCAATAGGAATTGAAGACTCTGGTACTGGTATAACAACGTCTGCATTGGCACCATGGTTAAGGGCTAGTATTTCGCCTAATCTAACTCTAGCATCATATACAGAAACACCATCTATTACAGAATCAGATCTTGCAAAATAGATATACTCAAATGAGCAGAAAGTTATACTATCTTTGTATATAATTTCGCTTTCTATTTCGCCGTCTTTGATGTAGATCATCTCTCCGGGTTTAACATCCCTTAACGGTTTTCCACCCAATTGTCTTATTGCAGAGTCTTCAGATGCCAAAATGTATCCATCATCGAGTTTTCCTAGTACAAGAGGTCTGAATCCCTTAGGATCCCTAAACCCAATTAATTCCCCTTTGTTAGTTAAAATAACTATAGAATAAGCTCCATCTGCAAGGTCTACAAGCTTTCTTATCCCTTCTTTTACATCTTTTGCCTCAGACATAGTTTTTAAAATAAACTCTGTGTCTGTTGAAGTACCATATTTAAAATAATTTGTTATGGTACCATTAAACGCAATGGAAATAGTACCGTTACTCATAGGTTGAGCCTCATCTAAAGACCCTTTTCCAGTAGTTGAGTATCTAACATGACCAATAGCCAAGTTGGAGTTTTGCAATATTCTTGAATCTAGTGCCTCCTCAACCAAACCTAAACCTTTCATTGTCACTAACTTTCCATCTTTCAAATACGTTATACCAGCAGATTCTTGTCCCCTATGTTGCAATAACTTAAGTGTTTCATAAACAAACAAAGAAGATCTCTCATTAGTTGTGTAAATACCTACAATTCCACAGTGTTCTCTAATTTTCATGAGATCACCTCATATAAATAATTATAGTAATTTGAGATTTGTTTTTCTAGATTTATTTCTTTATCATCGATTTTTAAGATATTTTGGTTATTTGTAACTCTCCCTATTACTGAAACATGGATACCTTTAGCTTTTTTAGAAAGAGTTTCAGGCTCAGACGTCAATACAATAAACCTTCCACTATTTTCAGAGAATAGTTTCGCTATCCAATCTTCTGAGTCTGAGGGAATCCTAGATAGGTTAATTTCTACGCCCATTCCTTTAACTAAGATTGAGAAAAGGGAAGCAATGAGCCCTCCTCTGTTTATATCTTTTGCAAAGATTATTGACTGATCATTTATTGCCTCTATTACAAGTTGGCTTGATAGATAATCCTCGTTTAGCCTTGTCTTAGGAACTTCGCCATAACTACCGAAAATTTTAGTGAAAAGGGATCCCCTCATCTCATCCCTTGTAAATCCAATCAAGGTTACGTAAGTTTCATCAACCTTATTTCTTAAGTACTTGTCTTTTACCAACCCAGCCATGACAACTAATGGCGTAGGTTTGATTGGAATTCCATTTTTATTTTCGTTGTAAAATGAAACCTTACCTCCAACGATTGGGATAGAGAAGAATTTGGAAGCTTCTGCTATACCTCTTATAGCTTCTATGAAGTCATTATAGACTTCTGGCTTCCTTGGATCTCCAAATTGTAGATGATCGACTAAGCCAATGCCTATTGCCCCAACTGAAGCTAAATTCCTATATGCTTCTGCAACTATTGCTTTACCACATTCATAAGCATCTTCATTACAAAGATCCGGATTAGCATCGCCTTTTATTGCCAGAAGCTTACCATTAGGTAAAGCAATCAAACCCGCATCAGCTTCACCCGGTTTTAAAACAGTAGAAGTACCAACCTCATAATCAAATTGGGAATAAGCCCACTCTTTGCTTATAAGGTTTGAAACTATAGCTTTCACACTCTCTTCAAGACCTACCTCTGGTTTACTCCCATAACTCTTAACCTTTTTCTTTACATTCCATACGAATCTTGGAGGAGATAAAAGTAGCTCAGAAGGTAAGTTTACAAATTCCTTACCGTTGTAATAGAACTTTATAAAAGGCTCTTTTACGAATTCCCCGATAACTGCACACGGATATTCATAATACTCAAAGGCTTTGCAAACTTCTTCCACTTTCTCCTCTTTTACAGCAAATATCATCCTTTCTTGAGTTTCAGATATGAGGATTTCCTCTGGAGTTAAGTCCTTTACTCTTAATGGAACTTTATCTAAATCAACTACTGCACCAAACCCATTTGCCATCTCAGTAATTCCTACTACTAATCCACCTCCTCCTAAGTCCTTAATAGCTTCCACTTTATCAGCTACTTCTAAAGTAACATCTAAAACAATCTTGCCAGCAAATGGATCTGCTATTTGTACCGCACCTATTTCGTCCTCACCGCTTAATTTTCTTGAAGCAAAAGAAGCACCGCCAAGTCCATCCAATCCAGTTAAGCCAACTAAAACTATCTTTAATCCCGGTTCCTTGATGACACTCGGCACTATCTTATCTTTCTTAACTACACCAACAGCGGCTACATCAACTAAAGGGTTGTCGTTATATGTGTCATCAAACTCTAATTCTCCACCAATAACGGGAACACCAATGCTATTACCGTAAAAGCCAATTCCAGAAATAATATTTTTCAATAACCATCTGTTTCTTGATAAAGAAAGATTTCCTACCCTAATCATATCGAGTAAGGCTATTGGTCTTGCACCCTTACTTATAATGTCCCTTATTATCCCTCCAACACCAGTAGCAGCACCGTTGAATGGATCTATTGCCGAAGGGTGATTATGGCTTTCTACTTTAAGCACAATAGCCCATCCGTCTCCAACATCTATTGCACCGGCATCTTGCCAGTCCTCAATTCCCATAACAACGTTTTCTCCTTCACTTGGAAGGCTTTTCAAAAACGTCTTAGAAGATTTATAAGAACAATGTTCACTCCATAGGGCATCTATTGTCATCCATTCAGCTTCGTTAGGCTCTCTACCTAGTTTATTTCTTACAACCTCCATTTCATATGATGAAAGGGTTATCTTCATTTGCTTAGCCCCCTAAACAAAAGTAACCCATCAGTATCTCCGGTTGGTGAAGTAAGCTTGAAAGACGCCCTTTCTGGATGGGGCATCATACCTATAACATTTCCTTCTTCATTTGCAATACTGGCTATATTCAAAAGAGATCCATTAGGATTTACTTTTTCATTTACATTACCTAACTCGTCTGAATAGAGGAGAACTGCCAATCTTTTTGCTTTTTCTATATCATCAAGGTAAAATCTGCCTTCTGCATGTGCTATAGGCATCTTTATTATCGTTTTATCTAAACCTTTTGTTAAGACGGTATCGTTCCTAACTACTTTCAAATAGACCCATTTACTAATGAAACGTAGATTAAGATTCGGTAAAAGGGCTCCTTCAAGTAATCCGCTCTCAACAAGAATCTGAAAGCCATTACAAATTCCTATGACAATCTTTCCAGCTGACGCCATTTCCTTTACTTTCTTCATAGTTTCAGTACTCGCAGCTATACTTCCTGCCCTTAAGTAGTCACCAAAACTAAATCCGCCGGGCAAGACTACAGCCTCATATTTGTCAGGGTCAAAATCTTTGTATCTTACTATTTCTGCATCTACTTTTGCCTCAAGCAAAGCCTTATAGACGTCAACTTCGCAAGTTGTCCCAGGGAACTTAATTACTGCCGTTTTCACTTTTAATCACCTTGACTTCGATTTTATGAACTATAGGGTTATACAACCTCATTTCTTCGGCTAACTTTTTGACTAAGCCTTCAGCTTCTTGTTGATTACCTGCATTTACTTTAAATAGCAAATATTTTCCTGCCCTAGTCTCTAGGATTTCATTAGTAAATCTATTAACAACATAACGCTGTATTGTTTCTCCTTCGGGGTCTCTTACTCCCTCTTTATTAGTTATTATTAATTCGACATAGTAAAGCATAATTACTCACTTATTCTCCTAAAGAACTCCTCATAAGCGTTCTTGACAGTTTGAAGATCTGCCCCTTTTCTGTAAAGGTCTTTATCTAAGATTCTTCCAGTTTTTTCTTCTCTAATCCTCATTGAGTCTAATGAGATCTCGTCACCAATAATTAACTTTCCATCTAATCTACCAAATTCCAGCTTGAAATCGTAAAGGATTAACCCTTTACTTTTGAAGAAGGGATATAGAACTTGATTAACCTTTAGCATAACCTCCTCCACTGTTTCAGCTTCTTTTCTAGTCATTAACTTGAAATATTCCATGTGGCAATAATTTAGCAATGGGTCGTGTCTTGCGTCGTCTTTTAGAAAGAATTCTATTATTGGAGGATCAAAAACTTCTCCTTCTTTTACTGGTAATCTTTTAACTATACTTCCAGTAGCAATATTCCTTAGAACAACCTCAACAGGAATCATTTTTAGTTTCTTAGCTATCATAGTCCTTTCATCATACATCCCTACGTAATGAGTCTCTATGCCTTTCGACTCAAGAAGTCTAAATAAAAACGCTGATGTTTGAGCATTTAAAACTCCTTTACCGGGTAATTCATCCTTTTTGGCTCCATCCCCTGCAGTTATCGAATCTTTAAACTTGAGAAGAACATGAGAACTGTCATAATTATACACTTCTTTTGTTTTCCCTTCCCCGAGTTTTGTAAATTCCATAACTCATTTTTACGTAAGCAGTATAAAAAACTTGTGCACTACATTATGGTATTTTTACTTAATTAAGTAAAGGCACACTCATAATATAGTTATCTTACTTAACCACTATGAGCGAAATTACAATAGACGATTTTGCAAAGGTCGACCTAAGAGTGGGGATTGTAAAAACGGCTGAAAGAATAGAAGGAACAAGATTACTTAAATTAATGATAGATTTGGGAAACGAAACAAGACAAATAATTTCTGGTATAGCAGAGTTTTATACACCAGAAGAGCTTGTAGGGAAAAGAGTTATTGTAATAGTAAATTTAAAACCTAAAAAAATTAGAGGCTTTGATAGCCAAGGTATGATACTTGCAGCTGGTTGTAAAGAAGATGAAGAAAAAGGAATAAAACCTAGGATTCTAACTGTTGATGGGGAAGTACCCGCAGGAACAAAAGTATGTTAAACCCATTCGAAAAAGTAAAAATCCCACCTAAGACCGAGAACCTCATAAAAGTAGTGTTAAATAGAATTCCAAAAATAGGTGGGAGTACTCCTAAAGAGAGAGAAATAAAAAGAGTGATGTTTTTCAGAGAGCAACTTAAAAAATACCAAGACTTCTTGAAGGAGTTCCCTAAAATTGAAGATCTTCACCCATTTTATAGAGAAAATATTGAAATTATAGCTGATATAGATAAAGTAAAACTTTGTCTAGGGGCTATGAATAGAGGTATACGGCTATCGCTTAATGTAATAGAAAAGTATAAACAGCTAATTAAAGTCTCAGATGAAAAAGAAGCAAATAAACTAATGAGACAATGCATTGGGAGAGTTAATTCAATTTTACGTGCACGAAAAGATTGCATAGATCAAGTAATTGATCTAGCCTCTCAATTAAAGAAATTACAAGCGATAGACCCCAATATGCTTACAATTATAGTCGCAGGTCCTCCAAATGTAGGTAAAAGCACACTAGTAGGAAAAATTTCTTCTGCCAAACCAGAAGTTGCTTCATACCCGTTCACTACAAAAGAAATTCATGTAGGTCATATTGACACTAGGCTATATAAAATACAAGTAATTGACACACCAGGGATATTGGACAGGCCTATGAAAGAAAGAAACAAGATTGAACTTAAGGCTATAAATGCAATAAAGAACCTTGAAGGAATTATAATATTTATGTTTGACATTTCAAATCAGTCATTATATTCTGCAAAGGAACAACTTGACTTGTATGAAGAGGTAAAAGGGATAAAGAAAGTTGTAGTTCCAGTTTTAAACAAAATAGACGATAAAAACGAGGAATTGTATAATGAAATAAAAACTTACCTCTCCTCGTTCTCCGAAAAGGTATTTGAAATAAGTGCTGAGAAAGGATTTGGCCTAGATAGTCTTATAAATTACGTGATTAGCATATTTCAAGATGCAGAGTTATTGGATAAGTGAAATTTTTACATCAATTCAAGGGGAAGGAGAAGTAATAGGTACTCCTTCTAATTTCATTAGACTTGCTGGCTGTCATCTTAGATGTATTTGGTGCGATACAAAGTACGCTTGGCATAAATACGATGGGAAGTTAATGAAAATAGACGAGATACTGAAAAGCGTAAACAACAACATTAAATTCACTACAATTACTGGAGGAGAGCCTTTACTTCAAGACGTTTATCCATTAGTTAAAGCCCTTAAGGATTTGGATCACAAGATAATGATAGAGACAAGTGGAACTATAAAACCAAGTGAAAAACTAAGGAAAATAGTCGATATATTTTCTGTCTCACCAAAGCTTACCAATGCAGGATATAAATTCATTTATAACTTTAAGGATGATGACTGGGCTACTTACTATAAGTTTGTTATAGTAAACCCAGAGAAAGACATAAAAGAAGTTATAAATTTTGTTGAGAGAAATAGCATAAATCCTAGAAAAGTTATTTTACAACCTGATGGAAGAAGTGAAAGATATATAGAGGAGTTAAGAAGACTAACCCAAATGGTATTGAACCTCGGACTTCCTTTCAGAGTTCTCCCTCAACTCCATAGGGTCATTGGAGTCCAATGAGCTCTCTATAGCATTTTTTATTTTATGCAGTTTGTCTTTGCCTTTAAGCAAAACTTTATTTGCAATATCAACTAGATTAACCATTTCTTCTTCTGTGTAGTTTTGCTTCAATAGGTGAACCATCTTCACTCCAGTTCTTAATTCAACTAGAACACCTTTTTCATTTATAGTTAAGATACCGCTGTGTTTAAACCCTACACTCCTAGCGATTTTTAGGATTTTCCAAGCTTCCTCTTGTGTTCTGCTATAAACATGAAATATGGGACCTTGAACTACAAGCCATAAATTCCAGACTTTTCCTTTATTTATTGTTTCAATAAAATCATCTATGCTCATTCTTAAATGATTTTTATATATAACGCTAGAGTTCCTTCTTTCCCAAGGTAATTCTGCATCCACTATAGTTATTCTTCCACTACAGCTGCTCTGTGTATAAGTATCTTTTCTCTTAAAGAAAACCTCTAACACGTCAAAGATATCAGGATCTAAATAACCAATCTCCTTATCTCTAAGTATTCTCTCCCAAGCTTTCTGCTTATAAGTGTACCAATCAGTCATCTTACATTTTTATTTCGATATTCCTTTAAAACCTTGTGGATGATATTTTTGAAAAGTTCCTAAAAGAGGAAGAAGCTGTAATTAAAGTAAAACCTAATGAGATAAAAGTTGATGATTTAGAAAAGGATATCCCTATAGGAGTCAAAATAATAATTGTTGGAGAGAAGAGAAAAAGAATTGTTGACTTAGGAATGCTTAGCTTTATCTACAGATTCTGTGAAAATGGAAAAGAGTTTGTTACTGATTATTTGAATTTGAATATATCTCTTGAGGATATTTATTCTAGGTATAACGTGTATACAGAGCTAGAATTTTTAGCCTTATGCCAAAGTGAAGAAAAGAGAAATCTTCACCCTGACATTTTATACACTTTAAATAAGCTTAAATCTTATCTAATGAGTAGAAAAAAGAGGAAAAAATGAATTACGACGTGATCATTGTAGGGGGAGGAGTAGGAGGACTAGCGGCTGCAATAAGGAGTGCTGAACTAGGTAAAAAAGTGGCCATAGTTGAAAAGAATGAAATTGGAGGAGAGTGCATAAATAGAGCTTGTATCCCTTCTAAAACATTAATCGATTCTGCAAAAATAGTTAATAAAATAGTCAAATCTCCTTGGATCTCCTCTAATGCAAAAATAAACTATGAAGAACTAAATAAATTCAAAAACGGGATAATTAATGGAATAAAAGACAATTTGCTTCAAGTATTAAAGAAACATAACGTAGACATAATAAATGGAAAAGCTGAGGTAAAAAATGAAGGAGAAGTTATAGTTAATGGAAAAGCTTACACTACTGAATATATGGTAATAGCTACAGGCTCTGAACCTCTTTCATTGCCAGATTTTCCGTTGAATGGCAAAAACATCGTTGATCCTTGGACTGCTATGAATATGCCTAACTTACCAGACAATATAATAATTGTTGGCGGAGGGGTAGCGGGAGTTGAGTTAGCAACGCTTTTCAGAGCATTGAATAAAAATATAACTATTATAGAGCTAATGCCCAGACTTCTTCCAGTACCCGGAATAGATGTCGAAATAGCTAATGAGGTTAAGAAGAGATTAGAGGAAAAAGGGATAAGGATTTATTTAAACACAAAGTCAAAAGTCATTAAAAGCGAAGATAAAGTAGTTTTCACAGCGCAAACACAATCTTCAACGGAAGAGGTAACTGGAGATTTAGCGGTAATAACTATTGGTAGAAAGCCAGTAACTGATGGAATAGACCTAAAGGCATTAAAAGTTGAAACTGACCAAAGAGGCTATATAAAAGTAGATAATAGAGCTAGAACTAGTAACCCTAAAGTTTATTCTGTAGGTGATGTTGCTGGTGTGCCATTATCAGCTACAAAAGCATGGAGACAAGGTATTGTTGCTGGTGATAATATAGGTGGGAAGCAATCAGAAATGCCAAAATACATTCCATCTTCAATATTTGCAGACCTTGAGATAGGTGTTGTTGGAAGCACTTCAGAGGAATTAAAGAAGGCAGGGATAAATGCAAAAGAAGTTAAAGTTGAAATGAAAGATATACCAAGAGCTTGGACTGTAAACGAGATAGAAGGATTCTTAAAAGTTGCTATTTCTGAAGATGGAAGAATTTTAGGAGCAAACATGATAGGAGAAGGTGCTACTGAAGTAATAAACACTTTAGCTTTGGCAATGGAACTTTCTCTAAAAGTACAAGACTTATATAAAGTACAATTCTCTCATCCAACAATATCTGAAATAATAACTGAAATTGTGCAGAGGGCTATAATAGGAGAAATTTATTAAATGTAAACTTCGAGCTATAAAAACAGTGAATGAGAAGGAAATAAGGCAAGTAAAGAAACTTTTTAAATTTCTGTTTTTAACTTCTAGAGGTGGTTATACAAGATTAAAAATAGTTAGGGCTTTGGAAGAAAAACCGCTTAATGCAAATCAAATAGCTAAATTATTAAATCTAGATTACAAAACAGTTACTCACCACATAGAAGTTCTCATTGAAAACCAAATAATATATAGGGATGGAGATGGATATGGAGCCCCTTATAAATTAACAGCCTTCTTCAGAACGTATAAAAATATCCTTGATGAGTTAGTTTTGGAAGACTCTAAAAACTCTTAAATGTTATAAGATAAGAGCTTTTATGTGAAAAAGAAAGGATTACCAGAGATTCTTAGTGATATTAGGCTTACTATTTATCGTATTGATGCTTTTATTTCAAGAATTGATAATAGGATAAAGACTCTTGAAGATTTATCATTATACAATATAGGAAGATTTAATTATTTATCTAAAGAATACTATAGAGAAATAGAAGTTAACAGAAATATTTTAAGTAATTTATTAAAAATAAAGGCATTATTAGAGATTTTAGAAATAAGGTTAGAGACTTTAGCAATTATTGGTTCTTTAACTCAATATATATATCCAGTAGTTAAAGCTTTAGAGAGCATAAAGGGGAGTTTGGGTAACTCAATAGAATTTGGACCTCTTATAGATGATATAGTGATTAACCTTCATCCAATAATAACTTCAGAGGCCCAAGTCGTGTTAAAAGAAAGCGATGAAGTAAGAAAAATATTAGAGGAAGCAGAAAAAATTGCCTCTGAAGAATTAAAAGAAAAATATAAAGTGCCCGCATGAAAGTATATATTGAATATAGTTATGCCAAAACCTATAGTGAGGAAATTACAACTAACCGGTGGATCTACATATATTATATCTCTACCTAAACTATGGATAAAAGAACATGACCTAAAACCTGGAGATGAGATAGAAATACTTCAAGATAATCATGCAAGGCTTGTTCTTAATCCAAGAAAATCAGAAAACGAGGAACGAAGAGAGAAAAAAATTAGCTTAAATTGTAGTAAACCAGATATTAATTTTGTAATTAGAGAAATTATTTCATATTATATGGCAGGCTATTCGTTATTATCAGTATACTGTACAAAGTTTTCCTCAGATGATAGAGAAAAAATTAAAGATACAATTAGAAATAGACTTTTAGGGGCAGAAATTATTGATGAGGACTCCAATTCCTTAACAATCCAATTTCTTGTTAATGAAAAAGAACTATCACTCACTAAATCAATTTCTAGAGCAGCAAACATATCCTATAATATGCTAAAGGATTCATTTAAAGCACTATTAGAAGGGGACAAGGATCTTTCTAAAGAAATTACTGATAGAGATGATGACGTGGATAGGTTTTACTTTTATATTGTAAGGCAACTTTCACTTTCAATTGAATACCCAGAAATAATTGAGGAAGAAAAATACAATTTAACACAATTGGTAAACTTATACTCAGTAGCAAAATCTATTGAAAGGGTTTCAGATCATAGTGTAAGGATTATTGATCAGCTCTCAATTATAGAAAAATTAAAAGAAAAGGAACTATATGATCATGGTATTGAGGTAGCTGATTTCTATAAAAATTCAATAAATTCGTTTAATGCTAAAGACAAAGATCTTTCACATGAAATTATAAATAAGGAGTTTGATTTACTATCTAGAAATAGGAACTTAGCAGAAAGAATACTAAATTTAAACTATGACTCAAAGAAAATAGGTTCTATATTGATCATTTTAGACTCTATAAGAAGAGTTATTAGATACTCAATTGATATAGCAGAAGCTACAATAGACCTTCTAGCTAAACAAATTGAACAAAATGAAATGCTAACTGAAGAAACTTAGCGTTATTATATGCCTTTATAACATCTTCTCCATTTTTGCTCTTTTTAACATTTTTTGATAATAGAAGAAGGCTCTCTCTATCTTCAGTAGTATAAACGCCGTTCCTATATAAGAGAAGGAGGCATCTAGTAGTTAAGACGCCTACTGCTAAATAGCCTTTTATAAATAACTGGTCTGCTGTCTCCAGATCCTTATAGGAAAATAAGCAAACGTTAGGATGTAGATGCGTAGATGCTAAAGCAGAAGGATGAGGAATAACAACTTGATTTTCTTCTCCTTCTAAGATTAAAAAGTAACCGTCATCTAGTAAAATATTTATATATTCAACTCCAGTTTCTTCAGTCTTTCTAGCATATTCGAGCATTGTAGAGGTAACAAACTTGCTATAGAGGTCTGCAAAATACTTGTAGAGTTCTTTGTAGCTGTGTTCTTTATTACCTTTTATAGTGTCATTAACCCCTTCTAGTGTATAAAGGTCTTTAAAATCAGTAGTTGAAATCTCACCGTATTCTTCTTCTATCTCTTCTCCTTTTTCTATCATTTCTGCTACTCTTGCTAATTCTTCACTAAGTTCATTTTTGTCTATTCTCTGCTCCTTTACACTCATCTATTCTTACCTCCTGCATATGTGATAACATTTTAGCTTGTTCTATTGGATCTTTAGCTTCATAGATTGTCCTGCCTACAATTTCATAATCAGCTCCATTGCATATAGCATCACCTATATTAGCTCCTTGGGCACCAATGCCAGGGGAAATTATTATTTTATCTTTAAAATCATTCCTAACAATCCTTATCATATTAGGTTTGGTTGCGCCTACAACAAACCCCTTTGCGTCAACTTTGTTCGCCACACCTCTTAAGTAAGGGTAGAAACTGTCATTCCAACCCTTATGTGACATTGAAAGAACTAAGTAGAGATTTTTGTTATTTTGTTTAAGGAATTCAGAAAGCTTATCTAGAGCACCTTCTACTCCTATAAACGAATGAGAAATAAATGAATCGCCATAATTTAGTAGCTTGGAAACTATAAGTACCATTGTATTATCTATATCAGCTAATTTTAAATCAAATATTATCTCATCCCAGTGTATCTTGATCACGTCATCTAAGTATGAGAAATTTTCCAAGATTAAAGGATAACCAATTTTCACTCTTCTGATATACTTGCTTATTTCAGATAATGTTGAAGGAGCTAATTCCTTATCTAAAGCAAGAATTAAATTACCCAACATTTTTCACCAAGTACTCTCGTATGTTATTTTTATCTGTATCCGAAATAAGATCTGAACTAAGTAAATACTCTAAAATATCTTTGATTTTATATACCGAAAATAATTTAACTCCTTTTTCTGCCAACTTTTTCTCTGCCCCCTCAAGCCTATCAACTATGACTAGACTAGCTATTACTTTTCCTCCTTCAGATTCAATAGCCTCTATAGCCTTTAATAGTGAACCTCCAGTAGTTGCTACATCATCTACTAGGAGAATTTTTTTCCCATCTACTGTAGCTTCTATTGTCTTACCTGTTCCATACCCTTTCTTTTCCATTCTTATATATCCTAACGATTTACCCATACGACAAGAGATAAACGAGGCAAATGGAACTCCGCCTGTTGCTATTCCAATTACCATATCAAATTCTAGCCCTTTTATCTTATCTATAGCTTGATTCACTACGTCAGAAAAAATCTCATAATAGTTAGATAATCTCCTTAAGTCTAAATAGTATGGGCTTATTTTACCAGAAGTTAATACAAAGTTCCCTGTTAGCAGAAGCTTGTTTTCGATTAATGCTTTAACGAAATCCATTATTTAGTTTATCAAAGAAAGAGTTTAAATAATCATTGAAACAAGATAAATGAAGGGCACTTGTGAGAGATTTAATCTCCTCATATGACTTGACAAGAGACGATTTTGAGGAAATTTTCGATATGGCGGAAAAATTTCAAAAAGTACGAAATGTGAACCTCTTAAAGGATAAAACAGTCTCATTAGCCTTCTTTGAGCCTAGCACAAGGACTTATTTGAGCTTCAATAAAGCAGCGATAAATTTAGGAGCTTCGACAATAGGATTTTCTTCTAGTGAAGGAACATCAGTAGCAAAAGGGGAGAATCTCGCAGATACAATAAGGATGTTGAACAACTATTCAGACATAATAGTTATAAGACACAAATTTGATGGGGCAGCAAAGTTTGCTTCTGAAATATCGGAAATACCTATAGTTAACGCTGGTGATGGAAAACATGAACACCCCACACAATCAGTCATAGACCTATATACCATTTATAAGAACTTCGGAAC
>ERZ1684502.100-NODE-100-length-21933-cov-80.797559_pt1 | contig 21933 bp, 23 predicted proteins | sample MGYA00580192_ERZ1684502 | MGnify/ENA primary metagenome ERZ1684502 (study PRJEB41476, sample SAMN13258264) | hydrothermal vent metagenome | biome: caldera [ENVO_00000096]; feature: acid hot spring [ENVO_00002120]; material: acidic water [ENVO_01000358] | place...
AAGTTACAAAACCTAGTATAAGGCCACTTATTATTGGAAGCCACCAAATAGCTATTGCCAGAGGGATGGTATATTTGAGTTTCACCCAATATAACACGCTAACATCGTTTTTAAATCTTTATTAACAGCGTTTAGAATAAATTTTGTCAAGTCATCTTTTAAATAAAAATTACAATATCGCTAATTTTCTATAAGGAAAAGAGCTTCTTTCATGGACAGAGATACCTAGAAATGGTTAGCTTTCTAATAAAGTAAATACAGCATAAGCACCGTTCTTTACTAATGTAACTGCGTTAAGTAACTCGTTCTTTGTCAAACCTTCTGCAAAGACAATTTTACCAATTTGTAAACTTTTAGGAATTTCCTCATTAGGAGGAATAAAGAAGAACTCTAAGTTCATCCTAATTAACTCGAGCTTAATGCTTTTAAGGATAGAGGGATTTTTCTTAATTTTCTCAGTATCTAAATCAACAATGACGGTGATGACATAATAAGTAGAGTCAGGTTTGCTTCTAATTATTGACACTTTTATTCCTCCTTCGATTGGAGGACTCACCATGATGTGAAAATATGTGTTACTCGACATTACTTTTTCGACTTTCATTCCTAATTCCAAAAACCAGTTATATATCTCCGTATCTGTTACCATTGTTTGCACCTCATATTATCTGCTAGATTCTACTTTATGTTGCGCAGTTGATTCTACAACTGATGTTATTGTCTTTATTATATTATCTGGCTGAAGATTTGCAGGGAACAAATATTCCACTGAGTATCTATTTAACCAATAAGTCTTTAAACCTAACGATTTAGCCACTATTATGTCTTGAGGATTAGAAGATACCAGGTTTATCGCTCCTTTTACCGTATTTGCTCTTTTTGCTAAATATTCGAAAAACTCTTGGGATGGTTTATATCTTTTTATGTCTTCAGCTGATATTATATCTTGAATGTATATGTCAATATTGTTTTTCATTAAAAACTGTTTAACAATCATTTTCTCCAAATTAGTAACTATGTATATTCTAGCCCTATAGCTTAACTCCTCTAATAGTAAGGAGTCATCGAAGAGTTCTAGCTTATTTAAATTAATACCCTTTGTTTGCAATAAAGATGAAAAAGGCACATAAACCTTAGCTAAGTTGTAAGTATTTATTACACAGCCTAAATCTAAATAACTCTTGAAATCTGAAAGCTTGGCTATAGTACCTAGAAAGTTAAATGCGAAAACGTACACTTTTATCTACCCTTTTTCTCTCTTTGGCTTAGATATCTCTCAACCCACAGCTTAGTTAAATATTTCTGTTTACATTCATTACAGACATCAGTATATTGAGCAGTACCTGCAAAGCCCATACTATTGAGAATAGAATCTACTCTCCTCTTAACTTTGTAAGAGCCTAGAGGTTTTCCACAAAATCTGCACCTTAACTGAACAGCCTCGGCAACCGTAATTCTCTTTAGTTCCTTCAGTTTAGCTAATCTCTCTACTTTTACCGCTTTCTCTGGGCAATCCTTTGCACATTTTCCGCAACCAATGCACATAGGAATGTTAAGTTCTAAGTATAAATTGTCACCACTTTTCCTTATATTTGGAACCATCATTGGGCAGGATCTTACACAAACGTCACATAAAACGCATCTGTCTGGATCTACAGACACGAAATATATGTCTGGGATCTCAGCCTCTTCATTAAGTTGTATTTTATTTCTCATCTCCTCAATAGCCCATAGATATAACACTCTTCTCCTATATTTTTTAAGGGATAAATCTTCTGGAATTTCACTTTTTCCTAACGCGATTTTAACCTCTAGATTTTTTAACTCTTCTTTTTTTACTTTATAAATTGGCAATTTTGATGCAGGGAAATAGTTTGGTATTTCTTCTAGCCTTTTCTTTTCAATATCCTTTAACTCCCCATCAATAACTATAACTGGAACTAGACCAGATGCATATGTTAAATAAAGGAAAACATCTGCTATTGAGGCAATAGAAGGGACTAATAAAGGATAATAGCCTTCCTTAACTTCGATATCTGCAGAAGAAGTATAAAGAACTGCTTTAGCGTTTTCGTCATAATAATTTATGCTATTTAGGAATGAAACCACTTGATCGGTAGTTAAATTCGGCATTTCAAAATAGCCTAAATAGCCTTTAGTTGTACAATAACCGCAATAAGAACAATTTTCTGGAGAGGAGACCCCAACACCTTCAACAGTCTTTACAATTAAATTTTTGGGGCAAGAGGCAATTAAAGTATCTATCTCCTTTTGGATGGAGATACTATCAAATAAGACTGGATAAGGCTTATATTCGTATAGCTTAAATTTAATCAAAGATCTTCTAGTGAAAGAAACATTTCTAACGGGCTGTAGTCTATAAACCAAGTCTTGTTTAGATAACTTCTTAATGTAAGCTAAAAGAAGAGCAAATCTATATTTTTCACTTTTGTCTAAAAACCATTGGAGGGGAAGAACTTCAATGGCTAAAGGATTTAGTCCTAACTTCTCGTCTGCCTCAGAGACAAACTTTGACATATCGGTTTCTGAAACGATTAAAAGTCCTTGCAACTCATTTTCCTTAATATCATCAGAAAGATAATCGCCAAATTCGGCAACATATGGAATCCCAGATTCCTTATAAATTTTTACTAAAAATTCATCAGAAAGAACTTCCCTAGCCTTCTTTGTTATAACTAAACCAATATTCAGTTCTTGCCACCTCCTAATAAATAATTATCTTCAAATTCTATCCATTTAATTAGCTCTTTACAAACAACTTTGAATATATCTGATCTTTTATCCGCTATAACATCATTTGCCCAATCTGGAACCCAACTTTTTATATGAGTAATAAAGAAGTTTCTTTGATCCATAATATTTCTATAAGTATCTTTTCTTTCCTCTCTCAGTTTTATTTCTTCTTTTATTAGATAAGCCATGAAGGCAAATATCGTAGAAATGTGATCTTCTTCAAACCTAAATTGGGTTAAGTAATTCATTGTTAATCCTCTAGACCTATAAAAGCGCAAAATATCATTTTTTCTGAACTGGGCAACTGTATCGCCCACTAAAACATAATAGCGTTTACTTTCCACCGGAGTTAAAGGCTTTATCCCAGTGCCCGTTAAGAAAAGCGTTGTATATTCGATTAAATAATCTGTTTTTCTGACAGAAGTTAATTTCTCCCAAATACTTTTAAAATTAACAATAGAATTAACTTCTTCTAAATCTTTAACTTTTTCTAATTTTTCCAAAAGCTGATTATAGTCCTCATCGTAATAATTGTAAATAAATAATTGACTAAAAAGGTCATAAACGAGAAATCTAAACGATGCAACCTCTAAAAGAGAAGACAAAAAAATCACCTTTTAACTTTTGTTTGAATTTTGGCTTGAAGAGCTACTTGAATTACTAAAAGTTATATTATGTTCTGTAAATGTTGAATCGTTTGCTTGAGCGCCTAATATTACTACACCATTAGAAGTCCAAACATTAAAGTACTCTTCTTCAGTCAAAAGCTCAACATCCTCCTGGGCTTCATATTTACTATGCCATGGTAGAAAGCCACCTGCGGGATCTGCACCAGTCTCAGGGCCTAATACGAAACCTCCTTTATCCACGAAGAGAATATTCCCTGGGTCTGTAGGATCCAATCTGTTTACTAATATCCTAGCTTGAACTGGACATCCGTGTACACAAGCAGGTATCCTCTCTTCTGGCGGCAATGTTGGATCGTAAAGTCTATCAAAACACATAGTGCATTTCTTTGTTACACCCTCTAATGGGTCGAAGAACCTATTGCCATATGGGCAGGCATATATGCAGTACTTAGTACCTATGCACTCATTATAATCTACTAATACAATGCCATCTTGTGTCCTCTTAAATGTAGCCCCTGTAGGACACACAGTAACGCATGGAGCATTAAAGCAGTGGAAGCAACTTATAGGCATAAAGTATAATTTGGTCTGAGGGAACGTTCCTACTTCTACATCGATTACTCTTAACCAGAACATTACGTCAACGTCTCCATATGGGCTGAAATCTGGCAGAGGGCCAAACATACCAGAGGTGTTCCACTCTTTACAAGATATTTGGCATCCTGCACAACCAAAACATTTGTTTAAATCAGTTATTATAGCATAGTTTGCCTTAGGAGTAAATGGGGGATGATACTGAACTCCCCCTTCTTTTATATTTAGGGTTATAGAGGTTGTATTTGTGGATGTGGAGGACATGGAACCACCCCCTTTTACAAGAGAAATAAAAAAGGTTAACTTAAGGGCTCGCCCGCGAACCCATATCTTACCTTATAGTTGCCTATCTTATAGCCTTGTGCTGCTAGTGAGTATGGTGCTACATAGCTCCATAGTTCTGTTGACTGTATATTATTGACATTAAACCTCAAGTGCGGGATGTCAACTCCTTCTGCGAATGGTGCACCTTCGCTAGCATTACTAACTGTTGTCTTTCCTCCCATTTGGTTAATTATCACTGATATTATATCTTGGTTTGAGAAGTCTTGACCCATGTATATGAACTTGTTAGCCGAGACTGACACACGGTTAGCTTGTACTTTGCCTATAATCTTTATTCTAGTATCATGCCAGCATGTCATGCCAGTTATTGGATCTAAGTATAGGATTGGGAATGCGTTGTCTTTCTCTGGAGATAATTGCCCACCTCTTGATGGTGGCATGAATAGTATGTTTGACCAATTATTCATTATACTGTATTTAACTTGTGGTGAATTTGCAGTTTGTCCTCTAAAGCCGGGTAATGCTTGTTGAGCATTATAATTCCATGCTTGTCCGGGTCTTGTGGCATTATCTAAAATTGCTATTCCAACTGAGGTTGTTCTCAATCCTCCTGGCCATGGCTCATTAACAGCTTCAATTTGTATGAAGTCTCCGCTTTTTATACCAAGCTTCTGTACATAAGGATCTGCAGCGCTTAAGTAAATTGGATTAATTTGTGTTATAGCCAATAACCATGGCACATTAAAGCTCCATGTCTGGTAAGTTCTATCATGTCTTCTGGTGTTAAATGTTAATGGATATTCATCTAGGTCTATCCCATCTGGCGTTATATCTGATTTCCAGGCTGGTGGCGGATAGAAACCGCCGAAAGGCCTATAGTAATCTAAGATGTTCTTTGCTTCTGCCTTACCGTAAGAGTCATTTGGTACTACCGACCTCACTAAGAACTTTGGATTCCCGGTCTTCAAGTAGAAGTAATAGTATGCAGCATTATAACCCGTCCACTTTCCTGCAGCTGCTAATCTGAATTTCTGTAAATATTCAAGATAAATTCTATGGATATATGGCAATCCTGCAGGACCGTAGCCTCCATTCATATATGCACCCCAGCCTTTGAAGTACAATATGTTCACATTTCTCATGTACCTAAGTGATGGTGGCAATATGTATACTGCTCCTCCCTTTCCTACTTTTACATATCCTGGGTTTATGTCATCAATTGTCATTTGTCCAGCCGCATATTTATTTATTAACTCTTCAAGCATCTTCTGTAATGTAGGCTGGAACTTTACTGGGATTCTGAAATAATGTTCAATGCCACCAGACCTTTGATTGGCGGCTATCTTATATGTTGGAGCTGTTGAGAACATTTGACCCGGCGGAATGTTAGACTTCAATTGTTCTAGTACATCACTTTGGTTAGCGCCATGAGGTACAAATGAGGCATATAGTTTCAACTGCTGTGAGTTGGGTATGGGCTTATCCTCAGCATTCCTTAATATGTATTCAAAGTTATCTCCATAACCTGCAAGTAATATTCCTTGCTTTAATATCCACATCCCTGTAGAGATCAATCCTGGCTGTCCTTGCTTTAATATTGGTGTTCCAGTTATTGGGTCTGTTACGTTTACTGGGCTTATTAAAGGTAATCCAGTAACTGGATCTTGAGTAGTATAGAACGGATTCTTAGTAGGATCTATCTCATTTCCTTGACCAGGAGTGGCTCTTAATAACCAAAGCAAAGTTAGGAAGAAGTCCCCTGCTGCTAGTACTGGATACATAGCAGGTAATACTGGCCAGTTCAAGGAATCAGAGGCGCCAAATGGTGGGCTTGTAGGTCTATCAAAAATTGAGTGGAAACCGTAAAGTTCTAAGAATGATAAATCTGGTATCAGTAAATCTGAATAGTTATCATTCTCTTGGAAGAATAAATCTACAGTAATTGTAAATGGAATTATATAGTTACCATTACTATCTTTCTCTGTAACTATCTGTAACGAGTGTGCTAGTGAATAAGCATTATCCCAATATGGGGCAGTAATATACCACATCATTGCTTGAATTGTATAGGGAACAACTTGATTAGGATACTTGTTCATGTAATAGGCTGTATATGGAACTGCACTATATGCTCTCTGGGTAGTTAGAGCATACTCCCATGAATAGCCTCTATCTACTAACAATGGCCTTCCATTCTTATAAATTACTAAATCGTCCGGACCATCTGGGAAACCGTATGGTCCTACACTTACAATTTTTACATCCTTAATATCTACTGTTCCGTCATTGTAAATGTACTCAGTCTTTAAGAAACCACTCCTCGTTTTAGGGAATGTTAAGTTTAACCCTTGTATTGCGCTCGCTATGTCAGGGTCTATCGTTGGTGCGTTAGCTAATGGGTGAGGTGGAGGTGAATAGCCGGGTAAGTACTTTGGATATGGATATTTGTAAGCTGTAGAACCCGGAACATCCCAAGCTCCCACAATTAAAGCTAGATAGTAATAAGCTGAAGCAGCCAAGAATCCGTTGCCACGCGCTGATATACCTCTCATAAAGTATATGGAGAATGGCCTTCCAATAACATGATCGTGATATCTGCCTAAGTAATCTATCCATTTAACAGGCTCATATATAGCTTTTTTGAACGCTACTGTAGCTATTTCATTAGCTATTCTTACAACCGTATCATGTGGAATTCCAGTAACTTGGGCAACATTTAGTGCACCATATTGAGCCGGTTGGGTATAAGGTGTGTAAGGATCATAGTTGAGTAACTCAGCTCTAAATAACTCAAAGGCTGTTGTTACAGTTAATGTGATTGTCTCATTTGAGCCTAAAGCTTTAGGAACTGTTACTTGAATTGCTGGAACTTTTACAATAGTTCCATTCTTTAATTTGTAAGGAACTTGAACGATTTGACTTTGCATTGATTGAGGTAATTCATCAAGCGTTAGAATTGGCATAACTCCTTTCTGCCAAGGAATGTCAACATAAGCATATACATTGCCATCACTGCCCATAACTGCTTCTAACCATGGGTGAGAAGAGGCGTACTCAGGGTTTGAGACTGGCATCCTCAAATGAAGACCTACATTGTTTCCAGCAGTTGGGTCAGTTGGATCTAATGCATCTCCGTTCTGTGGGTTTGGATTAACTATAACAAGCCACGATAAGTTAGTATAATATCTGAGGAATTCCTCATCTATATGTGGAAATACTGCAGTTGAAGGAATATCTCCAAATTGAGGTAATTGAATTACTTGGCCAGAAGGAGTTATTGTCTGCATTATTAACTGCCCAGTTGTAGGATTATATGCTGGTTGAACTGGCTGTAAAGTTTGAGGATTAAGTACTGGTCTTCCTTGACCAGTAGCTGCTAAGTATGCTTTATATACGTAATAGTGGAAATCAACTAAAACTCTAATCATGCCCATTGCAAAAGCTCCATCAGTAGCAGGATTTATATATAGATGCTCGTCAGAGACAATATAGAATGCACGTCTCTCTGGTGATACAGTGACTACTTTTCCACCATTTTCTCTAATTCTTGCTATTATTCTTCTCAGCCAGTTAGGGAAGTGATCTCCAGCTACGCCAGCTACTAAATAGTACTGTGCCCTCTCTTCATCTGCTTGTGCATATTCCCATACTGGGGCTCCAGTAATGTAAACTCCCGCAGTGTATACGTTCATCGCACAGAATCCGCCGTGAGCTCCACCGTTTGCAGAGCCAAAAGCACCAGTCCAGTATGTATTAGTTAATGAAGGGATTAATTGGTCTCTCCCTGTGAAGAAAGCTAATGCACTAGGATTTGTTTCTCTAATTTTAAGCAAACCAGGGAAATTGCCAATGCCTAATTCTTGCGGATTTAATCCAAGTTTGCTCCAACTCTGAGCCGAAGCACCATTAACTATTATATCAAATGCAGTATCATAATCTATTGCAATCCATTTTCCTTCTCCTCTTTGTCCAGCTCTTAACATGGGAAACCTTAGCCTGGAAGGAGCAAAGTAGTAGTAAACGTCTGAAGCTCCTCTTGGACAAACTCCTCCATCATTAATATGCCAACCTATTGTACCAGTGACAAACCTAGGAAAACCTTCTGGGGTTCTCACTACCTCTATTGCACACCTACCTAAGCATTGAAAACAGTTACCATAGACTATTTCATCATTAGGATAGTTTAATGTGTATACAGACTCTCCTTGAGTTTTAAAAACCTTGTCTATGACCGACCCTCCTTCTAATAAAATAGCAGTAGTTATTGCCGTGATGCCGGAGAGTTTTAGGAAATCTCTTCTAGTTAACTTTAAGGTACTCATTTCATTGTCATGTTAATTTATTTAACCAAATTTTTATATACCTTAACTTCAGAATAGTAATATGTCTGGGGAAAAATATTTTTGGGTTAAATTAAGTCTTCTAACTCTTTCCTCGTATCTGGGTCTAAGCTTATAGCTTTCTTTGCGTATTCTTTAGCTTTAGCCAAATCGCCTAGTCCTTTCAATATTCTGGCTTTTAATGCATAATATATCCCTTTCTCTTCCATGCTGATAGCTTTATCAATAAACATTTCGGCATCTTGATAAAGATTTAATAAATAATATGCTAAAGCAGTATGGTAATACATATCTGCTGTAGGATTTAAACGTAAGGCTATCTTGAACTCTGCTAACGCTAATTTATAATATTGCGTTTCCAAGTAAATCTTTCCCTTCAAAAAATGTAAATACCAGTTATTTTTATCTATATCTAAGGCCCTATTAATTTCTGCTAAGGCATCCATCTTAAGGCCAGAATTATAATAGCACATAGCTTTCATCAGCCTAGCCTCAACGTTTTTTGGATTTAACGAAACAATATCACTAAGGTAAACCAAGGAATTTTCGTAATCTCCCTTCGCAAATAAAATTTTAGCTTTAAGAAACTTATAGTCGTAACTTATAGGCAATATCTCAAGAGCTTTATCGATGTATTCTAATGCTTTATCTAGTTCGCCGACTTCATAATAATATTGAGAAAGCATGTAATATAGCATGTGACTAGAAGGAAATCTATTTATCCCTTCTTCTAGCGTTTTAACTGCTTCTTCTTTTTTGTTAAGGAGCTTGTAACATTCAAATTTTATGTAATAAGTTTCAATTCTTGAAATGCCTTCAATTTCTTTAAGGGCTTCATCACATCTATTTAACTTATAAAGGAGATAGCCACGCAGAAGTTTAGAATCCTCGTCATTTCCTTTAATTTCCTTTAGTGCCTCCTCATATTTTCCTTCTTTTATAAGCTCGTCTAAGTCCATATAAGAAAATTCGAGCATAAACTAATAAGAATTAAACATGTAGATAACAAAATTAAAAAGAAAAATAATTATGTAGCTTTAAGCATTGATGGCATATTTCAAAATGCTTAATTTTTCTCTGGGCTACAGATTTGATTTAGAACTAGAATTATTTATCTGCATTAAAAAACTTCTAATCATTTAATTTGGTTGGAGAAAAGAAAGGAAAAAGAAAATACAAAATAAAATATAAGAGAAAATTTTAAAGGAGCGTTAATTTAATATAATAATAATGACAAATGTGGAATTTATATTAAATTTCTATGACCTTTTTTACTTTTTTATTTCTAAGGCTTTTAGTATAGTTTCTAAAGATATTAGCATTGATTATTCTACTTTAGATATTCTATTTAGATTTAAACTACATTTTATTCTTCTTTTATCTGCAAAGACTCAAATTAGAGAACTAAAGATCCTTCATAAGATAGCCTTAATTGGTGCAGTTACATCTTATAAGCTATCACAAGAGCTTGGAATTCCTTCTGCTACAGTGTGGAGACTTTTGAAAAAGTTAAGTAGAGAGGGCTACATTCGTAAGGAGGAAAAAGGCTTCAATATAACACCAAAGGGGCTTTTTGATCTTTATAGGAGTTTAAAGGACGAAAGGATTGGAAAGCTTATTGCAATGAAACTAAAAGAACTGTGGAACTATGAAGGGGAAGTCGATGATATTTACGTTCTTCTTAATGACATCTCTAGATTAATTGACGAAAATAAAATAGAAATTGAAACTTTATGCCTTAATTCGCCCATTCCTTTAGCGGGATTTTTATTCTCATTTTCGCATGAATTGTCAGAACAGTCAAAAAGGGTTATTGCTTATTATATAATTAAGGCTTTCCCTGTAGTGAAAATAACACCGTTCTGTAAGGGGGTTATATCCTTTGATGAAAACGGAACACCATATGCAATAGCTGTAAATTGCAAAGTAGAAGGATTAAAACTAAACCATTACTGTAAAACTATACAAAGGCTATTCTCAATAAGAAATCATAACGGTTCGCATTAACAACGATTAAGATTTTTTATATACTTATATATATTTAATAAGTTTTATTTTGAAATTTATAAATTAAATTATAATGCTAGCTAATTAAGGAAATTGAACTCCTTTGTAAAATTTCAAAGTTATTATGTTTTCACATAATGTCTTTTTAATTTGAACTTAACTTAGAAAGTAGCCATTTTATATTCTATTAAGATATGGTTTTTTGTAATTTCACTTTTGTAAAAAGAAAATTTAAAAATATAAAGTAAGAGGTCTACTATGTGGAAAAATGAGCTGGTTGATAGGCGAGGATCCCCTAAAGACGAATGAAATCTTCCCAAATACCTTCTATTCTGTTCATTATAAAAGTGTAAGAAGAGGTGGGACTCATGAATAAAATTTTACTAGCTTGGGCTTTAATCTTCATTATAATTGGTGGAGGTATTTTACTTTATGGCACTGGATTCAATCCTTTAGCATGGGCTGTAGGACAGTCATCTTTCAAAGAACCTGAATATGATCCTATACCATGGGATCTCTTAGTAATTGGCTATGTATTTTTCGGAGTTATGGGTACGGGTATCAGCACTTATAACTCTCTGTACGAATTGTTTAACAAAAACCACAAAGATAAGAACCCATTTAGTAGCATTTCATTAAGAAATGAATGGCTAGCGTTGGCAGTGCTAATACCAGGCTGGATAATGGTATTTTCTTCAGTAGATAAGCCAGGGTATGTTAGTGAAATATTTGCCAACTTTGGTAATACTTTCTATTCAAGGATGGCGTGGAACGGTATACTTTATGTACTTGTAGGAATAGCTATAATTGCTGAAATAATATTACTAATATATGAAGAGAGGAAAAAAACAAGCAAAACTACCACATTAGTATCACTAACAATTTTTGCTGCAGGATTTGCAGTACTTGTAGAATTAATGCTGGATGCTAACCTAGGTTCGCTATTTGGCTTCTTGTCAGCAATAACAGCTAATGATTTCGGCTACTTCATGACTATACTGTTTATTATATTGTCATTCTATGGAGGAATAGCTGCGATATCATTTACCACGGTAATTCACAATATGTTTAAGAAATCTATTAGTGCGCCTCAAGCTACAGCTAAAAGTGTAAAAGCAGATCCCCCTGCGGTAGCCATAGCTGATATGTATAGAACTTTAGCAAGAGACGGAGTTATAGCAACTGTAGCTTTAGGATTCCTAGTGTTCTGGTGGGCATGGATATTATCAACCATTATTCCATCAACATTTAAATGGGCTAACGTAGTCTTATTCGGAGCTTATAGTTCGGTATTCTGGGGAGGAATAGTAGCTTTGGCAATATTATTACCATTGACATTATATGGAATAACATATAAAAAACCTAATGCGACTTCACTAATTACAGCTTCTGTAGTTGCAGTAATAGGTATGTTCTTCACAGTCACTTTAATGCTTGTTATTCCTCAAGTGATAGTTTGGAATAACGAAGTAGCCCCAACAACGATAACACCATTTACCCCACCAGGGTCTTTTTGGGTTTATATATACCATACTCAATATCAAGGTCTACCAATGCAAAACTCGCTATTGCCATCAATATTTAACATCGGATTATACTATGATGTAGTATGGTTTGTAGGCTCGGTGCTATTGCTATTAGGGCTATATCCTTTAGGAGCTTTAATATTGCCATTAGAAGAGGGAGAAGAAGCAAAACACTGGATATTTAAGTAAAATAGGAAAAGCTATTATTTTTTAAATTTTATTTAAAAATAAAATTATTAAAGCTAGTTAAAGTATACAAATGTGGTTAATGTCCCTCTTGGAATCGAGGTCGTTTTATGCCATTAAATGAAACTCTTATCTCAATCTATCGAGGTGCGTCGTATTCTTATTGCCATCTCTGCTAATTCCTTTAACAATGACTCAATGTGTTCTACTAAATTACCTTCTGGCGGAAAAGTTGCCTACTACTTATTAAGAGTTTTTCGGATGGTTTTTACTTTATATTATATGAATCTTATATTTGCAAAAACATTTTAATAACAAATTTAACTTGATTTTGTACACGTTTAAATTAACATGATAATCATGTTAAAATGCGTTAAAGGAGTTTTAAAGTAAGTAAAAACTGTAAAGAGTAAAATTTATATTTCAATTTATTTTATTGATAATTTATTAAATTAATAAAAAATTATAGCTAGCTTTAAAGGGGGTAGAGACAGAAACTCCTTGTGAAGCTTGAAGACATTAAAAGAATGAGAGAGATAGGAGAGGAATATGATAAACTGCTTAATGAAGTCCTCAACCTAATATTTGAAAAAGCCCCTAATTGTCTTGCTTTAGAGCTTACTGACTCCCTTTATCCAGTCTTCGCTGTGGATCAAGTTAAAAGTAAAGCATTGCTAGTTTTCCCTTACAGATGCCAAGGCAAAGACGGCTATATTGTAATTACTGAAGATGGCAAAATAGTCTTTGAAGATACAGAAGGAAATATAAATGAGATAGGAGATATTAACACATGAAAAAAGTAGCAGAGTTCAAGGGGAGATTATTCGAGGGGCCTATATGGGTCAAAGACACGCTGTACTTCGTAGATATTCTAAAGGGGGAAATACACAGCCTAAAAGGGAATGAACATAAAGTAGTTAAGTTTGACACTTACGTAAGCTCTATACAGCCAAGGAAGAAAGGAGGGTTAATTGCTACAGCAGGAAAAGGATTTTATGTAGTTGAAGGTGACTCAATTTCCTTATTATATGAAGTAAAAGAGTGGGATCCAAGGACTAGGTTTAACGATGGTAAATGTGATCCAGTTGGAAGGTATTGGGTAGGGACAATGGACTTACAAGAGAAAGAACCTATTGGTGGCCTTTTTGTTCTTGATAAAAACTTGAACTTTAGAAAAGTCCTTGATAACGTTACAATCTCTAATGGTCTTGCTTGGAGCTTAGATAACAAAAAGTTTTACTATATTGACTCTCCAACAAAGAAAATTTTTGTTTTTGATTATGATGCAGAAAAAGGAGAAATTAGCAACAGAAGAACTTTACTAGACCTTTCCTCTTACCCCGGAGTTCCAGATGGGATGACAATAGATAGTGAAGGAATGTTATGGGTAGCCTTATATGGTGGGGGAAGAGTGCTAAGGGTGACTCAAGGTAGAGTATTGCAAGAGATAAGAGTTCCTGCTTCTCACGTAACTTCAGTCACTTTTGGTGACTCAGATTTAAAGACTTTATACATAACTACTGCAAATGATGAAGAGAATGGCGGTTATGTTTACGCCGAAAGAGTAGATGTGAAGGGGACTGAGAGTTACTTGTGCGACTTTTAACCAAAATTAGTCCTTACTCTTTCCTCTTTCTCTTCGCAAACAGCTTTGCTCATTTCTATTGGGTCTTCAAAGTACTTTATTTTTACCACTTTCCTATCGTCAAAATACTCTGGGAATGAGGCTCTCAGCAGGTCAGTTGACAAACCAGTATTTACAAGGGAATAAATTGGCTTCCCCATTGCATATGCCATTAAAAGCTCAATTTCCGTTCCAACACCCCCACCTAAGCTTACTAAGACATCTGAAGACCTTACAAGCATGACTGATCTGCATCTAAATTCACAGCCAGTATAAACTTTAATAACTTCATTAGGCAATGGCACATCCTCCCTCTCTATGGGGATAAATAAGATTACGGGGATGTTCAATTTTATTGCCTTATCGACAATGGTTTTCATTAGCCCCCAATAACCACCAAGGAGAAGCTTTATCTCTTTTTTGCATTCAGCTAGCTTTTCAACAAATATCTCTGCTTTCCTCTCCAACTCTTTTGGCACAGTACCGCTATGAGCTGCAATTCCAATTTGCATTTAACCACCGTGAGCGAGAGCTGGTAATACCTTCAATAACACAAGGATTATTCCTATTAAAAGGCCAATTTCAGCTAATAATATTGCAATTGTCCAATCTTCCCCTTCTTCTCCCTTGTTATCCATATTATTTAAGTCACGGATAAAGTATTAAAATTATGTGCAGGATGTTAGCTTATGTTGGAAAGGATAAGGAAAAGTTAAAGAAATTGGCTCAATGTTTAATTCTTTCAGCCAAAGATGACCCAATTACTCATGAAAGTCATAAAGATGGTTGGGGTATAGTTGCTTATAATGGAGGAAGGGTATTATATTATCGTAGTGTTAACCCAATATTTAACGAAAGTGAAGTCTTGTTTAGCTTGATAAACCTTCTAGATGGCGAAATTAAAGCAATAATTCACGCAAGACTTGCGTCAGATAAAAACTTAGTTTCTTCCTATTTATCTCATCCTTATATGGAGAGCAACGAGAAATCCATTATCTATTTTGCCCATAACGGAAGCGTTAATAAAGAAGAACTTGGAAAAGCACTTAACATTGACTCTAAATTAATGGTTGATTCTGAGCTAATTGGCAAATACATTTCTTTATACGGAATTGAAAAAGTGAAAGAGCTGAAAGTATATACAAAATCAGCACTGAATTTACTTATCCTCAAAATAGACAGAGAGAACAGAGACGCCCACCTTTACTATTACAATTATTACAACGTTGATTATGTAAGAAAGAAGGGAACACCAGAAGAATATTATTATCTTTATAAAGGGGATGGTTACGTATTTTCCTCTTCATTAGCTTACACAGGGTGCGAAAAGGGAGATAAGGTGAAATTTGGAGAGTTAGAAGAACTTAAAAGTTCTTAATCAAACTTTTTATCATGAAACTTTCTACGTTCTCTATTTTGCTACTTTTTCTGATATCAGCTATAGCAATTTACTCAATAGTTCCCTTGTTGCCATCTTTAGAACTGAAATTCCATACTTCGCTTACCACATTAGCTTTGGTAATCTCTTTAGGATGGGTTGGTGGAGCAATTGGCGGAGTAATAATTGGAGTCCTTTCAGATTCTTATGGAAGAAGGTTAATGCTCTTTATATCCGTATTAATGTTTGGCATATCTTCACTTTTGTCGTATTTTATTACCTCTGTGTATTTACTCTTTGCCTCGTGGTTTTTCGTAGGCTTTGGAGTAAATGGCGAAAATGGAATTAGTTATGCATTTATTGCTGAAACGCTTAAAGGCGGTAGAGGGACTATTGGCGGGTTTATGCAAGGTCTGTATTTCGCTGGTTACCTTCTCTCATTAGTTTTAGCCTTAACCCATTTCTCTTTCCTTATAGTAGGGATTTTGGCTTTAGTTCTTTCCCCGCTTTCTCTCACTATAAGCGAGAGTAGCAGAAGAGGGTTTAAGCCGTTTTCTAACTTAAAAGAGATTAACGTAAGGCTTGCAACTATTTCTTCTCTATTAGCAATATCAGCTTTCCTTTATACAGTGCCTTTCATATCGCTTCTTCCCACATTATTTAAGGAGTTACATGTGAGCTATTCAATTCTTATTATTGCATCTGTAGTCGGTATTATATTCTATGCTTTATCAGGATATATATCAGATGTTTTAGGGAGAAAAAGAACTTCAATTATCTTTTCTGCAATTGCTACAATAGGTGGTATTCTATTTTACTTTCTAGTGCGTTCATTTCCTCTAATTGTTTTCCTAGTCCTTTTGGGTTCTTCGTTCTTTTCCTATTTGGGAGTATGGATTAGTGAGCTTTATCCACCTAAGCTAAGAGCAACTGGAAACAACCTTTCGTTTCTTTTAGGAAGAATAATAGGTGGAGGGTTTGGAGTCACTTTAGTTACTCTTCTTCCATTCTCACTGAGCTTAAATTTAACTATAATACTTATAATCTGCGGGCTAATCGCATTAATTAGCAGTATAATTTTATGATGAAGAGGGAGGAGCGGATTAATGACGACAACTTACCCGTCTGATTTCTTGGTAAAATTTAACTAGGGAAGCCATTAAAAGCAAAAATAAAGCTAAAGGGATTAGAGCGACATTTATTAAGAAAAAGGTTGATTCAGAAGCTAGTAAAAAAGGAAGAAATAAAATGCTTAAACTTTCAGCAGAGATCAACCTAAGTGATAAGAATATAAGAAATAGAAGGGCATTTGCTGTAGCCCTATTAATTTTTCTAAGCATTGTTTACTAATTCGTTATAAGTTATTAAATGTTTTCATGAGAACGTGTAGGATAAATAAAGCATTACTGCACCGACAAATATCGCAAGGCCGTTGACTAATGGATTATCATATCTAAAATGAGCTAAAGCAAACCTCCTCCATCTCCCTTTTTTCTTCACATAAATCCCCTTTTCGGTAAATACATCAAGCAACATATGTGAAGGACCAACCAGGATACCAGAAATTAACATAGAAATAAAGAGAGTCTTATGCCAGTAATAGTAATGAGTAAAATACAAGGGGATTACTAAGAGTGGTAAAGTAGATACCAAACCCCAAATAATACTTCTTGGAATAGTATGAGTTAAAGGGGTTCTCACTGGAATTTCGCCAAATCTTGTTGCTATCTCTCTATGTCCAAGCCTATCTATAACGGTATTTCCTAAAAAAGAAACTAGGAGAGATATTGTTAAGTTGTCAAAGAAATCGGCTTTGAAGAGTAAAGATAGAACCAGAGAGATTAAACCAGCAGAAAATATATAGTGTGTACGTAATTTCACAAGCTATAATCGATGAAAGGATTATTTAAACTTACGGCGAAAATAAAGGTATTAATCCCATTAATACTAAAGAAAAAACTTTAGCTCGAATACTTTCTCACCATTTCATAAAATTCCTTAAATTCCCCTCCTTTCCATACATTGAATTCGGCATTCTTAAAAACCCCAATGATAAATTCTTTGTTAACTTTTATTGGAAGCGATTTTACAATATAGTTCGCAACGCCTTCTGGGTCTTCCTTAGCTATCTCTATGCCTTGCTTATATGCTTCAATTACCCTATCCTCAGAGGAGTTAATATGGATTCCGCAACTCCCTGGAATTCCTAAAAGGTCTTCGAAAGCATCTCCTTTCCCAATAGCAGAAGCTAAAGTTGCCGCGTCAACTTGACCACTTTTTAACATATTAAGCAATTCCGTCATATCATCCTTATATACGATCTCAGCTTTTATCTTCTTTAAATCAATTACAGCTCTAGCTAAAACGTCTGCCGCACTCCCTTTTCTCCATACGCCTATTTTTCCTTCTTTTAGTTTTGGTGAAATCACCATCAGCCTTTTCACTGTCACATAATCAATTCTCAAACCTCTTTTAGCTAAAGACACTGTAGAGTCGACTATCGCATCTGCATTAGATCCTTCTTTTCCGAAATAAATTTCTATATCTTTATTTTTCATTTGATATGCTAGTAAGGGATATGAAACTGGTCCTGGTGCAGCTAATATTCTAATTTTATTTTCGGAACTCATGAGTTTCTATGAAACTTAATTCCTTAAATGTTTTTATTAGAAAAGTTTGAGTAAGAAAGATTTAAATAACAAGCAAAAAATTCAACTTTTATGCAAAGAAAAGAAATCACGTTTATTGAAGCTTTACTGGTTGTTATACCTCTCACAATTGCTGTAAGGGCATCAAACAATATGCTAATGACAACAATTCCGCTAGTTGTAAAATACTTCTTTGGCTTTAATGAGAGCGAAGTAGGAATAATATCTGCATTAACTTCATTAACAACATTTATTGGAAGTGGGTTTATAAATAGCAGACTGAGAGGGGAAACTAGAAAGTTAGCGTTTAGAATTTCTGCGATAATTTATGCAATTCTTTTGCCTTTGTTCTCTTTAGCCTCCCCTATAACAATTTGGATTTTGGCTGGAATTGCAGGGTTAGTTTTAGGATTGTTGATGCCAAACATCATAACATATGCTGGGCTATTGAAGGATAGAAAACAAAGAGAAAGAGTCTTGTCTATCTACACTCTGGCATTAAGTGCTAGCCTTGTAATAGGGCCAGCAATAGAGACATGGATTTTAGAATATTTCTCTCTTCTAGATGTTTTTCTATTCTTTGCTCCATTCTCTGCGCTCACAGGCATAATGTCGTTTTTTGTTGAATTCCCAGAAGAGAATGAGAAAAACGTCAAAGTTAAAGTGTTTTCTAATCCAGGATTTATAACTGCTGTTATCAACATTTTAACTTATAACATAGTCTTCTCAATACTCCTAGCTTTCGCAGGAATATTTGCTAAATCAACCTTTAATGTTCCTTATTCAACTGTCACTGCAATATTTTCAGCTTTCTTTATAACTTCCTTTTTAGCTAGGTTGTATCTATCTATTAAACCAGCAGAGAAGCTTTGGAATTTTATGTCTTTGTCAATTGGGATAACTACATTAGGGCTTATCCTTATTTCGCTTTTGCCTCCAACATTAATGCTATTTGTTACCGCACTCCTTCTTTTGGGCATTCCTCATGGTTTAACATACCCACTATCAGTAATATCAATAAGTAGGACTTTCAAAGTAGAAGAAAGAAATGCCGCAAACAGCACATTCTTTGCTGTAATGATGCTAATAGGTATTATTACACCTACAATTGCAGGATTTGTAATACAACGTATAGGGTTTAGAGAGACGCTAACATTCATAATACCAATAATTCTTGCGTTGCTATTCATTTTACGCAAATATGTCAAATACGTTGATAATGTCTCTTAGGTGGTTGTAGTATCATTAGAAGGATTAGGCCTATAACTGCAGATATCAACCCAAACTCCTTGGCAATCATAGCATCAATTTGCAAGAGGAGGGAGAAAACGAAAGAGCCCAATATGCCAGCTACTGCTTTTCCAGTATATAATATTGCGTTATTTGCAGTTGAATACTTTTCGCCAAATAAATCACCAGTTATTGAGAAAAATAAAGTTATCATTGAGCCACCAAAGAAGCCTATAAGTAAAACAGAAGGTAAAAGAAAGTTGAAGAGGAAGAGGATGCTTCCTATAATAAGCATGAAGATCGTTATGAAAGTTGTGTTTATTCTTCCTATGACGTCTGAGATATAGCCAAGTATTGGCCTACTTATACCGCTAAGCAATGGGAATATTGTAATCAGAAACAAGACGTTTTTCCCAGCAACTGCAGAAAGTGATGAAGAGTAAATGGTTAGAGGGACAGCACTTAAAGCAAATGAGAAATAGATTAACCACCACTTCCCAGTTCTAACCACTTCTTTAGGCTTTTCTCCCTTAACTTTGGTGGGGTAATCAACAAAATACAAAAGTATTGGCAGAGTAGCTAGCTCAACTAGCCCTATAATCATCATTGGCAATCTGAAATTCGGGTAAGGATATATGAAGGGGTTTACAACTGCTGAGCCTAAACCAAAGCCTAAAGATACAAAGCCAGTTGCAAAACCCCTTGTTTTTGTGAACCATTTTACAGCTAGGTTTGCAGCTATTCCATATAAAATTCCTTCCCCTATGCTTCCCAAAGACCAAAAGGCATAAAACTCATAAACAGAAGTTGAAAAGGAGGAGCCAAGAAAGCCTAAGGCAGAAAGAATTGCTGAAATAATGCCTATTCCTCTAGGCCCCTTATAATCTGCAATGCTTCCGCCTAAGATTTGAAAAGATGTAGAAAATATTGTAAAGAGGGAGAAGGCTATTTCAATTTCTGGCAAGGATACTTTAAAACCAGAAGTCAAGTGAGGGAGAAAGGCGTTCCATGCGTATTGATATAGGGAATTAAACGACATTATTATGAAGCCAGCAACAAGAATGCTTCTCCCTTTGAACATACCAGCTTTTTAGAATAATCATTTATATTCTTTTTCTTTTTATACAGTTTATGGGCTATAAATCGCGCCTTTATCATATAGGCAAATGGAATTTTATAAGGTACAGATATTACCTCATGATAAGCAAAAAATTTGCATTAAAGATGGCGAGGAAGAGATGGAAAGAGAGATATTTCTGATTTTTTAATTACTCATGTGAAAGTCGAGATTCACTTGAACATTTTAGAGTTTAGAAATTCGATCTCAAATTACATAATTGTTGATGAAAGAGATGACGGATGGGTTAAGATTAGGGGAATAGAAGATGAGTATTACTACAAGGAGTTTAATGGCTATGCAGTTTTAGTTTCTCACGATTTTCCCCTTGAAAAGGGTTACATATTTGAGAATTTAAAAGTAGATAAACTTAGAGAAATTTTAAACCAGCCCGGAAGGGTAAAATATTATATAACCTTTGAAATAACAGAGAACCAACTGAAAACGACAGAGGAAGATTGTCTAGATGATTTTCCCGGCATTGATATAGTAAATGGAATGCTAAGTGATTTTAAATTTGAGAAGGACGAATGTTGCGTAAAGATTGTAACCTTCATGGAGAGCCTTGAAAAATTTAAAGATTCTCTAGAGAAAATTATAAAAGGTTTTCAGCTTTATTTCTCTATTGTTAAAAAACAAGAGGAAGTTGCAGTTGAAATAGCAAAGAAGTTTTTAACAGATAAGTAAACATTTACACACATATATGTATATTTATTTTTGATTTGATTATAATAAAAATGGAAAGTATCTTATAAGACTAAACTTTTCATAAGAAAAACTTTTTAAAAATAAAACCATATAAACAGTTTGTGAATTGAAATGGCCAAAATGGAATTTAACGAAGGAAATGCCACAAGGCTAGAATACGTATGGCCAATAAGGTTTGCAGTTGGATGGATGTTTTTCGACGGAGGTATAAGAAAGGCAATCCTTAAGCCAGCTAAGTTAGATCCGACATCTCCCTCTTTCGTAGGAGGAAAGCTAGTAAACTTCTTACCACATGCAGGGCCTTTCAAACCGTTTTTGCTAATGACTTTAGAGAATCATGCACTTAATGTGACGTTCTTAACAATTTTCAGTTACGTAGAGATTCTTGCAGGATTACTATTGATAATAGGGCTATTAACGAGGTTAGCAGCTTTTGGAGCAGCTGTAATGGCAATAGGAATGGCTCCTGCTTATTGGCTAGGATCTACATGTGAGGACGAATGGCAAATAGGTTCTCTATTGACAGCTGGTGCTATAGTAGTAATGCTAACTGGTGCTGGCAGAGTTTGGGGGCTTGATTACTTCTTATATAAGAAATTTGGTGATAGAGGAATAGCAAACGTTCCTATACTTAAGTGGATTAAGTTGTGGTGATAAAAATGAATAAAGTAACTATAGTTGGAATAATTTTTGCATTATTTACTATTGGCTGGATATTGGGAACTGGGCAGTGGGCTTATGGAAACGTAGTTGGGCCGTTATTTAACAACTCGAAATTGCCAAAACTTGAAATAACATACATTCAAGCATATAATACCCCACAAGGGCTAAAATTGATATTGAACATTACTGACGTTGATGGCCCAGACGCATATCCCGCATCAGCACCATTAATGGAAATATACAA
>ERZ1684502.101-NODE-101-length-21868-cov-138.898593_pt1 | contig 21868 bp, 27 predicted proteins | sample MGYA00580192_ERZ1684502 | MGnify/ENA primary metagenome ERZ1684502 (study PRJEB41476, sample SAMN13258264) | hydrothermal vent metagenome | biome: caldera [ENVO_00000096]; feature: acid hot spring [ENVO_00002120]; material: acidic water [ENVO_01000358] | place...
CCGGACCTCTGCCGTGTGAGGGCAGCGTCCTAACCAGGCTAGACGACGGGTCCAAAAATTATTATTGATATTTTGCTTAAATACCTATTGCTACTACAAACCCTTCCTTAAAGTCTCCAATATCTGGGTCTAAGTTTATTGCATCAAGCCTTTGTTTTATATCGCTTAAGTTTAATATTCTAACAGAAAACTCAGTGAAAATTTTTCTTGCCTCTTCATAAATTTTCAGTGCCTCTTCGTAATCTCTTGTATAAGCATATATCCCTGCTCCTTGAAGAATTGTTGAACCTAAAAAGGATTTCATCTAATATTATTACATACTAGTCTTTTTAAGCAATTCCCTTTTACAGTTATCAAATAAGATGCTAAAGATTATTATTGGTGCTAACAGTGGCATTCAGATTTCAGAGAAAATTATTGAAGCGTTAAAAAATAGAGGTATCGAGTTTACATTAGAACTGGATCTATTGAACAACTCTTACATAGAGTTTGAATTAGATAATAAAACAATTATTTTAGATTCGGAGGATGATTTGATAAAAATATTAGATTATTTTGATAATAAAAAAGACGATGATTTTGGTAATGCTAGTTTTAGCATTTCAGACAATGTTTTATCTTATTCTGCGATAGCATAATCACGTGAAAATAGTTTTAGGAGGAGGAATTGCAGGATTAATTATAGCAAATAATAAAAAAGATTCTATAATTATTGAGCAACAGCCTAGGTTGGGTGGAATATTTGCTTTTGATAAAATATTAGATCTTAAAATTCCGTTTCATCCACCACTTCTTGATTCACAATTTGATTATTTTGAATTAAAGAAAATAAATCTCCGTATATTTTCAAAAAAAGAGAAATTTATTCTAAATAAATTAAAAGTACAGGAGATGCCAAAATGGCTATCCTTTAAAGAGCAAATGTATTATGCTACGGATCTGCTAGAAAAAATTGAATATTTAAGCAAAAATGTTAGAATTTTGCATTCTACAGTTAAAAAGATTATTAAAGATAAAATAATTACAAATAATGGCATTCTGAAGGCTGATGAAATTTACTCTACTATATCAAGAAAGTATATTCAAGAACTTTTTGGACTAAAAAGCGAGTTAAAGAGCATATCCTTCGTCGAACTTATAGCTGTTGTTCCGAAAAGAGAAAGGCCTTGGGATATTTATATCAATGGTGATAATGGCGTGTCTTTTTCTCACATAATTAACGCATACTGGATTAGCGAGCAATACGACGTCTTATATGTCTTAGTTCCTTTTGCTACTTCTCCGCCTATTTGGGATAAGATATACAGCGATCTTAAAAGAGAACAGATATTAACAATGGACGAAATAATTGGATTTAGATCTAGAATAATTAAAGATGGAATTCTGATAGGAGAAGAAGACGAGGAATACATAGAGGATATAAAAATGTGTGGTAGATTAGGTAAATGGAAAAATTTCACATTAATTGAAACAATTCTAGATAGCTTGAGGTGCTAAAATTCTCCACGAACTGTTTAGCCTTTATTGCAGAGTTTTCAAAATCTAACCCTTTAAGCCTATAAAAGAAATAAGAGGCTATTAGGATATCTCCAGTTCCAGTCTTATAATTACCTATAGTATCAGTTCTAAAGTATTTCCTCGTGCTCATGGTATATAACTCGAATCCCTCCTCGTCATAAGAGATCAGAAGTTCTTTAAAGCCAGCCTTAAAAAGAGAACTTATTGTCAATTCTGAATTCTGAAACTCCTCAATATTGCTATGAAAAATTGAATAGCTATTTGACTGAGGTAGTGAGGCTTTTGTATATTTAATCTCTTCTCCACAGATACAATCTCTGATAAATCCTTGTATATCTAGGGCTATTGGCAGATTAGGAATAGAATATAAATCTATTTCATTACATACTGGATTAATTATAACTCCAGAAAATAAATTTTCTTCTATGTCAAGTTTTATCTTTTTCCTAGGTTTTGAAATTAATACTAATTTCCTTCGCCCCCCGTTAAAAATATGTTTAAATTTAACTGTTTTTTCGTCTTCAACTATTTTATAAACCTTTAAGAAAGAAGGTATTTTAAAAGTAAAATCCTTACCCAGGATCGAATATACATAGGGTTCTCCTCCTAGTTTTGCTATAGCAAAGCCTGAGTATAACGGAGGTCCTCCTATTTGTTCTTTGTCATTTATTATATCTATTGTAAAATTACCACTAATTAGTATCTTTATGATTATTCTTCCCCTTCTTCTTCCTCTTCCTCTTTTACTTTTATTCTTTCTTCCTCTTCTTCCTCTTCCTCTTTTACTTCTTTTGTGAGCCAAAGGTTCAGTCTATGTGCTCTTATATGCTCTTTTAAATCTTCAACATTAAAGAAATAGCTTCCATAGTCTGGAAGTCCTCCTTTTTTACATTGAGGAGCGCAGTAAGGACATGCATATAACTTAGATACCTCATCAAAGCAAATTTCTATCTTTCTATTATCAACATCTATTGTTAGTAACTTCCAATTTGGTATCCATCTTGTAGTTGAAGACATAATAGTGTTATTTATCATTTAAAATATTAAACTTTAGTTGTCACATTATAGCAATAATGTTTTAAAGCAAATAGGAAACATTATAATTGGAGAAATAATTTGTCCTCATCCTCACTTTTTCAAGCCCCCCTAAGTATTAAAACTATGTATGATATTGCTGAGTTTATCATAAGAGCTGCTCAAATGATTAAACCTGAACAAGTTAATAAAATGGTGGAAGTATTAACTAATTTTTACTATAATAACAGGAATGGCAAAGTTTTGGTAATGGGAGCTGGAAGGAGCGGTTTAGTAGGAAGATCTTTTGCTATGCGTTTATTGCATTTAGGTTATAACGCTTATGTATTAGGGGAGACAATAGTTCCTGCTATAGGTGAGAAAGATATAGCGATTGCAATATCAGGATCTGGAAGAACAAAACTAATTTTAACTGCTGCAGAGGCCGCAAAAGAAGCAAAAGCAACATTAATTGCAATAACAAGTTATGCAGATAGCCCTTTAGCAAAAATTTCAGATGTAGTAATTGAAGTCCCTGGAAGAACCAAGTATTCTAAGAATGAGGATTATTTTGCTAGACAAATATTAGGAATTACAGAACCTTTAGCACCTTTAGGTACGCTATTTGAAGATACAGCCCAAGTATTCTTAGACGGTGTTATAGCAGAGTTGATGGTAAGGCTTAGAAAAACAGAGGAAGATTTACGTATAGTTCATGCAAATATCGAATTATAATCGCTCTTCTCCCACTCTACTTTAACTATTTTTAATTTATATGAGTAAAAGCCTAGATCAAAGTTCAAGCCTTTTTATAATTTTTATATTAATACTTTCAGCTTTAGTAATACTAAGCAGGAGTATAGTATTTATAATTCTAGATATTTTTATGATACTTTTCTTTTTCTTTAGCAATAAAAAACAGAATATAAAAATTATTTCGAAAATACTTTTTATTTTTAGATTTAAGCAAAAAAATTTGACTTCTTCTCCTCAGTTTGTGATCAAAGAAGGGATATTAAAAACTGATAAGGGGATCAAAGGAATTTTGGTTGTTGACGACATACCATTTGATTATAGAGATTTAAGTGAGGAAAGTCTAAGAGCAAAGATAATTGCATTTCATAAGGTCTTAGATGTATTAGGAGATGTAGATATAATATTTAAAAAGCAAACCATAGATAAAAATACTTTCCTAGAAAAATTATTTCTAAAAGCTCAGAACTTAAGAGTTATTATTGATGCAGACCCGTCTAATGAAAAGGCAAAAAATGAGCTAGAGATTATACAGTATATGATAAAGAAGATAAATGAGGGCGAATCACCATTTAGATATATAATATTTTTCGTAATAAATAGTGACTCTGAGGAACATGCTTTAGCCTCTTTACAATTACTTAAGAAAGGATTAGAAAGTATAGGAATAAAAGCCAGATTGGCTTCCCAAAAAGAAATAAATAATCTAATACAAGATAAGATAAATCCAAAAGCTCAAGGTTTTCCCACTCAGATACCATTCTTGACCGCTTTTTCTTTGCCTAAGTCTCCAAAGTTCGAGTTCTTTGATGATGGTATATATATTGGGAGGGAGATAGGGACTAATAGGGTTGTTTTTTGGAACTATACTAAAATGCTTAACCCTCATGTCCTTTTAATAGGGCCTACTGGGGCTGGGAAAACAGAGTTCTTGATAAGCTTGGGATATAAAATTAATTTATTCTCAGAAATTCCAGTAGTTTATTTTGATGCAAAGGGTGATATTAAACTAAGATTAAGGAAATATAATATAAAAATGAAAGTTCTAAATCCTCTGATTTATAGTCTTGGTCTTCTAAATCATAATGGTGTAAACTTAGACTCTTATATCTCTCAATTAGAAAGTATATTAGAGAACAGTTTTAAATTAGATAAGTATACTTCATCCATTTTATATAGGATAATTAAGAATATATTCTATAAATATGAAAATCCTACATGGGACCATGCAATAGAGGAGTTAGAAACTTTAGATTTGCCAATACAAGTTAAGGCTTATCTATATAGAATAATCTCACAAGTTAAGGATTATGACATGGATAAAAAATATGAAATAACAAATATGATTAATGAAAATGAAATTTATGTCATAGATTTTTCATTAATAAAATCAGAGGAAATTAGAAGACTCATTATGTTATCCGTTCTCACAAAAATTTATAATAAATACAATGTTGCTGATGATAGACTAAAAATTGCCTTAGTTATTGACGAAGCATGGACCATATTGAAAGACTCCTCTGAATATTCGATAATAATAGATCTGGTTAAGAGAGGGAGAGGATTTGGAATCATGTTACTTATGGCCACTCAAAATATAATAGACTTGGGTCAATTCTCCGATGTTTACCTGCAAAACATTGGCCTTATAGCATTCATGAATAATGGAGACAAGAAATTCTGGCAAGAAGTATTAAGATTTGTAAACATGCCAAGCACTGAAATAGAAAGCGAATTATCATTCCTAGGAAGAGGAGAAGCTTTAGTGCGTTTTATTACAGATCCAAGACCAGTTATACTAATCTTGGATTCCTTAGTAAGAAACTCTTTCTAATATTGACTGAATTGCAACTTTTATTTTATTATATATTATATCATCCTTCACATTTTTTATAATTATTTCTTTGAGTTCATCCTTATCTAATACTATATCGTAGTCAATTTTACTTCTATTTTTTTCGTTTTCTAGTATTTTAGTCAATACATTTACATATATCTTATTTAAGCTAGCTTTCCCTTTAACTATTATTCTCATTATTGGTGGAGTATAGTAAATTTCCGCTAAAATTTCCCCTCTAGAGTTTTTAACCACGTCCATACTTCCCTTGTTTCCTTTTATTACCCCTTTATATCCTTCAGCCTCAATAAGGCTAAGCAAATACTCGTAAAATTCTAACTCCTTTTTCAAATCCGCAATTTTCTCCTCTAAGAACTTCTTTAATTCATCTGTGGTTATGCTCATGATATACTACTATATATGCTTAAAATGTTTATAATCCTATTGCTTTTTAGTTAAAAGATGATAAGAGTAGCCGTAATAGGTGGTTCTGGATACACGGGAGGAGAGTTACTAAGGCTTCTAGCGCTTCATCCGAAAGTCGAAGTAACATATGTTACGTCAAGGGAATATGCAGGGAAACCTATTGCATTAGTGCATCCAAATTTGAGGGGATTTTATAATATGAATTTCTCTCAGTTTTCTCTTGATAAATTAGGAGAAAAAGCGGATGTTGCATTCTTAAGTCTTCCTCATAAAGTTTCAGTAGAATATGTCCCAAAAATTCTAGAAATAGGACTTCAAGTTATCGATTTAAGTGCGGACTTTAGGTTAAAAAATCCAGAGCTGTACAAAATATGGTATAACTATGAGCACCCCTATCCGGATCTACTGAAGAAAGCAGTATATGGATTACCAGAGTTGCATTATGAAGAGCTTAAGAATGCGAAACTTATTGCATCACCAGGTTGCAACGCTACAGCAACTATATTAGCAGCAGCCCCCTTAGTTTCTTCTGGCATTTTAGAGGACTATAGGTTATTAAGTGATGTAAAGGTTGGAAGCAGTGAGGGAGGAGCAAAGCCTCACGAGGGAAGTCATCATCCAGAGAGGCAAAATGCAATTAGACCTTATGAAGCTGATGGCCATAGACATGCAGCTGAGGCTGAGCAAGAGTTAAGCCTCATAGCAAAAAGAGAAGTAAAAGTGAGTTTGGTTCCTCATGCAGTTAGTAGTGTAAGGGGTGCTTTGGCATCTGTTCATGCATGGCTAAATACTGATATTTCAGATATGGATTTATGGAAGAAATTTATAGAATTCTATAAGGGAAGGAAATTTATTCGCATAATAAGAAGTAATATACACCCATATCCAGATCCCAAGTTCCTAATAGGGAGCAATTTCGCTGATGTAGGGTTTGCAATTGAAGGAAGAGTGAGAAGGGTTACAACATTTGCAGCAATAGATAATCTCATGAAGGGGGCAGCAGGCCAAGCAATTCAAGCGTTTAATATTTCAAGGGGATTTGAAGAGGATGAAGGACTCAGAATACCACCATTGAGGCCTGCATGAAATGATTGTAATAAAAGCTGGCGGTAGAGTAATAAAAAATAACTTAGACAAGCTTATAGAGAGTTTAGCAAACCTTAATGAGAACGCAATTTTTGTTCATGGAGGAGGAGATCAAGTTACAGAGATATCAAAGAAACTTGGAATAGAGCCTGTTTTTGTTACTTCTCCAGAAGGGATAAGAAGCAGATATACAACAAAAGAGGAGTTAGAAGTATTCATAATGGTAATGAGTTTGATATCAAGGCAGATTGTGTCAAAAATTTCAGATAGAAAGAAAGCTATGGCATTAACTGGAGCTGATGGAAATTCTGTAATAGCAGAAAGAAAGAAAAAGATTGTTATTATAGATGAAAGAGGCAGAAAAAGGATAATTGATGGCGGTTTCACAGGGAAGATAAAAGAAGTAAATGTTCAGTTTATCCTTGATTTATTAAAGAATTTAAATCTACTAGTTTTTGCTCCTTTAGCATATGATCCTAGTGAAAAAACATTACTTAATGTTGATGGAGATCAAATGGCATTTGCAATAGCTACTGCAATTAAAGCTGAAACATTAATACTTCTAAGTGATGTAGATGGAGTTCTTGTGGACGGAAAAATTGTTAAGAATCTTAGCAAAGATGAAGCAAAAGAATTATCAAAAAAGATAGGGCCTGGTATGAATAGAAAACTATTAATGGCAGCAGAAGCTATTGAAAATGGAGTGAAAAAAGTAATAATTTCGTCTGGGTTGGTGGAAGATCCAATTGTAAATGCGCTTAAACTAAATGGGACGGTGATTATGTGATGGCTAGTATAGATGAAAGTGATTTAAAAATACTTGAAATATTGAGAAAAAATGCTAGAACACCTTATACTACAATAGCTAAGGAGTTAAAAATAAGTGAAGCCGCAGTTAGGAAAAGAATTGAAAAACTAGTAAAAATGGGAGTAATAAAACGTTTTACAATAGATTATGAGCTAGAAAATGAAATAAGGGCAATAGTTCTGGTGAAAACAAATCCTCAAATCCCAACACCAGAAATTTCAAAGAAAATAATAAAGATTCCAGGAGTTGAAGCGGTTTATGAAACCACTGGTGACTTTGACATTCTCGCTTTAATTAGGGGTACAAATATATCCTCAATTAACAAGACAATAGATGATATTAGAAGTTTGCAAGGTATAGTGAGCACAAATAGCACAATAGTCCTTAGAGTTTGGTTCTAAATTCGAACCATTTATTTTCATAAAAGCTTATCAACTACTTACTTCTTATGCTATATTTGATCCCAAAATGATATTGAAATGCCCTGTATGTGGTGGAGATGTAAATGTGCCAGATGACGCATTGCCAGGGGAGATTGTAGAACATGAATGCGGAGCTCAACTAGAGGTATACAACGACCATGGAAGATTAGCGCTAAGATTAGCAGAGCAAATAGGAGAGGACTGGGGAGAGTGAGACTAGGAATAGTATACGATTTTCTGAGATGGGAAGAGAAGAATTTAATCCAAGAAGCTAAAAAATTAGGTCATCATGTAACCCCGATATATACAAAAGATTTTTACTATTTTTTTGACCAGCAACAAGAATCGTTGGGAGATTTTGATGTAGTAATTCAGAGAAATACTTCTCACGCGAGGGCATTAATAACTTCGATTATTTTTGAAAACTTAAATTACAAAGTAGTTAATGATTCAATATCACTAATTAAATGCGAGAATAAACTTTATTCTCTTTCATTATTGGCAGGCCACGGAATAAAAGTACCTAGAACGCTAATAGCGTTTACAAAAGAAAAAGCAGTAGAATTAGCTAATAAATTAGGTTATCCAGTAGTTATAAAACCAATAGAGGGTAGTTGGGGGAGAATGGTAGCAAGGGCAATAGATGACGATACCTTAAGAAACTTCCTAGAATATCAAGAGTATACAACTTTACAATTTAGGCATATATATCTAGTACAAGAGTTTGTAAAGAAACCAAACAGAGATATAAGAATATTTACTATTGGTGACGAAGCCCCCGTTGGAATTTACAGAGTAAATCCAAACAACTGGAAGACTAACACGGCATTAGGAGCAAAGGCAGAACCTCTAAAAATAGATGATGAACTAAGAGATTTAGCATTAAAGGTAAAAGATATAATAGGCGGATTCTTCCTAGGCATTGACGTCTTTGAAGATCCAGAGAGAGGGTATGTTGTAAACGAAGTAAATGGAGTGCCAGAGTTCAAGAACACAGTTAGAGTGAATAACTTTAATGTCTCAGAATACCTGATTAAAAAGCTGGAAGAGTGGATAAAGAAATGAAACTAATTCAACTTTATGGCGATAGAGGGCTTGTAATTGTTAAAGGAGAAGGACAATATGTTTGGGACTCAAATGGAAAAAAATACCTAGATCTCCATCTTGGAATAGGAGTAGCTTTTCTTGGTCATAGAAATAGAAAAATAATAGAATATCTCAGTAGGCAAATGGAAAATATAATGACTTTATCGACTTCTTTCTCAACACCAATAAAAGATGAAATGCTAAAAGAGTTAGATTATGTGAAACCAGATAAAATGGACAATGTGATCCTTTTAAATAGCGGAACAGAAGCAAATGAAGCTGCCATAAAGACTGCAAGAAAAATTACTGGAAGAAAGAAAATAGTTGCTTTTAAAAACGCATTTCACGGAAGAACCGCAGGCTCTTTATCAGTTACTTGGAATAAAAAATACAGAGAGCCATTTGAACCTCTAATGTCACCAGTTGAGTTTTTAACTTATAATAATTTGGATGAGCTAAAGAAAATTGATGAACAAACTGCTGCAGTAATAGTAGAACCTATTCAAGGAGAAGGAGGAGTAATACCAGCTAACCAAGAATTTATGAAGGCGTTAAGGGAGCAGACTGAAAAAGTTGGGGCTTTGCTAATTGTCGATGAAGTACAAACGGGGTTTGGAAGAACTGGCAAAATATGGGCTTATCAGCATTATAATATAATCCCAGATATGTTAACTGCAGGAAAGGCCATTGGTGGCGGATTTCCAGTAAGTGCCCTTTTCCTCCCTGATTGGATAGCTGAAAAACTAGAGGAAGGAGATCATGGCAGTACATATGGAGGAAACCCAATGGCTATGGCAGCTGTTACTGCCGCATGTAAAGTTTTAAGGGAAGACAATGTGCCTGAGCAAGCCAGTGTAAAAGGTGAGCTGTTTATGAGGATATTGCATGAGAGGTTGGGCGATTTAAAGGCTGTAAGAGAAATAAGAGGAAAAGGATTAATGATAGGTATTGATATAAGGTTTCCTCCTGGAATTGCATTAAAGGTAATGCAAGATGAAGGGGTATTGGCATTGAAAGCAGGAACTACTGTAATAAGGTTCTTAGCCCCATATATGATAACTCAAAAAGACATGGAGGATGCGGCAAATGCAGCTAGAAAAGGAATTCTTGAGACAGAAAATAAAAGAATTGCTCACTGAGATTTTGTCAATTTATACGCCCTCTGGAGAAGAAAGTAAGGCTTTAAATTTTTTTGAAAAGGTTTCTAAAGAATTTAACTTAAAATTGAGAGTGACAAGTACAAACTCTTTCTTTTTAGGTGAAGGAAATGTACTTTTGGCCTCTCATATAGACACTGTCCCAGGATTTATACAGCCAAGGGTCGAAAATGATATAATATATGGAAGAGGAGCTGTAGATGCAAAAGGCCCTTTGATAGCAATGCTTTTTGCCACATATTTCTTAAATGAGAAAGGATACAAAGTCCAATTTGCAGCCCTTGCTGATGAGGAAGGGAAAAGTAAGGGGGCAAGAGAGCTAGTTAATTCTGGTGAAAAGTATGAATATATAATTATAGGTGAACCAACTAACACTTTTGATATTGTAGTAGAGTATAGAGGGGTATTGCATTTAGATGTGATATGTAAAGGAATTTCAGAGCATTCCTCTTCCTCAAAGAGCAATTTAATTGTAGATATGGCAAGGAAAATTGCGGAAATTTATAAACCACCAAGTACATATGATAATTTCTCTATAGTTCCTACAATATTTAAATCTGGTAATTACATTAACGTTACGCCCTCTGAGGCTTATCTCCATTTAGATATAAGGTACTCAGCCAGAAACTCAAAAGAAGAAATACTAAATTTGGTCAAAGAAGCTTTCAGTTCTTGTGATATATCTATAGTAGAGGATATAGAACCAGTTAAGGTAAATGTAAATAGTGAAATTGTAAAGTCCTTAATGAGAGGATTAATAAAACAAGGTTTTAAGCCTAGATTGACAAGAAAAGCAGGAACTAGTGATATGAATATTCTTAAGGCAATAACCCCACAAATTGCAACTTATGGTCCCGGAGATTCCACATTAGAGCATACAGACAAAGAAAAAATTTCTATTGATGAAATATTTATAGCTATCAACACTTATATAAACGCGATTGAAGAGTTATGCTTAAAGAGAAAATAAGCAAAGTTATCCTTTATCCAGTATATAAATTATATGAAAGAGTATTGTGGAATCAAATAAAAAATGGTCCCTTTCCTCAGCATGTAGGAATTATACCAGATGGAAATAGAAGATGGGCAAGAGCGAACAACCTTAGCTTAGACGATGCTTACTATAATGGTTATAGAAAATTAAAGCAAGTACTTCTTTGGTTGTTAGAGATGGGAGTTAAAAACGTAACTGTTTTTGCTTTATCGACTGAAAACTGCAGTAAAAGAAGCAACTTAGAACTAAACATAATATTCAAATATATAAAAGCAGGGTTAGAGGAACTGCTTTATGGCGATATCATATATAAATATGAAGTAAAAGTTAGGGCAATTGGGAAGCTAGATAGTTTGCCAAAGGATCTATTAGAAGTAATAAATCAGTTAACCAACAAGACTGAGAACTTTAATAAAAGGAAATTAACGCTTGCAATATGCTATGGTGGAAGGCAGGAAATAATAGATGCGGCAAAGAAGTTAATAATGGACTATGAAAAAGGGAAGATTAGTATGGAGGATATAGATGAAGATCTTTTTAGACAATATTTATATGATAATGAATTAGAAGACATAGATTTAGTAATAAGATCTTCTGGCGAAGTCAGGGTTAGTAATTTCCTTTTATGGCATATTGCTTATTCTGAGCTATTTTTCGTAGATACTTATTGGCCTGACTTCAGAAAAATAGATCTTTGGAGAGCAATAAGGTCTTATCAAAAAAGGAAAAGGAATTTTGGCGCTTAAATTTATAAGCTCCCTTATTTAATAGAGTTTCGTATGTCATATTATCAAGGGAATGACCTTAGGAAGATAACTGGCGGACTTAAAGGTAAACATAGAGATAAAAGGAAATTCGAATTAGGTTCTCCTCCTACAGAGACAAAAGTAAGTAATGAGCAAGTAATTAAGAAAGATAGAGTAATGGGGGGGAATTACAAGGTTAGAGTTAAGTATGCAGCTTTTGCTAACGTTTATGATCCTCAAACAAAGACAAGTAAAAAAGTGAAGATTTTGTCAGTTCTTGAGACCCCTGCAAATAGAGAATATGCTAGAAGAGGAATTATCGTAAAAGGTGCAATTATACAGACAGAACTAGGGAAAGCGAAAGTTACATCAAGGCCTGGGCAAGATGGAACAGTGAATGCGGTTTTGATTAAAGAATGAGCTTAAGAGATTTTAAAGAAGAAAAAATAGCTATTTGGCTAGCTTATTTTTTAGCTGATAGTAGGAGTCATGGAAGAAAAGTTAGAAAATTAAATAAAAAGATAGATTTAAACACGCTTGTTTCTATTTGTCAAAAACTTGGCTTAAATCCAGTTCCTTTACAAGACAAAATTCACCCTGCTAGCGGAATTCCCGGTCTAGTTATGGTTGATAAGAAATTTGGAAAATATAAGACGATAAAGAAGATATTAGCTGAATTAGAAGCCCAGAAAGGTTAAAGGGATATGCGGGCCCGCCGGGATTCGAACCCGGGACCTACGGGTTGCTTCCCGCAACCCGTACGCGGTTAAAAGCCCGCCGCTCTACCTGGCTGAGCTACGGGCCCAAGAAAATGAATGTAATAAGAATATTTAAAGTTGTTTAATTTAGTTGTCTTGTCGTTCCCCTTAATAAATTGTGGACTGGGGCTCATAAGGAAGAGATAGTGCTTGAGATAACCTTTGCAATAAATTATAGAAATATTTTTGGTAATGTCACAAAATATTCTATTTAGAGAAAAATAAGGATTAAAAACCAAACTATTCCTAAAACGTAATAACCCTTGTAATATAAGTATTTATTTATTAAAAAGGCTGTATATATGCAAGACTATTGAATCAATTCTATCTGGTAAAGGTTAGTAACAATATCTATAACCTTCCTTTCTTTTCTAGGAATTCCCTTATTGCTTTATACTCTTCTTCAGCGACGTTTTCCCATGAGCTGTGAAGCTTAATAAATTCTTCATACTTCTCATCAAAAATTGCTTTATAGTCTTCTGTCTTCATCTTTAGTAATTTTACAATTTCTGAAGCCATAGCTTTATAGTTTTTAGGCTTTACTAGTCTTACTGCATTTAACTGAGAATAAAATTCCCTTAATGCTGGAATATCATAACCTACTATAGTGGTTTTTAATGCCAATGATTCTATTGTTGCCAAGGGGAAAGCATCGAAGTAACTAGGATAAATTGTTACTTTAGCCTTAGAAACAATCTTATATAACTCGTCCCTAGTTACAAACCCCCTATACTCAATAGTAGGATCATTTTTTATCATGGACAGAAATTTCCTCTTGACAAAATCATTAAAGAACCTTCCCAGGATTATTAACTTTGCGTTTGGTAATTCCTCCCTAACAAACTTCCATATTTTGGGTAAGTCAAATATTCCCTTTTCAGGAACTAGTCTGGCAAAAAACACCGCATAATCTTCTTTGTCTAACGTTGAATAACTTAATAATCTCTCGTCAAAAGCGTTAGCTGGTTTCAAGACATAATAAGGAGGAAGGTTTCTCAAACCCAGTTTGACGAGGGATTGAATTACTGAATGAGAGACTCCTAGCAAGAGATCTACCCTTTTTAAATTAGAAAACAAAACCCTTTTTTTGTAATATCTTAACAAATATAGAGGAACTGATAATAAAAGAGAAGAACCACTCAATGTTTTTAATATGCCACGAAACGTGTGCGTATAAGATAGATCCAATTGTACTAAACTAATTGCAGGGCGTTGAGTTTTCTCTTTAAGTGCTGATAGAGCTACTGCTTGTAAGTATGAATTATCGTTGTTCATAATTAAATCCGAATCCTTAGCCTCTTTTACGAAGTTGTTAATGTACATAATCTCTCTCTTTATTGCCTTAAGAGGATTTATTGTAGGTTTGCATGTTCCTATAAAGTCATAAACCCTTTCTGGGATATGCACGCCTATCTTTTTATACTCCTCCAGATCTTTAGCCTCCTCTTCAGAACATATAAAGTTGTATAGAGGTATGAAAGTTATATCCAATTTCTTGGCTAGATATTTTAATACATTATATTCTCTTCTTGTAGAGCCACCCCCATAATTGAAAGAATACTCTCCAATTCTAAGTATTTTCACAGTTCGCTTAAAGTCTACCAAGGTATAAAAAGTTTATAACATAGAACGAGATTTTTAACCTTATATTAATCATTATTTAGAAAATAAAGATAGTTTCATAGTAGACGACTATTATTTGGGTAAACCTTAGCTTGTCTCTTATATAGATTTCTTTTCAAAAGGAGGAATAGAGGAAGTATGAGCTAATATTCCTTCTAGGGTTATGCAAAGATATAAACAAACCTTTTAAATTCAATGTCATTTGAGTTGCTTAGAAGTCTCCAGTTTGATTAAGTATTTCTCTATGGAACCTTCAAGCTAAAGCATTTATGGTCTCTACAACTTATTCTTGATGAATTGACATTACATTATATGAATTTTGTTTATTCGTACGACACATTACTTGATAAACCCTCAAATGCTTGAAAGTTGATCTAAATAATTGCTTCACTTATAAATCTACCAAACATCAATTTCAGCTATAGGATGTAATCTAGTTCATGCTCTTACTTCGTTTGACTAAATTATAAGCTATACCATAAGGAAGGGTTAGTGCCTGAGTTAATCCTGGTATCAAATTGTAAAAATATTTTTTGATACCACCGTAATAATAGATTCCATATCCCACTAGTGGAATATACAGTGGTAAAAAGTAAGGGATGAAAACTGAAAGTACTCCTAAAACATAATAACTCCCATAATATAAGTAACCGGTCATGAAGGTAATGTCTACAAGTCCGTCAAACAATAACATAATATCGTATTTGCTTCTCCATAAGTTCCTTCTAGCTTCTTTAATTACTGATTTGAAATCTTCTCTTGCATGAGTCTTATTTAAATGCAAGCATCTCCCTTCTGTAGCTTCTACTTTATAGCCTAGCTTTTTTAACTTAGAATAAAGCCATATGTCTTCACCTCTTTCATACCTTTCATCAAAACCTCCAATCTTTCTAATGTCATTTACATTTAGCCCTGCACATCCTAGATTTGGATTGTTTTCTCCAACTTTCAGAGGTTTGTTTATGTCCTCTTCGTGGTAAGCATAATGCATCCAAGTGTAAGAAACACCATTTCTAAGTTTTTCCATTATTTTTTCTGCATTATTTATTATAACGTCACTATCAAGAAATATTACGTAGTCTTCGTCAGCCAGCTCTAGCATTTTGTTTCTTAGCCTAGCCATATTTACCTTTTTCATTCTCTTATCTTTCACATAAACAATTTTACTCTTTATACTTTCAAAAAATTCTTGTATATCTCTTCTTTCACTGTTATCATAGATAATCACTTTCGCTTTTTGTTGTAAGGCAGACTCTACAGATTTCTTTACCCATTCAAGCTTATCTGAAGGGCCGATTGGTATAATAATTTCCATCTACTATTTTTACGTAATGAAGGAAATAAGTGTAGCCGTTATAGCTCATGGCTTAGGGGCTAGTAAAGGATATAGCGGAGAAGGGTATGTGTATAAGACTGCTTTTGAAATGCTCGAGGAACATAAAATTGACTTTGTAGCTGTCAGCACTGGAAAACCTTACGATCCCTCTCTTAAAGCTGAGTACCTCTTTCCATTTCATATAAGAAGGTTTGACAAATATCAAAGGCTTTTAGTTTATTTCCCTGCTAAAAGGCTGAAACCAAAGGTCTTTCTCAACGTATCTGGCACTCCTCTCCCCCTCTCCTCCATAGCACCTCATGTAATTTACGCTGGGGCCCCTGCAATCTCCTCTGTTCCTAGTAAATATTCTAGATCTTTATTTTGGAAGCTTTATCTATTACCATTTAAGTTTATCATAACCAGAATGAAAGATGAAGCCAAAAAGGCTAGAATAATTGCAAATTCTTTCTATTCAGCCAAAGCAATAGCAGAGACCTACTCAATCCCCTTGCCAGAAGTAATATATCCACCCGTGGATGTCGAATTTTACTCGAAGGCTTTTACTGAAGAGAAAGAAGACTATTTCGTTACAATAGGAAGGTTTGAAAGGGGCAAAATGTTAGAAAATTCAATTGTTTTCTCTTCTTTAAGTGGAATTAAGGGCTTTCTGATTGGGAGTTTGAACGATAAAAAGTACTTTAATGAACTAGTTAGACTCAAGGAAAAGCTGAAGGCAAATGTTGAGTTTTTACCAAATTTGTCAAGAGAAGAAGTTCTTAAAGTTCTCTCAAGAGCTAAATTATATTTTCACCCAACAGTAGGGGAGCACTTTGGAATACCAATAGTTGAGGCAATGGCAACTGGGGCAATACCAATAGTTCCAAAAGAAAGTGGCGGTAGTGAAGTAGTCCCAGAATTTTCATACTCTAACGTGGAAGAGGCAATTTCAATAGCAAAACAGATAATAGCAAAAAACTCAACAAACCTAAGTAAAGAAATGCATGAGAGAGCTAAGAAGTTTAGTAAGGAAGTCTTCAAAAATAAGATGTATGAAATATTATACGAGTACTTGAAGTAGAGATTTGTCTTTTTAGCTTAATTATATAACTTGACTAGTTATAATTAATTTATGGTTCATGTAATTACTGGAGGAGCCGGTTATATTGGCGGTCATTTAACAGACTATTTGGTTAATAAGGATGAAGTTATTGTAATTGATGATTTCTCTTATGGGAAATATGTTAATCAAAAGGCAAAATACATTAAGGCCGATTTAAGAAAAGAGTCAGAAATAAAAATACCAAAAGACTCTGTAATTTTTCATTTAGCAGCAAATCCAGATGTTAGAACTTCTATGATAGATCCCATTGAACACTTTGAGAGGGACGTCAAAGCGACCTTAAACACACTAGAAATAGCAAGGAAAAACGATGCTAAAATCGTAGTTTTTGCCTCTTCATCTACAGTATATGGAGAAGCACAAAAAATTCCAACCCCGGAAGATGCGGAATTGAAGCCCATCTCTAATTATGGCCTATATAAGCTAATGGGAGAACAAATGGTTGAGTATTATTCTAGGGTATATGGAATAAAGGGGGTTTCTGTTCGTATAGCTAACGTAACTGGTGGAAGGGTTTCTCATGGAGTAGTATATGATTTTGTGCACAAAATTTTAAAGAATAATAAAAGGCTAGAAATTCTTGGCAATGGAAAGCAAAGAAAAAGCTACATTTACATAAGTGATGCAGTTGAGGGATTAGTGTTTTTATCTGAAAGAAGTGAAGGTAAATACTCTGTTTATAACTTAGGAAATGAGGATTGGATAACTGTTGATGAAATTGCTAAAATTGTTGAAGAGGAGATGAACGTTTCCCCAGAACATGTATATATTGACCCTGGAGATGGAAGAGGTTGGGCTGGAGATGTTAGATTTATGTTGTTAGATATAAGCAAAATTAAGAGGTTGGGCTGGAGACCTAAATACTCATCAAGGGAAGCTGTTAGATTGGCTGTGAGGGATTTGCTTAATGAATTACGTAAAAATTAGGCTAATGGGTCTTGGGCTGATAGCACTCTCTGTGTTTATAATTGTCCTTTCTTTTGATATAATTTTTCTTGGAATTAAGATAAATATTGGAAATTTTAAGCTTTCAGATTATTTTATAAAAATCCTCAACTTCCTTATTATTCTTGGTGTCTTTGGATACCTTGGTTATGTAGGATATATAATGCTAACAACTGGCAGTAGAAGAAGATGAACGATTAATTTAAATATTAGGTTTTTTATTGAATTTTGTGGGCCCGTAGCTCAGCCAGGTAGAGCGGCGGGCTCTTAACGTAACAAATAGGTAGGGAGCAACCCGTAGGTCCCGGGTTCGAATCCCGGCGGGCCCGCATATACTCTTCTTTATAATTCTCTAATACCATTAATAATACAATGAAGTTTACTTTTCGTCTTATTATAGCAGTTTTTCTTATTGCCTTAAGTGTATTATTAGAAAAGATAATATCGTATTTTTTACAACTAGCAAGGCTTTCCAATGTAAGTGATATATTATTAATAGTTCATTACGTTCAAATAGCGTTATATATTCTAATTGGACTGTGGGTTGTTGTCTCTATATCAGAAGCTATTAGGATTACAACCCAACAAAAACTTGGAATAAAAGCTAATGTGGTAGCAAATGGCATAAAATACCTTGGTTATATCATAGTTTTCCTTGCAGTTTTAATACCGTTAGGAGTAAGTTCTTCTGGTATAATAGCAGGTAGCGCATTTGCAGGTCTAGTTGTAGGTATAGCTCTTCAACCAATACTAAGCAATTTCTTTGCAGGTTTATTGATAATGTTAACTGGTTATGTAACAGTAGGAGATAAGGTAAGAATAGTATCAACAAAAGTGCCTTATTTCCCTGCTCAATTACCTGTTTATAAATATTTTTCGCCAGATTTCATAGAACAAGGATATAAGGGGACTGTAGTTGAAATAGACTTATTTTATTCTAGAATTCTTCTTGAGAATTTGAGAGAAATAAGAATACCAAACATTGTACTATTAGATTCTTCAGTTATTGATTATACATCTAAATACTCTAAGGAACAAATAATAAATATAAGAGTGGAATATCCCTTAATTTCAGTCGATCTTGATAGATTGGAAGAAATGATAAAAGAAGAGCTAAAAGACTTCGATCTAGTTGAAGGACCATATATTAGTGAGCAAAGCGATAAAGACCATATAGTTATCCTTGTGAGGCTAAAAGTTAATGTTGAAGAGGACTGGAGAAAGGTCAAGTCAGAAGCTTTAAAGAGATTGTTAAAGTTAAGACAAAGGTTAATCTTAAAGAATCAAAATTTGCAACAAGCGTGAGAAATATTTAGTTAATTATTGATTCAAATGAAATGTCGAGATGACTAATTCTCATATAATCTTATATCTATTTGAAAGTAATGTTATGCAAATCGGTTTAACGTTATTTTTTTCACATTCCCTTAAAAAGTATTCCTCATTAAAGTCGTTTCTTGCTCTAGAGTACTCTATCACATCTTTCGCTTTTATCAAATCTCTTTCTCCTCTGCTTAAAGACGATATTATGTATAGTACAGCTAAATCTTCTGGCGAAGCCACTTGAACCTCTCCTATCCCCTTAATTTTTATGACGCGTTTATGCGAGATTACTTCTTCATCAAGGTGGTGGTTTAACTAAGTCTATTCTAATACCATGAATAAGCAATTTGTATTGAAAATGCTCAACTTCAGTTGGAGATATCTGATACTCAAGGGAAGCTCTCTCTATAAGTTCAGCTAAAGTTTTATAATCATCAAGGTTTACTAGTTTCTGGTGTTGCATAAACATTTCTTGCAAGTCTTCTGTGTAATAACGCTTTACAAATCTAATCTGAATGCTTCCTTGAACTTCCACTCCACTCCCATAAGAATTCGCTTACAACAAAAGACATTATTATATACTCGCTCTTTGTAACGTTAGTATTTTTATCAAGGTAATACTCTAGATAATCTCTCTTTTCTTCATCTGAAACCCTTAACTTACTTGCAAACTTAATTAGTTCAGCTATTCTCTTACCTCTCTCTCCTTTGCCAAGATAGAAACGTCTAGGTCTCTTAAGCTGAGGATCGTACAATGTGACGTAATAATAATCTTTCACAACTGAACTCTCACAAAATATACACTATGAAAACATAGTATATAAATGCGTAATTAGAGAAATTTCCTTTACCTAGAAAAAAAGTTTTCTTTATTCATATTCTATAATTTTATCCTTTATTCAAACTCCTCTTCTTCGTCTTCTTCAAATATTCCAGCTTTTTTAAGTGCACACTGAACTACGTCGTCTACTTGCTCGTCTATATCTCTAGAATCGTCTGCAATCTCAACTATACACTGTCCTACGAAATCTAATGCCTCGTATTTCCCTTTATCGATTAGCCTTTCTCTTGCTTTCTGATATATTTTGTAACCTATTTCAGCTACTTTTGTAGCTATGTTTCTTGCTTCCCCTTCGTCATCGGTAATTGGCGTTTGTAAAAAAGCGAAATACGAAATCGAAGCATTATATTTTTTCTCTAACTCATCCATAATCGACATAATAATGCTCGTGGACTTTAGGGAGTAATCGATAAGGTCTCCAATTCCCAGCATTTCTTGGTAGTAGCTCTTAATTTCTTCTGTAGTCATATCAGCGTAATTGGGGTGAGGTACACCAATGTAAACATATGAAGTGCCCTCCTTAGTACTTATTCTACCTATACCTATGTTTTGCCCAAAATTTCCGAATTGAGTGCAATTGGCATTGCAATGATCCGAGGATTGTAATGGCGAGCCAATGCCAACTCTTAAAATCTCGTCAATAGAGTAGGAAGAAAAAACTATAGAATCAGATCTTATATAATTTCCTATAAAGTCTGAGTAAGAATAAACATAGAAGTTCTTATCTACCCATTTGCCAAAAGTGATAGTAAAATAATAATGAGGAAGATGGGCTGAAATTACGTGTAAATCTTCGATTCTTTGCTTTGGGTTTGTATGATGATAATAATTATCATTTAGTTTCCAATCAGAAGGAGTTAAATTGTAAAAATAATCAAGGAGGTATATTAAATATAACGGTATTCCTACCATTTTACCTTGTGCTAAAAAGTCATTGGCAAAGTTCTCCAACCAGCTTGCTATATCTCCTAGCCAATCGTTTGATTTGCATTGTTGTATATGCAAAGGATTTATTATACTCTTAATGTTATCTTCATCAACAAATACTTCTTTAAGTTTACTTACTAATCCAAAATCTAAAATTCCGAATTCAAGAGTGTCTAAAGATATTATAGGTTGTGATTTGCTAAGACTTTCATTAAGTTTGATTCTCGCCCTATAAAGTTCTTCTTCAATTTTTTGTGCAAAGCGTTTTCCTAGGTTTTTTCTAATTGTATAACTTCTTTTACCTATTATAACTCTAGCCCAATTTGGATTGAGCTTACCTATATAGAGGAGATGTCCGTCTTTAGTAATTATAAGCGAACCATGACCCACTAAATCTGAGACTTTAACTTGATTGTTAACTATATCAAAAGCAAAAGTTATTGCTGGTCTAACAGTTTCATTTGGTGGGGTTATTTTATAAGGTGAGTCAGAAATTTTACCTTCTTTTCTCCATCCCTTAAGAGTATTGATTATACACTCTGCTTGTTCTCTCTTTATTATAGAAGATATATCATCTAACTTTTCTATTAATAATCCCATCCATGACCCAAGAGATATAACTTCTCCTGCCCTCTCTGTATTGTCTTCAGTCATCTAGATCAAAATTATATAAGAAATTATAATATAAAATTTTTAAGAATCTATAATAGTCTATCGGCTAAACTATTTAGTAACTTATCGGCTTTGCTGGCTAAGACTAAATGAGTAGTGAATAAAGAGAGAATAAGATAGCATCCATAATTTTTATTGAGTTAAGCTACTTATCGACCTTCTTTTTGTGGCTATTAAACTAGTGATTAAAGTCCTTTATAAATAATCTTATACTTCATCGTGATTAATTGATATTTTTAGTTAATTTATTTATAGAGACTGCAAAATAATCTTTTGCTACTTGGATAAATAGTCTTCTTTTTCAGATATACATGGATTTATCGATAACTAAAAGATTTCTTTAAATTTGTCGTTTTAAGAGGATTAGGTTTATCTTCTTACTATTACTGGGCTTTAGATCTGAATAGCTCTGAAACTGAGTAGTGAAAATAAAAGGAAGGAGGTGCCGCGGCCGGGATTTGAACCCGGGTCACGGGCTCGAAAGGCCCGCATAC
>ERZ1684502.102-NODE-102-length-21241-cov-1787.182290_pt1 | contig 21241 bp, 24 predicted proteins | sample MGYA00580192_ERZ1684502 | MGnify/ENA primary metagenome ERZ1684502 (study PRJEB41476, sample SAMN13258264) | hydrothermal vent metagenome | biome: caldera [ENVO_00000096]; feature: acid hot spring [ENVO_00002120]; material: acidic water [ENVO_01000358] | place...
TCTATTCCATAATCTTCAGATAAGTTTGAAAAAATAAGAAGGAATAACTCTCTCTCATTCAAAATCGCATTAACATATATGCCAGTTTTCTTAATATCTTTTATAAGCTTCCCAGAAGGGAAGTCTGAGACACTAAGCTTCTCCCTATCTTTTGTAATAGTTGGCAAAGGTAACGAAAGATCTCCCATCTGTTCCTTTGGAGGATACTCAATATTCTCATATACTTTATCTTCTGTTATACCTAATCTATCAGAGAGTAACTTTGCAAACTCAAGTTTAGCCTCTTTTATAGGATTCACAACAGAGCATAAGCCACTATCTTTATATCTTTTTCCCTTAACAAGTGGTAAACTATGAAAAGAGCAGAAGTATTAATAGTAGAAGATTTAAAAGGAGAAAGAAAAATTGACGATAAGAAAATGACTGAAGTGCTAGAAAAAATAAAGGAAGCAGATCAGATAGTTATTAGTAAAGTTACATTACCAACTGAAAATGAAGACGATGAATTACTTGGGGTACATGTAATAGTGAGAGAAGTTGCAGAAACGTAATGTATGCCCTTATTATAAAACAGGTTATTGTACCTCTCCCATGCTTGATAACCCATCGGATGTAGTAACAAGTCCAAATAGATGCTTTAAAGATTTTAAAAGTTGTAGATTCTTTGTTGGTTCGGAAGAAAAAAAGGAGGGCTTAGAGACCTTTACAACATCTGAAGAAACGGACGAGGAAGTTAATTTTTATCCTAAAATAAATATTTTAGAGAAAGTACTAGATAGTGAATGCAGTTATTTTCAGCTAATCAAGACAGAAAAAGGATTAGTGGCATATTGCAAAGTTTTAAGAAGAATATTAACGGAATCTCAAGCTGAGTTATGTGAAACACAATCGAGGAATTGCCCCTTCAAAAATTTAACCTAACTTTGCATATCTTCCGTCTTCTAGCATAGTAACCATATTTTTCTCTGCTAGATCCGAAAGAGCTTTTCTTATTTTATCTTCACTAGCTATCCCAGAAAGATATGAATGTAATTCTTTTAGATTCATTGGTTTTTCTTTTAATAAATCAAGAAGAATTTGTTTTAATTCCTCTTCATTAGGAGCAGTCATAACAACAACTTCTTTATCGGAATATAATACCTTGAGCTTATTTTCAATTTTATTACTCGAATCCTCCTCTTTCTCTCCTGATTTTTTCTTTTTCTTAACGGATGCCATTACTTAAACCCTCACTATCTAACTTATAACAAGTTTTCAGTGCTTATAAATATTTTTGAAACATAGGACTTAAAATTACAGCTTTTATATTCCAGCATATTAATTATATTTTAGGCGAAGTAATTGGGCGAACCAGACTTCTTAAGACATGTAGCAAGTAAGATATTAACTCCCGTAAGCCTAGATATGAGACGATTAGATGAAGCGCAGAAACTTCTTGCTAAGGCTGAATCTAAATACGGGTTCTCCTCTTATGGCGGAAACCCTGAGAAATTAGCAAATTTCTTATTAAGCCCAGATTTTATAAATTTAATTTTCATAATTGGAGTAGATTTAACTAGAAAATTACTCGAAACCGTTTATGAAAATTATTCTAGCCAAAAAGTTAAAGACGCAGCAAAAAAGATTCTTGACGAACTTGATGGATATAATTCTTCAGAAGAAACAAATCAAGTAATGATATTCAAAAAATAAAAAATTATTACTCTAATGATGGTGTGCTAGATTTTCCCTCTTCTCCTTCCTCTCCCTTCTTTTCTCCTCCCTTCTTTTCGCTCTTCAATGGAGCAGCAGCTATTAAGTCATCAATCTTTAATATTGCAGTTGCTGCTTCAACAGCACTCTTTAATACTTGAGACTTCACTCTTACTGGCTCTAATACATTGAGTGCTAACATGTCATCTGCAACCTTAGAATTCATTACATCGATTCCAGCATTTACTAATCCTTTGGCGTGCTTGGCTCTTAGATCCATTAATGTCTGTATTGGTTCCATTCCAGCAGTCTCAGCTAATATCATTGGAATCTCTTCTAATGCTTCTGCAAACTTCTCTATTGCTAATTGCTCCTTTCCGCCTACTGACCTTGCGTATTCTCTAAGCTTTAATGCCAACTCAGTCTCTACTGCACCTCCGCCAGCAACAATCATTGGCTTCATTAACACATTCCTTAATGCATGTAATGCATCATTAATGCTTCTTTCAGCTTCATCCAATGCCATATCATTTGATCCTCTCAAGAGGATGTTTACAGCCTTTGGATTCTTTGCTCCTTCAATGAATACCATCTTATCGTTTCCTACTCTTCTTTCTTCAACAAGCTCAGCATAACCTAAGTCCTCTGGTGTTGCGTCTTTAATACTGCTTATTATCCTTGCACCTAATGCCTTCTCTAGTTTCTCAATATCACTTCTCTTTACTCTTCTTACTGCAAGGATTCCTTTCTTTGCTAAGAAGTGCTGTGCAACATCATCAATACCTTTCTGACATATTACTACATTTGCACCAATTGAGGCAAGTTTATCAACCATTTCTTTTAGATACTTTGCTTCCTCATCTAAGAATGCCTTTATTTGATCTGGACTGGTTATGCTTATCTTTGCTGAAATTTCTGGCTTCTCAACCTCAAGTGCTGCATCTAATACTGCAATCTTTGCTTTTTCAACTCTCCTTGGCATTCCAGGGTGAACAACTTCTTTGTCAAGTACTAAACCATGAACTAACATGCTATCTTCTATGCTTCCTCCTTTCTTCTTATCAATCTTTATTAAATCAAGAGGGACATTATATCCGCCCTCGGGCAAAGGTTCAGCTACTATAGAAACTGCGTCAATTACCATGTTCATTATTTTGTCCATTTCTTCTCCACCAGCAATGAATTTGCTTGACATTGTAGTATAGACAATCTTCTTTAATTGATCTCTTGTTGCAGGAGAGTTTAAGTTAGAAACATCTATCTTAGTTGCCATCTGATCAATTAACTCTAGGGACTTGGCTAAGGCTTTCTTATAACCTTCAATTATAATAGTTGGATGTATATTCTGGTCAAGTAGGTCGTCTGCTTTATCTAGTAAAAGACCAGCTAAAACTACTGCTGAAGTTGTTCCATCTCCAACTTCCGCATCTTGTGCTTTTGCAGCTTCAACGAGAAGTTTTGCAGCAGGGTGCTGAATTTCCATGTCTTTTACGATTGTTGCACCGTCATTTGTTATTGTCACATCCCCAAAGCTATCAATTAACATTTTATCTAGTCCTCTAGGACCTAAACTACTCTTCAACATTTCAGATAGAGTGACTGCAGCAAGGATGTTGTTCTTTAATGCATCTCTTCCAGATGATCTTTGAGTACCCTCTTTTAGTAAGAGAACTGGTGCATTTGCCATAATTTATCACCGTTTCTGCTTTTGCATTAGAATCGCTTATATATAAATTTTTCTGTCATATTTTCATGTGATCAATTTAAGAGGATAAAGGAAGAAGTAGTAGAATACAAATGAGTCTTTGCCAGAGATGCAATAAAAGAGAAGCAATCACAGTAATAGGAGGAAGAAAACTCTGTGTCTATTGTGCCAGAGATGAAATTGTAAAAAGGGTAAGGAAAGAACTTTATGAGACTAAACAAATAAACTTTAATGATAAAGTAGATATAATTACAGATAATCAGTTTAAACCAATAGCTGATTTAATGAAATATATAATAGAAAAAGCATGTTATAAATGTAAACTAGAAGTTAATGAGAAAGAAATAGATACTAGCGATAGTAATAATATAAATGATACAATATGGAAATTAATTACTGAAAGTATAAAAATTCCCCATAAGAAAATATTGCCATTTACTTCAGACTTTCTATTATCATACCTAATATATAGTATATCTATAAAAGACTCTAACTATTTGAGCTTTTCTTCTCCTTTAGTTATATTTAACGATAATGTGTTTATTGTACCTTTCTTCTCTACTTCTGTCATAGAATTAAAAGGATTTGCAGAGATTAAAATCAATTGGAAAGATGAAATGTTTAGCAAAATATATTCATGGTCTAACTCGTATCTGAATGACAATTATGAGCTTTTCCACACGTTTTACACATCAGTAAAACTATTCGAAAAGAAAAGATGTAAGTACTGTAACGCCTTTATTGACGAGGGGGATTATTGTCAACGCTGTAAAAGGATTTTAACTTCTCTTTCTCCTCTTTATTAAGAACAATCTCAAAAACTAACGGATCGTTTTTAGGTATTTTACTGGGGGGTGAAACACCCTCCCATGAATAATAAAAATAGCCAGAAGATAAAATTTCCTTAAAGCCCTCTTTATCAGTTTTAGCATATTCAGTAAGTAATTCTATTACATGAATTTGCTCTTTAAGCTGTTTCATTGATATAACATACTTACAAACATAACACGAAAAATCAGGCATGATTGCATTAAATTTACACTTAGGGCATTCTATTGGAGAATTTATTCCAAATCTAGCCCAGGTTGCTCTTAGGAAATCTATCAAATCACTTCTGTTCCTTTTACTTAACTCTTCATAAAGTGTGGGTGCTAAATCCTTAATTCCAGACTTGACGTTATAAACAACAAATTCCAATTGATCATCTGTAAGTTTATTTATATCCTTTAGTCTGACCAACTTCATTGCTACAAATTCCATAAGAGAATCTTTATTTGCTTGAAGTCTGTTTATAATAGTCTTGACTTTTGGTTTAGTCTTCACTTGACCCACTGCGTCAGCAAAAGGCTCTTTTATCAGCTCCTTATATTCATCTCTTTCCAAGTTCAAGTAAGCCAAACCTAGTGAATTAATAACCTCATCTAAATATTCCTCTATTAGTTCATTAGGATCAACATATTTTTCCTTTTTTGTTGATTTCTTTTTCTGAGTTTTAACTTCTTTCTGCTGCTGCTCTTCAGTCTTTTTCCTCCTGGGCACTTATCTGATCCCACTAAACCATTTGAGCTAAATCTAAAAAGTCCATCGGAAGTAGTTTTTTCTTTTGGGTAATCTCATTATATTTTTGATCTAAATAACCTAGAAATATAGGGCAATTCTCATATCTGCCTTCTCTTGTGCACTTCTCACCCAAAGTTAAGAAGCACTGAGTAGATTTTTTATCAAAATAAGGACATAATTTATAGTAAGTTTTTGCACTCTTTATCATCTTTTCTATCCACTGCTTCTTATGGTCTTTCTTTTCTGCCTCCTTCTCGGCTTTTGCTAGTACTTTATTCATCTCATCTTCTGAGATCTTAGAGGACTTTGTAGACTCAGACAATATCCTACACCTAGTTTAAACTTAATACAAAGTGCTAATATATATTACTACTACTACTCTCTGTTGCTAAACAAGGAAAATAGTAATAATTGGTTTGTATAATGTAAATTAAAACAACGTTAAAAGTATTAAAAAGAAACCAAGAAGTAGTAGTAGATTTTAACAATTGGATATAATGTCCTTTACTTTTTGAGTAAAACCTATCCTAAAACCAAGTTTTGGATCATGGTACAAGTAAACAATTCTTTTTGTCTGAAGCTTTCTCAACACTTTAATTAACCAATCAAATTCAGCTCCGAATTCTTCTTGAATTTGATCCAAATAAACATATGTAGAACCCCACTGCTTATATTTACTTAGTAAAAATGAAAGTAAATCTTTCTCCTCATCATCTAATTTTTCTAGTATAGGTAGGAGACACTCCGTTAAATCTGACTTTTGTTGTTTTTTGCTCTTAGTACTTGTTAAGTCGCCAATAAACGACAAAAATTCTTTTCCTTCTTTGTTTTGTTTTGTTGTTTCTTTGTTATTCATTGTCTGCTTAACATTTTCATTAAGTATTTGTTTTGCAAAAGTTAAGTATTCTACAAATTTTGAATTATTCTTACCTTCTAGTATCTCTTTAGCTAAGTCTTCTCCTTGCCTTGATAAGTACCATCTGCCCGCCTCTTGGTACACTAACCCTTTCTTCCTCCAATAACTCAAATAACTACTGACATACTTAGTTTGCAACCCTAGGTTAACAGCAATTTCAGACGTTCTTAAGGGTCTAGCAAGAAGTAGGACTAAGATAGCATCCATTAACTTTGATCTAGGCCCGGTCTTAAGCTGCTTCTCCTCAGTAACAGTAATGTCTATGTCAGCATCTTCTCTTTTCATCAGAATATATATGTTGAACAAAAATATAATATGGTTGGTTTCTCATTTCCTAGGTATTCTCATTAGCTACCCCCCTGGTATTATTGCATGTTTTCATTGCAACGAATTCGTTATATCCAACTATGATTTTATATATACCTTGAAGTCTTTTATCTATTTCAGGATCTCCACTATCAATTCTAATACAATCTATTGTATTTAATTTTTCTCTTGTAGATACTATAATAATATTATCTTTCCTAACCCTCTTTAATAATTCTGGGCCTATCTCTTGATTTCCTCTACCTATGATGAATCCTTGCTTACCAATTGGAGTTAAGATCAAATTTAACTCCCCGGTCAAATTTAGTAAATCATAATAATTTGCAGAACTTAAAACTAGCTTCTTTCCATAAGTGACATCAATAGATAAGAAACTTGTTTCATAACCTAATTTTTTAAGTATATATTTCACTGTACTTCCGCTACCAAAAATATAGTACTCATCATCTTTCATGTTATCTATTACATAATCAGCTATTTCCTCGAGCTCATTTTCTTCACTCTTTACTTCTTCTTTGCTTGGAGTTAGATAGGTTGAGTATCTTATAGTCTTAGCTATGCCATAAAGTCTTACATCGTAAATCCCTTTCCTATATTTTTCTTCGTCAATATCCAATATTTCAGCATCTATCACTGAAGCCTCTCCGTTTAGAAACTTAGAAAGAAGAATTGCAGCTGCCTCTGGTGTATTTGCAAAAACCCCACTATGCATCTTTACTCCAGTTGGGATTCCAACTAGAGGAATCTTGCTAGATATAACTGAGTAAATATCTCTTGCTGTACCATCTCCACCAGCAAAGACAACAACGCTACAATTTTGTTCAAGGAATTTTCTTGAAACATAGATCGTATCCTCTCTTGTTGTTCTCTCAGCGTTTTTTACTTCTACTGTTTGAATTATGAAGTCTTTTGTGAAGTATATTTCTCCCATTTTACCTTTAGGTGTGATATATATTACGTCTTTGGGTGCTAATTGCAAAAACCTTTTTACCTTTGATGGTGTTTCAGGATTTTCTATGTATAAATCATCACTTCCTTTATGTCCAATTCTTCCTCCACTGCCTGCTATAGGATTTACTAAAAATCCTACTTTATACACTAGCTAGAATTACTAGCACTATTTTATAAGCTAGATGGAGGTCTTTTGGCTCAAAAATTACTATTAAATCGTTGACCTCATTTTCTTTCCCTAACTTTTCTTTTATTTCGTCCTTCAGTTTCTTTATTTCTTCGCTTTCATCGAAAGTTTTCGGTGGTAATTCAATTTTTCCTTCCTCATTTACTACAGCAATAATTGTGTGATCTGCACCTTGTTTTATAACTAAGTCTCTCAAATTAAGTAAACCTATTCTATCAAGTATCGTTTTTCCATTCCTAAGTATTACTGCTTGACTTTTCCAGCCTAAAGTAGATAAGCTTAAATCTTCTATTATTTTAGCTTTGTTACGAATATTTAATAAGAGTTTCCTACCATTTTCTGTAATAAATATACCAGCTACTTTGTCTATACTTATAAGTCCTAGTTCTCTTAGTCTTCTTATCATAGTCCTAGTAGAAGCTTCAGTTAAAGACAGTTTTTTCATTAGGAGATGCCTTCCTATAGGTTGTTCTTTTTCTATTATATCAAGGGCTAATAATACATGAGCATCATCAAAATTCGGCTTATTACCTTTCTTTGGTAAAGTTACTTTTGATAATATTGATAGCTCTTCCACATTTTTAAATAAGAAGTCTAAAATTTAAAATATGTTAAAAGGGAGAAGCCTTTTATGTCTATTGGATTTTTCCAAACAAGAAATAGAAAAAATGATGGAAATATCGTTTCAAATGAAAAACTACTACTTAACTAGATCAATACCAAGAAGTTTAGATGGAAAAGTTGTAGGAATGCTCTTTGAGAAGACAAGTACTAGAACTAGAGTGAGTTTTGAAACCGCTATAAAGCTTTTAGGTGGACATCCTGTTGTATTAAATAAGTCTGAGCTACAGTTAGGAAGAGGAGAGCCCATAGAGGATACTGCAAGAGTTTTGGGAAGATATCTAGATGGAGTAGGGGCTAGAGTTCTCAAGCATGAGAGCTTAGAAATATTGTCCAAATACTCTGGAAAACCTGTAATAAACTTGCTAAGTGATTTATCTCATCCATTGCAAGCTTTAGCTGATTATATGACAATTAAAGAAAAATTTGGAGAATATACTTCAGTTACTTTTGTGGGTGATGGAGGGGATAACGTTTTAGTTAGCTTAATGAGTTTCGCTGCAAAAATGGGCTTATCAGTAAAGGTTGCATCTCCGAAACAATTAAGACCTAGAGAAGATATATGGAAGAGGATAGAGGAAGAGGCTGAAAAAAGTGGGGCTATAATTGAGTTTTACGAAGATCCATACGAGGCTGTAAGAGGTTCTAAAGTGGTTTATACAGATGTATGGGTTAGCATGGGACAAGAAAATATAGCTGAGAAGAAAAAGGAGATGTTAAAGGATTACAGAGTTTCTGTAGATTTAATGAGGTATGCAAGCAAAGATGCTATTTTCATGCATTGTCTTCCAGCAGTTAGAGGAGAAGAAGTTGATAAAGAAGTAATAGATGGTCCTCAGAGCGCTGTATGGGATGAAGCAGAAAATAGGCTATATACTGCTATGAGTGTTCTATCTCTACTTCTTTAAAAATTCATCAATAGTTTTTTGGGTAACAAGCTTCTTAATGCTTTTAATCTCTAACAAGTTTACTTTTGCTTTCAACCTAGAGTTTACGTAATTTATTGCCTCAGTAAGCGTATCACATTTAACGTAAGATGAGAACGCTCTTTTTACTGTTTCCCTTATGTGCCAATTTCCTAAGGGAGCATAATATTCACTAGTTATTTCTCTAATTATTATTACTCCTGCTTGTTTTCTCATTTGATATAAATTTTCTATTGTTGCAAATCTTGCCGCCATATAACCGCCATCAAGAAAATCATACTCTCCCCAATAATCTTCCGAAAGATCACTTATTACAAGCTCATTAGCCCACAAAGACAGCGGATGCCAAATTTCTACCCAGACAGACTTGTATTTTGAAGGGTAAAGGATTATATGAAAATAGTTACCAAGATAGGAGTTATAATATACTCTTGTTTCATTTATTGTATCAAAGTTTCTGATCTCTCTAAGTATACTATTTCCTAGGGCTGTATCAACTGCTGTTATTGACCATCTTGTAGGAACTATTTTCTTGTTTTTCTTTTGCCCTAAAAGACCTAAGGAAAGAGCACTAATAATTGTATAAATATCCTGACCATCCTTGTAAAGCTTAATTATTGCCTCTTGCGCCTTTATATCATCAAATATCAATTTGTCGAGAGTTTTTGGTATTTTAGGATTCTCATTGACTTTTATGTCTTTAGCATTCAATGATGGTCCTCTTGGTAGCAATATTCCGTCAAACTTTAGCTTTGGGATTATGTTTTTTGTTTCGCTTACTACCTCTGATAGTACTGGTTTTTCTGATATTGCTGTTATCGAAATTTCTTTTTCATATAACTTTTCTGGCTCATTCACTTTAACGTCAGAAAATATAGAAGAAATCATTGAAGTTCTAAGTGACAGAATATCGCTAAGACTTTTCTTTCCCCACCAACCTGTAGGATTCTCATATTCTTTTGCCTCCTCCCCAACTACTGAAGGTGGTATGTTATAGACAACAGAAACTTTAGGATAGTTTCTTTCCCCAACAACTATACTTGGAGGAGTCGATCCCTCAATCTTATCGTTATTTATAATTTTAGATACAGTTATTGCTACATTCCTAAACCTATCTAAGATTGGGCAAGAGGGTAAACCACATAAATATTTATGGCCTTTACATCTTACACAAAGCTCAGCTGGTATTTTTCTCAATTCTTAATTTCCTCAATATATACCATTTAGCAATTTCAAACTTAGCCTTTACTGTTAATCCAATGCCAACTGTTTCTATTCTGTTCTTCCTTATGCAATCAAGAATTTCATCCACATTAAATTCAGTTATATTAACAACATTATAAGCAGAGCCTAGAGCATATTTCACATGCGCATCGCTATTTGCTAGTCCGGGCAAATGAAGCCTTTGTGAGACCTCCTTAGCTTTTTCATTAGCTGATCTTGGAGCTTTAGAATTAAAGATTTCAACTGCGTTAAATTTATACTCAAAGACTTTATCTCCAATTCCTTTTCTAAAAATGTCAAAAGGATGGGAAGGAAATACTACACAGTTATTTTCATTTGCATAATCTATAAGTTCTGGTAATCTATTCGGAGGAGAAGGAGGAAAATTACATAAAATTACTACATGACCGAACTGCGTAGTTACTTCCTGTCCCGGGATAATGTGATGAGTGTCTTTAAAAACAAAATGAGCTTTAGAGGTGTCATGATCTGTTATTGCTAATCCATCTAACCCAATTTTTAAAGCATAGTTTAGCATTGTTTGAGGAGATTCTTTACCATCACTATAAAAAGTATGTGTATGAAAATCAATTTTTAGCATTAAATATACCCTAACTCTTTCATTACTTCTACCGTCAGAATGGTTATGCCTGCAGCTCCTCTAATCAAGTTATCCCCTAAGACTACGAATCTTAAAACGTTGTTTTCGTGTCTTATTCTTCCAACACTAACTGCCATTCCATTTTCTGCACTTACATCAATTATTGGCTGTGGTCTGTCTTCTTCTTCTCTAACTATTATTGGCTGTTTGGGTGCAGTTGGTAGATTCTTTTGCTGTGGTAAGGATTTAAAATTCTTTAATATTTTCTTTATTTCTTCAGTGTTAATTTTTTCTTCTGTAATTATGTTTATAATTCCCATATGTCCTACTCTTGTTGGTACCCTTATTGATGTAATGCTTGAGTCAAGTTTAGCGGGTATAATTTGATTGCCTTCGAATTTCCCATTCAGCTTTGTTAATTCCTTTGCTATTTTATCTTCTTCACCTTTTATATAAGGTATAATGTTCCCTTCTATTGCCATGAAAGACAATCCGTTATACCCTGCACCACTTACTGCTTGTAATGTAGTTATCAAAATCTTTGATTTTTCAGCTATATTAAGTAATGGTTTTATTGGCATTGACATTATTGCTGCTGTACAGTTTGGATTTTTAACTAGGAGTCCTTTCCATCCTTTCTTTTCTCTTTGTGTTTTAAGGAGTTCTAAGTGCTCCCAGTTTACTTCTGGGTTTATCAGTGGAACATCAGGGTCCATTCTGAATGGGCTAGCGTTAGATACAACAATTTTACCGTTTTTAACTAGATCAAGCTCTATAGTCTCGGCCAGCTCATTTGGTAATGCTGAGAGAACAACATCCACGTCTTTATGGTCTTCATAGTTAGTTGAAACAATTGGTAAATCTTGGACTTCTTCTGGTATGTCTCCCTGTTCAATCCATTTTACTGCATCCTTATACTTTTTTCCTATTTTTGATGGTGATGCACTGACTTTAACTAGTTCTAAGTAAGGGTGTTTCGCTAACATCTTTACCATTTTTTGTCCTACCATTCCGGTAGAACCAAGTAAAGAGACTTTTATTTTGTCTGCCATTCCAAAACCGCCTCATGAAGTTCTTTTGCTAATCCATTCTCATCTTTTTCATCAACTATAAATGTTAAGCTAACTCCTTTTAGCCCTCTAGAAATAAATAATGGATCAAAAGGAGACGCTTTGCTTATTACTTTTGAGGAAATCTCTTTATTTCTTAATCCGCAACCAACTATGCTTATTGCACTTACTCTCCTTGACTGAATATCTTCTATTAGATCACTTAGTTTTGTAAGCCTTTCCATTAGTCTGTTCTTATCTTCTGAATCTATTACTAGTTGGATAACTGTTTCTGATACTGGCTGAGAAATTGCTATTATATTAACGTTGGCGTTCCGTGCCTCACTCATTATAGCTGCCGCTGAGCCTATTTTCCCTACAATGTTTGTACTTTCTATCGTAATTAGTTCAAGGTTGTTTTTAGTAGCTATTCCTTTTAATGTATCCTCCTTTGTGCAACTTCCTTCAATTACTGTACTCCCCTCTTCATACAGCCCTTCAATCACTACTTTTATATCTGTATTAAATATAGGGTCAAATGTTCTAGGATGTAATTTTTTAGCTCCTAATTGCGATAATTCTATTGCTTCCTCAAGTGACAACCTCGGTATTGTCTTTGCTTCTGGAATCTTTTTAGGATCAGCTGTCATTATCCCTGGAACTTCAGTTATTAGTTTTACTTCTTTTACTCCTAGTATCTTTCCTATTACTGTAGCTGAGTAGTCACTTCCTCCGCGTCCTATCGTTGTGTATTTGTTATTCATGCTTTTGCCAATAAAACCTGGCACTATTATTACATTCTCTTTTATTCCATCTATTTTCTTTAGTAAATTCTCTTTAGACTGCGAAAACAGAACGTTTGCTTCACCGAAATTCTCATCAGTAACCAATATAGGTTCGGAGATATATGTAGCTGAGATACCATTTGATCTTAAGAAAGCTGAAAGTAGAGCAACTGCAAATCTTTCTCCAAATGATAAAATATAGTCCTTTACCTTAGGAGTTACCTCATCTATTACTCTAATCGACCAAGCTATTTTATATAATTCATCTGATAGTTTTGATATCTCCTTGAATGTCTTTTCAAATTCAATTCCGTTTGATAGTTTTGATAGTAATCTTATGTGTTTATCATAAATATCAGTAATAATATCCATTGATTTATCCATGTTTTTTATAATTTCTAAAAGTTGATTAGTTACGTTCTTTATTGCAGATGTAACTATAATATTTTTATCATTATTATCAATTTCTTTCCTTAATTTTTCAAGAATTAATTCATAATCTTTTTCATCTTTTTGAATAGATCCACCAATTTTAATTACTTTCATTTTAGATCACCTAGAATTATCTCGCTTATATGTTCGGGGTTAACTAATATTCTTCTAGCTTCGGCTTTAGTCATCGCATCAGGGTCTTTTAGTGCATGCCCCGTTAGAATTAGAACAGTTCTCTCATTTTTGTCAATTTTACCTTCTTTTAGAAGTTTTAAGTAGCCTGCGTAAGAAGCAGCAGAGGCAGGCTCAGCGCCTATTCCTTCTTTTCTGGCTAATTCTTTTTGTGCTTCAAGAATTTCAGAATCTGATACGTAAGTCGCAAATCCATTAGAAGATTTTATTGCTTTCATTGCTTTTTTCCAATTTACTGGCTTCCCTATTCTTATTGCAGAAGCCACAGTTTCCGGTGAATCCACAAACTCCGGCTTGTCTAATCCTTTTTCTATTGCTTTTGCTATGGGCGCAGACCCCTCAGCTTGTATTCCTATCATTCTAGGAACTTTATCTATTACTCCTATGTTCATTAGTTCTGTGAATCCTTTCCAAATAGCGTAAATGTTTCCAGCATTACCTACTGGCACTATGACATTATCTGGTACACCTATATCTTCAGTTATCTCAAAGGCTATGGTCTTTTGACCTTCAAGTCTCCATGGGTTAAAGGAGTTTAGTGGATAAACTATCTTTAGTTCTTTATACAATCTCATTACGCTATTCATTGCAATATCGAAGCTACCATCAACTTCCAATATCGTTGTGCCGTAAAGAATCGACTGTGCCAGTTTACCTAAGGCTACTTTGCCTTTAGGCAAAACTATATAGCTTTTTAGCGAAGCCCTACTAGCATAGGCAGCAGCAGATGCAGCAGTATTGCCAGTAGATGCAGCTACCACTACTTTGTAATTGAGTGATTTAGCTGAACTTATTGCTACTGTCATTCCTCTATCTTTAAAACTCCCAGTTGGATTTGCCCCTTCAAATTTAAAGTACAAATCGGGGTTTTGTGCCGACTTTATTAATGGTGTATTTCCTTCATTTAGGCTTACTATTTCCTTATATTCACCTGCGATCAATTCTTTGTATCTCCATACGCCTTTCCCTTTTAACTTGTTAAAGGAGAAATCTTTTTTAGGTTCTAGTATTATCTCAAGTAATCCTCCACATCTAGGACAAGTTATGAGATCTTGTTTAATTGGGTATTCTGCTCCACAATCTAAACATTTTAGATGCCCTTGCATGTTTCCAACTATAGCTCACCACTAACGTTAAGCTCTTTTGTATACTAAATTATAAGCTTTATCTTATGTCTAATATCTTAGTGATTAAAAATGGCGTTTGATGATTTGCGTGAATATATAAATTTCATGCGTTCAAAGAGAAAAATTATCGAAATTAACGACGAAGTGGATCCTATACTTGAGATTGCCGAAATATCTAGAAGGGCTACATATAATCACTTACCTCCTCTACTATTTAAGAACGTAAAGGGTTATCCTAATTGGTCTGTAATTACTAATATTTACTATTCAATAGAAGCTTTCTATGAACTTTTTAATACAAACAACTTAGAAGAAGTAACTGGTTCATTTTTAGAGAATATGCTTGGAGCAATGCCTCTTAGCTTTTCTGGGAAGATTAGAAGTCTATTTGATATATTAAAGCTCGGCAAACTTCTTCCTAAGAATAAGAAACCTGAATTTAGGGAAGCAAATTTAGATTTTGACAAAGTACCCGCACTCAAAACTTGGCCAAAGGATGCTGGTAGATATTTAACTTTCTCCATTCTAATAACTAAAGACCCGGATACTGGCGTCCATAACTTAAGTGTTTACAGAATTCAGCTCCTAAATGAAAAGGAAGCTATTGTACATTGGCAGGCATTAAAAAGAGGTGCACTTACCTCGTTTAAATATAAAGAAAGAGGGATTACTAAAATTCCTGCAGCTATAGTAAACGGTGTTGATCCTATATTAGCATTTGTTGCAGCTTCTCCAGTTCCTCCCGGGTTAGACAAGTATCTATTTGCTGGAATATTACGTAATGAAGGAGTTTCTGTTCATGAGCTTGATAATGGTCTACTTGTCCCATCTACGGCTGAAACTGTTTTTGAAGGTTACGTTGATATAAATGATGTAAGACTTGAAGGACCTTTTGGTGATCATTTAGGCTACTATACCCCCCCAGATTATTATCCGGTGTTCAAGATGGAAAGGGCTTATGCTAGAGAAAACCCCATATTTCATGCCACTTCTGTGGGCAAGCCTCCTTTAGAAGATGCATGGATAGGCAAAGCTGTAGATAGACTTTTCCTACCATTTATCAGAATGTTAATCCCAGAGATTGTAGATATGAATTTGCCAGAGTATGGACTGTTTACCGGGATAGGGATTTTCTCTATAAAGAAACGTTATCCTGGACAAGCAAAAAAGACTATGATGAGTGTATGGGGGTTAGGACAGCTTAGTCTTTTGAAGATGGTTATTATTGTTGATGCAGATGTTAACGTCCATGATTTAAATCAAGTGCTATATGCTATTTCTACTACTGTAGATCCTAAAAGAGATGTAGTTATAATAGATAACGTAATAACAGACTCTTTAGATCACACAACTCCTTATCCTCCTCTAGGTAGCAAGATTGGAATAGACGCTACTAGAAAATTTAAGGAAGAGCTAGGTAAGGAATGGCCAGAAGAAGTGGCTAGTGATGAAAACGTAGTGAAAAAGATAACGCCTTTGTGGGAAAAAATTAAATCTCAATATCATCTCTAAATGTTCTATCATCAATGGTATAGATAACACTAACCATCTTTATTTGTGGGAGTACATTTTGTATTTCTATTTTTTCGTTTGGATTTAGTTCTTTTTCTATTCTTCTTTCTTCACTTATCGATCTAGCAGTTCTCTGTTCTTCTACTGTAATTACTGTTACTTGATAATGAAGGATGATCATTCTTATCAGAACTTTTTTATTGCTTTTATTGGTTAGTACTAATGATCCATCTTGTAAGCTCACATCAATTTGGCGCATAGAAAATCACTCTCTTCATGAGTATTATTTGTTTCTCTTGTTTATAAGGAATTCACATTCAACGAATAAATTGAGTAAAATGGCTGGCGTAGACGATTTTATAAAGAACTGGAATGGAGGAAAGCAAGAGCCAAGCATAGCTGAAAAAGTAAAGTCTCTCTTCAAACCACAACAGCCTTTAAGATATAGACTAATAATGGCTCATTATAGGTTAAAGACTACCATAAGCAGGCTTGATGTTTACATTTCAAAACTACAAGAGAGAGATAGAGTATTGTTTGAAAAAGTAGTTGAAGCCCAAATGAATAAGGATACTGCTAGGGCTTCAATGTACGCAAATGAGATAGCTGAAATAAGAAAAATTACAAAACAGTTACTCACTACACAAATTGCTTTAGAGCAAGTTGAGTTAAGATTAGAAACGGTAAGTGAATTAGGGGACGTATTTACTTCAATAATTCCAGTATTAGGTGTGATTAGAGAGTTAAGACAAGCTATGAAGGGAGTCATGCCAGAACTTTCTGTGGAACTAGGAGAGCTGGAGGACGGATTACAAGAGGTTGTGATAGAAGCAGGAGAATTCACTGGTTCCGGTGTTGATTACACAATAACATCACCAGAGGCAAGAAAGATATTGGATGAAGCATCTGCTGTAGCAGAGCAAAGAATGAAAGAGAAGTTCCCATCATTACCATCGTTTGTTACTTCAACATCTCCTCAAAAAACTAACGAAAATCAAAAATAATCAATTGCATTAGGTTTTTTGAAGAGTCAAAAACATTTTTTAATGTATAAGTCGAATTTTTTATTGGGAGACAAATTTGGATTCTTCCCTTATTGAAGGCGCTCTCGTGGTAGACCTTAAAAATATAAGAAAAGAAATGATTAATGTAGCAGGAGGCAAAGGGGCTAATTTAGGAGAGTTATTATCAACGGGGATAAGAGTACCTCCCGGTTTTGTTATAACTTCTCAAGCGTATAAGTATTTTATATCATATAATAAATTAGATGAAAAAATTAGGGAAATATTTGAACATGAGAAAGATGACGAGGTTATAAGTGAAAAAGTGAAGAAACTAATTTTAGATGGAGAAATTCCTCATGATTTACGCGATCAAATCCTTTCCGCTTACGATAGTTTAGCTAAAATGGTTGGAAAAGAGATTCTTGTTGCCGTCAGATCTTCTGCAACTGCGGAAGATATAGAGTCTGCAAGCTTTGCTGGGCAACAAGAAACTTATTTAAACGTTTCAAGAGATGAGTTGCTTAACGCAGTTAAAAAAGTATGGGCAAGTTTATATACAGCAAGAGCAATATCATACAGAAGATTTAAGGGAATCGACCAAGTAACAGTTGAGATGGCAGTAGTGGTTCAAAAAATGGTTAATTCAAAAGCAGCTGGAGTTATGTTTACCTTACATCCAGCTACTGGAGACAGAAACTATATTATGATTGAGGCCAGCTGGGGATTAGGAGAAGCCGTTGTAAGTGGAAAAGTAACGCCAGACGAAGTTTTGATTGAAAAGTCGTCTCTAAAAATAGTTGAGAAGAAAGTATCCCACAAAATTTTGAAAATTGTTTATGATAGGGAGAAAAGAGAGAACGTTGTTATAAACTTAACTGGAGAAGAAGCAGATAAGATGTCAATCACAGATGAAGAGGCAATAGAACTAGCAAAATTGGCATTGAAAATAGAACAACATTATGGCAGGCCTATGGATATTGAATGGGCAATAGATTCAGATATACAATTCCCAGATAACGTATTTATAGTACAGGCTAGGCCAGAGACCTATTGGACGAGTAAGCAAAAAGAAGAGAAGAAAGAAGAAGTAAAGCTTGGTGTAGGAAAAGTATTAACGAGAGGTCTACCTGCTAGTCCAGGTATAGCGTATGGAAAAGCAAGAGTTATTCTCGACGTAAAAGACGCAAAAGGATTCGAAAAAGGTGACATTTTGGTTACAAGAATGACTGATCCTGATTGGGTACCTGTAATGAAAATCGCTTCAGCAATTGTTACCGATGAAGGAGGAATGACAAGTCATGCTGCAATAGTTTCTAGAGAATTAGGGATCCCAGCAGTTGTAGGAACTGGAAACGCTACTAAAGTTATTAAAGATGGACAAGAGATCACAGTTGATGCTATTAGAGGTATAATATATGAGGGGAAACTAACATTTGAAACAGAACATAAAGAAGAGACTACTACTGTACAACAGACGGCAACAACAGCGGTTAGCGGAATTAGTAGGGATGTATTACTCAGTTTATATCCTGTTACAGCAACTAAAATCTACATGAACTTAGGTCAGCCTGACGTTATTCATAAATATCTTGATTTACCGTTTGACGGAATAGGTTTAATGAGGATTGAATTTATAGTAAGTGAATGGATAAAGTATCATCCTCTGTATTTAATAAAGACTGGTCAACCACAAGTATTCGTAGATAAGCTTGCTGAAGGGATATCACTAGTGGCATCAGCAATATATCCAAGACCAGTTGTAGTAAGATTTTCTGATTTTAAGACTAATGAATATAAGAGGTTAATTGGAGGAGAAGAGTTTGAACCAGAAGAAAGAAACCCGATGATAGGATGGAGAGGAGTATCTAGATATATTAGCCCTCAATACGAACCAGCATTTAGATTAGAGGTTAGAGCTATTAGAAAAGCTAGGGAAGAGATGGGATTAAAGAACGTCTGGGTTATGTTCCCGTTTGTAAGGACTACTTGGGAACTAGAGAAGGCTATTAAGATTATGGAAGATGAAGGATTAAGAAGAGGACAAGACTTTAAGGTGTGGATTATGGCAGAAGTTCCTTCTGTTATTGTATTGGCTGATAAGTTCTCTCAGATTGTTGATGGTTTTAGTATAGGCAGTAACGATCTCGCACAATTAACTCTAGGTGTTGATAGAGACTCAGACCTTTTAGCAAGGATGGGTTACTATGACGAGAGAGACCCAGCTGTATTAGAGTCTATAAAGAAATTGATTAAAACTGCTCATAAATACGGTAAGACTGTATCAATATGCGGACAAGCCCCGAGTGTGTACCAAGAGGTAGTTGAATTCTTAGTTAGGCAAGGGATTGATAGTATAAGTGTCAACCCAGATGCAGTAGTTCAGGTAAGAAGGCATGTAGCATCGATAGAACAAAAGATCATGCTAGAAGGTCTTAAGAAAAAGAAGTAAAACACTCTTTACATATTCTTCTTGCGCCATCAAAATATGCAGTACATTCTTCGCAAATAATTCTACCACATTTTTCACATTTTCCAATGGCAAGATTCTTTTTGCAAATTTCGCAGAGACTCATTTCACATACTTTACAAATCCCTTTTTCTTTTGAGTAATCCTCTTCGCAGACTCTTCTGCCACAAATTCTACAAGTATGCTTTGCTTCTCTTTCTTCACAAATTTCACATTTCAAGGAATTTCCTAAACCACTGATAAGCTTCTTCATCATCTTTAGCCTGTATTGGAGGGTGTTTAAAGTAGAATGCAGAAACTTCAACTAACGGTCCACCTATTTTTCTGTCTAATGCAACTTTAACTGCTCTAATAACGTCAGAAAGGACTGCTGCACAATTTGACTTATCGTCTACTTCTAGTGAAGCCTCAATCTTTATTGGCATTCCTGCAAATCCTGACCCCTTTAAATATATATATGCTACTTTTGTGTTTCCTAAAAAAGGTACGTAGTCTGAAGGCCCTATCCTAATTTTACCCTCTTTTTCAAGGTAGTTATTGTCATTAAGTGTGCTTGTAACTGCTTTAGTTTTACTTATTCTTTTTGAGTAAAGCCTTTCTTCAGTTTTCATGTTTAAGAAGTCAGTATTTCCTCCTACATTTAACTGGTAAGTTTCTTCAACCTTTACCCCTCTTAGCCTAAATAATGAGGTTAATGTTCTGTGGAGGATTGTGGCACCTACTTGTCCCTTTATATCATCTCCAGCTATTGGTAAGTTTTTCTCTTTGAATAATTGAGGGAATTTACCTGTTGGATCACTTGCTATAAAAACTGGAATTGCGTTGATGAACGCGACATTTGCCTCTAATGCAGCTTTTGCATACTCTCTACTAGCTTGCTCACTTCCTACTGGTAACAAATTAATGAGAATTTCAGCTTTGCTATCCTTTAGTTCTTGTATTACACCTTCTGTTGTACCGTCATTACTAGGGTTAAATACGTCTTTCATATGGTTAGCTACACCATCGAGAACGGGCCCGGGTTTGACTCTTACTCCTTTCTTTTCTATATCAACTATCTTTGGTGTTATGTTAGGTTTTTCGAATATTGCTTCAGCTATATCTTTTCCAATTTTGTTCTTTGAGACATCAAAAGCAGCAACTATTTCAATATCAGTAACCTTATAATTTCCTATTATAGGGGTTATGAGTCCTTCATAGTAGTTATCTCCTTTTTGCTTATAGTATTCAATCCCTTGAATTAGCATCGAAGCACAATTTCCTAAACCAGCTATTGCTACTCTAATCATATGTTTTTAAACAAGAAAAGTAGTTAATAAAATATACTACGTGATGAAAAAAATTAACAGATTGATGAAGAAGTGGAGCGACTCTGAGGTGATTTTATGTTAAGAAGAATGTATGTTAGAGTTTATGGTATGGTTCAAGGTGTAGGTTTTAGGAGATATGTTCAAATTCATGCCGTTAGGCTCGGCGTTAAGGGATATGCAAAAAACCTCGAAGACGGAACAGTAGAGGTTGTAGCAGAAGGTTATGAAGAAGCTTTACAGAAATTATTAGAATACATAAAGCGTGGCCCACCTTTATCTAGAGTTGAAAAGGTTGATTATAGATTTTGTGAGTATAAAGGAGAGTTTGATGGATTTGATACACTATGAGTTCATCAAAATTTATAAGGCAGATGGGTTTTTAGTCTAATAGGTGTTTTTGTTGCACCAATGGTAAATTCAGATCTACTACCAAAGTATTGGTATAATATAATACCAGATTTGCCTAAACCTTTACCTCCACCAAGAGATCCTCCAGATGCGGAATTCTCAAGAATTGAATTATTAAAGAAGATTTTACCAAAAGAAGTTTTAAGACAGCAGTTCACTATAGAGAGATTTATAAAGATACCTGAAGAGGTAAGAGATAGGTATTCAGTTATAGGAAGACCAACTCCATTAATGAGGGCTAAAAG
>ERZ1684502.103-NODE-103-length-21203-cov-177.625260_pt1 | contig 21203 bp, 28 predicted proteins | sample MGYA00580192_ERZ1684502 | MGnify/ENA primary metagenome ERZ1684502 (study PRJEB41476, sample SAMN13258264) | hydrothermal vent metagenome | biome: caldera [ENVO_00000096]; feature: acid hot spring [ENVO_00002120]; material: acidic water [ENVO_01000358] | place...
ATAGATGGATAGGTTTTAAGCTAACCGAAAAAGTAAAGCAATATATAAGCCAATACATAAATGAAAATCAAAATGTAAAATTTAGAAACATTAACATTAATAATCTAAGTGCAGGAAGGGTTCAGACTCCGGTATTAAACTGGATAGTGTCAAGATATGAGCTATATAATAGGCATAAAGCTAGAATATATTATGCAACTGTTAAAATCGATGAAAACTTAAAATTAAACTTTTATGTAATTAAAAGTCAAAACTCTCCAATTAAAAAGAACGCTAAAGTTTGTATTAAAATTAAAAGCGCAGAAAAGAAAGAGGATATATTAAATCCTTTACCTCCATATACTACAGATACATTATTATATGATGCGAATACCTTCTATGGTATATCTGCACAAGAAACAATGAAAATAGCACAAGATTTGTTCGAATTAGGCTTAATCACATATCATAGAACTGATAGTACAAGGGTTTCGAATACAGGAATAGCAATAGCTGAAAACTACCTTAAAGAAAAATTAGGCGAAGAATATGTTAAGATTTTCAAACCAAGAAGCTGGGGAGAGGGAGGAGCACACGAGGCTATAAGACCTACAAGGCCATTAGATGAAGAACAATTGAGGCTATTAATTGATGAGGGAGAATTGGAATTAGCTAAGAAACTTACTAATAATCATTTCAGGATTTATGACCTTATCTTTAGAAGGTTCATTACTAGCCAATTGGCACCATTAAACGTTATAAAAGAAAGAATTGAGTATGAAGGATACGAAGATTGCGAAAAAGAAGAAACAAAACTTACATTGCTACAGAATGTCTCTGAGTTTATTACTTCTATTAATTTCCCAATAAACATACAGGACTATTCTAAATTCCTATATATACCTACAACTAGAATCATCAAAGGAAGTATAGTCGATAAAATCAAAGGAAGAACGGAATTTGAAGCGGTATTACAAGGCTCATTCGTGAAAAGCATTATTATTGAAGATTCACAAATAAAAGAAATTGATCTTTATACCCAAGCTGATGTAGTGAATGAAATGAAAAAGAAGCAAATTGGAAGACCTAGTACTTACGCAACAATAATAAACACACTACTCAAAAGGTATTATGTAATAGAGACTAAGAAAAGTAAGAGACTTATCCCAACGCCATTAGGCATAGAAGTAAATAAGTATTTAAATCAAAAATATAGTAAGTTTGTATCTGAAGAAAGAACAAGAGGTTTACTTGCTTTGATGGATAAAATAGAAGCTGGAAATGAAAATTACATAAATGTATTAAACGAAGTTTATAAAGAAATAAGTGAAATTAGGTGAGCATTATGCTAATTGCATTATTACATCTTAGATTAAGAGAAATGGCAAAAAAATACAATATAGAAAAAGCTAAAAAACTAATAAAAACTGCAAAAGAAAAAGGCGCTAAACTCGTAATCCTACCTTCATTATTTCCAGTAGGAAACGTATTTGAGATATATGAAAATGATAAGAAGACAAGAAGTATAATAAGAAATTTGGCAGAAAAAATTCCTGGAAATACTACAGATACTTTAATTCATCTATCAATGGAAGGAGAAGTTCACTTAATAGTTGGGCCGATACTTGAGCAAGCAGGACCTAAAATATTCCTTACTACGCTAATAATATCTCCTCAAGGAGAAATTTTAGGAAAATATAGAAAAATAATAACATCTGCAAAAGACACAAGATTAGGCATTTCACCAGGAAAAGAACCAGTATATATGACATTAGATAAAAAATATGGGATAATATCAGAAGACGATATATTTTCGCCAGAGATAAATAGACTATTAGCACTTGGTAATGCTGCTGCTATAATAGGGACCGTGAAGGCCTATCCTAGAAATGGTTACGATATAATCAAATATATGACTATAGCAAGAACTCTAGAAAATGGAATACCATATATTATAGTAGGAGAAACAATAGAAGATGAGAACGGAGAAATTATAGGTTCTTCTCCTACATTTGTAACTAGTGTCAATTCGTTAATATATAAACAAGCAGAAGAAGACGATACAGTAGTGTATGTTGAATCTACAGTATTAACTCAGGAGGCAGGAAAAGAAAGAATAGGATGGATAAATAACATAGAAAATATAATTCAAGGATTCTGTAAAAATATAAAGAAGCTAGCAATAACAGAAGAGAGAAAGAAAACAGAAAGTCAAAAAGAAGAAGAATAATTAGGCTGCAGCTATATATATAGTAGTTCTTCTATCTTTAGCTATCATCTTTATTATGTTTTGCTTTTCTAATTCTTTAAGTATCTGCTTTGCAACACTTATTGTAACGTTCAATTTAGTAGACAACACATATGGAGTAATTATATTTTCTTTCTTTAATTCTTCTTGGACTTTTTTAATTGTCTCCTCGTCTACCACAACATTTTTACTAGTCAATTCCTTACCAGTTTTTGTAGTAGGTCTCTTTTGCTGTTTCTTTTGCTGTTCTTCAAGTAATCTCTTTTGTCTTTTCTCCATAGCAGATATAGGTTTCTTAGTCGCGCCGCCCATTCGCTACACCACTTATTAATATGAATTTTAAAATTAAAAAATGTTAGTATGTCACATAACATAGATGAAATCTTAGCCAAATTAACTAATATAGCTAGGGCTTTTGGGATAAGTAGAAATGAACTGAAAATTTACTTTATATTATTATTAAATGGAAAAATGACTGCTAAAGAAATTTCTAACGTAATGAACATCTCTTATACCAAAATTTATCCTCTCTTAACAAAATTAGAAGGCAGAGGATGGATAATAAGAGTAGGGAAAAGACCCTCGTATTACGTTGCAAACCCTATTAGAGATGTATGGGAAAATGTTAAAAAAAGCATATTAGAGAATCTTGAAAAGATAGAAAGAGATATAATATTGCCAATTTCTATGTTATTATCTTCAAAGACTTCTTTTTACAATATTGCATTAATTCAGCAAGAGAACGTAATGAGAACGATGAAACAGATATTATCAGAAAATTCTAGTAAATATTATGTCGCATTATCATTTAAAGAATTATTATCCGAAGATATAATAAAAATGCTTGAAGCTAATTCCTATAAGGCCGATGTAAAAATAATAGCAACTAAAAATCTGAAAATTGATAGTAAAATACTAAAAATAAGATATTCAGACTCTATGTTTGGTAGTGGTATTATAACTTCAAATTCTATATTTTTAATAATAAAAACGCAAGAGAACGTATTACTAGGTATGTATTCAAACCATATCTATTTTGTAGAGATAGGAAAGGTTTATTTTGAGTATTTATGGGATAGGGCAAATGAAAGTATGGGATAACCCTTATAAAGATTATACAAAATAATCACATTAATTGACCTATAATGAGAATAATAACAGTTAAATTACCAGAACAATTTTTAGAAGCAATAGATGAATTAATAAATACAGGGAGATATAATTCAAGAAGCGAAGTAATAAGGGCTGCATTAAATGAATTTATTAGGAAAGAGCTGTGGATGGAAGAAAAATGATGAGGGCTGGTATTTTTGATCTGTGAAATGAGACACCAGAACTGATTTTTAATTCCTTTACTCCTTTTCTAATCTAAATGATAAAAGAAGGAGATGTTGTAACATTATGGATTGACCCAAAAAGAGTATATTTAATGAAAGTTAAAGCAGGGAGAAAATTTTCAACAGATAAGGGAGCACTAGAGTTAGATAAAATTATAGGATTAGAATACGGTTCAGAAGTAGTATTATCAACTGGAAATAAAGGATATATATTGCAACCCTCTTTAATGGATATTTATAACGGATTAAGAAGACTTTCACAAGTACTATATCCGAAGGACATAGCATATATGATCTATTCATCTGGAATAAAACCTGGAGATACAGTTTTAGAAGCAGGCACAGGTTCTGGTTTTTTAACAATTTCATTAGCATATTATCTGGGAGAAAAAGGTAAGGTAATAACATATGATGTAAGAGAAGACATGCAAAAAATAGCAAGAAAAAATGTGGAGTATTTAAACTTAACAGACAGAGTAATATTTAAACTAAAAGACGTAAGAACCGGATTTGACGAAACCAATGTAGACGCTGTTTTTCTTGACATGCCAGATCCTTGGAATGTTGTAAAACCAGCATATGAGGCGTTAAAACCATCTGGTACTATAGTTATATTTGTACCAACAACAAATCAAATTGAAAAAACTGCAATAGCATTAAAGAATAACAATTTTGTAGATATTCATGCAGAAGAACTAATTATAAGAGAATATCAAATTAAAGAAAACGCTATAAGACCAAAAAATATAGGAGTAATTCATACAGGTTATATAATCAGAGGGAGAAAATCGTTAAAAAGTAGTAGCTAGGATATTATATTATGTCTTCAAAGTTAGCCACCTATGCAAACCTTATCATTAAATATGAGAAAGAGCTAAAAGATTTTGAGAAAAAAATTTCTGAAGATGGGAAAAAACTAGTTATTTTCGCAGAATCTTTAATAGGAGAGTTAAGGAATGTAGGTGATGAGGTATTAGCACAAATATCTCAGGAAATTGAAAAAAATACTAATGATAAAATAACCGAACTGACTGAAAAATATGTCGAAGAAAGAGAAAAGCAAATTTCAAATATAAACCAAATGGGGCAAAAAAACCTCGAGAAAGCGACTCAATTTGTAATAGAGAAAATAAAGGAGGTTTTTAAATGAATGAGTAGTACTCTAGCATATTCAACGGCTGTTGCACGAGTCTTCAAATCTTTTGTTTTAACTAAAGAGTTGGCTAGCGAACTATTAACAATGACTGACTGGAGAGATGCTGTAAATCTTCTTAAAGATAGAGGATATATGAGCGAAGTACCAGATAAAATAGAAGATGTAGAGAAAATCCTAAAACAAAGAGCTATAAACTTTCTAAATAAGATAAGAGGATATGTAAGTAATATAAAAGTGAGTGCAGATATATTAGATCTTTACATTTACTTATTTAGTCTAGATGAATTAGAATCTCTAATCTCTTCAATAATAACAGGGATAAAATTGACAAATAATTTCCTTTTAGTCAAAGATCTTGTAGAGGCTAATCCACAAACTATCGAGGATTTAATAAACTTCTCAAAAGGCATAATATCAGAGGCCCTCAAATTTGCGTTAAGTAAATCAAACAAAAAAACTCCTTCAGAAATAAATTCTCTTCTTGAATTTTATTTTATAAATGAATTAACGAAAATTATAAATGAATTTAAAGGAGACTGGAAAACAAAAGCTGAGAATATAGTCTGCACGTATAAAGATTATTATTCCATAATGCTTTCATATAGACTCCATATAGTAGAAAATGTTACTTGTAAAGTAGATGAAAGTGTTTTGAAAGACATTTCAGTAGCTAGAAGTGATAAAGAGGTAATTGATACCTTAGCAAGGACAATATATGCAAAAAAACTAGATCTAAATGATATTTATGAAGCGCTTTCAAGCTTATATCACTTAGCAAGAGTAAATTCTCGTAAATCATCAATAGAGGCATTCATGGGAAGCCCATTTACACCAATAACGACTTTAGCAATAGCTGAGTTAATTAGGCTAGATTATGAGGATTTAATAATGATAATTAATGGAATAAAACTAGGAATAACAGAGAAGGTTAAAAAAATGATTTCATTTGAGTTCCTCTAAAACTTTTTCGTCAACAATATATCCATCTCCATCTTTTATTATCGTAAAATCTGGTATTGCAGGAGGATCCGGTAACACTTCCTTAGGTTTATTTTTACCTAAATAGATCCACTTTAACTTACTTCCGTTCTTTTCAAGCCTATACCAATATTTACCTATGTAAATATACTGTTTTCCATTTTTGTATACAATATGATAAGGCTTAAGATATACTCCCGAGTCCTTTATTTTAGAATTATATTCATAAACTTGCATTTTTAACCTTCTAAGCACTTCATCAAATATTTTTTCTGGTACTTTTATCAGCATTATGTAAATTGATTTTTATAATATGAAAAGGGATTCTAACATTAGGAGAGGTATTACATGAGACTAAGAAAAATAAATCATACTAACCTTGAAGTTTCTGAAATAGGAATAGGAGTATGGAGCCTTGTAACAGATTGGTGGGGGGCAGAAGTAAATCAAGCAGAAGAGATAATTAAGGAGGCTTATAAAAATGGAATAAATTTCTTTGATACAGCTGACATTTACGGCGAAGGATTAGGAGAAACAATACTTGCAAAAACATTAGGGACTAAAAGAGACAAAATCATTATATTAACAAAAATAGGATATGATTTTTACCATAAAGTGAATGGTAGGGCAATACAAAACTTTGCAGTTGATTACCTAAATTTTGCGTTTGAAAAGAGCTTGGAGAGACTAAACACTGACTATATAGATATACTTATGATACATAACCCTAAAATGAAAGATATTAAAAACAGGGAAGTATTAGACTTTCTACAAAGTCTAAAGAAAGATGGAAAAGTAAAATTGATTGGAGTGGCTTTAGGCCCAACTTTAGGGTGGGGAGAAGAGGGAATAGAAGCAATAAAAATGGGCTATGAGAGTTTAGAATATATTTATAACTTGATAGAACTTCGTCCTGGCATATATTTCTTAGATTTTGATATTGCGCATTTTGTTAGAGTCCCTCATGCTTCAGATGTATTAATCGAAGATAAATGGCCAATACACGAAGATCAAAAATTACACAGAAGTTTAAAGAGCATTGACTGGATAAGGAAGGCTATAGAGTTATCTAAACCTTTACTTGAGTTCGCTAAACAACATAATATGAAATTGTCACAATTGGCTTTGAAATTTATACTTTATAATAAAAGGGTAACATCAGTTTTACCAAATATTTCTAACAGAAAAGAGCTTTATGAATACTTAGAAGTAGAGAAATTACAAGATTTAACAGAAGAGGATTACGATTACCTTTACAATTATTCTATGAAAACGTTCAAGGAATTAAATGATGAAAGCATAGAGGAAACTAAGAAATATAAGTAAGGAAGAATTTCGCAAACTCTTCAAAAGCCTTAGCTCTATGGGAATATTTATTTTTCTCTTCAATATTCATTTCTGCAAAAGTTTTTTCTTCTCCATCCGGAATAAATATAGGATCAAACCCAAACCCTTTATCCCCTCTTATTGAATGTGAAATTCTTCCATACACTTTTCCATTAAATATTTTAACAATTTTGTCGTCAACATAACATAAAGACGTCATAAAGTATGCTCTTCTATTTTCTATCCCTTCCATTAGTTTAAGTATTCCTTCAAGTCCCAATGTCTTTCTCACGTAATTTGTATATGGACCAGGGAAGTTATTTAGCGCTTCTATAAATAAACCACTGTCCTCAATTATTAAAGGTTGTTTTATCATATTGTATGCATAAATTGCAGATACTCTTACAATTTCCTCTAAAGAATCTGACTGAATCTCAAATTTAGGCATTTTTATCCATTTTAGCTTGATACCGAACTTTTCTGCTATTTTACTTAATTCTAAGAATTTATGCTCGTTAGACGTTACTACGTTTACTTCTACGTTCTTCAACATATCTTCCCCTCATTCTTATTTCTTTAACTTTCTTCATAATTTCATCAAAATTCATAAACTTTGAGTATCCAACTTCAAATCCTTTAAGTATCTCATCTTTGAAGTTATGATGAACGCTTTCGAGACTTCTTATAAAAACGTGAACATCTGTTGCAAAGTCCTCAATATCATTTGATATTTTAGCTAGCCCAAAATCTATTATAAATATTTCACCTTCAGGCTCAGAGAAAATAAGATTATTTGTAGTAAAATCTCCGTGAGAAATACCAGCCTTATGAAGTTTTCCTGCTATTTCGCCTATCATCTCCCCTATTTTCTTAAGATCAACTCCTTGCCTACCAATAATATCTTTAACGGATTTTCCTTCAATATATTCCATAACAATTAAGTATTCGTAAGGATCTACCATTAATATAGCAGGAGCATTTATATCATTTTTTAGAGCTAAATAGATCAATTTTGCCTCAAGCTTTGTCCTATAACTGTTTATTTTATAATCTAATTCTTTATCTCGATAAGATTTAGACAATCTCTTTTTGAATATAGCGTGAATCCCTGCAAAATAACCTTCATATATTACTGATTCGGCCCCTCTTTTTAACTCCCTAATTATCTCCATACTACATCGACTTGATCAATTCTCCATCTAGGTCTAACTAATGATTTCTCAATTGGAATGAAAACCCCGTGTTTTGCCTCAAGCAATCCTGTATATGCTATCATAGCACCATTATCTCCTGCATACTCAGGAGGGACAATTTTTACCTCTACATTCCAATCCTTAGCTAAATTGTACAATTTAGTCTTTAAACTTACGCTTGCTGCAACGCCACCAACAACTAAAATTTCCTTCTTTCCAGTTAGTGCTAATGCCCTCTCTGTGGCTTCTAAAAGCATATCAAATGCCACTTCCCTTAGACTATAGCACACATCTTCCAATTTATATTTCTTTACAGCCCTTAATGCTGCAGTTAATAGTCCACTATAAGACATATCTTGGCCTTTTACCACATAAGGTAAATCTATGAATTTTCCACCTTTATCTGCACAAATATCAATTTGATGAACACCATTTACTATATAAGGTGGAGCTAAACCAACTTCTCTAACAAAAGTATCTAGCATATTTCCTAAAGCTATATCTAATGTCTCCCCAAAAATCCTATATTTACCGTCTACAAAAGTGGTAATTATTGTATTTCCTCCGGACAAGTAGAGTATTAAGGGATCATGAGAATTTGTAGTCAATATACCTATTTCTATGTGAGCAATACCATGATTTACTGGAATTAATTTCTTGTTAAATTTTAATGCCAAAGCTCTAGCTACTGTAGCTCCCACCCTAAGTGCAGGGCCTATTCCGGGACCTAAAGAAACAGCTATTGCATCTACTTCGTTTATATTTACTTGTGCCTTATCTAACGCTTTCTTTATAACTTCAGGAGCTACTTCAGAATGATGTTTTCCTAAATCACTCGGTTTCATTCCTCCTTGTTTAGGAACAAAAGTGTCTCTTTCATTAGATAAAATCCGAATTGAAGGGGAATCTGTAACTATTCCTACTCCAAAAGTATGTGCTGTTGATTCTATCCCTAAAATGATCATCTCCTCCTACCTATAAATTCCGTATAACCACACTTTCCACATGCCCAACGTTCAATCGGCTGTAAGTGATGAGCCATTATACTCCCACATCTTGGACATTTCTTATTCTTTAACTTAATTTTGTCACCTTCTATTATATAATATGTTCTAACTACAGCTTTTACTCCTTCACCCTTGTTTTTGGGCACCTTTACCACCTTTCTTTATTTTTTGACCAGTATCTCTTCCTATTAAATATTGAGGTTCGAACTGTTGCAATACCTTTGCATCATTGTAAATATTAGCTCTAACATAACTTATTCCAGCTCCATAAACCGTATGTATCTTTTTTATTACAATTAGGTCTTCAGGGACATTTAAAGTAGACGCTATTGCTTTTCTAACTTCTTTTCTAGATACTGTACCGCTCCCTATATGAAAAACTTTTATATATATTTCCCTTCTTCCTATTACATCGTTTTTTATATCTCTTTCTAATATTCCTTCGGCTTTTTCCGAAATCTTTATCTTGATCTGTTGGGTCTCGCTCATCGTAATAAGAAAATAAAATAATTAGCTTTAAGAGTAACGGAGGTCTTTTATAATTATTTCAGCGACCCTTTTCCCAGAAAGCACCATAGCGCCAAATATCGGACCCATTCTAGGCAATCCTTTAACTTCTGTTACTGCCATCCCAGCAGCATAGAGTCCTGGAGCCACCATACCAGTATTATCTACTGTTAACTGTTCTGCAATTTCACTGTAAGCTGATCTCTCTCCAGGAATTACTATTTTTAACTCCGGAAGTTTTCTAGCTGTCACTGAAATAACTTCTGCATCATGACCCGTTGCATCAACTACTGCCTTTGCAGAAATAAATATGGGGTCGACATGAAGGCCTGCCATTTTTGTAGCAGTCCATTCTATTGCAACTCCCGCAACTCTTAACGGATTTTCTCTAAAAATAACATCATCTACTGTTACCCCATTAATTATTTTTGCACCAGCATCTATTGCTGCAGCAGCCAATTTTGCCATAAATTCTGAAGAGTCAACAACATAAACTCCTTCTTCTACTTTAGTAAGCTTTATGTTCATTTCTCTTAAGATCTCATCAGCAGGACTCTCTATGATTATCTTATGGAAAAGCATTGCTCCTCCCCCAATCCCTCCCCCAAAGCATAATCTTCTTTCAAAAACTACAGTCTTAAGACCAGCCTTAGCTAAATAGTAAGCTGCGGTCATCCCAGAAGGTCCTGCGCCAACAATAACGACGTCACTTTCAACTATATCTTCCCAATCTTGAAAAGTGTATTTTAATATATACTTACTTATTTTTACTTCATCTACCTGTTTAATCTTTTTTGTCTCTGTTGCCATGAGTTAAGTGAATTATAAAGTGGTTTATATACTGTTTTTATGAAAAATCTATACTATACCATACCATTTTAACTAATGCATAAAAGCAAATTAGTTCTACTGCAGTTGGTATAGGAAAATATTAGAGATGAGCCAATAATTGTAAAAACATGTTGTAACAATAAACCATGGGTATTTGCAGTAAACAATGCTGTAATAGCTGGGTGAAAGAATGGCTAAGAGGACAAGAGTAAAAAGTGAAAATAAGAAAGGAACAGTCGTTGTAGGCATTAGTGGGGCTAGCGGAATTATTTATGGATTAAAAACTGTAAAAGCGCTTTACGAATTAGGATATGAAACAGAGATTATATTAAGCGAAGAAGCTAGAAAAGTTGCAAAAATAGAATGTGATATCGATATAGATAGTTATTTACAAAAATATAGCTCTAAGATATATATGGAATATCAAATAGAAGAGCCTCCTTCTAGTTCTAGCCACATAATTGAAACAGAAGGTATGGTAATAGTACCTTGTAGTATTAAAACCTTAGCCGAAATAGCCAATGGAATAGCTTCTAATCTACTTAGTAGGGCAGCCCTAAATTTCCTTAGAGTAAGGAAAACTCTCATTCTTGTAATTAGAGAGACACCTTTAGGCACAATAGAACTTTCTAATGCATTAAAAGTCTCTAAGGCTGGAGGAATAATACTACCAGCATCTCCAGCTTTCTATCACAATCCACGAACAATCGATGATTTGGTAAATTTCATTGTTGGAAAAATTCTTGATTTGCTAGGAATACCTAATCAGTTATATAAGCACTGGGACAGAATCAATATAGCTCATAACCTTTGCGACCAAATCTCTTAGTTAATAGTTCATTTAATTTAGACTCGTATTCCTCTTCTTGTTTTAGTTCCTTCTCCATATCTTCTCCATTCTCTATCCTCTTTATTGCAAACGCACATTTATTGCCAGGCAATAAAGCTCTTTTTTCGCAGTAGGCATATTGACAATCTCCAGCTATACATATATCACCCACCCACATACAATACCCGATTTTTTGTGGGGTTCCTTTGACATATTTTTTCTGAATGCTTAAGGCTTTCTTATTACATCTAAAATATGGACACAAATAATTGCACTTGTCGCCTAAAGGCATCGGCCTTGGCTCTTCGGCATTGAAAGTAGGTCTTTGTCTAGGTACAATGTCTTTGTGATTCAATTAAAACCCACCCAATATTCGTGAACCTTATAATCTATTACATTTTCAACCATTTAAACATTATGTATCTTATTTTACCAGTATTTAGATTTACTATTGCTAATAATAATTCCTTTCTTGTGCTATGAGAAACCCTTCCAAAGCTTAAGAGTTCATTTGAAGTAATTTTTGAGTTCTCGTCTAATCCGATAACTAAATATGGTGCATGCTCTATTCCAGGGCCTATAGTATAGACTGCAAAATCTGCACCATATTTTATCCCGGATCTTACGACATAACCTTTTTCCCTTAAATCTTCATATATAGAATATAGTATTCTAAATCTAGGTATTTGAGTTACGCCTATCTCATACAATTTATCAGTAGTAAGTTCCCCATTATTATAATATACCTTTATAAGCCCTTTTTTGCTTAAATATACACCCTCTATAAGAGAAATGACTAGTTCGCTATTTATTTCTTCAGGTTTTTTTGGTTTAGATATTCCCAATGGCTTTCCATAATAACCTAGTCTATAGAGCTGTCTCGCTTCAGTTACATCTTTTATAATGATTTTGTCCTTTACCAATTCGCCTCTCATCTTATTCCCTTACGTAACTAATATAGAGTATGTTATTTGCTATATCTCTAAATAAATCTGCACAGTCTTCTAGTCTATCTCCAATATCTTTCGTTAGCATTATAAAAATTAGCTCGTAGTTTTTTTCAAATACTTTTAGTTCAAAATTTCTATAAAGATCATCTACTTCTTCTTCTATTTTTATGATATTCCTTGCCTTTTCTATGGACTTCTTAGAGTTTAGTGATAATAGACGAAAAGACTCTAATGCATTGGTAGCAGCAGCTATTAACTTTTCTATCATAGCGATCAACAATGACTGAATTGTATTTTCTTCTAATTTTATTCTTGTTTGTAAAACAGAATATCTATAAGAAACTGCACTTAGATTTTGCGATATTTTTTCTAAGTAATTTAAAATATCTAAATAAAGCGTTCCAGTTTCTATTCCTTCTTTTACTTTAACGATGTATTCGCCCAGTTTATACTTAGAACTTTCAACAGTACTCTTAATGCCATCTATACGTGAATATATCTGCATATGATTTATATTATTCTCTGTAAATTGTTGATATAATAATCTTAACTGGTCAATTATATTATTTAATATATTTTGGATTTGCTCTTCTATGCTAAGTTCTGGAACACTCATCGTGATAGAAAAATGAGTTATGGTTAATAAATGAATTGCATAACTAAGGATTTTATTTTTTCTAACATAGAAATGTCATTTTCTATTTCGTCCTTCATTGTGGAATCTAAAGCAAGTAATTTTCTTAAGACCTCCTCCTCATCATTAATACCTACAACATAGAAATAATTCATAATACCTAAAGCTTCCTCCTTTATTTTAGCATCTTTAGAATTATTAATATGAATTACTATACTATTTATTCCTTCTAAAATCTCCTTCCGGGTACGTCTTAGCCTTTTTAATAGTCTAGCGACTCTCTCTTTATCCACAGTAGGTAGTTCTAATAAATTCTCCAACTCTTCGAGGTAAGAGTTATGTTCTTCCACAACTTCATCAAAATGAAGCAATACTCGGCCTATTTCTAGATCACTTTCATTCATTTCACAGCCCTCAAGCTTATAGTACTATTATCCTCTAACCCTAATTTTATCATATCTGCTTCATTTGCATAGATTTCAGTATCTGGTAAGCCATCTTGAATAATAACCTTAAAAGTTGCTCTTTTACCTTTTACTGAAATTTCGGCTTCCTCCTTAATTCCTAGTTCATTAGCTAATTTACTTGAAATCAGAATGACTCCTTGATCTACATCAGGTCTTTTCCTCATCTTTAGTCTTTTTTCTTTTGGTGGGGGTTTGCTCTTCTTTAATGATGATGCAGGAGGTATAATACTAACTAACGTTTTTATATCAACTTTACTCTTCTCTTCTTTTTCTTCTTTACTCATTTTCTTCACTATTAATTAGCTTACCTACCTTATTAAACTCTTCACCTTTAAACAGTTTTTCCAACGCCGACTCCAACTCACTAATATTTACCCTTATTTGTTGCCAAGTATCTCTATCTCTTATAGTCACAGAATTATCTACTAAGGTTTGAGGGTCAATAGTTATAGAATAAGGAATACCTATTTCATCTGCCCTTGCATATCTTTTCCCTATACTCCCTGAATCGTCAAATATTACATCAAATTTGCCTTTTAATAACTCATAAACTTCTTTAGCTTTCTTTATTAATTCCTCTCTCTCTAATAATGGGAAAACTGCGACATCATACGGTGCTAAATATTTAGGTAATGAGAGTATAATTCTTGTCCCCTTTTCTCTGTATGCATTAAGAAGTGTTAAATATAGACACCTTTCTACGCCAAAAGAGGGCTCCACAACATGAGGAATAATTCTTTCCCCTGTTATTTTTTCTTCTCTTTCAAGGATTTTTACAAATTCGCCAATTTTAGCCTCTTCAAACACTCCGTTATGAGCTATTAATTCTTCTATTTCTTCTGGTGATTTAGAAGATATAAAAGACATGAACCTCTTTACAAAATCCTTATCATATTTGCTTAAAGCATCTTTATTTATTACTACTATTTTCTTCTTGATTACTTTAGGTGTTTCATATTTCTTAAATACTGTTAAGTCTTGACCACTATATTTCATATGTCTACTCAAATCATAATTACTTCTATATGCATGGCCAGCAATTTCTACTTTTTCATCTCCAATTACAACTATTTGATCAAAAGTTTGGCTAGAATAATGAGCCCTTTCATGAGGTAATTTTTCTTCAAAATAGAAATTATTGATTCCTAAACTCTTTACAAATTTGGCCGCAGTAGCCATCCAGTAAAGCATCCATGGATTAGCAACTATCTTTTCTTTCAATATTTCTTCTATTGAGTACTCTTTGGGGCTTTCTCCTTTTTCTTTATCCTCTGCCCTTAAGATACTAAGCTTTAAGTTACCAAATTTGTCAAAATTAGGTTTTATATCACTTTCTGGATCAAAGAAAAATTCTAGTTCCATTATTGTAAATTCCCTTAATCTTACTAGTCCTTGCCTTGGTGAAATTTCATTTCTTGCAACTCTTCCAATTTGAGCAATACCGATAGGAAGCTTCTGCCTAAATGCTTCATATATTCTTTTAAAAGATGTAAACATACCCTGTGCAGTTTCTGGCCTTAAAAATCCTTGATTGCCGGTGTAAGGTCCAATATTTGTACTAAATAATAAATTAAACGTTTTTACTTCTCCTAATTCTCCTCCACATGCAGGGCATCTAATTCCCTTTTCTCTAATTATTTTATTGAGCTCAGAAATTGGTAATCCTTCTACATTTATTTTTGCAACCTCTTCAATAAGGTGATCAGCTCTATATATGTTATGGCACTTAGTACATTCAACTATAGGGTCTGTAAAATTTTCTACGTGACCGCTAGCCTCTAATACTTTATAGGGAGTAATAATAGGAGTCTCAATTTCTACTACAAATTCTGAGTTCTCATATACGAAATGTTTCCTCCATAACTCAATTATCTTATTCTTTATCTTAACTCCTATAGGTCCTATATCGTAAAGGCCGGCCACTCCGCCGTAAATTTCATATGAAGGCCAAAATATGCCCCTTCTCTTTGCTAATTCTAGTAACTTCTCATTCACAAGAGATAAGCATATAAACAAGATTAAAAATCTCTACTTTCATGGCAGATAGTAGACTGTTATACTTAAATGAAAACAGTAGATTGTTTGCGGGCTTTAATAAACCGACATCCCCTTTTATTATAATAGGAATACCATTAGATATAACAAGTAGTTTTAGGCCAGGATCAAGATTTGCGCCGTCTGCTATAAGGGAAGCCGCACAATATGTCGAATTTTATTCAGTAAGGGCTGGAATAGATATGGGAGAGATAGGATTTAATGATGTAGGAGATATAGTTATACATCCTTCAGACGTAGAAGAAAATATAAAAAGAATAAGTGATGTAACAAGCTACTTCGCAGAAAAAGGAAAAATATTAATTAGCATAGGAGGAGAACATTCTATTACAATTGGAACAGTTAGGGGTATAAAAGCAGATTGCCTACTAAGCATAGATGCCCATTTAGACCTTAGAGACGAATATATGGGATATAAGTATAGTCATGCATGTGTAATGAGAAGAATATCTGAACAAGGAGTCAAAATAATGGAAATAGGTACAAGAGCGGTTTCAAAAGAGGAATTAGAATATGCAAATAAAGCGGGAATTGCCTATCTAACGTCGCACCAGATAAGAATTCTAGGAGTTAGAGAGACGGCAAAGAAAATTATAACAAATTTCAGGGAATGCGAAAAAATCTACATCAGTTACGATATGGACGGGATAGATCCTGCTTACGCACCTGGAGTATCAACACCAGAGCCAGAAGGACTAGATCCAACTACAGTCTTAGATATAATTTCACTCATTGTAGATAAAAGGATCGTGGGATTTGATGTAGTTGAAGTCTCTCCACCTTATGATCCCTCAGGAATAACATCTGTTTTGGCTTCTAAAATAATATTAGAAACTGCAGCATTAATACAGAAAGCTAAATCGCTTTAACAACTTTTACTGTAGGTTTTCTTATCATATAAATTATTTTATACCCACAATAAGGACATCTGACACCAGGCAAAGCCCTTAATTGTTCATCGTCAAACTCTCTCCAACATCTACCACATCTATATCTTGCCATCAAAACTTAATAAAAACCTCATTAATTAAAAACCTAACTGTTAACAGAAAAGTTGAAAAAACCCGGTGTAATTAAAATTTTTGAGAATGTCTGATAATTTGTGTGGAGGTTTACCCCCTGAAATATGTGAACAATTAAATAAAGAAGAACAATTTATAAAGATAAAGTTGGAGAAAAGAAGATATGGAAAAGAGGTAACAATAATAGAAGGTCTCTCTGGATCAGACACGGAATTAAGGAAAATAGCGTCAGAGCTTAAGTCAAAACTAGCGGCAGGAGGTACTGTAAAGAATGGCAAAATAGAACTACAAGGAGACCACAGAGAAAGAGTAAAAGAACTTTTAGTTAAAATGGGATATCCAGAGTCAAACATATTAATTATAGAATAACATAAGTTAAAAAAGAAAAAACTAAAAGTTAAAATTTTATTGATTTGGTATTTGTATCTTCAACTCTTGTGTTAGCTCTTTATATCTGTTCCTTACAGTTACTTCTGTAACACCTGCAATTTGAGCAATTTCTTTCTGAGTTCTTCTCTCATCATTGAGTAGAGCTGCAATATATATAGCTGCTGCAGCAAGACCTGCAGGGTCTTTACCGGCTGTTAAACCAGCATTCTTTGCTTTTTCAATAATATCTATTGCCATCTTCATAGTAGCACCACTTAGGCCCAAAAGACTACCAATCCTCATTACATAATCTTTAGCATCGCTGACTGGAACTTCAATACCTAGCTCTCTAAGTATTAGCCTATAACATCTTGCAACTTCTTTTCTATTGGCTTTAGTATATTGCGCTATTTCGTCCAATGTCCTTGCCATTCTCATTCTTCTACAAGCTGCATAAATTGAAGCTGCTACGACACTTTCTATACTTCTACCTCTAACTAATCCTTTCTCAACCGCTTTCCTATATATCAATGCGGCTTCATCTTTTACAGCCTTAGGTAAATTCAATAAGTTTGCAATCCTTTCTAGTTCGTTCATCGCTTGAGCTAAGTTTCTGTCAATTGAGGACTGAATTCTTGCTCTAATTTGCCATTTTCTCCATCTTAACACTTCTAATCTTCTTTTAGGATCTAAGCTTCTGCCCATTGCGTCTTTATCTTTCCAATCAATAACAGTAGAGATACCCATATCATGGATTGTCTGATTAAGTGGGCCTCCTACTCTACTCCTTTTCTCTTTCTCTTCTGGAGTGAAGGCCCTCCATTCAGGGCCTTGATCAATAGCTCTTTCTTCAATTACTTCTCCAGTTTCTGTACAAATATACTCTCCTCTTTCCTCATCAAAAACTATTTTATCTGGAGGACAAGGAGAGGAAGAAGTTTGAGACTTATTAGTTTCTGACATAGAATCACCCAAAAGTGGGTATAAGTTTTTAAAACCCCTTTTTAAATTTTATGCTACTATCTATATATAAGCTTTTCTATTAACTTTATTATTCTAGAAGATCTAATAAAAACTTATAAAAAAGTTAAAAACTTAAAAACTCTAAACTTAGTATGTATGAAACTACTTTACTTAGGTCTAGGAGTATTATTTATAGGAATAATTATTATAATGATTGCTGGCTTGTTGTCAGCAACAAATACTGCTGTGCCTACACAACCTACTATAAACGAAGGAGTTGCTGGTATAGTATTTATAGGGCCATTTCCAATACTATTTGGGGTAGGCAATCCTTCTCAATTACCTTCTCTATTTACAATTGGTGTAATCTTTACAATAATAGCGGTCTTGCTATTTTTTGTTCTTCCTCTTATACTATATAGGAAAAGCCAAAGCAGATTCTAAGCTAAACTTTTTTTACTTATATAAATAATTATATTAAACGCCGCGGTAGTATAGCCCGGTCAAGCCTCGCCGAAAGTATGCGGGCCTCTCAAGCCCGTGACCCGGGTTCAAATCCCGGCCGCGGCATTTTTGATTTTCACAATTATAACTAATGAACCTTAAAAGCACTTCTTGTCCTATTCTTGATAAAAAACTTAGTTGCTAGATAAATTATTTTACATGTTTTGTTTTAAATATATTTTATATTTTAATTTAATAAAATATCTATATATCTAATTATCGTAATTATGTCTATAATTATAGAAATTAAAAATATAAATACTAAATAAAATAAATTAATATTAAGTGTCCTAGATGTTTTGAAAAGCAGATCATAATATATGCACAAGTTAAATGTCTTAAGTTAGTTTATTTTAATTTCAACAACATTACATCGAGACATTTAGTGCCCACTTTTTCTCAAATACATATTTTTCAGCATAAACGTAATTTAATATTTAAAGTAAGTGGAATCTATTTCTTATTGTGGTGAGTAAAGATAGCAATTACAAAGGAGAAGCTAATTGAAAGGGGTAAGGAAATTATCGATAAAGCAAACGAAAAAGGTGTAATACTTAGACTTATAGGGGGTGCAGCAGTTGCTATTTTAGCGCCTAAAGGTAGTGAAATGTTTCCAAGAAAATATAAGGACCTTGACTTTTTCGGTATTTCTGATCAAAGTAAAAAGATATCTGAAATTCTAGAAGGCTTTGGAATGATACCTAATAGACGATTCAATGCACTTCACGGAGATAGAAGATTAATGTTTTATGATCCACAATTAGATTCTACAATTGATGTATTTTTAGATATATTTGAAATGTGTCATAAAATTGTTTTAAAAAATAGACTTACAATTATGAAATATACTATACCCCCTTCTGATCTCCTGCTTACAAAATTACAGATTATTAAAATAACGGAAAACGATATAAAGGACATATTTGCTCTTCTCACAGACTTAGATTTAGGAGATCATGATGATGAAAAAACTATAGACTCTGGTTACATAGCAAAACTTTTGGCAAATGACTGGGGCTTTTACACTACGGTAACAGATAATATACAAAAAATTATTAGTGAATATAACCCCCCTTTAAATGTAGCTGAAAAATTAAAATCATTGATGAAAAAATTGGAAGATGAACCTAAAAGTCTTAAATGGAAGATGAGAGCAAAGATAGGAAGAAAAATAAAGTGGTATGAGGAGCCAGAAGAGGTAGGCCAATTTAAAGTAGATGCGGGGGGTGGGATTTGAACCCACGCAGGCCTATGCCATCGGGGCTCCCACCTTAAGGTCCTGAGCCCGACCCCTTTGACCTGCTCGGGCACCCCCGCACAATAATATAAATTGGCTTATACGTTTTTAAGTTAATTCCTTTAATGAGCTTTAATTTTAACTATTATCATTAGGCGCCGGGGACGGGATTCGAACCCGTGCGTCTCGTAACGAGACAGTGGGTAGCTAGCCTTACGCTGGAAGGTCTCGAGCCCACCCCCTTAGTCCGCTCGGGCACCCCGGCAATATAAGATTTTGAGCAAAAACTAAAAACATTTATGCAGGAACAGCTATTGGGTTATTCAGGGTAGATACTCTTTTCTCTTTCTCCAAAACTTCTCTTATATATCTGGGTATACTAAACATTGTGATATGTGTCTCTCCATCGTAAAATCTTAATTTTCCCTCTATTCTTTCATTAATTCTTTTATTTACTTCTTCTTTTGATAATTCTATTGGATTACTATCATCAGAAGCAAAAACAAATCCCCATAATCCATCAAATGAGGGAACATAGACTATGCCTGCACTTACTTTTCTAAACACTTGTTTTAACGTATTATAAATCACTGAAAATGTATCTAAACTAAATGAAGGGGAAGTTGCTTGAGTCACTATTCCTCCTTTGGTTATTTTCTTTACCTCTTCGTAAAATTCCTTCGTATAAAGTAGCTGAGAAGGAGAACCTGGAATCGGATCTGTTAAATCTATTATTACTGCATCATAAATTTCTTTAGTTTCTTTAACAAATTTGCTGCCATCTTCTATGATTAATTTAGTTCTAGGATTATCGAATGCGCCTTGATGCCATTCTTGTAAATATTTTTTAGCAAAATCTATTACTGTTGAGTCTATATCTACCATTGTAGCTTTTCTTACATTTTTATGTTTTAGTACTTCTCTCAGTGTTGCTCCTTCACCTCCACCTAAAATTAAGACATTTTCAGGATTATCTAAAGATAGTAACAAAGGATGTACTAAAGCTTCATGATAAATAAATTCGTCTGCAATTGTCGACTGAATTTTACCATCTATTACTAGTGCTTTACCAAATCTATAAAATTCTACTAAAAGAATTCTCTGATAGGGAGTTTTTTGTTCAGCTATTACCTTTGATATTGCGTGAGCATGAAATTCATATGGAGTTTGCCACTCTAAATGCCAAACCCATTCATACATTTTATACTAACCTCAAACCATTAACTTTTTTATTCTGCCAACTATATCTTCTGATTTTCTTTGTCCTACCAAAGCCACAAGCTGCACAATACCCCTTTCTAACATTAAAAGCATTCCTTCCACATCTTCTGCATCTTATATGGGTCGGCGATTTGTTCATTTTTCCAAATGAAGGCGTACCTTTCATTTCAGTTTAAAAGATAAAGGTGCTAAATTATAACTTTATCCTTCTACTTAGCTTTATAAGCTATAATCCTTACAGATTTTAGATTGAAAAATGCTAAAAGATAAAGATTTTGTCTATATAGATTACATTGGAAGGATAAAAGATACTGGAGAAGTATTCGATACTACAATTGAGGAAGAGGCTAAAAAGGCTAACATATATAATAAAGAAATTAAATACAAACC
>ERZ1684502.104-NODE-104-length-21151-cov-141.749953_pt1 | contig 21151 bp, 22 predicted proteins | sample MGYA00580192_ERZ1684502 | MGnify/ENA primary metagenome ERZ1684502 (study PRJEB41476, sample SAMN13258264) | hydrothermal vent metagenome | biome: caldera [ENVO_00000096]; feature: acid hot spring [ENVO_00002120]; material: acidic water [ENVO_01000358] | place...
AAGATGGAAAACTGTATCTAAGCATGCTATAAAAATTTCTAGTTCTTCAATAGGTGCGTCTGTTGTGTTATTTAAACCAACTAAAGCAGGCTTAGCTGTAGCTTTTTGGTTAAAACAAAAGGCTGAAGAACTTGGTATGGTAGCAATGGTTGGATGGTTTACCGAAATTACAAAAATTCCACCAGATGTAGAAGAAGCTGTAAAAACTGACTTAAATAAACTTCTTATGAAGCAACTTGATGTGCAATGGTCCCCTGAACTGACTCATTAGATAGTTGTACCATCTCATCACTTTTAGTTATTATGATATAGTCTACTACACCATTTAAGTAATTTAGTAATTTTTCAAATCTTTTTTGATCAAATGCCATAAATGATTCGTCAGCTATAAAGTATGGAGTTTTGAAGTACTCTTTTAACGCTACTAGAACTAAGATTAGTGCTAAAGTGGTTCTCTCAGAAGATGAGAGTTTCCTAATTTCTAGTTCTGTCCCTCTTCTCTTTACTATAAGCCTATAATTGCTATCAATTTCTGCTGTAAAGTCAAATTCTAACTCCTTAAGCAAGGATGATGCCATTTCACTAAACCTCTCTCTTATTATTGTTAATCTCCTTATATATTCTCTCTGAAGTTCGTCTATCTGCTTATTAAAATCTTCTATTTGATTCTGTATGCTTGTAATTTCTTCTAGTATTTTACTAGAAACTCCAAGGGTCTGAAGCTGGTATTCTAAGTCTCCTCTTTTCTTCTCTAGTTCTTTTATCTTTTTATCAATCTCAGATTCATTACTTTCTATGACATATGATTCCGTCACTTCACTTATTTTTTCTTCTAGTTCTTTTATCTGCTTTTCAAGATCGGCTATTTGATGATTTAATAGCTCTATCTTATTCATTAAGCTTTCTCTTTGAGATTCCTTTTCAGCTAGAGCTTTTTCCGCTCTTTCTATCTCTTTCAATTTATTTTCTAGGTCATTTTTCATTGAAACAACAGAGTTATATTCATTTAATATCTGAGTTTTTAACCTAGTAGTATTTTCTATCTCTTTCAATATTACATCCATTCTAGTTTTCCAAATTGAAGGATCAACCTTACTTCCACAAACATGGCAAACGTTAGCATGCTCTTTGTCAGCTTCTCTTATTTCCTCTAATATTCTATTCAAGACTCCTATCTCAATATCGATAGAATTGCGCCTAGCTGATAGTTCTTGCAACTTCTTGTCTATCTCAGCGATATCATTTCTAATCTTTTCCTTAATTGAGGGGTCAGCTTTTTTCTTAAGCTCTTCTATCTCTTTATCTAATTTCTCTAACTTAGCTAAATTGTCTTTAAGCTCTTTCCTTTTAGCTTCAGCCCTGCTCTTTAATTCATTTAGCCTATTTTGCCTAGTTAAGATTATACTTTGGGTAGTGTTCAATTTCACATTTTTCTTTTCCCTTTCCAGCCTTTCAATTTCGCTTTCAATTTTCGCTAATTCAGCAGTTATATCTTTAATTTCCTGATATTTTCTTGATAATTCATTATATCTATTCTTTAGGTCTTCTAATTTCTTTTCTAAGTCCTCTTTCTTTGCCTTTATCTCTTGAACTTTAGAGGTCTTTGAAATAAACCACTCTATATTTTCATCTCCCATCATTATTCTTGCTAATAGCTGATTCTCTGGCGAGAAATAAGACAAAAGTAACGCTCTATCATCATCCATTATTAGATTTTTCTCCTCTTCTATTCTATTCTTAACTCTCTTAAATCTTCTATAATAAACTTTCCCATCTATTTCAGCCTCAATATAACCTTCATCACTAAAGACATTTAGCAGATCTGCTGCTGTTATCGAGGAAGTTAATAACGATACTAAAGCTTTCGTTAAAGAAGTCTTTCCATATGCATTAGGAGCCTTATATATCGTTACTCCTTTCTCTAGGGAGAGAGAAAGCTCTCTAGTTATGCCACCGACATTTAATACTCTGATCTTCATTGATAATGCTTTCTTCTTTTATCCTTAAAAGGTTTTTGGCATTTTAAATAATACGAGAGTATGTAGTTTATTATTTTTCGATAATATATTTTTATACTATTATAAGATATTTAAACAAGAAATAAAGTTTGTAGTTAATCATGTTTTTCTTTTAATCTTAATTATTTTAAGTTGCTATTTAGGGGTTAAACTATTTTTCTTTTTCTTAAGTAGTTTTTATTATGAGAAAAGTAATATTCGATACAGATACTGCAAGTGATGACGCAATAGCCTTAATGTTAGCTTTAGATTTTTTCAAAGTAGTAGGTGTAACTATAGTAGCAGGTAATGTGGGATTTGAATATGAAGTAAATAATGCGTTATTTACCTTAGAATATCTTGGGAAAAGCGAAGTCCCAGTATATTTAGGCTCAAGAAGGCCTATTTTAGGGCAGTGGAGAACAGTAGAAGAAGTCCATGGAAAAAATGGATTTGGAGATTGGGACTATCCAAAACCTTCAAAAAAGCCTGAAAAAGAATTTGCAGCAGATGCTATAATCGAACTTTCGAAAGAGTATGAAGGAGAACTAGAAATATTAGCTGTATCACCACTGACGAATATCGCATTAGCTTATCTTAAGGATCCAAAGATTAAAGATAGAATAAAGAAAATATGGATAATGGGTGGAGCTTTTTATAGAGGAAATACTACAGAAATAGCTGAATTTAACTTCTGGGTTGACCCAGAAGCAGCTCAGATTGTACTAAACGCAGGTTTTGACATTACAATTGTTCCGTGGGAGGTAGCAGAAGAAAGTGCAACCATATATGACGAAGAATGGAATATGATTGAGAAACTAGGAACCAAAAGGGCAGAGTTCTTCGTTAAAGTCAATCGAACCTTAAGAGAATACTCTAAGTCTGTAGGATCAAAAGGTAGTGTTCACCCAGATTCCTTAACAGTAACAATAGCTTATGATAATTCATTAATCCTTGAAGAAGCAAGCAGAAGAGTGAAAGTAGAGCTATGCTCTTATGCTAGAGGAGCTATGTTGGTTGATTGGTATAACTTAGAAAAGAAAGAGCCTAACGCAAAGATAGTGACTAAAGCAGATTCGGTTAAGTTCAAGAAGTACTTGTTTGAGGCTCTTTCGAAATCTTAGAGCACTCTGCTATAGCAACTATATTTAGATTTTTTACTAATATTCCTAATTTCTTTAATTCGTCATATAAATTTTGAAGGTTTATACTGTTTACATCTATTATCTGGTTTGTGTCTTCGCAGTACACATTTATATGAAGATCTCTCTTCATTTCATACCAAGTAATCCCATTTATTTCGAAAGAGTTCAAAATTCCCATTTTAGTTAAAGAGTTCAACGTATTATATACTGTTGAAAGGCTTATACTAGGTTCTGTCTTCTTTAATTCATTATATATTTGCTCACCGCTAAAATGTCCCCCCTTATAGAGTATTTTAAGTATTGAGATTCTTTGAGGCGTAACTTTTAGATTGTGGGCTTTCAGCAAATTAACTAGCTCTGCTTCCATCAAGAAATAACTATTACTACAAAACCATTTAAAATTTCCTTTTGTTATTTTGATTTTCACTACCATAAAAGATAAAAAATACTATGTTAATTTTCTATTTATGAAAGTTTTAGTGGATATCGCAGTAGAACCTTTAGGTACTTCCTCTACTAGTATATCTAAATATGTTAAAAAAGTTCTGGAGATACTTGATAGGGAAGGAATTAAATATTACCCAGCCCCTTCAATGACTACAATGGAATTAGATGATATAACCAAGCTAGGTTATATCCTGAAAGAAATTAATGATGAGCTGGAAAAAATGGGAGTAAAGAGGATTATAACTTTACTAAAAGTTGATGATAGAAGAGATAAAGAAAATAGCATCGAACATAAACTAGAGGTTGTTAGAAAGTAGAAGTATATAATTTTAATTCTAGCAAGTATTTTCTTACTTTTTCATCTGTCAAAGCTCTCACTATATCTGTAGTTGTTACAATGCCCTTTAGTTCTCCATTTGCGTTAACTATAGGAATTCCCTTAACTTTTCTATTTGCCATTAGCTTTGCGGCATAATTAAGATCTTCATTCTCATCCATAACTACTATGGTTGGGGTCATCACATCTTTTACCTTTATTTTTAGCTCCTTAAATTTCAGAACTGGGGCTAGGTAGAGTAAATCAGTAGTAGTTATTGTGCCTAAAATTTTGTTCTGATCTTTAACTATTAACCTTCCTATGTTCTGTCCAACGAGAATCTTAAATGCCTCATCTAAAGCTGTATCTTTATCTACTGAAATTGGGTTTTTGCTCATATATTCTGATACTTTATGGATCCCTTTTACTAGTGTGGCATAATACTGTGCTAAATCGCTTTTGATTATCATCCCCAATATTTTTCCGCTGTCAGAAGTTACAATGAGTAAAGGCTGTCTCTTTTCTATCATAATTTGTGCAGCCTCTAAGGGCTCTATCGAATTATCTATTGTTACAATGTCCTTTCTCATAACTTCAGAAACATAAACAGAATCTAATTCTCTGTCTCCCATTCTGTAAATGAAATTTAAGACATCTTTTTGAGAAATCGCACCTAAAGGCATTTCATTTTCATCTGCTACTATTAGTTTTGGCACATATTCCATAGTCATTATCTTTATTGTATGCAATAAAGTATCGTGAGGTCTCACAATTATAGGCTCTCTAATTATGCTCATCAAGTAAATAATACAAAATTTAAGTACATAAAATCTTAGTTTATTAATTAATGGAGAAGTTCAGAGAAATTTTGATCGATATCGCCTTATCAAAGGCCATTCCTAACTATCATGATTTGATATATGAAGGTAAAAGAAAAAGGGATTTATGCGTTTACTTTGACGGGAAATACTGCAATAAGTTTAAGGTAACTAGTAGTAATGTTCCAGCGAGTTGGGTTAGTGATAATAGAATGAGCCCCCATCCAATTATGTGCTTCATTTGCCCTTATTTCTCTATTAAACATGAAGGAAAACAAGTAGTGCTTGACTTATTAGATATTCTTTTATATTATGAAGAGCTCAGAGAGACTGTAGAAAGAGAATTAGTATTCCTAGAGAATAGAATGGCTGGGACATCTTTTCCTTTATCATTAAGGAGGAGAAGAGAGGATTTAATTTCTTTACTTAATGACATTATAACAAAGATAAAAGTAATAAAGGAAATAATGAAAACTCTTAAGTAATGGAGATTTTTACTGATCCTCAAGGATATAAAAGATGGTATGAAATTCACGATAAAATTTATGAGTCTGAAAAGAGCCTAGTGGCAAAGTTTAATCCCAAGGATTGCCTTGATATAGGCTCTGGCCCAGGGATATTTCATGAAGTATTCAAAGGGAATACTATCTCCTTGGATATTTCTATATTTATGCTAAAAGAAATTAAGGGGGATGAGGATAAGGTTTTGGCAGATGCTCATTATCTTCCGTTCAGAGACAACTCTGTAAGATGTGCATTCATATCAGTAACTATATGCTTTCTAGAAAAAATAGAAGATTTCTATAAGGAGATTCATAGAGTAGTTAAGGATAGGGTTATTACGTGTTTTATTCCTAGAGATTCGCCTTGGGGCGAATATTACTACGGTCTGGGACTAAAGGGACATAAATATTATTCAAAAGCAAATTTTATACGAAGACAAGAACTGTATGAGATATTGGGAAAGTATTTTAAGATGTCTAGAGTAATGTCGACCCTCTTTATTTCTCCTTATGACAAAGAAAAGTTAGAGGATATAAAAAACGATGATTCTGGGTCATTTGTATGTATTGAAGCAATAAAAACTTAATTTTCCCGACCCCTCACTCATCGAAAGGCTTTATAGCCTCTCGTGAGGGTGATCCTGCCGGTATTAATTTATATTCCTCTTTAAGGATAATAAAGTTTGATGAAAAGGGCATTAATAATCTACTGGGTTATTTTTGCAATGTTTTTAGTCCCTTTTATATTGGGCAGAAATATTATTGCGTTGGCGGAGAGCTTTCATGGCCTTATTGATGCGATATCCGTTGCGTTTGCTTTTTATGTTGGTAAGATTGTTAATAATCGCTCTCCAATATTTACATATGGTTTACATAGACTAGAGATTGTTTCAGCTTTTGTTAACTTTTTTGTCATAATTTTTGGTTCTATCTTTACCCTTTATCTATCTTTTACCTTAGGAACTGATGAATACCCTCTTCTCGTCATTCTCCTATCTTTTATAGCAATATTTCTACTTCTTACCATACGTAATGAGGATGAAAAGGATATTAACAAAAAAGCCGTAGTGCTTCACTCATTATTTGACGTTTTAGCTTATATCATTGGTATACTTGCCATTATCATCTCATTTTTCATAACTTCAAGAATAGTAATTATCTCTGCCTCTGCCATTATAGTTGCAATCAGCATATTTATGTCTATTAATCCCTTAAAGCAATCACTCATGATCATTTTAGAGGCCTCACCTATTGATACAGAGAAATTAGAGAAAGAGCTTCAAGCAATAAACCCTGGTGTTCATCACGTCCATGTATGGTCAATATGTGGTCATATTAATATTGCAACAATCCATGTAGAAGTGAATGAAAGCATGACAATTAAAGAAGCTGATAGCGAAAGGGAAAAGATAGAGAAAATCTTGAGAGAAAGATATAATATAAGTCACGTTACAATACAGTTCGAATCTAAAAGAGCTGATTAGGCCACCATTCGGTGTTTCTTTTCTTAATATTTAGTACTTGTTGGATTCTCTCTCTATCTTCTCTTGATATTCTTACATCAATATGAACTCTTAAAAGAGGATATGGATACCCCTTAACGCTTATCGTTGATAAAAGATCTATGATTTTTTCCACGTCATTAATAAACGTGTCGATTTTTAGCACTTTTCCTTCTTTGCTTAGTCTTGTGTAGAAAGAGTAATATTTAACTCCATCTAACTTTTCTGATGCCATTTTGGAGAGCAAGTTTTTGCCGTTTATTGTCTTCTCTAAAGGTTTTGTATAACCTGTATCACTAGTAAATAAATCTAACAAAGCCATATCACTGATATCTTCGCCAAACAGTTCTGTCGATCTATTTCTCTTTGATATAAAGATTAACTTGTCTTTAAATTTCTCTATTAAACGTGAAATAACAACATGATTTTCAGCTATCAAATATCTATGCATAAGCGACTCTTTAGGCTCCTCAAGGGCATAAGTCTTATCGTTAATTTCGATATCATCAAGAGTAGAGTCTTTTTCCTTAAATTCGCGGTCCCCTATCTTTTTTGATAAACTTCCATCCAATAAAATGTAGTCTGCTTCATTTCCGAACATATATGCAAGCTTTAGCTCAAAGAGTTGCATCAAAAGTGAAACGATTTCTTTAGCATGATTCCCTGGCTTTAATATACCTATTTGTCCCTTAGAGCCTAGCTTAGTTATATTGTATCCTTCGGCCTTTATTACTTCTGCATCTATTACATAAAGAGTACCAGAACGCAGTTCCTTTGCCCATTCTCCGCCATCAATTGCAATAAACTTTCCTACAACTTCTTTTGGTTTATAAGCCATCCATTTCTCTTTAATCTTCTTCTCTAATTCTTCATTTTTATCCGAAAATCGTAATTGCCTTTCTATCTCCTCCTTATTTTGGATAAGCATCTCATAGATTTCCTTGATCATTTTCACTCACCTCCTCAATTACTTTGCTTGAATCTCCTCTTTTTTCTACCCTTATTACATAATCACCAGCCTGTAAAAGCTCTTCATCATGTGTTACAACAATAATTTGCGGAACAACCTCTGTTGCCGATTTGATTATGTCTATTAACTCTCTCTTTCTATATTCATCAAGGTTTACAGTTGGCTCATCTAGTATTATGAAGCCAAGGTCATTCATCAAGGACTTGGCTATAGCTAACCTAAGGGCTATTGCTATAGAAACTCTTTCTCCACCACTTAGCATGTTTATATGAAGCTTTTGCCCATTCTGTGTATACGCATAAATGCCGTTTTTATCATTAAAATTAAGCTCTACCATTGTGAAAGACAGATCAAATTTAGACAAAATCTCGTTTAACCTGTTCTCAACTATTCTCTTTACAGTGCTCATTAAATAAGCTTGAAGCTTTTTCTCTGATAGTGCATCCCTCAGTTTTTTAACTTTGTTGTAAGCCTCCCTTAGTTTCTGCCTTCTCTTTAATTCCTCTTCATATTCCTTTATTTTCTGATCTAAAGTTTTAATGTCATTTTCTAGGACTTCAATTTTTCCTTTTATTTCTCGTTCTTCTGCTGTCAACTGATTTAACTGTTTCTCTACACTTTCTTTTTCTTCACGTAATTTGTTAAATTCCTCTTCATTAAAACCTAGAGAAACTAGGCTCTCATTTAGACTTTCAAGTTCTTTTAAATCCTTCTCTAGTTGTTTCTTCTTCTCCTCTATCAAGGCTAGCTTGCTTTCCAAGTTTTTGAGCAAAGCTTCTTTACTCTCAAGCTCTTTGATTTTACCATCAATTTTTTGTATTTCTTTATTTATATCTACACTCTCGTATTCGCTTATCTCCTTTTTCAATTCATCAATTTCCCTCTTTGTTTCCTCAATTTCCCTCTCAAGCTCTTCAATTCTCTTCTCATCAACGTCTGAGTATTTCAAATATTCATCATACTTCGGCTTTAGCTCTTCAAGCTCTTCACTTAGCTTTTCGTATTCTTCGTGATATGAAAGAAGTTGCTCTCTCTTCTCTTCTAATTGTTTTACCTTCTCATTTAGTTCGTCTAATTGTTTTTTCAAGCTAAGATACTCTGATAACTTTTTACTCAAGTTATCTTTCTCTCTCCTTTTTCTATCTAGCTCCTTATTTACCTTGTCAATCTCTTCATTAGTCTTGTTTAACGAAACAGTGAGCTGTTTAATCTTTCCACTTATATCAGCTAATTGAGCCTTAATTTCATCTTTTATCTTTAGTTTGTGATTTTCATCGAGTTCTCTGCCACAAACTGGGCATCTATTGCCTCTTACTTCATCAAGGTTTGAGAGTATTTTTTCAAGTTCTTTCATTTGCCCTCTAAGCTCTCCATACTCCTTGTTTAATTCGTTTTTCCTATTTTGCAATTCCTCATATTTCTTATTTAGCTCATCAATTTCTTGATCTAATTTAGCTATGTCTTCTTCTTTTATCTCATAACTTATTTTTCCTCGAATTTTTTCTATTTGTTCTTTTATGTTTTCTATTTGCGCAACAATTCTGTTATACTGATTTTCTTTTTCCTTAAGGTCATTTAACCTATTTGATATTTGTAAATACTCTTCATAGGCAGTCTTATTCTCATTTTTCTTTCTCAGCTTCTCCTTTAGCTCTGCTAAGTTTTTACTATCTATAGCTAAGCTTTTTTCCTTGTTCCTCTTTAGCTCTATCTTCCCTTTTATATAAATCAGCTTCTCCTTATCTTTTCTCAGCTGGTCTAGTCCTTTAACTTCTTCTTCTAGTGCCTTTTTCTGTTTCCTAATTTCTTCCTCCTTACTTATCTCTTCTTTTAGTTTATCAATCTCTTCTTGTAATCTATTAATTTCTGACTTTATCTGTATAAATTTCTTTTCTTTCTCTTCTCCTTCCTTTACTTTCTCATCTAAATCTTTTAGTCTATTTTCTACTTCTGTTCTTTCTCTCTGTACCTCGCTTAGTTTAGTTTTTAATTTTGATATTTCTTCCTCTTTTTTTCTCTTTTCATCTTCAGTCTTCTTTCTCTCTTCCTCTATCCTATCTAATGCTCTTAATTCCCCTTCTATCTCAACTTCAATATCTCTCAAAGGTCCTTTTGAGTCTCTCAGCTCTTCTATTTTATCAATTTTCAACACTTTCTTTATTGTTTCTGGCAAATCATCAAATACACTCTCTATTTTGCCCTGCCCTATTATAACTGTAGATTCTAGTGTAGTTTTATCTAAACCAAGAAGTTCAGAAACTTTCTGAGTAACGCTAGTTGCGCCTCTAGCAAGTGTCCTTTTACCATTTTCATCACTTACTGATATTGCGTCCTCCGTATTTCTATTAAGTAAATTCCTTTTTATGGTATATGCTTTCCCGTTATTATAAAGCTCTAGAGTCACAGCAGCATTAGGAGCGCCCCTCTTTACGATATCTTCTTGCTTTCTTACTCCTCTCAAAGTGTCTCTAAAAAGTCCAAACATTATTCCGTCAATTATAGAGCTTTTTCCAGCACCGTTATGACCAATGATAACATTAATGTTGCCTTTAAATTGCACTTCAGAATCTTTATGGCTTAAGAAATTTTCTAATTTAATTTTCTTTATTATCATTGTAAACACCTAGCATCTTCTTTAATTGATTCTTTACATATTCTTTATCTTCAGAGTGTTTTATTATATCTAGTATCACATACGCTTCATCTTTAGTAAAGCCTTCCATTTTTATTAAATATTCTACTATCAAATTATCTATTTTAGTATCGCTAGGAAGTTCAATGTTTTTCTCTTGCTGAGTTTTAGTTTCATCTTTGTAAATTCTCACCAATGACGCATATTGTCTTAAAGTTTCCAGTTTCCTATTTAAATGATCCTTAGGTACGGAAATTCCGGTTAAAATAACGTGAAGAATTGGTTTCTTCTCAGCATATTGCTTTAACTTATTTGAAACCCTCTTTATTTCTTCATCAAGTTTAGTAGTGTTTATCTCCTCAACCAACTGTTTCCTTATTTCTATGTTTATCGTCTGAATCTCCGGTGCTTCTTTTGAAAAATCAATTAAAGTTGCTCCTTTTCCATGTTTCTCATATCCCTCTATTTCCTCCTCTCTCATTATATCTGGAGAGCCTGCAATTTCTAATATTCTTCCTCCATCTAAGTGCATCGTCACCCTAGTGTGAAAATGACCTACAGCATAGTAAGAGAAACCTTTAGGAAGATCTCCAATTCCTATTTGCCATGCCCCTTCATATGGCAAGATTTCCTTAAGCCCTTGGTGAAGCATCAAAATGCTCTTTTTTCCTTCAGGTTTCAAAGTCGAAAGTCTTTCTTTCAATTTTTCTTTAGCCAAATTCGGCATATGAGATATGCCGTAAATGTATATGTCGCCTAAAGTATATCTAATAGTATTAATATTGTTGCTTTTACTATCTGAATAAAGGAATTTGATTAAGTCTAACTCTTCTAAGAGCCTTTGAGGATAGAGAGAAGAACTTCTCTTTGGTGTATCATGATCTCCTGCAATTACTATAAAAGGTATATTATGTTCTTTGAGCCTCTTCAAGGCCTTTACTGCTTCATATTCAGCTCTATTTGGAGGATCATTAACATCAAACAAATCTCCAGTATGAATTATTGCATCTACATGCTCCTTAATTGCTATATCAATTAGCTGATTAAAAACCTCGTATATATCTTGTTCTCTAAACTCCTGCCCATATTGTCTTTTGCCTAAATGAGTGTCAGAAATATGTAAGATTTGCATTCATTTTTACCCCCAGTCTAATACATCAGAATATTCTTCCATCTCTTCTTTAGCTTTTTTCCACTCCTCAATTAAGTTGGGATCGCTTCCAGCTAACTTCCCCTCAAATTTATCAATTTTTACAATTGCAGGTATCCTAACGATATTTCCTACAACTACAGCTTCTCCAACGTCTAAAGATGACAAGCCTTCTACTATGTCTTCACTTAAGTTATCGCTTGCTTCTAAGATGTATTTCTTATCAGAAGGCTCAATTATTTTCAGAACAATTTTGTTTGTCATTTGGCTGAGAATATTCTCATCAATTCCTTTTGGCCTTTGGCTTACAATAACAAGGCCTACTCCAAACTTTCTCCCTTCTCTAGCTATTCTTCCAGCCCAATATTTAGTTAATGTGTTTTCATCCTTAGATAATAGCACGTGAGCTTCTTCAATGACTAAAATCACTGGAAATCTAAGCCCTCCCTTTCCTTTTACTTTATTATCTTTCCTTGCCGTTAAAATCCTTCTAAGATAGTGAGATACTACAGCATCTATTGCGTCTTCATCTAGAGAACTCAAATTGACTACATTTACTTTGCCTAATTTTATTTTATCTACTACATCCCCAGTAGTGAAATCAATTATTTCGCCATATCTATCAAGGAAATCTTCTATTTTGTTTAATACTTCTTCTTTGCTATCTTTTCTCTTTTCGTTAACAGATACTTTATTAACCTTATCAATTAAATTTTTAGCAAAGTTCTTGTTTAGCTCTTCATAATTTATATTGCCTTCATTAATTTTTTCTTTTATTTCATCAATAAAGCTCTTAAAAGCTCTTCTTAATATTCTGTATTGAATAATAGCACTCTCCCTTATTTGTAATAAAGTAGCAAATTCTGCAGGGGTTAAATACAAGGGATTTATTTTCGGCTCTATATTATTTAAGTTTTTTATTTCGCTCTCGTAATATTCTCCGTGATAATCAAAAATTAATACAGAACCATTTTGCTCAGATATTCTTGATGCAAGAACAGCCACTGTGTTAGACTTTCCAGCTCCAGTCGCTGCAAGTATAGCAAGATGCCTAGTCAAAGAATTCACTCTCAATTTTACCTCTATATCTCTTCCTATCAATTTTCCAATTCTTATTGTCCCATCAGAAAAAATCTTTCTCAGTTCATCATCTGTTGCCAATCTTACTGGTGTGCCTGCAACAGGTGGAAGATCTGGCTGTGCTAATCTATCTCCATCAAATTTGCAAAGAAGTTTTACTTTAGCCTTCATATAAGTTGGGATATTATTTCCTATTTTCTTAACTCTTTGTACAAGTTCTATATCATTGAGGTTATCATCCAATAAAGGACTTCCGGTAGTGACTAGTGTGACAAGGCCAAGTACTTTCTCGTTTTCATATTCTAAAATTACATAATACCCTGCCCTAACTTTTTGCTCTAAAAGAACCGTTGCTTCTTGAGTATTTGCAGAACCAATAACGTAACCAATTACTGACATATAAAATAATTATGATCTTTATTAATTAAACCATTCGATATAAAAAGAGGTAATACCAAAAAATTAGCTTTAGAGAGCACTTGCTACTTTCCTTGCAGTCTCAGCAATTTTTGCCTCTTCTTCAGCATATGCGCATAGTAAAGCTTCAACATCAGCATATCCTTCTGCTTTTGCTGTGAGCGCTACGTTATTGTATGTTGCTACGTGTTCTGCACTTTCTTTCTCTGCAAACTTGCCTAATACCTCTTTAACTGATAACATTTCTACTACTTTGCTTGCTACATTTGCAATTTCTGCTTCCTGCTCTGCATAACTACATAACATGGCTTCAACATCAGCATATCCTTCTGCTTTTGCTGTTAATGCAACATTATTATATGTACTTACATGTTCTTCACTTTCCTTTTCTACGAATTTGCTTAATACTTCCTTAATTTGGGTGAGGCTCATATTTGAAACCCCCTTATCTATGTTTTCTCTTTTACAGATATATAAAGATTTGTTTATCTGTTTACGTTTATATTTAAAAAATAGTTTTTAGAGCAACTCAGAGCCCGTTTTTAAAAGCTCTTCAAATAGCTCCTTTGCTTTATTGTAGTTCTGATTAGCCTTATTTGCTAGTTCTTCTTTTAATTTAGGATCTTCTACTCTTTCAGAAAGGATTTTGCTTAATAAATACTGGGTCGCAGTATATGCGAATTTCTCTTTAACTTCTTTTCCTTCTATTTTCTCTAATTCTGATAACCAATTTATCATCTCTTGCATTCCTAAGTATTTACTCATCTTTTCAAATATGCCCTTTGCATGCCCTAGCTCAACTAATGCCTTATCTCTTATCATCTTTGCCTCTTCTTTTTTATTTAGCTCGTCAAGCTTTTCAGAAATAAAAAACAGAAAAAGATGATCTTCACTATTTGCCATAAACAAATGTTTTAATCCCATTTCAGTTTTTGTTCCTTTCATTACTATCAGTAAAAGATAATAGTAATTCAATAAAAAATTTTAAAAGAAAATGATGAATGACTTCAATGCTGATTGATGAAGAGGTAACCCGAAACTGAGATAAACTTTCTCTTCACTTTTATACTTATGATAGATACAAAAAGGATGCGTGCAATTGAGATAAATAGTGAAGCTTTTGGAGTCCCTACCCTTTTGTTAATGGAAAATGCTGGAAGAAGTGTAAAGGATGAAATTTTGGCTAGGATTAAACCAAAAGACGCAGTAGTGTTTGTAGGCCATGGAGGAAAAGGGGGAGATGGACTAGTAGCTGCAAGGCATTTGGCTGGTGAAGGAGTTAAAGTTAAAGTCCTTGTACTAGGTGAAAATAAGCACAAAGATGCTATTTTCAATTACAATGCAATATTAGACATGGATTACTCCGTTGAAGTTAAAGAGATAAAAGATATTAACGAGCTAACTCCGGTACAGGCTGATGTTTTAGTTGATGCAATGCTAGGGACAGGGTTTAGAGGGAAACCAAGAGAGCCCTTTGCTACAGCAATAAAAGTCTTTAATGAAAGTAAAGGGTATAAAGTTTCAATTGATGTACCCTCTGGTATAGATGCAGATACTGGTGAAGCCCCGGGGGATTACGTTAAGCCAGACCTAGTTGTAACTTTTCATGATATAAAGAAAGGGCTCTTGAACCACAATTTTAATGTTGTAGTTAAGAAAATTGGAATACCTCCAGAGGCAGAAGTCTATGTCGGGCCCGGAGATGTTATAGTAAATATTAGGAAAAGAGATTTTAAGTCAAAAAAAGGGGATAATGGGAGAGTCTTAGTTATTGGAGGCAGTTACACTTTTACTGGGGCTCCAACGCTTTCGGCATTGGCAGCATTAAGAACGGGGGCGGACTTAGTTTATGTTGCTGCTCCAGAAGAGACAGCAAAAATAATAGCTGGATATTCGCCAGACTTAATAACTATAAAACTCAGCGGAAAGAACATTTCCCCAGAGAATTTTGAGGAGTTAAAGCCTTGGATAGATAGGGCTGATGCAGTTATTATTGGCCCGGGCATGGGATTAGATGAAAAAACGGTTGAAGCTTCAAAAATTATTGTAAATTACTTGAAAGAGAAAAACAAACCAGCTGTTATTGATGCAGATGCTCTGAAGGCAATTTCTGGCTTTACGCTTTATCCTAATGCAGTTATTACTCCTCATGCAGGGGAATTTAAGATATTCTTCAAGGAGGAGGTAGAGAAAGATATTAGGAAAAGAATCGAGCAAGTTAAGGAAAAGGCAAAGATTTGTAATTGCACTGTATTGTTAAAAGGTTATGTTGATATAATTAGCGACGGTAAAGAGTTTAGATTAAACAAGACTGGGAATCCAGGAATGACAGTAGGAGGTACCGGAGATACCCTTACTGGAATAGTTGGCGCTTTGCTTGCGCAAAAACTTAGTCCTATCGATTCAGCATCTATTGGCGTTTTTGTTAACAGCCTTGCAGGCACTTTAGCTTACTCAGAACTAGGTCCTCATCTAACTCCAACTGATATTTTAAATAAAATACCAGCAGTACTTAATGACCCCGTAGAAGCATTCAAGAAAAAAGTATATAAAAGAGTTATTGAGTAGAAGAACTGGCTAGCCTTTTTATAATTTCTAATGCTTTATCTGCGTGTTCCTCTGCTTTCTTCAGTTTGCTTAATATTTCTACCACTTTTCCGTTTGAGTCAATTATGAATGTAACTCTTTGAGCACTAGTTCCTTTCTCGTTGAGTACTCCATAAGTCTCAATTATCTTTTTCTGTTTATCATCAACCAGAGGGAACTTTGCCCCATATTTTTCTGCAAACCTTTTTTGTGTTGTAATACTGTCTGCGCTAACCCCAATTATTTCGGTGTTAAACTTTTTAAACTCGTCATAAAGTTCAACAAACCTCTGCAACTCCCTTGTACAGCCTGGTGTAAAGGATTTAGGATAAAAGTAGAGTACTACATTTTTTCCTTTAAAATCTGAAAGCTTTATTTTACCTATTGTAGATTCAGCCTCAAAATCCGGTGCATAATCCCCAACATTTACTGGCATGTGGGTAATAAATTCGAACTAGTTTTTATAGTTTAGTTTATAAGAGGCGGAAAAGAGTTAATAAGGAAATGAGAAAGATCCCTAGGACTATGTCAACTCAGCATCCAGATAATGCGAGAGTGCCAGAGTGGAGTAAAAGTGAAGTGATAAGTGGCGAGACAGAAGTTATAGAGGCTTATTTGGCTTATGAAAATTATGGAACAGACGAAGTTATGTGGGATGCAGAAGGAAAAGACGTTGATACCCATGTAGTTAGGAAGTTATTAACACAATATCCTGAGTTCTTTAAAGAGAGGATTTTAGGTAGAGACATTTTCCTCACTTACAGAATTCCGAATCCAAAAATTGAGGGGGCAGAAAAGAAAGTATTTGCTGAGACATTAGAAAGCATTCCAATAACATATGACTTAGCTGAAAAATTCTACGGCCCAGAACCTATTCCTCCGGTATTTGAAGTCATATTGCCTTTCACTACTGATTATAAGGAGCTAATAGCGGTAGTAAAGTATTATGAAGTTGCTATTGTTAACAAAGAAGACATGAAACTTGTTGATGACATTTACGTAAAAGATCTTATAGGAAGCGTTAACCCAAAAAAGATTGAGATAATCCCCTTAATTGAAGATAAAGATTCTATGTTCAGAATAGACGAAATAGTTGGCGGTTATATAAAAGCGATGAAACCGCCTTACATGAGGGTCTTTTTAGCTAGATCAGATCCTGCAATGAATTATGGGTTAGTTTCTGCAGTTCTTTCAGCTAAGTACGCTCTTAATAGAATAGCAAAATTAGAAAGGGAGTTTAACATAAAGCTATTTCCAATAATTGGAGTTGGATCTTTACCTTTTAGAGGGCATTTCAATCCTAAGAATGTAGATAAAGCATTAGATGAATATAGAGGAGTATATACATTTACTGTTCAGTCCGCATTTAAGTATGACTATGAGGATAATGAGGTAAAAGAGGCAATAAGGAAAGTGAATGAAAGGCAAATAAGTGAAATTGAGGAGTTTGACGAGCAAGAAGAGAAAATATTACAAAAGATAGCAGATTTGTATACTTCTGCTTATCAGCCAATAATAGAAAGCTTAGCAAACGCAATAAATAAGATTGCTTTACTTCTGCCTAGGAGAAGAGCAAGAAAGTTGCATATAGGATTGTTTGGATATTCTAGGAGTACTGGGAAAGTCACACTTCCTAGAGCGATATCATTTACTGGTGCCCTTTACTCTTTAGGCATTCCACCAGAGCTAATAGGGGTTTCTTCTCTCTCAAAGTTAAATGAAAAAGAATGGGATTTGCTTGAAAGAGCTTATAAATACTATAAGCATGATTTACAGACTGCAGCAAGGTTTGTTAACTTTGAAGGCTTAGAATTAGCAAAGGAAATATGGAATATAGATGAGGAAATAATTAAGAAAATAAAAGAAGACTTGTCTTATGCTGAAAGCGTATTAGGAATTAAAATTGGGGATTCGAGTTCAATTGGAAGAAAGCACGCGCTGATATCAAGTTTAGCTTTGATAGCAATTAAAGAAGGAAACATAGAGGAAGCGAAGAGTTACATTTTAGAAATGGCAAAAATAAGAAGATCTTTGGGATGAAGATATTAGTAAATGGTTTAATTCCTTATGACGCTGGAAAAACTACTTTTTCCATAAACTTGCTTAGGTTGCTGAAAGAATTAGGATATAATTTTAGGCCTTTAAAACCAGTAGCTGCTCATAATGTGTGGTACAGTTTTTCAACTTTGCTTAGAAGTAAAGAGCTTAAAATCCTTGCAGGTAATGACGCTTTAAGATATTATGACGAAACTAAACTCCCCGTTGAGGAAATAAATCCATTCGCTATTTTGATAGCTCCTCCAGACCTAGAAAAATTACAGTTTAATATAAGGTTTTACAATGAGCTCATAAGTTCTGGGCTTCCTATTATGGTTAGATATTATGATTGCGGAAATATATTTCATTTGTATTCATCCTCTCTTCTCTTGTTAGTCCCTGACTCTCTCATTTACCCATTTAAGGAATTTGCTCAAGAGGTAAATGCGATTAACGTAGATGCAAGCAAATTGAGGGAGCTGATCGATGCATCCGCTCAAATAGCTGATATTTGTGTTTCTAGGTTTTCCTCTTATAACCTGATTATTGAGTCCTATAATGATGCATTAGCTCCTACTTATCTTTCCACAGATGTAGATTTAGTTTTTGCTGTAGCTCCGGGAAAAGTGTTCCTTCTTGAAGACTTTAAGAAAGTCCTTTCGCTTTTCTCCTCTCCTCCCTGGAATATTAAGGTCTCTTCGTTTATTAAATATTCAAAAGTGAGAAGTTGGAAGATAAATCCATCAATAAACATAATTGAGAAGAACTTAATTGATTTCATTTCTAATAAAATTGAGGAAGAAGAGAAGTATAAAAGCTAGTTGTACAAAATGCATCTTTAAACAGATAACAAGTTTTTTAGTCTTAAAAATAAAGTTTAGATATATGAAAGACACATTCGTTGAAGTCAAAGGCAGTAAAATACATTATGTTGAAGAAGGGAATGGAACTCCATTTCTCCTTTTTCACGGAGCAAGATTTAATGCATATACATGGGTGGAAACAAAAACTGTAGAATCTATAGCCTCTGCAGGCTATAGGGCAATATCTGTAGACTTCCCAGGATTTGGGAAATCAGAAAACGGAGATTTTGACTCTTTATCAAGCTTTATAAGAGACTTTATGAATGCAATGAACATTCAGAAAGCCTATTTATTGGGTGCCTCAATGGGCGGAGAGGCGGTATTAGGTTTTGCAGTAGACAATCCTAATATGGTCGAGGGGCTAGTTTTAGTTGGCGCAGTTGGGGTTCCTTCATATGAGAGCAAGCTGAAAAATATTGATGGCAAGCGAGTTCTTTTAATTTGGGGAGAAAAAGACTCAGTAGCTCCAAGAAGGAATGCAGAAATAATTTTATCTCATGTAAAAACTGCTAAACTTGTAATTGTTGGAAAACAACACGCATGTTATTTAGACGATCCAAGCAAGTTTAATCAAGAAATAGTAAAGTTCTTGAAGGGAGAGTGAAGAATGGATGAAGAGCTAAAGCCTAAACTGCTAGAGGTTTTGAGGGATAAGAGGTTCCTAGAGATTTTAAAACATTTGCGAAAGGCTAATGTAGACTATGGAAAGTCAATAATGCTGAATACAAAAATACCTATAGATCAGGTTGTCGATTTGCTAGACCAATTAGAGAAAATGGGCTTAATTGAGAGAGTTCATGGAGCTACACTGAAAAACACAGAGGCAAAGTTTAAGCTAAGCAAAGAAGTTCATAAGCATCACACATATTATACACTTACTAGAGAAGGAGATCATCTTCTTAGGCAACTCGATGAAAAGACATTAATTGAAGGTTATATTGAACTTGTCAAAAACGATCAATTTGCTTTAGACATTTTAAGGATAGCTGATGAAGTTAATGCAGATCACGCATTAACATATGCAAAATTAGCGCATAAACCCCTTGAGGAAGTAATGCCAAAGTTGGAGGAGTTGGAAAGGGCTGGATTATTAGAGGAAAAGACAGCAAAGATAATAAAGTTTGGGGATAGAAAATCAAAACCTAAAAAAGAAACTAGAACGCATCATAAATATTACGGCTTATCGAGAATAGGAGAGTTAGTCGTGAGAGAGCTAAAGAGAAGAGGAATATTGCCAAAATAATTAAAGGGAGGACTTTATATTGTTATACATTTCGTTAATTAAGTTCAACAGGTTATGTTTTTCATTTATCTCTTGAGAAATGTAATTGAAATTTTCTTTGATCACTTTATATATTGCATCCTCAACTTTTTTCCTTAGCAATAACTCAATCATTTTCACTCTCCTATCTTTAATCCTCTTATCAAAAAGGCCCTTTGACTTAATGAAATTTAAATGCTCCTCAAAAACATCAACTAGCTCTTTTATTCCAACGTTTTTAATTGCTATAGTTTTTACAATTTTTGGCATCCATCCATCTCTAAAGTTTATTTCTGCACTGTCTAAGGCGAATTTTATAGCTTCATAAAGCATTTCAGCTTCTGGCTTATCAGCCTTATTTATGACGTATATATCTCCAATCTCCATTATTCCAGCTTTCAATGCTTGTATCTCATCCCCAGTCCCTGGCACAGAAACAACTGTAACTGTATGAACTGCGTTTACTACATCAGTATCAGTCTGACCTGCACCTACAGTCTCAACAATTATTCTGTCAAAGCCTAACCCGTCTAATGCCTCTATGAGCATTAAAGCTTCAGCTGATATTCCACCAAGATTTCCTCTAGATGCAATACTTCTTATAAATACGTTTTGTTGTAAATCCTTACCTACCATCCTTATTCTATTTCCCATAAAAGAGCCCATACTAAAAGGGCTAGAAGGGTCAATTAGTATGACTCCCACTTTATGCCCTCTTTTAGCATATTCCGAGATTAGCCCAGAAATTAATGTGCTTTTTCCTGCGCCAGGGGAACCGGTAATACCTATAACGTGAGCTCTTCCAGATCTTTTTATTAATTCCTGCAAACTTTCCAATCCTTCTGGTGTAAAATACTCAATTTTTGTTAAAAGCCTAGAAATTGCTAGCTCTTCACCGGCCAACGCTTTTTCAAGAAGCAATCTTTATACCCCTTTTTGCCTCAACAGCTCTGGTAATTTTCTCAGTGATTTCTTTTAGACTAGATCCAGGGAGAAATACCTCATCTACACCCAATTCTTTTAATTTAGGTACATCTTGTGGGGGTATTACTCCGCCTACAACAAGTACAACATCATTAAGGCCTTTCTCTTTCATTTCTTTTATTAATAATGGTATTAGCTCTAGGTGGGCGCCACTTAAAATACTTACGCCGATCACATCAACATCTTCTTGTATTGCAGTTTTTACTATTTGTTCTGGTGTTTGCCTTAATCCAGTATAAACTACTTCCATTCCAGCATCTTTTAATGCTCTTGCTACCACTTTTGCTCCTCTATCATGACCATCTAAACCTAGTTTAGAAACCAAAACCTTAATCCTTTTCTGGCTCATCAGTATATAATAAGTTTAAATTGCTTAAATTTTTGTATGATGGGGCCGGGGGGATTTGAACCCCCGACCACAAGGGCCCAAGCCTTGCGTCCTA
>ERZ1684502.105-NODE-105-length-20933-cov-155.701264_pt1 | contig 20933 bp, 21 predicted proteins | sample MGYA00580192_ERZ1684502 | MGnify/ENA primary metagenome ERZ1684502 (study PRJEB41476, sample SAMN13258264) | hydrothermal vent metagenome | biome: caldera [ENVO_00000096]; feature: acid hot spring [ENVO_00002120]; material: acidic water [ENVO_01000358] | place...
TTCTCCCTAACAAGTTAGAAGTTTTGTACAAAGTTTTTAAAGAGAGGCAAATAGGACTTTTCAAAACCCTGTAAAGATTGTAGATGAGCAGGGTAGAGAAAGGTTAAGTAATTTCCCTAAAGAACCAATGATAATAACTCCTAAAGATTTAAACCAAGATATAGTTAGTGAAGTAATGTATAATTATGGATTAGGTTTTAACAATTCCTCCTTATCCTTTAGAAAGGAACACATACTTAAATACATGGATTATTTAAGAGAAATTAGACTGATGTTTGATAGGTTCATAGGAACTATTTTCTTGTTCACAAGCCAAGTTATTATATGGAATGAGCCTTTGAGTATCTATAGAGTTTTATTAAGCAGTGCCTCACGCAAATTAGAAAGCCTAGATAAATTTATACAGCACGGCGCTAATTTCTCAAGGATAGTTTATGAGGACTATATGACCATATATAAAGCAGTTAAGGGTTCCGGATTTGAAAACATTTTGGAGAAATATATAAACTATCAAAAAATTGTGGTAAAGCTTTTCAGTAATGATATGAAGCTGACTTTAAGAGACGTATTTAATGCAGTACCTTTACACAATCCCAAAGCGCCTAAATGGAAAATATTGCTGGCTTATTTCGCCTCTATTCTTCCTTATTCTTTGAAAAAAGAAATTATTTTGAAGAGCTTATACAAAAAACAAGTTAAACAATATCTAAAGTTTAAAGATAGCGCTAAAAAACCTTGATTATCTGTTCTTGCTTATTAACAAATACAGCATCATACTTATGAAGAAGGACAAATACCACCCGTAAGAGTATAGGAATGACAGTGGAGATAGCAAAAACCCTAAAACTGGTATGGCAAACCCTATCACCATTGCTAAAATTCCCTTTACGTTATATCCTAAAGTATACCAGTACTTTCCTCCTGGCTTAAACAAATCAGCAAGGCTAATTTCAGTTTTATCTAAAATCCAGTAATGGGCAATCATTACTCCAGCGACAGAACCTAACCCTGCCCCAATTAAATTAATTACATTTTCAATGCTCGAAGCGTTATTGTACCAGAGCCAAGGAACATAAAATATGCTAATGATTGCAGAGATTAACGCTGATTTCCCCCAGTTTAGCCTTTTAGGGAATAAGCCGATGAGGTCGTAAATTGGAGAAACAATATTTGCTGCAACATTAACTGAAATTGTGGCAATGACTAAGCTAATTCCAGTTATTAGCGTTAAAACGGGATTGCCAGTGAATAAGTACATTATGTTTACTGGGTTTACATACTGAATTGCTTCTGATGAAGGGATGTGATATAAGTAAATCATCGTTGAGGTTAGGCCTATTGCTATAAAGCTAAATAGAAGAGTAAGGATCGGCAATCCAATAGCTTGCCCAATTAGTTGATCCCTTTGAGACCTAGAGAACCTTGTGAAGTCTGGGATGTTCAAAACTAGAGTCGCCCAAAAACCTGCCATTGTTGATATTGCTAAAGCAACACTAGAAACTGTTGGTGTTTCACTACCTTTAATTAATGGCAAGCCATGAGCTTGCATTAGGGCATAAACCAACAGCCCACCAAGAGTAATTAAAACTAAAGGCCCAGCAATAAGCTCAAAGTTCTTTATCTCTTCCATCCCCTTAAATAAGACAAGGACGTTAAGAACCCAAAAGATGAAGAATGAAATTGCTAAATGAAGTGGCATTCCTAAAAAGTTTTCAGATATGGACTGCCAAGATGGGTAAAAGGCAGATATAGTTGCGTCAAGTATTAAGCCACCAGCATAGCTTTCAACTGCAAACCAGAAAAGCGCAGATATAGCCCTCATTATCACTGGTATTCTTGAGCCTTTAATTCCAAACATTGGTCTTATTGATGAAGGGTAAGGAATCCCCCATTTAGCTCCAATATGGCCATTTAAGTAAAGGGCAATCAAAAGCGTTGAATATGCAAAGGCAATTATGAACAAGGCTAGAGGAGCACCAAACTCAAACGTTAATAGCCCAGCTAGCATAAACGCTGGAACATTATGTATCATTCCTGCCCAAATTGTAGTGTAATTTACCCAAGTCCAAGTCTTTTGGGATTTAGGCAAGGGAGCTAAATTTGGGTTGTAAAAGTCATCTGGTATTTTTGATTTGCCTTGATTATAATCCTGGAGGTCAATTTCTATTAGGTCTGACATCTTAATTTTATCTTTTAAGGGGCTTAAAAAATTAAACTGCCTAGGGACAAGGTATAACAGTTATACTTGTAACTTTTTTGCCAATAACGTAGTTCTTTGTAAAGAGAGCAACAATTAAGTTGAAGAACATTAGCCCAATTGCTGTCATATACATGTAATGAAAAGCTGAGTAAGAGGGGAATTGAGCAATTGGTAGTATTTCCCCTTTAAATATGTAAACTGCCCAAGTTAAGTAAGGGTCCATAAAGACTGTTGAAATTACTGGGCCAGTAGAACTTCCTATAGTTCTTATTAACGTGTTCATTCCAATTCCAATCCCTCTTTGCTCTTCTGGCAAAGAAACTGCAACCATAGGTATTATTAAGTTAACAAGGCCAGCAGTTGTCACTGTTACACCAACAAGTATTTCATATACATTGTATCTAAAAATGTCAAGAAGGTAATAACCAATCATGCTAATTACAGAGCCAGCAATGAGCAAAGGCTTGGGCCCAATAGCATTTATTGCTCTTCCTACTAAAGGACCAATTATCATCATGATGATTGCCACAGGGCTCATCAATAGCCCAGATTCTATTATAGAAAGCCCTAACCCATAAGGCTTTGGCAATTGAAGGTAAAAGATAAGGCCAGTAAATAAGAGGAACATCGAGGAGTTAGAGATTAATCCAGCAATGTTAGCAACCATAATGTTCCTTACTCTAAATAAATGAAGAGCCATTAGAGGCTCTTTTACTTTTCTTTTAATCGCTATAAAGGCAAAAAGGGAAATTACAGATAAAACAAGGAGAGATAGTTGAGGCAAAGACGTCCAACCTACATGTGGTCCATTAGATAAATAAACTAGGAAGGGGACAACAGTAAGAGATAAGAAAGTTGCAACCAAAATTGTCGATTCTCTCTTTTGTCTTAGATGGTATTTCTGTTACGTATTTTGCTGAAATTGCCAAAAGTATTATAGAGAGAATAAATGCAGTATGAAAAGCATAAGGCCAGCCTAAATCTTGTACAATATAAGAGCCAATAACTAAGCCGAGTGCAGGCCCCCCAGCCAAAGTTGCACTTAAAACCCCTTGTGTCCATGCAACTCTCTCCTTAGGAAACAAATCAGTTGCAATAGCTATTGCTAATGGAAAGACTGCATAACCAAAACCTTGAATTGCCCTTGCCCCAATTAAGATTTGGCGAGAATCCAGCTAGCAAAACAGCTAAAGAATAGAACATGATCGAAATTAAGTATACTTTCTTCTTCCCATAACGATCTCCAAGCTTTCCAAAGATTGGTGAAGCTATTGCACCAACAATTAAATATGCAGATGTGACCCAAGCTACTGTTGTAGCATTAGTTAAAAATTGACTTTCTATTTTTGGTAACGCGGGAATTACCATAGTTTCAACGTAATTAATTAACGTTAGCATAGCTGAAAGAGCAATTAATGTTCTCATAGCTTCTCTTTGAGAAACCATAATAACAAATTGTCTTATAAAAAAGTAAGTTTTTCGATATATCTTTTAAGAGTGGTAATTTAAGTTAAAACCACTCAAAGAGAGGATCTAGTTTATCACTCATTTGCCGCTTAAGCTCATTTAAAAAGTATAAACTTTATAAGCAACTATTTACTATATATAGAATGATGTCATCCTCAAAGAAAGCGAACCCTGCCCCTCTAGGTTTATCGGGTTTTGCGTTAACAACACTAGTCTTATCAACGTTCAATGCAGGGCTAATGAACGTAAATAATGAAACGTTAGCTGTTCTAGGTTTAGCGGCATTTTACGGAGGTTTAGCACAACTGGTTGCTGGAATTTTAGAGTGGTATAGCGGAAACACTTTTGGATATACAGCTTTTTTCACTTACGGGGCTTTTTGGGAGTGGTTTTTCTTAACTGTCACTTATTTTCCTAATACTCCACCACAAGCAATTGGGCTTGTACTGCTAGCTTTTGGGATTTTCACTTTAGTAATGTGGTTTGGGACTTTCAAAGCTAACCTAAGCTTGTTCTTGACGTTCTTGCTTTTGTGGATAACTTTCTTCTTGCTTGCTGGTGGTGCGATGACTGGTAATGCTAATTTAACCCATGCAGGTGGCTATGTTGGTATATTGACAGCGATTGCTGCATGGTATACCGGCTTAGCGACAGTAGTGGCTGAAAGCTTGGGAAAGAACCCACCGTTAGGGAGGGCAATAATGAAATAGGTAAAGGGAGTTTTTCCTTTTATTCTATTCTTTTGTTTACCGTTATCACTCTGAATTATGGATATGCTTAAATATTTTTCATAAGATATATTTATCATGAGGAACTATCATGAATAAGTATGCTAGATGGCTACTTATAGGCGATGGCGTTCTGTTTCTTTACACTTTTCTTTATGCCTACATATTTCATTTCGGCATAATGCTTAAAGTGGGCTCAAAGTTCTTTCATTTGTCGCCAATAACTTCATTTGGAATTTTAGGGATAATTTTTGTATATTCCGGAATAACTGGAAAAACAAACGTTATTGGTAGAGTACTTAGCGGGATATCAGCATTCATAGCTGTCCTCTTCATATTTATTCAAGGGTTTACAATAGCCTCAGCAAATGGAATTTTAGCAGCTGCAGCTCTGCCAGGTTTTCCGTTTGCAGGGGGCCTACTAATTCACGTTATTTTTGAGCACTCTTTAGGTGGTGCTCTAGGACTTATCCTTGCTATTAAGCCTAATTTATTGCTGAAAAGAGTAATAAAAGTAAAGAGGGTGCGAATTATATGCAAAAAATTATCGATTTCCTAATTTCATATGCAAAAGAAAGGGATTACAAGGTTGAAAATGTAACAGTTGGGCTAAACTGGACTTGTGTTTTATCGAAAAACTGCGGAATGGCAATGACTTACAAAATTGGAAAAGAAATAAAAAACGCTGGCAGATTAGAGGAATTGACAACATCTCAATTGGCAGAATATCTTAAATCGTGGAATTTGCTAGAGGCAAGTGTTGGTTTGGCTGCAATAAACTCTGTCATTGATCCTCCAGCAAATGCAAAAAAGGGTATTAATGGCTTAGACATAGGGCTTGAGGTTGGTAAAGGGAAGAAAATAGTTATGATAGGGAAGTTTCCTAACATAGAGAAATTCAAGAAGGTAGCAAGGGAATTCACAGTCCTTGAGCTTGATCCAAGTTTAATAGACCCAGATGAGGGAGTTTTACCTTCAACAGCTTCAGAGAGCGTTATTGAAGACGCAGATGTGTTAATAATGACTGCAACAACAATAATTAATAAGTCTGTAGACAGACTTGTTGAGCTAGGGAAGAAAGCATATAAAATCCTTGTTGGCCCATCAACCCCCATGATAGAGGACTTGTTAGAGTACTTTGATGTTTTAGCTGGGGTAAAAGTAAATGATCCTTATGCAGTAATAAAAAAGGTCTCTCAAGGGTTTGGAATGGTCTATCCTAACAAGTTCCCAAATAATGAGCTAGAATTTGTGGTGTTAGAAAGATAATCTCTTCTAAGTTTTTAAGGTGTAGCATGAAAATCTATTTGTGAAGCTTACAGTCAGAAATATTGGTCCCATAAAAGAGGCAAACCTTGAAATTAGCGATAAAACAGTCGTAGTCGGGCCTAACAACAGTGGTAAAACGTTTTTGGCTACAGCGTTTTATTCTCTTGTAAATTTGCCAATAACCCCTCATGGCACGTTAATAGATCTGAATTTGTCGCCCGGAGAAAATGAATGCGAAATCAAGAAAGACGAGTTAGAGAAGTTCGTAGCACACGCGCTTACAAGCTATTTTGGCGTTCCTATAAATAAAATAATTACTGCAGGAGAAAATGAGGGTGTAATTGAAAACGATAATGTGAAGATTTTACTGAAAAAAGATGGTAAGGTTGAAGTAGAGACGAAAAAGGAGATGAAATTCTTGGTCAAATATAAAGAAATTAATAGGAACAAGGTTTATATAATTAAAAATGAAAATGAGGTTGAAGTAGAAATAAGTGGGGACTTAAAATTTGCTAATGAGGTAATTACAGATTATGTGCTAAAATCTCTTTTCTCTATGGATTGGAGCCCTTCAGCTTTCATAAGTTCTGAAAGGATAGCGTTTATGAGTTTTAAGCCCTTCATATCTTATTCTGTTTTTTCGCCATTTAGAGAGATTTCTCTTAAGCCCTTGAGTTTAGATGCTTTACGTTGGGTTGAGCCAGTCGAGTTAGAAATATTTGGTCATAAAGTTAAAGTAGAAATTGGCGAAAATGGTCTACCGACTATCAGAGCTTTTTTAAATGGAGAAGAAGTTATTTCTTCATCTGGCATTGAGCAATTTGCAATAATTGAAAGCGTGGCTAAAAACCCCAATATAAAAGGAATGATAATTGAGGAGCCAGAATTAGATCTACACGTAGACGCTGAAATTGAGGCCGGAAGACGCTTATCTAGGTATAACAAAAAGTTGTTTATAACTACTCACGGAGATTATTTGACCATGACTATGGCATATTTACTTAGAGAGAAAGTAAAAGTTTATGAGCTTATTGACGGCAAAGCAGAAGAAAGGAAAGTAACAGAAGATGGCTTGTTAGAAAAACTTGAGACAATAGATACAATAGCATTAGAAACTGTTGATAAGATGCTTGAAGGTAAGTTTGAATGACCGTAGTTTATGCGGAAAGCCAGGGTTACTCATGCATTAAGCTAGACTATTTATGTGGGAAAGGAGCTGATATGCTTTGTTTTTTAAGAGGATCAATGATAATTGCAAACCCAGCTTTCAGAAATAACGCTTTTTTAGTGGAAATTAAAGATTCTAGTACAATCTCGAAGTATAGAGAAGCATTAGATAGGATACAGAAGAGTTTACAAAGCTTGAATAGTGATATAAGGCCTAAAAGGGCTTACATTGTGTTTAAAGAGAGAGTCAATGAAGATTTTAGCCAACTTCTTCATAAAATTAATAAGATAAAGAGGATATATGATATTCAATTAAAGGAAATATATGTTGATGAGATAGAAAATAGTGATTTAAAGCATATAAAAAACTTAATTTTGGAATTTGAATAGCTAGCCGATAAAATCTTAAGTCAATTAACTTCTGTTCATCAAAAGTATTTAGGATAAAAGTAAGTTAAATTAACACTTAATTTTTTATATAGCTAGTATTACCATTCCTCCCCTTAAAAGTCAAAGTTTTAAAAGTGTTTATTGCTCATAGAGTTTAATAGGGGAGGCCCTCAAGGGAAAAATGACCGATGAGGAATCCCTTGACCGCTGAGCTCTGACGAATCCTTGGTCCGACTGAGCGATTTCCCTTGAGGGCTTCCCCCATTAAATTACTTAGTATAGTGTTTAAAAAGATTTCCTCCTCTCTAACTTGCACCATCACACTTTTTACTGCACATCCCACTTACTACATGTGGATAAAGAGAATTTTTTGCTTATCATCTCATCTTCGCTTCAAGGCATTATATGGGGAGCAAACTCAATTATTATTGCACTTTACTTCAAGTCTCTTGGCTTATCTCCACTAGTAATAGGAGAAATATTAGGTGGAGCAATTCTGCTAGGTTCTTTCTTCTCCTTACTCTGGTCTTCCCTTGGCGACGCTTATGGAAGGAAAAAGTTCATATTCGTTTCTAAGGGAATTAGTTTTGTCTCATTTATCCTTTTGCTCTTTTTTCCTTTTGCTTATCTCTTTGTAAACCAAGGTTATGGGCTAATTTCAGCTTTAATTGCTGAAAAGTCAAGAGACTTAGATAAGTCAATGGCATACAGATCTTCGCTTAACGTCCTTTTCTCCATTATTGGCTCTCTTTTGCCAATGTTTCTGACTTTCAAAGAGATAATTCTTTTGGACTCCTTTGTTGTGCTTATTTCAGCCCTCCTCTTACTACCAATAAAAGAGAAGTATAAAGGTACTGGGAAAATCACTTTGAGAATCTCTTCGTTTAAGCTTCTAGGGAAATTGACTACCGAGTCAATTATTGGTCTTGGCGCAGGAATTCTTTTGCCAATGCTATCACTTTGGTTTAATCTAAAGTTCGATGTTTCCGCCTCTTCTTTATCTCCAATTTATACAGTATCAGAGGCTACTTTAGCTTTAGGCACTTTATTTTCACCAAAAATAGGTGAAGCTTTAGGAAGGATTAGGGCAATCTTCGTTACTCACATGATAGCCGTCTTCTTTCTCTTTCTAATGCCATTCTCCTCAACATTTGTAATAGCTGGTGTACTCTACGTTTTAAGAAACACAACGATGAATTTAACCGGGCCTTTAATGTCATCCTTTGTTATGAAAGCTGTGAAAGAAGAGGAGAGGGGAAGAGTAAGTAGCATGCTTCAGCTCCTTGATTCGATTCCAAGGTCTTTTGGGCCTGAATTAACGGGATATCTTTTCTCTCTAGGTAATTTATCCCTCCCATTCTTTATAACTGGAAGTTTGTATTTTGTGGCAACAGTCTTGTTCTATTTCTTCTTCAAAGATGTGAGTTACGCTAAATAAAGCATTACGCTTTTTCCTTGAATCTGTAGTATACTTTTCCCCTTTCTCTAATTTCCTCCACATATCCAAGACTGACTAGTTTCTTTACCCTTCTATATGCTGTAGCCTTTGGCAATCCCGTTTTATTTATTATTTCTGATAACGTCTTTGCACCGCTTTTTATTGCGTCTAAAACCATTTTGTCCCTCTCATCTAAAACGTCATTCACTAAAGTGACTTCTTCTTTTCTTGGAATGCCTACCTTTCTTTTACCTAGCAAAAGCCAAATTATTAAGGCTATAAGAATTACATCAATCACTATTAACGCAAGAATTGGGAATTCTGTTGTATTGCCTTCACTTTTTGTAACTGCATAAAGAACAACAACGTTGTTTACATCCTTAAATGAGATATTATAAAAGTTGCTTATTACAGAAAAGCTATAAGGTGGGGTTGAAAGGTAAGTTATTGTGACACTAGAGGGCAATATAACATTTAGTGAGAAATTGTAACTCTCTTGAGCTTTAATTACTCCTTTAAATGACGCTTGATAATAAATTGTGACGTTGCTTGGGTTCTCTAAATAGACTTCATCACCAGTGAAATTGTATTTACTTCCAATTACGTGCAACCCTCCTACATAATTTCCAATTAGATTAAATTCACTCTCATTGTAAATATGGGCTATAACAGTGCCATTATAATAAACTGTAATCACAGCATAACCCTTAGCTATTAAAGGTGAAACAAGTAACAGCAAAAAGAGGAAGAGAAAATTTTTCACAATAGATAATCCGATTCAAGATATATTAGCTTAGCGTTTCACCAATGAAATGAAACTAAGGTTTATATGAGAAAAAATGCCTTTATTATTTGTGGAAAGGCTAACATTAATCGTTGCCTTGCTCATAGTTACACTAGTAGTAAATGTGATTTTAGGAATAGAACTTTATTACGCTTTGCATAAACCATCACAGCCTATTGCTGAATCATTAAACATTAGTGGGCTTCAAATAATAACTTCGTCTACAACAAGCCCATTGCCATCTTTAACTTCTTCAACAATTTCATCAGCCTCAACCACTCAGCCTCTCTACAACTTCTCTTTCAAAGTAAAATTCAAACTTCATTTAAGGGAAAAAGGAGTATACATTATTGGAATCAAGCCAAATATAACGTTTGCATCTCTTTACGTTTTGATTTACTTTGATGACGGAAACACAGTTATATTAACGTTAAATCACACAATGGCAAACGTTACTTTTGATGAAAAAGAGATAAAAGCTATAGTGTTTATTCAAGGCTCTATATACCAAAATTTGACGCCAGAGGAGATATTTCAAGACCTAGGGCTTTATGTTAAATTTGTTTCGCCAATAAAGTAATGAGGACTAAAAAAGCGTTACTCTGGTGGAATCTCTTTGTAAATCAAGCTCAAGTCTATCCCTCTCCTTTTGTTATATAGTGAGGCAGTGATGTAAACAAAAGCAGAGAAGACTATAGTTCCAATTACGAATGCCAGCGTTATTGGATTTGGCAAACCATTGCTTTCAACAAACCCAAAGTCTGGGTTTGTTGCTGAAACGTAAGTTAGATAGGCAAAATACCCAATTACTATTATCGCTGGAACTAAAAGTCTCTTAACGCTGAACTTTATTGAATGCACTAGCGCAGCAATTCCAACAACAAGGAAATATAGAGAGCCAAGGATTATTGTGCCATATAATGATGATGCGTTCTGAGAACCAAGGAAGACTATAACTCCTAGCAATAGGGCAGTGACACCAAGATCTAGCAAGTGAGTGAATATTGGACTACCTTGCCTAGTTACATAAGTAAATATTGATGGCAAAACTCTATCAAATGCTAAGGCAAAGATGTATCTGGCAAAGACTACTACGCCATAAGATAACACAAATAACTCCCAAGCTATTAGCCCAAGGCCAATCAACCACTCTAATAGCTGATTGTCAGATAGCCAAATTGCTGCAGTCCAGAAATTGTATGTATAGCCATTGCTCATGTACTGGGCTGTAGTGAAATTATAGCCTCCAGCATAGTACATTATTCCATAGCCAGCCATTACCAAAATGAAAGTTATAACGATGCCATAGTAAATATTGTACTTTAATGCCTTTTTGCCCTTAATCTCTGCAGAAACTGCAGGCCCTGCTTGCATCCATGGGAAGGTGAATAAAGCTAAGAATGGCAACATGAAAAGTGTGGCTGTTAAGCTAAATGAGGGGCCTTGATAGCTTGCCACTTTCCCTCCCATTGCAGTTATCATTGCAGAGGTTTTTGCAACGAAATCCCCTACATTAGCCATTATGACTATTAAGGCTAAAACTGTAGTGGCTATAGAAAATATGCCGAGGGCAGAGACTAAAGAAAAGCCCCACCTTGCCTTTACCACGTTTATCCCTATTATTATTCCAAATACTACTAAAGCTAGAATAAACGAGGGAATTGGTTGAGCCAACACATTTCCTATATTTACTAAAGCTTGATTGCCGTTAAGTAATCCAATTTCATTAAGCACAGTTTGTATTGCTTGAGAAGCAAAAAACGCTGTTAAAGCTAAATAGGAAAGCGACTGAATTGATAGCATTAGTGCCATTGTTGCTCCAATACCGCCATGAAGGCTCCTAGATACCCATACGTAATCGCCCCCAGTTCTTGGAATTTTTGTTACGAAGTATGTGTAAACATAAGCTTGTGGCAGAGCCAGCAAAAACGCTATTAATGTAGCTAAAAGTAGATTTGCCCCAGGCTGAACATATGGGGTTATAGAAGTGAATAAAGCTAAGCCAGCAGACATGTTGCCAATGTTTAGCATTACAGCATCAAGGAAGTTTACTTGCTTAATTAACCCAGAACTTTCCCTGATGAAGAGGTGTGAGTTCTCCATATTATACGCATTTCTTTTGTGCTTAAAAATTCACTTATCCAGTATAAATAAAAAGCGAACAGTTTGAATAAGGATTTACTTAATTAAGTAAATTAAAGCAGTTAGCTTTTCTGCTTCTCTAACATTTCTAGCACTACTTCTATTGCTTTGTCAAGCTGAGGATCTCCTTGACTTCCGGGTGGAATGTCAACTTCTATGTCTGGGTCAACGCCACGGTTTTCAATTCCAAGACCTATATCGTCAAAGTGAACAGCATATTCTGGTTGAGTTACTTGAGTTTTATCAACAAGCCTTGTCCTCAGTGAAATCCCTATTACTCCTCCCCATGTCCTTTTCCCTATTACTGGGCCCAACTTGAACTTCTTAAACAAGTAGGTGAAAATGTCTCCATCAGAGCCAGTATATTCATTTGCCAAAGCAACCATTGCCTTTGGAGAAGAGAAATAGGGCTCTGGAATTGGCTTGCCATTCCTTGGCATTGTATAACCAACCCTCTTTAGTAAAAGCCTTTGGACGATCAATCCAGAAATGAAGCCTCCGCGATTGAACCTAACGTCAACAATCAGCCCTTCTTTATCGAACTCTGACATAAAAAGTCTGTAAAACTCGCTAAAACCTTGATACATCATGTCTGGAATGTGAACGTAACCAACCCTGTTGTTTGTCTTTTCGTGGACATATTGTCTGTTTCTCTCCACCCAATCTCTGTAAATTAGGACTTTTTCATCCTTCATTAATTTAACATAAACTGTTCTCTTTTCCCCGCTCTTTGTTATTACGTCAAGCGTTACATAGTCCTTGTTTAATAAATAGAAGTAAATGTTGCGGTAAGTTATTGGCTCTCCATCAATGGCAACTATGCAATCCCCTTCCTCTAGCTGAACTCCGGGATCTCTTAAGGGGCTTCTCTCATTTTCATTTATTGGATCTCCAGAGTATATCCTAGTTATTTTGAAACAGTTACCATCAAACTTTACGTCAGCACCAATTCCGCCAATCGGTATTGGATCATCGGTGTCATAAGAATAAGGAATGTGATAAGAGTGAGAAGTTCTAGTTTCTCCTTGAAGCTCTTGAATTACATCGCCAAGCTCAAATCTAGTTGAAATTCTGTCTAACAGCTTTTCGTACTTGGGCAAAACCTTATCCCAGTCCTTGAGTTTCTCTTCACTCCAATAGTTTTGCTTCATTAATTTCCAAGTCTCTCTTAACATTTGCCTCCATTCCTTTTCCGGTTCAACATAGACTTTAACCCTAGATAAATCAATAACACCACCTTTCCTCCCTTGAGCGTTAATTTCTGGCTTTGAGGAAACGTCAAATAGCCTTATAGAATCCTTGAGAATGACTAAAATCTTGCTTTTATCCGTAGAAAGGACAAAACCCCTAACATTGTCAAGATAAGGTTCTTTGATCTTTGTCTCTAGATCAAATACTTCAAGTTTGCCTGTTTGATCTTGCATAAAGCTTTGTGCACCTTTTATTGGATATGAAAAGAGGAAGACCTTGTTGTTTTTTGCACCTTCAATTCTAACGTAATTATCTTCTTCTACTGGGAATGGAACTACTCTATCTTGAATTCCTTTTATTTCAATTTTGTTATCTGTTGTGTATGTACCAAATGGCGGATTAAAAGGCGAATAAGTGTTTGATAAAACAACAAGGTAAGGCTTGACCACTTTTTGGAACGACATGTTAAATATTACCTTGTCAGTTGAAGGCTCCAAATGCCTAGCTGATAGAAAATATAAGTATCTGCCGTCTGGATCAAATGACGGAGAGAAATCATAACCGTATGGTGTAGTTACCCTTATTACATCACCTTGAATGTTTGCAAGCTTTATTGATCTTGTCGCATAACTCTCTGGGAAGGAATATGCAAACCATTCACTATTTGGATGCCAATCAAACTCAATAATCATTTCATAATCGCTTTTATCTATGAGCTTAGCCTCGTCCTTTTCAAGATCATAGAGCCAAAGCTCTAGTCTGTTATTGCTTATTAGCACCTTCTTACCATCTGGTGAAACTTTCATCTTTTCAATTCTTCCAAAATTACGATTGATTTTCTTTGCACCTTTAAGCGAAATTATTAAGAGGGAATCACTATCGTCAGACGCTAAAACACTCCCATCTTTAAGAAGTTGAATATTACTATACCTTACTCCTTGTTTTTCTCCAAATTGAACTGCAGGCCCTTCCCATGGCTTCATCACGAAGATCTTGCCCCTTGAAACTAAACCTATATAATCGTTAGTTAAAGTTGCCTCTGTTAAGTAATCAAGGGCACTCACAAACCTAGGTTGTCTTTTCTTTCTATCTGTAAAAATCTCAATCTCTAGTTTCCTAACTTCCTCTGTTGAGGGGTCAAATAAGTAAATGTCGCCCATGTTTTGAAATACAATCCTTTTCCCATCTGAGCTTGCGTTTCTGCAATAAGTGTCAAAGTTTGTATGCTTCCTTAAATCGCCCCCTTGTAGATCTACAGAGTATAAGTTTGCTACTCCCTCATGGTCAGATAAAAAGTAAACTCTGTCATTTACAATCATTGGCCAGCTTACAATTCCATCTAGGGAAACAAACTTTCTGAAGTTCTTCCCCCCATCATAAGAAATCCATAATTCCCCTTTTGTCCCTCCTTTATACCCTTTCCAGAATGGGATATCTTGATACCCCCTTGCAATAACAACGATGTTGTCCTTTACAAAAACGTTAGAGACAATGCCGTAAGGAAGCCTTTCCGTTTCGCCAGTGTTTATGTTTACTTTGTAAGCTACAGTTGAGAAGGGGGTGTGAAAGTCTGTGATAACAATAATCTCCTCTGGCGATAACCAAAATGAAACCCTTGACTGTGAAGAGTTAAAATATGTAACCCTTCTAATTCCATTCTCATCAACTACATAGATATCTCCTCCGCTTTTCCCTCCTTTAAGCCAAAGCATAGTAAATGCGATTTTCCTCCCATCAGGGCTTATCTTTGGCCTTATTGCAACTCCATTTCCAGAAGTTATTCTCTTTGAGCTTTCTCCGTCAAATAGCCAAATGTCGTCATCTGACGTAAAAGCTATGTAGTTATCCCTTATATCTGGGAATAAATAGTAGCCTTTCATTACGGAGATAAAAAGACAGTAGATTAAAAAACTTTTGAAATAGGAATTAAATTACCCTTTCAAATCTAAAATTATGGAAAACGCAGTAATAATAGTCGTTGGAGCAGACAAGCCCGGAATTGTTGCTGGAATTACCTCTGTTTTAGCCCAAAACAACGTCAACATAATTGACATTTCCCAAACAGTATTAAGGGGAGTTTTCGCAATGATAATGATTGTTGACATTTCCCAAAGCAAACTGCCTTTATCAAAGCTAAGGGAAGAACTGCAGAAGAAAGGGAAAGAGCTGAACGTTGAAGTAAGCGTTTATCATGAAGAAGTATTTAAGTACATGGAGAGGGTTTAAATGAAATATACAGTTGAGGAAATACTTGAAGTTCATAGAATGCTAAGTGAGGAAGATTTAGATATAAGGTCTGTTACACTCAGCATAAACACACATGGAATTATATCTGATAATGTTGAGAAAGTGATAGAGAGGATAAGAGAGCTAGAGCCTTTAGCAAAAAGGTTCTCAGAGGTTGTTGATTCTGTTGGAGAAAAATATGGGATTAGAATTGTAACAAAGAGGATTGCAATTTCCCCTTTGCAGTTTCTACTTGAGGTTTTACCCTCCTCTCACGCCTTAGAGGTTGCAAAAGAGCTTGACGAACTAGCTATTAGAAGTAAGATTGATTACATTAGTGGCTATTCAGCCTTTGTAGACAGAGGAATAAGCAGAGGTGGAAATGCAGTACTTTCAACCCTATCAGCAGTTTTAAACTCAACTTCAAGGCTATCTGGCATGATAAATGCAGGCTCAACGATGGGAGGGGTTAACATTGACGCAATAAAGATTTTTGTTGATCAGCTTTTCGAAATGAGGCCAGAAGCCTCAGCTAGGGTTGCAATAATGAGCAATGTACCTCCAGATTCCCCCTTTGTCCCTTCAGCCCACCATGGATTAGGAATGCCAGATGCTATGATAAACATTGCCGTTAGTGGGCCTGGAGTAATTGAAGGAGTTATAAGGAGAAATAAGCCTAAGACATTGCAGGAGTTACATGACTTAATAAAGAGAACTGCTTTTAAAATAACAAGGCTTGGAGAGCTAATTGGGAGAGCAGTATCAAAAGAGCTAGGAGTTCAGTTTGGGATTGTTGACCTCTCTTTAGCCCCTTCACCAAAAGTAGGGGATAGCGTTGCTGGGATAATTGAGGCTATGGGGATTTCAAAAATGGGGGGTCATGGGAGCTTAATGGCTTTGGCAATTTTAATTGATGCAGTAAAGAAGGGAGGGGCAATGGCGACTTCTTCTGTTGGCGGTCTTAGTGGTGCTTTCATTCCAGTAAGTGAAGATTATGTAATGAGTCAAAGGGCTTTAGATGGCTCAATAGACTTCTTCACCCTCCTTTCCCTTTCAGCAGTTTGCAACACTGGCATAGACATGGTGGGGGTTAGCAAAAAGCAAGGGAAAGATAAAGTAATTGGTTTAATCAGCGATGTTCTGGCTTTAGGGGTTGTGCTGAATAAAACTCTGGGCGTTAGAGTGATACCAGTAGATGAAGAGCCTGGGAAAGTAATAGATCTTGGAGGTTTGCTTGGAAGAGTTGTAGTAATGAAACTAAAGGACATTGATGTATCAGCATTTACTTCTCTTTCTGGCTATATGCCTAGTGGAATAAAGAGGCTTGAGTTCGGATGATCAAAAAAGCTTTATTAGATCAAGAAAAAATTTATAACTGGGAGAGCCCAAGGGAAATCGCTCAGTTGGCCCTAGGGTATATCAGAGCTCAGTTCGGGGATAGTTCATCATTGGTCATTTCTTCCTTGGGCTCTCCCGTAATATGATTTTCTTAAAAGCCCTATTGCGAAAGTGTTAAATACTACTTATTGCTTTTTCAAAAGTCTTTTCCCAGAAGTTTTCACTAAAAAGGAAAGGCATTGTCACGACTAGTATAATAATCAACGTATACACTGGGAACTTCACGCTTAAGTATGTAACTGCTAGCGCAGACCCTATGCTTATCATTGAAAGCAAAAACCTTCTAATTGTAATTACTTGTCCCGAACGAGAGTAAACTCTAGCCAAAACAGAAGATAAGTAAATGAAGCTTAAAGGAAAGATCAAATTCCCTAGTCCTGCGTTTATATCAAAAAGGGAGAAGGAGAGGGTCACTGGCAAAAACAAAATATAAAGCGTTACAAGTTTGCTTGCCAAGTACCTTCTCGCAAACTCAATTGGGCTCATAACAGACAAATTTAGCCATATAGGTTCATTAAGGAAAGAGGCTTCGGCATAATCAACTAGCACCAAGTATTCTAAAAAGAGAGGGACAAACACATTCCGAAAGATGTAGGCAATTATCCCAAGTGCGCTTGTCCCTAATAAAAGATAGTATATCCTAACCCTAGCAATAATGTACTGCTCTCCGCTAGCTCCTCCTCTTCCTCCCAACTCTATGATGTTCAAGTTCTTTTTTAACATTACTAAAAAGAGGGAGGAGGAGCGAAAAGAGATGGAGTTCTTTATAGGCCTCGATAAGTGCAGAAAATTCCCTTGAACTAAATCGTATAAGCTTACCTTCTCTACTGATAAGTAAACAACAAGGGAAGTGAAAGCTACTAGAATGAAATATGAAATTGAATTACCATCAAGCATTGAAAATGGTGAATAAGGGAAGCCGAAGTAAGCAGAAAAGAACCACAGTGATAGGGCTATAGCAACTAGAAGCCTCTGAAAGAACTTCAGCTTGTAAAGGATGTTCCCTAAAAATGAAGTGATAAACGCATATGAGACAATTACTACTAAAGAGCCAAACTTGATGATAGGGGCTAGGATGACAAGAAACGTGAGCAAGATATTTAGATCAAAGATGAATGTAGCCAAAGAAAAGGAGATTATAATCTCTTTGTCATCAACTGGTAGCATAAAAAGGAAGTCAATATCGGACTTGAACACATGTACGTTTCCAGGCATTAAGGAATAGATAAGGAGATACAAAGACAATATCTCTATTACTACTTTCTCAAGCCCTTCATAGCTTACTAAATATTCAAACTTTGAGGCGTTATAAACCTCGACCATTCCAATGAACAAATCAAAAACCAAAAGTGTAAGCATAAAGGCTAGAAAAGAGCGAGTGTAAATTGACCTCAATTTCAGCTTGATTAGTCTAAAAATCATCACTTTAAAATCCGAATTGCAGTTAAAAAGAGAAACTGAAGAGAGGTAAGAGCTATGACAAGAATTGTCAGGTTTCACTTATCACTTTTTCAAAAGTCTTCTCCCAGAAGTTCTCACTAAAGAGAAAAGGCGAAGTCAACACTAACAAAACTACAAGAGTGAGAAACGGGAAGAAGACACTTAAATAAGCAATTACAAGCACTGGAAGAGCTCCAATAGTTGAAAACAGAAATCTCCTTACATTAAGTGCCTGACTTCCGCTTTGGCTAACTGGATAAACCCTTGCTAAGACTGAAGATAGATAGACGAAAGACAAGGGGAAAACTAAATTTCCAATTCCCGCTGAAAAGTCGTAAAGGAAGAAAGAGGCAGTCAACGGCATAAAGAGAATATAAATAGTGAGAAGCTTACTTATTAAATACCTCCTCGCAAACTGAATTGGAGTCATCACAGACAAGTTTAGCCAAATTGGCTCATTTATAAATGATGCTTGAGCAAAGTTTGTTAATAACATAAATTCTATAAAGAGCGAAATAAAAGTCAAGTGAAGGAAATAATTGACGAAAGCCAGTGCAGTAGTTCCTAACAGAAGATAATAAATTTCTATCCTAGCAACTACATATTGAGTCCCCCCAGCTCCAATCCTTCCTCCCAGCTCTATGATGTTCAAGTTCTTCTTTAACATTGTAAGAAAAACGGAAGAAGAGTTAAAAGTGAGTGAACTCTTTAATGGCTTTGAGTAATGTATCTCTCTTCCTTGAACTAAGTCTTGCAGACTGACGCTCTTTATTGATAGAAATACAATTGAGGCAGTGAAAATTGCTAAAATGGGGTAAGAAATTGAATACCCTCTAAACATCGACAATGGAGAGAAAGGAAAGTTAAAATTAGCCGAAAAGAACCAAGAAGTTAAAATTAGCGAGAGCAAGACCCTCCAAATGAACTTTAGCTTGTAAATGATGTTGCCTATAAAGGAGATTACGAGAGAGAAAAGTGTTGTCACTAAGAATGAGCCATATGCAATGGCAGGGACTAAAAGCAAATTAATGGTAGCCATCATAACTAAATTGTAAATGAATGTGGCAAGCGACAAAGAAATTATAATTTCTCTCTCATCAACTGGCAACATAAAGAGGAAATCGACATCAGACTTCATTATAAACCTATTCCCTGGAATTAAAGAATAAATAAGAAAATAGAGGGACAAAACTCCTATACCTAAATTTGTAAAGGGATTGTTAACAGTAGAATGACCAGAGACTTCAGAAAGCTCAAAAATAGCCATGTATATGTCAAATCCAAGAACTATAAACAATAAAGCCAAAAGTGGCTTAGAAAATACTGATATCAATTTTATTTTAATTAATTTAAGAATCATGACAACCACTCAATTGAAACCTTCGAATATATAGAGGGAAACTGTGATAGGAATCTTTGTATAACAAAGAGTTAATTAGTACAAACTTCTTATTCATTGAGTATATAAAGAGTATATGAAATAAAAAACTTTCTTGATTTTAACTGCTCCACCTTTCAATAATCTCTTTATTGCTAAGTACAAGCATTAGCTTTTGCATATTTGCTAAGCTCCTTTCATGGGCTTCTTTATCTGCAGATGATACTGCCTCTTTCGCTATTACTGGCAAAAATCCTAAAGCTTGTGCATGCCTAGCAGAAGTCTCAACCCCAATTTCTGTTGCAATCCCAGTGAACACTATAGTTGTTATCCCCACATTCCTCAGCATTAATTCAAAGTTTGTCCCAACAAATATGCTTGGAGTATTTTTGTTAAGTACAACATCTCCAGGCTGAGGATAAACATCTTTAACTATGTCGCCAGGGTTGAAAGACCTCCTGAAAACTGGGTTTTGGAATCTCTCTGGATATGGAGTAATCTTTGTGTAAACTATTGGTACGTTGTATTGCCTTGCTGCTGAAATTAACTCTTTTAGTTTTTGCAGGAATTCCTCTCTGTTGAAAATGCTGTTAACAAGAGCTTCCTGCACATCCCAAACTACTAGGACTGAGTTGTCCCTTCTTATGTACTTCTTTAACTCCTCAAGGTTGAACCAAGCCATGAAAATCATCTCTCTCTCGATATAAAAAAGTTTAACTGTGAACTTTTTGGTTTGAAACAATATTTTTAAACTTGACAAAAAAGAGATGTTATGCCAAGTGAAATTAAAGAGAAAATTGTGCTAATAATTTACTCTTTAGGAAGACCTGCACTTTTCAAGGACATAAAAGATCAAATGAACATCTCTACAGACTCTTTGAAAGTTCAACTTGCTGACCTCGAAAAAGAGGGAGTAATAAAAAGGGTGAGAGGGAGGTACATTTTAACTGAAAAAGGGATTGAAATGGCTAAGAGGCTTTCAAAATCAGCTTAACTATTTCCTTTACTGCTTGATCAATGATCTCTTTGCCTTTTCTAGGGTCAACCTTAATTTCTCCGTCTAAGTTGACAATCCCAAAGGGGTTTGCTTGTGAAGTAGTTATTGTCTCAAAAACTCCCTCCTTTACTTCATAACTAACTCCTTTCAGCCTTTCCTCTTTTACTAGGTCTGGATATAAAAGCTTCAAAATTGATGTTTCAACGCTTCCAGCATGTAAGTCTTTCCCATAAAGCTCATTAACGTTGAATACGTAAACTTTGAAGCTTTCAGAATTGAAGTTTATTTGCCTTCTAACTAGATCAAGAAGTGATGAGTTCCCTCCATGAGCATTTATAATTACTGCTGATGAAAAGTGCTCTTTTACTTTGTTAAGCAAGTCAATAAGGTAGTTGAACAATGTCGTGTAAGAGACCCCAAAATAGGGAAAGCCAGAGTGCTCAAGAGAGCATGTAAAATAAATTGTTGGGAAAAGGACTACTTTGTCTTTAAGCTCTTCTTCAACCCTTTTTGCAATTTCTTCAGCAATAATTGAATCAGTCCCCATTGGCAAGTGAGGGCCGTGTTGCTCAACACTTCCTATTGGAATTAAAGCTACCAAGTCTTTTCTAATCTCGTCTTTCGTCATTTGCAGAAGCTTCATTAACAGAACTAAGCACTCTCTGCTTAAAAGCTTCAAAGTCAAACTCAACCTTTCTTACTTCATAAACTGCAGTCT
>ERZ1684502.106-NODE-106-length-20532-cov-161.734043_pt1 | contig 20532 bp, 19 predicted proteins | sample MGYA00580192_ERZ1684502 | MGnify/ENA primary metagenome ERZ1684502 (study PRJEB41476, sample SAMN13258264) | hydrothermal vent metagenome | biome: caldera [ENVO_00000096]; feature: acid hot spring [ENVO_00002120]; material: acidic water [ENVO_01000358] | place...
GTCCTTTTCACCCTTATTGCCTTCAACTTACTTAATCCCTTACCCAGATAAGAGGAACCCTCTTTGCAGAGAAGACTGCACAAATCAGCTTCTTTCATTTATAGAGGATTGGGTGTTTAAGAAAATTGTTGATCCTAGCGAAATAGCAGCTTTTATAGCTGAGCCAATACAAGGAGAAGGAGGGGTTATAATACCACCAAAAGACTTCTTTTATGAGCTAAACAGACTGCTGAAGAAGCACGGTATATTATTAATCTTTGACGAAGTTCAAACTGGCATTGGAAGGACTGGGAAGATGTTTGCTTTTGAACACTTTAACGTTGAGCCAGACATAATTTGCTTAGCAAAAGCCTTAGGCGGAGGACTTCCATTAGGGGCTGTAGTTGGGAGAAAGGAAATAATGGATTTGCCTCCTGGTTCTCATGCAAACACTTTTGGCGGAAATCCTTTAGCCTTATCAGCAGCTAAAGTTGTATTAGAGGAAGTGCCTAAACTTCTTGACCACGTTAATGAAGTTGGGAAATTGATAATTGATGAGCTGAAAGAGGCAAAGTCTCCATATTTATATGAAGTTAGAGGTATGGGATTGTTCATTGCTGCTGAGCTAAGGAAAGATGGAAAGCCTTTTGCTGAAGGGCTAGAGAAGGTTTTATATAACTCTTTCAAGAGAGGGGCATTGCCAATAGGTGCTGGTGAGTCAGCAGTTAGAATGGAACCTCCATTGATTATTGAAGAGGAGTTAGCTAAAAGAGGCGCAAGAATAGTAAGAGAGGAAATAGAGAGATTGTCTAGTTAAGAATGATAAACGTCTAGCTAAAGACCAATTAAACATTCTTTTGATTGCTTATACATTCCTATCAAAATATTTTTAATTAAAACATTTGAAATAAAAAATGATAAGGGGCAGGGTGTAAATTGTAATTATCAATCCCTAAACCGTTTTATTCTATCCCGTTAAAAAAGTAAAAAGTTTTAGTGCAGATTTGAAAAATGCTTATAATCTATTTATAGGTAAATGGCTTAAGATGAAAAGTCTAATCTTGCCCCAAAACGTCGCCTTTAAGTTAAGCATAATAACATTCTCACTTTTAATCATTATCTTAGCAACACACTCATTTGCTCAAACGTCAAACATTACAGCAGAAATTCAAAGCTTAAACCAAAGCATTTTAGCATTAGAAAATCACACTGCTGATTATCCATCTGCTGCAGTACCTAGCTGGCTTGACACCGGCAGCAACGCATGGATGTTAACAGCGGCAACTTTCGTAGGTTTGCAAAGTGTGCCCGGTGTAGCCTTGTACTATGCTGGTTTGTCTAAAAAGAAATATGCAGTCAACTCTGCATTAATGGTGTTTTATGCTTTCGCTGCTGTTTTAGTTGTCTGGATGATAGCTGGATATAACGCTGGTTTTGGTCATCCAGCCTGGATAAGCATAGATGGCTATGGAATTTTGGGCTATCCAGTTCCAGCATGGCTAGGACACTATGAGGCTAGCCAAACAATTTATGGACCGTCTGGCACTCCATTAGACATACCAACTTCAACTTATATATTCTTCCAGTTTGTCTTTGCCGCAATAACCCCAGTATTGCTGGCTGGCGGAGTATTAGAGAGGATGAACTTCAAAGCCTGGATGGTGTTTGTACCATTCTGGAGCTTGCTTGTATATAGCCCAGTTGCCTATTGGCTATTTGCTGGCGGTTGGCTAAATCAATTAGGGGCAGTAGACTTCAGCGGAGGTTATGTAATACACGTTGATGCTGCAGTTGGTGCTTTAGCTGCTGCACTAGCTGTAGGGCCTAGATTAGCATCTGAAAGGAAATTGGAAGCACACAGCCTTCCATTAGTTTTAGCTGGGGCAGGATTAATATGGCTAGGTTGGGACGGATTTAACGGTGGTGACCCTGGTGGAGCAACAATTGATGCTGCAATAGCAGTATTAAATACAAACATTGCAACTGCTGTGAGTGCAATTACATGGATGTTAATGGATATGGCGTTCTTTAAGAAACCAACATTAGTTGGTGCAACAAGCGGTGCAATAACTGGATTAGTAGCAATAACTCCAGCTGCTGGTTATGTTAATGGTTGGGAAGCAATGTTAATAGGGATAGCTTCTGGAAGCATACCATGGTTAGCGTTATATAAGCTAGAGCCAAAGCTTAAAGTTGATGACACATTGGGAGTATTCTCTACTCACGGAATAGCTGGAATAGTTGGAGGGCTGTTAACTGGTGTTTTTGCTGATCCTGCAGTAACGCAATATGTTGATCCAGGATTAACAGGTGCAATGTATGGTAATTGGCATCAATTAGGAGTTCAAGCACTTGCTGCAGCAGTGGTGTTTGTATATGACTTTGCAGTGACATTTGGCTTACTTAAATTAATAGGATTATTCATACCATTACAAGCTCCACCTAAAGACCTGGCTATTGGAGATTATGCATTGCATGGAGAAGTTGCATATTCTGAATTATTAGCAACATTACCAGAAACTGCAAAAGAGGAAGTAAAGGAAGAAGTAAAGGAGGAGAACCCAACTAAAAAGGAAAAAGAATGAATAGTTTTTTATCCTTTTTCATCAAAAATATTAATTTTGTTTTTATTGTTTAAATTAAATTAGTCGTAACATATCTTAATTTTACTATGATTAAAAATTTAAATAGCAATTCTTTCTCTAATTCTTTCGCTTTCTTTATCCATAATCAGAAGAGCTAACATCGATAAAATAGTGAGAAAAGCTACACCTTTTATATCCTGCGAGAAAACCACTGGAATTATTGTTCCTCCAATTGCGGCAATATTTATTGCTATGCCAGAGTTTAACGCGTTAGCGCCATAACGCTGAGCAATTGCTGGTGCTACAGAGTTTATTCCCAATCCCAAAGCAGTAAAAATAAACAATGCCTCTGGTATTTGAAAATAGAAAAACAGAAGGGAGGAGATAGCAATTGCCAATAACGCGTACTCAAAGTATTTTCCCAATTTATATCCAAATAAGTAAAAAGGAAGTGAAAGGGAATAGCTTATAACCATGAAAAGTAATACGTTTTCTTTCAGTTCCTCTAAAACATATGGCGCTAAAGTTAATGCAAATGCTGGCTCAAATGACAAGAAATAGACTAGTATTGGCAAGATTGTAGGAAATTGAAACCTTATTTCCCTTTCTTTAAAGTTGCTTTTGACTAAAGCCACAAAAGGAATTGTTATTAAGCCAGAAATTGCAATGAATTCCCATAAATGTAAGGCAAAATATGCTATGCTTCCTCCTATCCATCCAACTGCCCAACCTCCCATTGTTAAACCAGTTATCACTCTGTTTCTGCTCATTATTGCTTCGCTAACTGCAATTGAAGTAGAAATTCCAAAGAAAACGCCAACTAAAAACCTTGAAATGGCTAAAAACTGAAAGTTTGCTATTAACCCATCAAGAGCTGAAAGTGCCCCTAAGGCTGTTAAAGATGTAATTACTGTAACTCTAGATCCAATGAGTTTTAATAAATATTGATATAGCAAAGCTCCTATTATTCTTCCACTAAATGGCATTGAAGCTACCATAAATGCCAATTCTGGTGGTAAATTCAGTTGGTTAATTACAAACGTTGGAAGAACTAAAATGTAAGTTGGCAATGCATACTCTATCAATGGCTCAATGAAGTTTGAACTTTTCATCGAAGTATAAACATTAGAAGTTAGATATAAGCACTATTTCAAAAATATAAGCAAAAGTTAAAGCAAAAGAAGGAACTGCGATTATCATTGTGGAAGAGTTTATTTATTTCAAAGAGTATGTATATGCATGGAACTTGAGGATGTTGTAAAGAGGTTTTCAGAATATAAGTACATAGAAGCTAGAAGACATAAAATTTCCTTAACAAACCTATACATTATAAATGGCTCTCCTGCTGGAGTTGAGGACTCTAGTTATAGTGGATATAGCGTTAGGGCTTTCAAGGATTCTGCAATGTACTTCACTTCTTCAACTAGGTTAGAGGACTTAACTCCACTTTCTTTAACTTTAAAAGAGTGGGAAAAAGGATATTCTGCTGATCAAAGGAGTAGTGGTAGTTATACTGTTGAAGAGAAAGCAAAAGCTTCCCTTGAGGAAAAGCAAAAGCTTTTGATAGACATCTCCAAAAACCTTCTTCAGCTCAAAATAAACTCTAAGATTCCTTCACTTAACATTATTTACTCTGAGTCAATAGAGGAGAAGGAAATTGTTTTTGAAGACGGAACAAAGGTTTATGGAAGAGTTCCAAGGATTCACATTTCAGTTAGCGTCACAATGAAAAGTGATAAAGCTAGTGCAACTTTTTATGAGGAGTTTGGAGGTAGTGGAGGTTTTGAGCTTGTGAAAACTTGGGATTTAGAAAAGACATTGGAGGAAAAGATAAAGAGCGTTGATGAAGTTCTAAACAAAGGGAAAAGTGTCACACCGGGTAAGAAAGACGTTGTGTTAAGCAATATGCTCTCTGGAATTATGGTTCATGAGTCCGTTGGCCACCCATTTGAGGCTGACAGAGTTTTAGGCAGGGAATCTGCACAAGCAGGATTGAGCTATTTAGTTGGAAGAAACTTTGGAGAGAGAATTGGCTCTAATGCAGTTACAGTCGTTGATGACCCAACTTTGCCAAACAGTTCTGGCTTTTACTTAATTGACGATGAGGGAATTAAGGCTAGGGCGAAATATCTAATTAAAGAAGGGGTAATAAATGAGCTTTTGCAAGACAGGTTTTCTGCTTATAAATTTGGTTTAAACAGCAATGGCTCAGCTAGGGCTTCGCGATTTGACAGAGAGCCCCTTGTAAGGATGTCAAACACTTTCTTCATGCCCGGGAATTACACCTTTGACGAATTAGTTGAAGGCGTTAAAGACGGAATTTACATGAAGTCTTATATGGAGTGGAACATTGACGATTTAAGGATTGGTCAGCGTTACGTAGGATTAGAGGCCTATGAGATAAAAAATGGGGAAATTGGTGACCCTCTCTTGTTCCCAGTAATTGAAGGGACTACTTTTGATTTTCTTTCTTCAATTGACGCTGTAGACAACACACTAAAGTTTTATTACGGCACATGTGGCAAAGGAGATCCGGATCAAGGAATTCCAGTTTGGATGGGAGGGCCAAATATGAGAATAAGAAATGTTTCTGTTAAGGTGAGAGGGAGTGAATGAGGAACTTCTCAAAATACTGGAAAGCTTAAAGGGATATGATGAAGTTGCAGTTGGGAAGCTCAAGATAAGGAGATTGTTAATTAAGTTTGTAAATAGCGAAGTTGTTGAAGTTCAACGCTTGATTAACGAAAACATAGGAATTATAGTTAGAAAGGGGAACAAGTACTTAGCCACAGAGGCTTCTGGAGACATAGACGTTGAAAGAGTTAAAAATCTCTTTAATGTAGTTGCAGAGTCATCAATTGTTCCTTACTTGAGTGACAACGACAGAGAATACAAAAGGGTTGTTGAAAGTCCATTAAAAGACGTGATAGAGAAGGGGGAGATCGAGTCAGTTCTGAAAGAGATCTACGGCTCAGAATACCCAGCATCTGGGATAATAAACGTTGTTGAGACTACCCAATCTTTAGTTACCTCTAAGGGATTTAATGGCTACTTCTTGAACTACTATGCTGATGGCTATGTAAGGGCTTTTAATGGAGAATACTCTGGTCAATGGGCTTTTTACTCTAACGATCTGTCTCCATTAAAAGAAGCTGTAAAGCAGGCAAATATATTAGCCTCAATTGATGGAAAGGTTAAAGTTGATGATGGGAAATATGACGTTGTCTTATCTCCATTAGTTGTTGGCAATTTAATGAGCGACTTTTCATATTTTGCCTCAGCCTTCAATGTATTTACTGCCTCATCTTTCCTTTATAATGTAAAGCCTGGGGACAAGATTGCTAGTGAGAAATTGACAATCTCTGACGCCCCTAAAAAGTTGAGGACTAGGGATTTTGACGACGAGGCAACTTTTACTTATGATAAAAACATAATTGAAAACGGGGTGTTCAAAACACTGCTTTACAATAATGAGTTGGCAATGATGATGAATGCAAAGACTACTGGAAATGCAGGGATAATTTACCCAATATCTTTCGGAATTGAGGTCAAATCTGGCGATGTGAGTGTTGAGTCACTCCTTTCTGGCAACGTAATTTTCGTAAACAACAACTGGTATACTAGGTATCAAAACTATTTAGAAGGTGCTTTCTCAACTGTTTGCAGAGATGCAGTAATAGTTTATAAAGATGGAAAGCCAATAGGGAATGCTGGAAGGATTAGAATTTCAGACTATTTGCCTAGATTGTTGAAGAACGTGGAGGAATTATCGAAAGAGAGCTATGCAGTGAGATGGTGGGATGCCCCATTGCCAACTATTGCACCTTACATTCTAGTTAAAGGAGTAAACATAACAAGGGCTTAACACTTTTTTAATTTTTTAATAGTTCAATCCCGAAACACTTATTAAAACGAAAAAAGAAGAAAAAATTATGGATAAGAGAAACCTCATTCTATTTATTGTAGTCCTTGGAACTATGATGGCAGCAGTTGACAGCACAATTGTAATCCTCGCTTTACCAGTAATTGTTGAAGACCTTCACACAGACTTTTTCACTGCAATATGGGTTATAATCCTTTACATCTTTGTAGTTTTAGTTTTAACTACCCAATTAGGTAGGCTTGGGGACAGGGTTGGAAGAAATAAGATATACAACTGGGGATTTGTAATTTTCACAATTGGCTCTGCCTTATGTGGAGCTTCACCTAACATCTCATCTTTAATCGCATTTAGAGGTGTTCAATCCGTTGGAGGGGCAATGATGCAGTCAACTGGAGGGGCAATAATAGCTGATAACTTCCCTCCAAATCAAAGGGGGAAGGCTTATGGATATACATCAATTGGCTGGAATGTAGGGGCGATTTTGGGAATTGTACTTGGAGGTATAATTACAACTTTCATTGGCTGGAGGTACATCTTTTACATTAACGTCCCTATTGGAGTTGTTGCCTCTATTCTAAGCTTTAAGTACATAAAATCAACGCAAACTAAAGGAGAGGAATTTGACATTTTAGGCACAGTCTTAATGGCAATTTCACTATCATTGATAAGTTATGGGGCAGCTGATATTGCTGGTGAGGGCTTAGCATTGAAAAATGAGGTAATGATTGCTTTAGGTTTACTTGTGTTCGGGTTATTCTTATATAACGAGAGAAGGGCTAAGAGCCCCATTATAGACTTTTCAATATTCAAAAACAGAGTCTTGACATACTCCCTCTTTGCATCTTTCTTCCAAAGCTTAGGATATCTAGCTGTTGCATTTATCGTAATCATGTACTTACAAGGGGTTAGAGGTTTAACTCCTTTCCAAGCATCGCTTCTTTTAGTACCAGGCTATGTTTTAGCTAGCATAATTTCCCCCTTCACTGGCAGAATTTCAGATAAAATAGGTGCAAGAATACCTGCAACGATAGGGATTGCTATGATGATTTTAGCAATATTTGTTTATATTACAATGGCAACTGGGATTAATACTCCATTAACCAATGTAATTCTGGCAAGCGTTATTGGAGGTATTGGATCTTCATTCTTTTACCCAGCAAATAACAGTGCAGTAATGGCTAACGCAAGGAAAGGGATTTACGGCGGGGTTTCTGGATTGCAAAGGACATTGGCAAACATGGGTCTTTTGTTAAGTTATGTTTTGGCAATAACTATTGCTTCTCTTACAGTACCTAGATATGTAGCTTTTGAAGTGTTTTTAGGGACTTATAATGGATCATTGCCACCACAGTTTATTACTGGCATTCACTCGGCCTTACTTTTAGGTGCTGGAATTCTTGCTGTTGGCCTTGTTTTATCAGCGTTGAGAGGAAAAGAGGTTAGAAGCGAGGTAAGATAAAAATCATCCATTTCTGAACATGAATGTCTTTATTTTATCCCCTTCAAGGACTAGATAAAGGGAGTGTAAAATCCCTTCGCTATATTCACTGCCAGGGTTAAAGACCATTGTCCTTCCTATTTTGTCAAATCCCCTTGACTCGTGTATATGCCCATGAAGACCAACTAACGGCTGAAACTCCTCAATTATTTTCCTTACGCTAACAGAGCCTACATGGGTGAAAACTATTTCTCCTCCTCTAACTACCGGCTTTAGGTTTTCATCTAGCAAGGGGGCATTATCTAAGTGAGTGTTATAAGGTGGGGCATGAATGTTGTAAATTGCCTTTGATTGATCTTCAATCTTGCTTGCAATTTCCTTCAAGTTTTTGTAAAGCGTTTCCTCATCTTGCTCTCTTGGAGTATGCCAAGGGGTTGGATTTACATAGCCATAAGATATCATTTCGTGATCTCCAATCCTTATTATTTCCCCTTCTGCCTTATGCATAATATTGCTTTCTTGAATAACGTCAAAAAGGAACTCTGGGTCGTCATTTCCTAAATTAACGTAAATTGGTATGTTTGTCCCTTTAAGCTTCTCTTCGGCAATCTTTATCCATCCTCTAAGAACGCTAATCATTGCCTCCTTAAACTTCTCATTTACCAATTCCTTGTTGTTCTGCATTTCTTCAAACTCCTTCTGATCAACTATAACGTAATAGTTCCCAGCATTCCTAATTTCTTCAATAACCTTTTGCAAGCCTTCTCTTCCAAACTCCTGCCCTTCTAATCTATACCTTCCGTTGCCTAAATCAATTATTGCATAAAGCGCCTTTCCTGCTAAATCTCCACCAATAATAAATGCATCAACCTTAAATTGCAAACCAGCATTAAGGAACTTCCTAAACACGATGTCTGAGCCGTGTAGATCGCTTGTAAAAAGTATCTTTATTTGTTGTTTCTTATCGACTTGAGGTTCTGATTTTCTTCTAAACAGCCCCACTGGTTAAACTGTGTCTCTAGCATTTAAATAGTTATTGCCTCATTACCCTTTCTTAAATGCTTCAATTGCCTCATTATGTCTGGCTTATCAGTAATAACACCATCGACCTTGAAACTTATCATTTTCTCTAATATGCTCACGTCGTTTATTACCCATGGAAATACAAGGAACTTGTTTCTCTTGAGCTCGTTTGTGTGAATTCTATTTAACAAATTATAGCTGGGAAGCATTGCATATGCCTTAATGCTCTTCCCTAACTGTATAGGGTAAGGTTGAGAACCATAAATCAATCCAATTTTCTCTCCTCCAGACTCTTTAACCCTTTTGAGAGAATCGTAGTTGAATGAAGTAAAGATGACTTTATCTAGAAGTTTTGCCTCTTTAACCTCTTTTACTATGCTTTCTTCATATCCAGGCTCTTTAATCTCTAAAAGGTAAACTTCTGCCTTAACTTCACTTAAAACTTCAGAAAGAAGAGGGATTTTCTCACCGTGAGAGTCTAATTTCTTTATTTCGTCTATAGTCATTTCGCTTACTTTCCCTTTACCATTTGTAGTCCTATCAACTGTCTCATCGTGAATTACTACAATTTTTCCATCTTTACTTCTTCTTAAGTCCATTTCTATTCCTTCACATCCCATTTCAATTGCTCTTTTGAAAGCCTTTATAGTGTTTTCTGGCTCGTAAGCTGAAGCCCCTCTGTGTGCGATGCAAATCATAAACTGAATATCAAAAGTTAAAATTTAACTTCTTCCCTTTTTTATCCGTGGATAAAAAACTGTTAAAGTTCTTAGCAACCAAAGAAGGCACGCTAGAGGCAATAAAAAAGGCTCCGCCAGCAGATGACGAATTCAGAAAATTGATAAAAAGGGTTATTATTGACGAATCAAAACTTTTACAGAAAGTCCTTTTAGGAGAAGACATGATAGCTGCAATGAAAATGGGGTATAAAAATGCAGTTGCAGGTTTCCTTCATTCAGCAGAGGAAAACAACAGGTTTCTTATGGAGAGAGCTTCTCTTTCAGTTTTCATTTCACATACAACAGAAGCTTATTTAAAAGCCTTAAAGGAAATGGAATGGCATAAGTTAGTTGATGATGGTTATATTATACGCTCTGGAGGAGAGGCATTAACTAAAATAAGGAAATATGCAGGCATTAGGGAAGTCAACTCCTTAACGATTTACTTTGCCGGAAAGCCAGTTTGTGAAAAGCATCTGAAGTGGGAAGATTACTCAATTTCCATTCACGAGTTATATGAAGAACTTGGCATTAAAAGGGGAGAGAGGAAAGAGATAAAATGCAGTTATTGCAAAAAAGAGGCAAAATATTTCACTTTATCAATGCCAAAGGCAAGTGCTTTAATAGCTTTGGCTTGCGAAACAGTAAATAAAAACCCTAACAGGATGTTAAAAATATACGCGAACTTGTCTAGGATTCTTCATCCTTATGGCTTTACAAACATTGATAAAGACGTTGTATTTACTGTTTGGGCTAGGGACTTGCTGATGATACTTTCAGAAATCAATGAGCTTCTTTTCCCTTGCTACTTCAAAAAGGGAGGAAGCAGCAGTGACAACGGGAAGTCTGCCCTCCAATTCCTTAAGGATTGGAAGAGTAGAAAGAATGGTACAAGCAATGTAAATGGCGTCAGCTGAAGTTGTGTGAGCAATCCTTGTGGCTTCAATAACTAACTGATGAGGAATTGAGGCAATTGCTTCTCCACCAGTCCTCCCTAAAGCCATTGAGCCTATAACTTCAAACCCCCAGTCCCTTAGCCATTTTATTTCATATTCATGCCTCCTTTGATTATAGGGTGTTATAACATACAGCTTCTTTGCATTAAGCTCCCTTAATCTAGTTATTATTGTCTCAGTAGCTATTAAAGTTGGCTTAGAGAAGAACTTCTTAAGTCTTTCCATTCCTGGCCTGTAAAACACTCCATAAGATCTTGCGTAAAAGATTACATCCCCTTGCTCTATTTGCTTCTTTATTTTCTCTAGCTCTTTATACATCCTTTCTTGCTCATCTTTCCTTATTCCATGCCCTGGGTAGTATTTCATTTTGAAGATCTTGAATTTACCCGGGTAAAGTGCCTCAACGTCTCTAGGCAAAGTTGGGTTCTCTTCTGAGATTATTAATGAAATCATAAAAAGTGTTTAAATCTCACGCTAATATGTTTTCCTTAATCCATTTATCTATGATGTCCCAAATGATGGAATATTGTTGGCCTAGAGGTGTGTGCTTCATCTTAGGAATTATATGTAGTTCACATTTGCCTCCATGTTTTTTGATTTCTTCACACATTGCTATTGAATGGTCTTTTAACACAATTTCGTCATCTTCGCCATGAATTAGCAAAACATTCTTCAGCTTATCGGCATACTTCAATGGGGAATATTCAAACTCATATTCTGGCAATTTCATAAGGTCTTGATAAATTCTATTTTGCACTGTTCCAGGAGGGAATTTCGACAGATACTCTCTTTGCTTCTTCCTATCTGAAGGTGCTGAAACAGCAATAACGCATGTGCCCTTTAAAGCCCCAGCAATTAAGGCTATTGTTCCACCTCTTGAATGGCCTGCAATGCAGTCAAAATTATAAGTTAAAGCCTTTTCAACTCCTTCCTTAACCTCAATCTCAAACTCCGGAACTAGCACTTCTCCGTACTTTCTCAAAGGCTTTGCTAACCATTCAACTTTTTCTGGAGAAGAACCTTTACCGTGAATTACGAGGCTTTTCATTCTTCCTCAACCTTTTTCATAAATTCTTTTTCGTCAACAATTACCCTTTCATGTATTCCTTCTCCAATCTTTTTGTCCTTGTAGTAAGCTTCAACTTTGAACTTCAGCCTTCTCCCATTTATCTCTATCAGCGTTGATTTCACTCTAACTTCTTTCCCTATTGGTGCGGGTGCTAAGTGCTTAACGTCTACATGATAACCAACAGTGGTCTTCCCAGGCTCTAAATATTTTTGAGCCAAAGTGAAGGAAACATCTTCCATAAAGGCTATCATCATTGGGGTTGATAAAACATATACTGCGCCACTTGATATTGCTGAAGCTGAGTGCTCTGGCTTAACTAAAAAGGTCTTTTCCAATGATTCCCCTATTTTCATCATCATTTAATTTTTAGCCTGCAATTTTAATATTATGCTTGTCACAGCACCCTTTGCAGGCCCAGTATCTTTCCCCTTATTGGTTGCAAAAGTTTTAAGCAAAGTGGACTTTGAGCTTAAGAACAGTTGTGAAACAAACGAGGTTGGCGATGTAATACTGGATTCAATCCCCAACATTGCTAAAAATAGAAGGGAAAGTTATAAGCTAGTTGCAGGGGTCTATGTAAGGATGTATTCCTTGTTGGGAAATAAGGGCTCTCCAGAAATTTACACTGTCAAAGAAGGCACACTTGCAGATGTAAATGCTAGAGTTTATGCAAAGTTGACAAACAAAAAAGTTATAAACACAACTCCCCAAGAGGCTGTAAGGAAAGCTAAAGAAGAAGGAAAGCTTGCGTTAGTTGGGATAGAAGTTGAACTGGGAGAGATTTTTGAGGATGAAATGAAGAGAATGAACTACCTTGTACCTCAATGCGGGATTTACTCAAGGGTTGACCCAATGCCAGTAATTAAGGCTTATGAGGAGGGAATTAGATTAATGAAGGAAAGGAAAGACGAGGCAGCTTTGATAATTTCTTCAGCAAGCAATTACTACTCTCTTGAAGTTATGAGGAAAATAATTGGGGTTTATGATCATAAACTAACAACTAAAAGGGAGGAGTTGCAGAAGAGCTTAGAGTTATACAGCCTTGTTAAACCAGAGGTGAAATTGATTGAAGTTGACTAAAAACGTTGAGGTAATTCAAGGAAGTCCAAACACTTTAATTTACGATAATAGAGTTGTTATTGACTTAGGAGGGAAAAACGCAAATTTAGATATAAAGGCTGAAGTCCAATTAGCAACACATGGTCATAGTGATCACATTGCTGGGCTTTTTAAAAATGCAAAAGTCAAGTATCTACCTAAAGAGGATTACTGGGGATTAACATTAATGGGAAGAAGAGCTATGATATATGGCTTTAGCTCTAAAGATAACCCTTACTTCACTTTTGATTATATAAAAGAGGACTTAAAGGAGGAATTTAGCGATGCAGAAATACAAAAGGTGAAGTTGCCGGGACATACACCGGGACATACAGCTTATATAGTGGACAACGTTCTTTATGCTGGAGATGCATTCTTTGGGCAAAAAGTTCTTGAAAACTTTGGTTTGCCATTTTACACAGACTTTTGGTCTGCTTTAGATTCTCTTTATCAGCTAAAGGAGTTAATAAAAAGCGTTGATTATGTAGTTATCTCTCATGGGCCTATATATACAAACAAAAAGAAGATGGAAGAGTTGCTGGAATTTAACATTTCATTCAACGAAAGGCTAGTTCAGAAAGTAAAGGAGATGATAACAGGGAATGAGATGACTGCTGAGGAAATAACTTACAGATTGTCTGGAAATAAAGAGGTTGCCAACATACTTTTAAACTCAGTAACTGTAAAGTCTATCCTATTTGGAATAGCGAAAAACGTTAGAGTGACTGAGCAGGGAATAAAGTTTTCTTTGTAATTTCATAAATTTCATAAATTCACAAAATGCAAAATTTCGCCAAAATCTTCATAATTCTAATTTATTAAATAGTGAATTAAACCTTGTATACATGGAATCGCCAACAAAGTCCCTCGTGAACTTGATAGTTTCAGTCTTTCAGCTAGATAAAGATTGGGTAACTAAAATAACAATGGCAATGATTGTAATGAGCTTAATCTGGGGAATTCTAGGTATAATTGATGCCTTAATGGTGAGAATTCAAGAAGCTGCTTGGGGACTATCAATGGCTTTGCCTCTTACTCCACAAGAATTTTATGCCTCAATAACGTTGCACGGAATGAGAGATTTATTTGGCTTTGCTCAACAGCTTGAATTTGCAATATTTACGTTTTTCACTTTTAAGTTGCTAAACATACAGCCAAGAGCTAAATGGTTTTACAATTTATCCTTTATAATATTTAACATTGCATTTATGCTACTTGAAGGGCCAATTATAATAACAAATCAGCAAGGGTTTGACAACTACTTCCCCTCAGAAGGATGGTACTATTTATCGCCACTAGGAGTCCCTGGATATTCACTTTACGTTGTATCTCCATTGTGGTATTTCGGATGGATGCTAATAGATATTGCAACTTATATGCAGACTACTTGGCTAATATATCATTACTATTTGGCTTCAAAAGCAACAAAAGAGAAACTGCCAATCTTCCTAGTTTTCGTTTTAATGGACGTTATACTTTATGCCATAGGTTATTCTGGCGAAACAGTTGCTAACGTATGGGATATTTTAGCTTTCTATGGCTTAGTTGGATTAAACGTTATAGCAAATCAAATAGCATTTGGCATTTTATGGCATGCAGTAGTTTATATGGCTTGGCTTCCAGCAGTAGCTGCATTGTACTTGTTAATACCTGCATTAGCAAATAAGCCATTATATAGTGACAAAATGGGAAGGGTTGCAGCTGTTCTTTACTTAGTTTTCTCAAATAATGTTCCAATACATCATTTATACATGGTTGATTTACCAGTTGCATTAAAAGTAATAGAAGAAATATTAACATATGGTGTAGTTCTGCCATCTTTCATGACATTCTTAAACTTATGGGCTACTGCAAAAGGGGCTAACGTATCATGGAACATCCTTACAGCCTTTACAGTCCTCTCCTTTGCTGGGTCAATATTTTCTGGGGTTACTGGGATATCAAACGCTACAATTAGCTTTGATGCAGTAATTCATGAGACTATGTGGGTTGTTGGTCACTTCCACGGTTTCATATTGCTTTCTATAGTGCCAGCAGGTTTTGCAGTTCTGTATTTAATGGTACCAATGATGACTGGCAGATCTTGGTATTCAACAAAGATGATGTGGATTCACTTCTGGGGGTATTTAATTGGGGCATCAATGGTTGTAATAGGTTTTGATGAGTTGGGGCTTACTGGGCTAATAAGGAAAGAAGAGATTTACCCATTATCATCAGCGTTTGTTTCTGGAGAGGTTATTGCTACTATTGGTGCAATAATAGCTGACTTAGCAACAGTTGTTTGGTTGGCTAATGTAGTTTTAACGCTAGTAAAAGGGAAGAACGTTGTAGTTTCATCTCTAGATCAGTCTATTAGCATTATAATGGTTCAATCAACAGTTTCCTTCCCAACTTCCTTAAGACCTGTATTTCATCATTTAACACAAAGACTGGAAAGAAAATCAAAATAATTTTTATTTTTTTAAGCAACGAACTCCTATAGAAGCTTTCTCTTGTGCTCAGAGCATGAAAAACCTTGCTATAACAATTTAAGTTTCTATTCCATTTTCTTTTTAGTGCTGATGTGCCGCGGAACTGAGAAGTGATGACGTGATTTCTTCTGAGACATGCTTTTTAAGTAATATTTCATAATAATTACATATGAGTGAAATATACTTTGTAAAAGATGAAAACAGAGCGATAATCTTTGCCGGTAACTACTATGCAGTGTTTGAAGGGAACAAAGTAAAAGGAAAGATCGACTTTCAATCGCTCAAAGTGGAGTTTGAGGGCTACGTTGATAAAGTCCCTTCAGATGTGCAAGAGGCTAACGAAATGATAAAGTCTTTGTTTTATGAGCAACCGAAACAAGTAAGTTACGGCTCAGTAGTTGAGGCAAGCAATGGAAAAGTGAAGATAAGGGCTTGGGGAGTTATAATAAATGATATCAACTCGTTATTCAACAAGCTCTCAGAAATAAAGCCAATGCCAGTAGACGTTACAAGGATTTCTTTACAATATGATATGCCACCAAATAAGGTTAGAAAAATTCTGAAGGAAGCCCCTTTGAGGCTTGAGGAGGAGGCATATAAATACACTTTGCTTACCTATGGCAACAGACTCCCAAGAGTTGAGGACTTAAATGGGCTTAAGGTCATTTTAGATGTTGTTCAAGACGGAGGATTAATAATTCTTGTATATGAAGGTAAACAAATTTACAAAGCAAAGATCAGCTTCCCGACCTTGTACAATTACATAAAAATGAGGCCAGAGGAGTTGCTTGAAGAGACAATAAACTTGCTTGAAGGGTTAATCAACCTTTACGGAAAGGCTGGAGATAAGGGAGTTTTGCCAGGAATAGTTGAGGGGATAAAGCAAGACGGAAAAATTATAATAAAGAGTGAAAATGAGCTAGCTGAAATACCTGCGAAAAGCTATGAAGAGCTAAAAGAATTTGTTTTTACGTTAAGAAAGAGGCTTCAGCTATAATCAAAAATTATTAAATATTTGGTGTGAAATGATAACGTAGTATGGATGTGAAAGCTGTACACGAGAGACTAAGAGGACTAATGGAAGCTCCGGAAGAAGAAAGGCATGAAATTCGAGGTAAAATAAAGAATTTTTATGTTATACAAAGGTATACTAGAAGCAATGAAGGTGAAGTTGAAGAGGTCTTTGTTTCTTCGCCAGAAGTTAACATAAGCCTTGTAATAAACTCAAAGGGACTTTACTCTGTTACTTACGTAAAAGATGGAAGAATTGAAGGGAAGAGCTTAAGTGAAGAGGAGGCAAAAAAAGTTATTGATGACATAATAAAACTTCTTTCATAGAGGTTTGCATTCACCAGAAGAGCAATCATAAACCTCTTTAAAGCCTAAAATGTCTCTAGCAATCTTTATGTCTGCACTAACGTCTTGTATTGAAGTAGACTGAAGAATGTAAGAGCCTATTTCTTTTGCCCTCTGATCTGGCTTGAGAAAATAGACTTTAGGCATTTTATTTGGCCACTTTATTTTATTTACATCTATCAATCTTGTCGTCACTTTTGTTGTTATTTGCTTAAGCAACTCTTCATTAATTGAAGCGTTTAGTCTTTCTAACTCCTCAAGAGTTTCGAACTTCTTATCTCTAAATTGGGAGATTAACTTCTCTTCTATTTCTTTATCTACTTTTTCACCCTTCTTTATCACATTGAAAACTAGCTTCATCGCTGCACAGTCTGTGTGAGGAAGGTAAATTATTTCATCTGGCTTAATTTCCTTTAACCTTTCAATAAACTCCTTTACGTTTGCACCAGCATTTCTAAAAATTAACGTATCTGGGCTTGCCTCTTTTTGAATTTCTTCTGTCAACCTATAATCCATGCAGGATATTATGACTTTTACCATCAAAGTTAGTTTTGTTTCGTTCTATATATTTTTGATTTAAAAATAAATTCAAAAATTGTTGCAATCTTGCTAAATATGCTTTATTAATAATTATAATGATTTATACATTCTTGGACAAGTTCGACTTTAACTTATAACAAGCAATAAAATTATCAGAGGGAAGCTTATCAGAGAAAAATACATAAACTGGAATTTGCTTTTGTTTTCCAAGGTTTTTCGCTATATCTCTAAAGCCGTCCTTCTCTCTGCAAGAAGAGGAGAAAATGAGAACAATAACTTCACTTTTAGCAAATATAAAACTAATAAACTTAGAAAAGTCATTTATAATTTTTAAGCTGAATAAATGACACTCAGTACATTCGTTCTTTTTAATTAAATCTATTACTTCAGAATCGATGTACTTTGCATACTGCGCTGACACATCTATATTAATTTTAAGTCACCTATTTAAACTTTTATATAACGCATCTATCTTTAATCTCGTGGATAAGAGGGTATCCCTTTACGCAAATGCAATAAAGCTTATTGTCAAGAGAAAAATTCAGCCAGAAAAGGCATTTGATTTAGCTTATAAGAAACTTAAAATGAAGGAATCTAGAGAAGAGCTCTACAATCAATTTCTTCACGTTTTGCAACACTTTTATTACAACTATGAACTATATCACGAAGATGGAATTGAAGAGGCTGTTCTTCATTCTCTTGACGGAGGCAAAATTGATTTGCCTCAATGGGTTAAGGAAAGGCTTTCTTATCTGAGAATTAAGGACTTTTCTTTGCTCTTTAAAAAGCACACGTGGATAAGAGTAAACACATTAAAGGCAAGAATGCCAGATGTTGTGGAATCTTTAAAGAGAAAGGGGTTTGAGCTTGAGAGGGACGAATATGATTACCTTTACAAAGTGTTGAAAGCCCCTTATCGAATATCTAAAACTGAGGAGTTTCAGAACGGTAAAATAGTAATTCAAGATAAGGCAAGCGTTAAGGTTGTTGAAATTTTATCCCCCAAGCCTGGAGAGAAAATACTTGAAATTGGAAGTGCCCCAGGGATGAAAACCTCTTTGATTCAGCAATTAACAGAGAACAAAGCTTACGTAATTGCAGTTGATGTTTCTGAAAAGAGAATAAAAATTCAGAAGGAATTAATGAAAAAGCTTGGAGTTGAAAATGTCGAGCTAGTTTTAGCTGATGGCAAGAACTTGCCTGTATCACAAGTTGATAAAATCTTAATTGACGCCCCATGTAGCAATAGCGGAACTTTAGCCTCAGATCCAAGCGTGTTTTTAAGGATAAGTAAAAAAGACGTATTAAGACTGTCAAGGCTGCAAAGAGAGATTTTGGAAGAGGCTTCAAAACTCAAAAAACCAGTTGTTTACTCTACTTGCTCTTTATTCCCAGATGAAGGGGAAAAGGTTGTTGAAAAGTTTGCTGACTACCTAGTTAAAATTAATGAAGACCCCTCACATTATGGATATTTTAAGAGTAAAGTTTGGCTAAGGGTCTTAAGGTTTTACCCTCATATACACGGAACGCAAGGCTTCTTTATAGCAAAGTTAGACTTCTCTAAATCACCTTCAGAAACTCGCTTATTGAAGTTATAACGAACACGCTTCCTAAAAACATGTAAATGTATTTTGAGGCCATTTTGTTAGCTAATTTAGCAAAATAATAGCCAGAAGCTAAAGCAACAAAGCCTATAATTGCTGAGGCAAATACGTCTGCTCTTCCTGCCATAATATATGCTGTAGCCCCGCTAGTTGCAGATAAAAGCATTGCTAATGTTGCAGTCCCTATCATTCTTTTTATATCTATTGAGAACAACAGCATCATTACTGCAATAAACATTATCCCTCCGCTAGCCCCTAAAGTCCCAGTGACAATTCCTATAACCATGCTTAAGACCAAGGCTAAGAAAAAAGAGAGTTTGCCCAGTTGAACGCGTTTTATATTAAGTTTCGGGTTTCTAGATCTTCTGAAAGAAACATAAGCCATGTAAGAGGTAAAGACTGTGAAGGCAATTTCAAGAGCCCTTTCTGGGGTTGCAAAGGCAATCCTAGACCCTATTTGCGCACCAATTATTGCACCTAAGCCTAAAAGCAAGGAAATTTTGTAGTCAACGTTTCCATGCCTAAAATATACAAAGATCACTGAAATTGTAGTAATTACATCTACAAGGAGGCTTGAGCCAATAGCATCATAGTAGGATAAACCTAGATAAGAAAGCGCTGGAACAACGATTAAAACTCCGCTTGAACCAGTTATTCCAGTAAGTGCTCCAACTGCAATCCCTATTAAAACAAGTATGTAAATGGGGATCATAAAAGAAAGGGGTAAAGATTAAGTTAAAAGAGTTTCCATGTTGTAGCCAAAAATTACACGAAACAAGTCAAAGATGAATTTGCCCTTTAGCTTTTCTGATCTCAGCTAAAAAGAGGATAAAAAGGATCAGACTAACCACTGACAGCAAGGTAAAGGAGTACCTTAATCCTATTTCTTCAACAGAATATCCCATGATTAGAGGAATGAAACCGCTCAGCCCTATGAGTATGCCAGAGAAATAGCTATTTGCAATGTTCCTGCTTTCAACGTCCTTAAAACTCCTAGAAATGAGGATGAGGGAAGAAGGATAAGTTAAGCCATGGGGAATTCCAAGGAGGACAAGGGAGATTACGTAAATTAAAAGTGAAGGTGAGAAAGAAACTATAAGCAAGCCTAAAATTGTAATTAATGCATTAGCATAGATAATTACAATTATATTTCTAGGCGTCTTTAAGGTGAAGAGACCTCTGCTTATAAATGAAGTGAGGTAATAAAAAGTGAAGATCATAACTGCTAAAGAATATGATGCGTGAAAAAGATCTATTGCGTAAATTCCACCAAATGTCACTATCATTCCGAAAGGTATGTCATACATTAAATTGTTAAATATTGATGCCAAAAAAGATGGTGATTTTAAAACGTCTTTGCTACTCGAATTCCTTTTGCCTTCGTCTTTAAACTGCATCTTGAAAGATGCTATTGGGACTAAAAGGCTGAAAATGGAAAAGAAGAGGAAAGCTTCTAAAAGAGAGAATTTTGAAAGTATGAAAGACTCAAGCAAAGGACTTACAATGAGGGAAAGACTCAAAGATGCAGTATACAAAGATATCATCCTTTCCCTGCTCTTTTGATCGCCAACAGAGCCAGCAAAGTTTATTATATTAGGAAAAATTAATCCCATAGAAAATCCAGCAACTGAAGTGAATAACCAGACTAAAATCGGATTTACAAAATAAAATAAAGGAAAAACTGAGGCGTAGATGACGGAAGAGATTTTTAAGGCTTTTTCCCTTTCCTTTGCAGAGAACCTAGAATTTATTAGCACACTTGATACAAACGAAAAGACAGATAAAGTGGATGAGACAATTCCCACGAGGAA
>ERZ1684502.107-NODE-107-length-19548-cov-361.283948_pt1 | contig 19548 bp, 24 predicted proteins | sample MGYA00580192_ERZ1684502 | MGnify/ENA primary metagenome ERZ1684502 (study PRJEB41476, sample SAMN13258264) | hydrothermal vent metagenome | biome: caldera [ENVO_00000096]; feature: acid hot spring [ENVO_00002120]; material: acidic water [ENVO_01000358] | place...
AGGGGTCTATGACCCTCTCGACTGCTCACGGGTGGAAAAGACCACTCAGACCGTGATAACTCCCACTCTTAAGGGCGGGGAGAAGTCAGACTCAACAATTTATCCCATTTAGTCCGTTTGTCCCTAGAACGTGATTTCATCTACTTTATGACGCTTATGTTACTCATCAGCTTTGCCATCTTCATCTGCTCTAGGGGCTTCCGCCTCAATCACGGGTCATCCGTAGTCCCAGTGGGATCATGGGTGGCTTTTATCCCTAACGTCACGAGGGATACATACACAACTGAAGACTCATAGCTTTTGCAACTTAGAACAATGCTCACATCGCTACGCAGACTCGTCCTATTCATCTTTTCTCAAGATAATTCGTTATTGTTCATACTCAAAAAGGTTTCTGTTTCCGACTCATTTGCTTCAACTTTTCATACCACTCATAGTGGATTATGCTAAGCAGTTCTCTCTCTTTTCTGAAAGCTGGTTTGTTCTCAACCAATTGACAATGAGCTGTTTAGCCCTAGTGTACAAATAAGCAAGGTAGATAACCTCGTGGCTAGGAACAACTTTCATCTGAATTACGATTTGAAATCCAGATGTCATAAAAAACAGCTTATCAATATTTGCATTTAAGCTTTTTATCCCCGTTCTGAAGAGCAAGGCTTTTAGTTGTAATCTTTACTGAAGAAAAAAGGTTTAAAAACAGGAAAGGTTTAATAACTTGTAGAGAGTTGAAATCATGAAGAATAAGAAAACTCTCTTACTCTTAATTCCTATTATTATAGTGGCAATGATATTGTTAGTCATCTTATTTGTGCCACCGCCAAAAGAACCATTCTTCCAGTTTGCAAAAGTCTCTAATACTAACTATGCAAACGGAGATAATGTACAAGTCTACTTTATCAGCTGGTATGGTTGCCCCTATGGTTCTACAGAGTCATGGAGCTTATACCTTGCTCTAAGCCAATATGGTACTCTGAACGTCACACCAACTTACTCTGATGTTGAACTAGTACCACTTGCACAAGGACAGACTGTGATTGGTACTGTCCCAGGCTTAATCTTCACCTCATTTTCTCCAAGGTCTGTTGTCTACTTCCATGCAATATATTTGCTTGGCAGGATATACCAAAACGATTCAGCATCTCTCCCTAATGGCACAATAATCTCCTTGAGTAAAATTTTGAACATAGAGCTACAAGAGCTGAAGAAAGAAGTACCAGCATGGGTGTATAACCTTATTTATGAATACCAGTTACAGCTTCCATATCAAGATAATGAACCTTTTGCAAAGCTAGGAAATCCTCCACATATTGCAACAACAATAATTATTACAGGCCCCCACGGGACTTGGATGATGATAGGCTATGACAGACAAGTCTATTATGGTTCGCCTGGAACCCTGGTAATGTTTGCAAGACAAAACCCTTATGCACCGTTATTATTATTAAAGATGGTTGAGTACCATGATATACCACCAAGCTTAGGCTTCATTAATGATGAAGCAATCCAAATAAATAAAATAATTTTGAAAGCATTATGATAATACGTTGAAACATGAAAGTCTTCTCCCACAATCATAGATGACTTTTTATCCCTAACGGTACGGGGGGTACGGAAACTGTTTCGTTTTTTATGGTGTTTCGATTTGAAATATAACGTTTTAGAGTGACAACAGTTAAACTTAAACATTTTACTATATTATGATTATCCAGTTCCCAAGACCAGTAAGGTTACGAATCTCCCGGTTACGGGAGAAGAGCTTCTGTTGTGAGAGGACTGGAGTGCAGCCGTGATGAACCAGATGGTGGTGGTTTCCTTATCGTGTAATATTGGAAACCACCGTTACCTGGGGAACAGTACATGTACGACGAGAAGAGACTCATAATCCACGCAACTTAGAACAGTGCTTGCATCACCCGTTCATTTTGTCTTAAAACGAATTATCATGGTTCATACTTAAAAAGGTAAGGTTCCGTTTCCATACTCACCTCTTTTCATTAAAAATATTAGGACTTTAATTTTAAAAATACAAACATGTCTTTTCAACATTTGAAATACTTTAACCAAAAATCATGGAAAGTTTGTGTAAGGTCTAGGAGTATACCCGACTACCCATTTTTGGTTAAAGTACTTTAACCAAAAAAGTTTGAACCATATTGTTCAACTCAGGGCAAGGGAAAGTTCAACATTCCTATTATAGCAAAATTTTCCGATATATTGGAAATCATACTTCATAAAAACAAAATAAAAAAGGACTTATCGTCTTTTTAAGATTCTCTGCTTCTGTTCCTTTACTCCATCTTTTATAAGCTTATGTTCTTCTTTCTTTATAACTAATTGTCTATAATCCATGTCATCTTTATCATCTTTTTTAACTATATCATGTTTTTTAGTCATCATGTAGAAAATGGTATGGACAAATATTTAAATAATAGCTAACTGTGCGGAAACACACTTCCAGACTTTTTCACTACTACTTTGTTCCAATTCTTTCCTTTTTCCATAGAACAAGATTTTATTTAGTTTATCATGTTTTAGGATACGATTAACCTCTCTTTTTTCACTGTTTCTAGAGACTTTCATAATAATTAAGGAGCACCGTTACCCACCACCTTTCCTAATCCTATATAAACTAGTATATACCCAACAAATGAGAGGACTGGAAAGGGTATTGCTGCCAAAAAGCCCCCAGTCATCAACTTCTCTTCACCATATATTTCCCCAACCTTATAAAACCCCAGACCAACAAATAAGTTACCTAATACTACAAAAAGAACCCCTAAAAACATCAAAGGAACCCCTATCAAAACTGGAAGCAAAAAAACTCCAAGAACACTTAAAACAATTGATGTAAGATATAGGTTTACTCCTACATATCCCCTTCGTACATCTTTTCCCAGTTCCATTAGAGCTTTAAAGCCAGCCTTAGTCTTGGTTAGTCCCCTCACTCCTATTATTCCTCCTATAATCTCTATTAACGATAGACCAAGAACATAGCCTAATATACCAGGCTTGAATACACTTTCAGAAACTATATATAAAAACAAAACCCCAAGAACTCCTAAAAGGAAAGATGTTATAATCAGAAAGACAACTCCTTCACGTAATTTTTCTAATATCTCCTTTTCGTTTTGCACAAAAGATAGTTACAAGGCAAAATAAAAAGCTTTTTCCTTTCAGTTTCAAACATTAAATATTTGTTCCTAACAAAAAAAAGAATAACAAAAATAAGCAGGAAAAGAGTGTTTTTGAACAAAAAATTCCAGCTCTGGGAAGAATACTGGTCAAAGGACAATCTCCGGCATCTAGTTCTCAGTGGTTACAACTAAAAGCCTCGTCCTTTAGGGCGGGGATGAAAAAGCTTAAATGTAAACATTGATAAGCTGTTTTTGTGGTTAGGACAACTGGATTTTCAGCTCGTCGTCGAGAAACTCACAGCCCTGCTGTTCTTGAAAAGCAGAACCAATAGTATCTTGCTTATAATATTTAAAAATAGAAGTGGAAAGTAAAACCAAAAAAGTCTTTCCCTTCATTTAATTACTGGTATGCTCACATTCGAAACGTTGTACCATGTCCCTTGATTTGTAACTACTATTGCCCACTCCTGTCCTCCAGTTATTTTCTCTATTGGTATCCCTGAAGAGACCGTTATATTTGCTTTTACTATCGATCCATTAGGGTATATGATGTATGTAATTGTTACTGGTGACGTTACAATAAGATATGTCTTGTTGTTTTCATAACCGATCAAAAACAGTGCATGTTGCACCCTTTCATTAGCAACTTGCAAGTTCTGTTGTGTTACATTTGCCTGTTTGTCTGTTAGAAAGAGAAAGACAGCAAAAAGAGAGACAGTTATAAAGAGAAGGAATATAGTCCCTATGATATTTGATATTCCTTTCACACTTAAAAAGAGAGTTAAAAAAGAGTGGGGAGTGAAAGAAAAAATTATTCTTCTTCATCTCCAAACTTTCTTATCAAAAGCTTTGTCCCAATGTAAATCAGAAGCCCTATTCCTATTCCAGTAACAAGAACTGTAAAGCTACCAGTATTTATAAATGACAAGAGTGCTCCAAAAAATACTAAAAATGATATAAGTTCATAGCTTCTCATAGGTTTCCCGTAAGAGTTAATATTGCATAAAATATTGTTGAACCTAGTGCTAAGAAGAAGGCTCCGATCACTGCTTCATATATAAAGCCCTGACCCACTTGCTTGAAGTCATAGAACGGAATTGGTGCACCCTTTATCAACCACCCAGCTGCAAATGTTAGTAAGAACACGCCCCAAGCAATCTCCATTATAGTAATTGTCACGTTGTGTATGAAGTTTATAGCCTTTTGTCCGGAGATGTTGTGCACTTGACCAGGGACAGTGAAGATTATTGTAGAGTTACTACTATTCGAAGACTGTGCTGTGACAATTATCGGCTTAGCTATCACTGGAACTATTATGCTTACTAATATGAACCCTAATAATAGGATGTTTATTGCTTTCATCAAAATAAATAGTATTTAAAAAAGGGAGTAGAACGAAAATTAAAGTAGAAATCTTTATAACTGATTTTTCCTTATTGTAAAACATGATGGAAGTAGCAAATGTGTTTGATAAACTGGAAGAAAGAGAGGCAATAGTATATGAATTGGAGGAGAATAACGATATGAAAGAGGGGAAGAACAAAGTCTCTTTCTTCCAAGGAGACATTGAAGTTTATTCAGATTCAGAGATAATAATTGTTGATAAAGTAGCGAATAAGGTGTACTACTTGAAGGACAGAAGTGTTGTAGACTTCATCAAGAGGTTCGAGGACTTCATTTTCAATAAGCTACCAGAAATCAATATAGGAGAAAAGGAGTTTGAAGTTGACTTTGAGGGATACACAATCCACGTAAGAAATTATGGCAATGAGCTAGGAGTAAGCAAGACAGAGGTGAGTAGAGTGATAAAGAGGTTTGTTTACAAGAACTATGCTGTGAAAAAGGGGAACTTCAGAATTGAGATAGAGAAGAAGGATGGGACTTTGATCGTCAGAGGGGATACGGATGTCTTAAAAGAAGTTTTAAAGAAGCTTGGCTTTTCATGGAATAAAGATAAGAAAGAGTGGGAGAAGAAGGGTACAGATGAAAAAGAGGAAGTTAAGAAAGTTTTGAAAGAAGTTGATTTCTGACATTCCGTTTGTCCCTTGAGCGTGATTTTATCTACTTTATGATGTTTATGTTACTCATCAGCTTTGCCATCTTCATCTGCTCTAGGGGCTTTCCGTTTCAGTCACGGGTCATCCACAGCCCCCATGGGGTCATGACTGGCTCTCATCCCTAACGGCACGGGGGTACGGAAACAGAAACCTTTTTAAGCATGGATTATAATAAATTATGTTGAGAAAAGATGGACAGAAAGACGAGCTCGTGCAACGATGTGAGCACTGCTCTAAGTTGCACGAGCAATGAGTCTCTCCTCGTACATGTATCCCTCGTGCCGTTAGGGACGAAAGCCACCCATGATCCCACGGGGACTGCGGATGATCCGTGGGGTGAGGTGGAAGTCCCTAGAGCAAATGAAGTTAGAGAGATTAATGACATCCTAAAACATCATAAAGTATATAAAATCACGCTCTAGGGACAAACGGATACATGTACAACTGTAAACTCATTGCTCGTGCAACTTAGAGCAATGCTCACATCGTTACGCGGACTCGTCTTGTTAATTTTTTCAAGATAATTTATTATAATTCGTCATTAAAGAGGTTTCCGTTTCTCAACTCCCGCTCCGAAGAGTGAGACTTTTAGCTATAAAGATATCTATGAAACGATAAATGAAGCAAACGAAGAATGTTCTGAACTAATAAGGAATTAGCTATATTGAATACATGAAAACAAATCTAAGAGAGAACGGTATTGATGAGAAAACCATTAACGAGATAATAAGAGATGGAGTTCTAGGTTTAATTATATGATTTTTTGAAAAACTTCTTAGAGAGTGGAAAGCTGGTTTTTCAGCAAAGAATAAAGTTCCTCTAACAGTTCTTGTTTGCTGTTCCCTTTCTTCCACCATACTTTGCTCTCTTTATCCCAAAAATATTTCAACTTTTTTAGCTGTTCTTTTATATTATAGGTTCTACCACTCACTTTTATTATCACTTTTTTATTCTTATCTTTTTCTCTGTTGAACTCTATTTTAACATTAAAGAATTTTTCAATTTCCTTTGCCTCCTGTTTCAGCTTCTGATCTTCTCCCGCTCTCTCATAATTACTATTCATAAACTCTTCTATGAGCTTTTCCAGGAATTTCTTAGATATCTCAACTTTTCCTTTATTGATATAAAAGCGAACCTCGTAACCCCAGACATCAATGCCGAGCTCATGTTTAAAAGCGGGGTTAGAAAACACGTTTTTTATTTCATCAATTAGTTCTTTTACCTCCTCAATGAAGTGAATAAATTTTCTCTCAGAATCTTTCATAACAAATGCTTTATCATTACCATCTATTATTATGACTGTTGTGTCATCTTTTTGATAGACCCCAAGACACGAGAAATAATTAAAGCTTAACTTTTTCCACTTTGCATCATTCACAATATGTCTTACTTCGTCTATGTTTTTAGTTATTTCAAATTCCTTGTCAGCAATTTCGTCTAGCTTTTGAAACATATTCATTATCCATTTTGTTCGGAAAATGGGTATTTAAATTTTAAACAAGAGTTCGGTTGAGTTCGGGTCAGGAGCTTACTTCCGCATATTTTTCGATACTTCTAGACAAGAGATATTAGCTTCAGCACAGTTCCTCTCATCTCCTCATTCTTCTTTCCCTGTTCCGTCTGGATGAGCAGAAAGATGAGTCCGCGTAACAATGTAAGTGCTGTTCTAAGTTGCACAAGTTGTGAGTCTCTCCTCGTAGATGTATCCCTCATGCCGTTAGGGATGAAAGCCACCCATGACCCCACGGAGACTGCGGATGACCTGTGATTGAGGCAGAAGCCCGAAATGACAAATTTGTATTCATTTTTTATATACCTTTTTTTATTTTATTTTTTAGATATATTCAATAAGAATAAAAATGCTTTCAGAGGACTGAAGAAGACGAATCGAAAGACATAAAGGAATAAAAAACTGAAAAATCCTTTTTATTTTTATTCTATTTACTACGAACTAGTTTAAGCAATTCTGCAGGTGCTTCTTTTTCTGATATTGCTCCTCTTCCGTTCTTGCCATTGTCATCATATACGAATGATATCATTCTTCCTACTTTCCATGCCTTCTTTATCTTTGATATGTCTACTTCTTTCTCTTCTCCCTTGTACTTGAACTTCACTGTTACCATGGTCGTGATATGAGTAGGTAGAAGAGGTTAATAAGCTTAATGGTACTATTTTGGTTAAAGTGCTTTATTGAAAAGGTTTCTATTTTTATGTCCCAAGAACTGACCTCATCCATGTACTAAAGGGTTCGGGAAACGGAAACCTTTTTAAGCAAGAGTAATGTGGGGTGATGTGGAAGTCCCTAGAGCAGATGAAGATAGTAAAGCTGATGAGTATCCTGAAGCATCATGAAGTAGATAAAATCATGCTCTAGGGGCAAAAGGAGAGATCAGTATTAGTCAAAAAAAAAACTCTTTTTTCATCCTACTAATTCTTTTCTAAGCATTTACAACGATTATTCAAAATTCGCTCATCTCTCCTTTTTTAGTTCATCTTATTATTAGAAATGAGAATACCAAGAAAAACAAGAAAAGCAATATCTAGCATACTAGGAACTGTAATAGTAGTAGCAATAACAGTAGCACTGGGAGCTCTGCTATACATGTATGCTACTGGTATGTTTAATACATTAACACAATCCACTAATGTTAATGCACAAGCACAGATCATTGTAAACCCGTCAACCAACCAAGCATACCTAGAATACACCCTTCAGAACAACGGTAACATAGAAGTGAACATCTCATTGATAAAAGTTGCAAATGTATCAATCCCCGTCCACATACTATTAGTCCCAGGAAATAGCGTTACCAATATAACTTCACTGACTGGGAACTACACTATAGGACAATACTATACTGTTGTTTTTGTAGGGCAGACCACCTCTCATAAACCGTTCACTGAAGCCCTCAACGTATTAGCGTCAGAAACTGGATAAAGCTAAAGCCTTTTTTCTATTTTTTCGCTCATCTCTCTTTTTTTATATTTTAAATAATTGATGATGGGTTCAAAAAAGACAAGAGGCATTTCTTCAATCTTAGGAACTGTAATAGTAGTAGCAATAACAGTAGCACTGGGAGCTCTGCTTTATACTTATGCTACTGGTATGTTTAATACATTAACACAGACCACTAATGTTAATGCACAAGCACAGATCATTGTAAACCCGTCAACCAACCAAGCATACCTAGAATACACCCTTCAGAACAACGGTAACATAGAAGTGAACATCTCAGCAATAATTATTGGAAATGAAACTATTCACACTAATATTTTGCTGGTACCGGGCAATTCGTTATCAAATGTTACAATTTTGCACGGCAACTTCACTATCGGTGCATACTATACTGTTGTTTTTGTTGGTGAAAACACTGCTCATAAACCGTTCACTGAAGCCCTCAACGTATTAGCGTCAGAGTCTTGATAAAGTTAGTCTTGTTTTTTTTACTAAAACTGATCTATTCCTTAGCTTTAGAGAGTTGGTTTTTCTTTTAGTTTCGTTTATCTCCCCTATATTATTTTTATTTTTATTATGATGAAAGCAAAAGCAGGTTTATCAGAAATATTTGGTTCACTTTTAGTTCTTCTTATAACTCTTGCTATAGCTATCCCCCTCCTCTTATACTTCAATTCGCTAAGAAGCTCTAACACAAGTGCAATAGGAGAGAGTTACCAAAAGGTGGACAGTGCACTGATGACAGAGTTTACAGTAATTAGGCTCGGAAATACTGCAAACGAAACCTATTTATACAACTACGGACAAATACCAATACATATTACGCAGGTAATTATAAACAACCAGGTCTACAGTATCGACTTTACTTTAAAGCCAAATCAACTTGTCCCTCTTTCTTCAATCTCTGCTCAAATACCAAGCAATCTGAATGGTTCAACAATAATAATTGAGGCCAATGGTAACTACTATACAGTTTAATTTAAAAATTCTTTTTAAAAATAATAGAGTGGGACAAAAGTTTGAATTTGCGTGATTTGATAAGAGAGACAGTTGAAAATATTTCAGTCTTTAATAAGAGAGATGTACTTAGTCAGGACTATTTGCCAAGTACTTTACCGGCTAGAGAGAAACAGTTTAGAGAGCTCGCAATCTATTTCCGTGACGTTGTGTCTGGGGGTTCTGTAAGTGTTGTCCTTGTAGGTAAAGCTGGTACAGGAAAAACTGTTACAGCGAAAAAGTTTGGAAAAGAGTTTATAGAAGTTGTAAAGGAAAAAAACTTGAGAGTTGCATTTGTACATATAAATTGCTATAAACATAAAACTTTATACCTTTCTCTCATAGAAGTAGCAAGACAGATAAATCTGTCTCTTCCAAATAGAGGGCTCTCTGCACAAGAACTCTTCGGTCTAATCCATGAACATTTGGAAAAAAAGAAGATTCATCTTATTATTGCTTTTGACGGATTTGACTACCTCGCAAACATCTCACCAGTAGAAGACATCTACTTGCTTACAAGAGTTTATGACGAGCTCGGCACTCAGTTGAAGAGTGTGAGTTATATCTTTATTATAAGGGATTTATCGAGCTTAATGGGACTGGAGGACAACATAAAAGAAAATATAGTTAAAAACGTTATAGAGTTCCCACCATACACCTCTTCAGAACTCTATCAGATATTGAAAGAGAGGGTTTTTGAGGAAAAGGCATTCAGAGAAGGGACTATAGGTGAAGATGTCTTACGCTTTATCTCTAACTTGTATGGTTCTGATACGGGTGGTAGCGGAAACGCAAGGCTTGCAATAGAGGCCTTAGATCTTGCAGGGAAAATTGCGGACTCTGAAGACTCCCAAATAGTAACTATTGAACATGCAAAAAAGGCTGTAAACCAGATAAACCCTGAACTTATTGCCACTTCAGATATAATAAAAGAGCTAAATTTACATGAGCTTTTTCTATTAAAAGCAGTAATAGACTTAAAGAAGAAAAAGAATATAGATTTTTTGCCAATGGGCTTAGTCGAAGAAGAATACAAAAGAGTTGCTGAGAATCTGGGTGTGGAACCTAGAAAGCATACACAAGTTTATGAATATGTAAGAAGGCTGAAAGTAATGGGATTAATAGTAACAAATAAAAGCAGAAAGGGATATAGGGGGAGAACAACTCTGGTTTCTCTCTCTGTACCGCTTTTAGTTGAAGAGTTGATAACGGAAGAAATAGAAAAGAAGCTACAAAGCCACTCAGAGTAGAACTCAATTAAGTCTCCACACTCTCCTTTAAACTCTCTTTTATCTTGTATAATGAGTACAATACCTGAGTACTTTTCTATAATCCACTTGTCATCTACTGGGTTGATCTCTGAAGTTCTTTAACTTCCCCTAGCAAGGGAAAACGGAGTGGACAACATTAACATCCGGGATTCCGCTTTTTTCTACCGCAGGGTACGGAAACAGAAACCTTTTAACGACGAATTATAATAAATTATGTTGAGAAAAGATGGGCAAAAAGACGAGCTTGTGCAACGATGTGAGCACTGCTCTAAGTTGCACGAGCAATGAGTCTCCCTCGTGTATGCATCCCTCGTGCCGTTAGGGATGAAAGCCACCCATGATACCACGGGGACTGCGGATGACCTGTGGGGTGAGGCGGAAGTCCCTAGAGCAGATGAAGTTAGAGAGATTAATGACATCCTAAAGTATCGTAAGATATATGAAACCACGCTCTAGGGACAAACGGATTTTCCTGTTTCCAGTACCAATTTTAACTCTGAAAATCATATCATCTGTTGTGTTTTCGTCTCCTTCTATATAAATCACTTTCCTCTGTATATATCGTTTCGTCATTTTTTATCCGCTTCATGCAATATATATCTTGAAACAGTACTTATACAATATTCTAAGTTACATTGCATGAATAGAAAGTCTCGCTTTTCAAAGCGGGGATGTTGAGAAAAAGTTTATAAAGTGTTTTTTATTATCTATCATTTAGGGATCAGCTATGGGGAGCTACCCTCAAGCGACTACTGAAAGCGACACTTCCCTTCTTAATTCTATGCTCTCCACAGCTGATCCCAACCAAGAAGATGAGCCAGAAATAGCTAGAACAAGTATAGTCAGACTTTTGCCAAACAAAAGTACTGAAGCAAAACTAAAAGCACTCTGTAGCATCTCATCGAAGTTGTGGAACGAAGTCACTTACGCTAGAAGGATGCAGTTCTTCGCAAAGAAAAAAGTGGATCTAAAAACTACATATAAAGAGTTTCAAGAGAAGTATAAGAAGCTGATAGGTATTGTCACAGCTCAGCAAATTCTAAACAAGAATAATCAAGCTTGGAACAGTTTCTTCAGAGAGTTGAAGGAAAAGAAAGACGGAGGTCTGCCTGGTTTTATAAAAAGAGTTAATCCTCCAGGTTATAAAAAGAAGGGGAAAACTAGAGAACTGTGGGTTGTAATAAGGAATGACCAATACGAGATCACGGGAAATAAGATTATTATAAAATGGTTAGGGGCTATTGGTAGGATAGAAGCAGAATATTCTGGTTTGGTTCGTTTGAAGGGAAAACAAGGATCATTAGAAATCCACTATGACTCAGACACTAAAACGTGGTATGCTCACATCTCTTTTGAAGTTGAGGAAAAGGCTGTTAGAGGTGTTTGGAGAGAAGTTCCTCAAACATCAAAAGGTGATTTAAGGGCTGGGATAGACCTAGGAGTAAACAACTTAATGGCTGTATATGTTGAAGACGGAACATCAGCGTTAGTAAATGGTAGACCTCTAAAGTCAATTGTACACTATGTCAAAGAGAAAGTCTCTAAATATCAGAGCAAAATAAACAAACAAGGTATTAAAACAACACATAAACTCAGACTGCTGTATGAGAAGGGAAGAAGACAAGCTAAGAGTTATATAAACACTCAAGTTAGAAGGGTTGTCGAGTGGCTCTACAACATCGGAGTTTCAACTATCTACGTAGGTTATCCTAAGTACATTGCTCAGAAAAAGGGGAACTTCAACATATCTAACGTTTGGAGTTATAGTTATGCGATTAAAAGACTCAAAGAGGTAGCTGAAGAGTATGGAATGACTGTCGAAGAAGTTAATGAAGCTTATACCTCATCAACGTGTCCAGTTCACGGAGATTCTTGTGGGAAGAGGATAGTTAGAGGTCTATTTAAGTGTGAAAAGTTAAACAAGGTGTTTAATGCTGACGTTGTAGGTGCATTTAACATTTTGAGAAAATCCATAACCCCGAGTCCTCGGAAGGGGATAGGGGTAATAGGCTGGAGACCCAGCCTGGTGGTGAACGTAGGATGCACCACCAAACCTATGAAGTGCACTAAAGGAATCGTCGCACTTTAGTGCGGGGAGGAGGTCAGATTTGAAGATTTGTCTGGTGAATAATAAATGAAGTTAGGAAGAGTTTATAGAAAGAAAAAAGGAAAAGAAGGAGAAAGCAAAAGCAAATAAAGATATGTCCAATTTCTTTACTTTTTTGAGGATGATATAGTCTTAGAGGTAAAATTATCCAGACCAAAAGGGAAGAAGACAAGCTAAGAGTTATATAAACACTCAAGTTAGAAGGGTTGTTGAGTGGTTATACAACATAGGAGTTTCAACAATTTATGTTGGCTACCTGAAATATATTGCTCAGAAAAAGGGGAACTTTAACGTCTCTAACGTTTGGAGCTGTGGCTATGTGATTAAGAGATTGACAGAGGTTGCTGAAGAGTATGGAATGAGAGTTGAAGAAGTTAATGAAGCATACACATCAACAACGTGTCCAATTCACGGAGATTCTTGTGGGAAGAGGATAGTTAGAGGTCTATTCAAGTGTTTCACGTTAAACAAAGTGTTTAATGCCGATGTTGTTGGTGCTTTCAACATTTTGAGAAAATCCATAACCCCGAGTCCCTCACGGGATAGGGGTAACTGGCTGGAGACCCAGCCTAGGGCTGAACAAAGGGATGTAGCCCTAAACCTCTCCGCTCTAACGAGAGTGAGAACCCTCGCTCTTTAGAGCGGGGAGGAGGTCAGAAAGTTGTATAAAAATCTTATTAAGTGAAAAGAGTATTTTATTCATATCTCCAAGAAAAGTGGTTCGAGTTTTCGAAGCTATTTTTCTAATATATCGGAAAATTTTGCTATAATAGGAATGTCGAACTTTCCCTTGCCTTGGCTATAACTAAGCAGTTTTAAGATTTTTGGTTAAAGTACTTTAACCAAAAAATAAAATGACAGAATACTGACTTGGCACCTTTGAAGTTTTTATATTTGTCAATAAGAATGATTTTTGATGGTTGAAAAGAAAAAGCAAACAGGAGGAAAAAATAAGATAAACAAGCGGGCAACACGGACAGGTACGGTTCAAAAAGGTTCATCATACACATTACAAAGTACTTTAGCCCCCTCATCACCACAAAAATATGCTGAAATAGCCTTGTCAGAGTATGATAATGCGTTTGGAGAGCTTAGGAATACACTGGCAGAGATACAACAGATGAATGCTGTTGCAAACAGACTTTTAGAAAACCGCGAGATGGACGTTTTCTTTATTGCACAAAAAAGAGTTTTTAAGCTTACTAAAAAGCTGGAAGAGATATACAGAAGTGCGTCTGAGAGCTATGTCAAGGCAGAAGAGTTTGGAGCTAAGGAAGTGGGAAAAGCACAGGGATCAGTAGCTAAAATTCCATCTAACATGAGAGATCTGAGGAAGTGGTTGAACCTTCCTGAGCCTGAAGTGATAGAACCAGATAAAAGCGTTGTGGACGCAACACTAAGCCTTGCTACAGCAGTGCTTCAGAAGAGGGGAGAAAAAATACTGTCGATGGCAAACGTTTTAGGAAGTGCATTAGAAGCAAGGGCAGGAAAGACAGATAAAGAGAAACTGGCTACTCTTTCTAAATATATTAGCTTGTACTCAATGAAGATGAGAGAAGAAGATGCAAAAGCCAGTCAGTTACTGATGAAAATAGATAAGCTTAAAATTATTTCCAATGATCTCCTCAATTATGGAGACGTGAAGGAGTTCCTTGCAGCACAAAAAATGCTCTATAATTTGACAAAAGAGCTGGAAAATAGTCACTATAAAATAGTTAAGTTGCTTGTTGCAATTAGAGAACTGGATAGCAGAGCAAGAAAAATAGGAGGGAATGAATAAGGTTTCTTGGCATGGATTTTTGGATAAGTCTTTTTTGGTTAAAGTATTTTTAACAAAAGTAAGCTTAAATATTTGAAATTTTCTGTTTAATTTCGTTTATTTTTTCTTCAATAAACTTTTTGTACTCCTCTTTACTGTCAAGATCTTGTAGCCACTTTTTGATGACCTCAAGAACTTCATAAACCTTTGAAACATTGAAGTTGCCCTGTTGCTTCAAAAGCTTCAACGACTCCTCAATGTACTCGATAAATCTATTTTTATCATGGAAGCTTCTCAACTGAATGTTCTCTCGTGAAAGAAGTGAAGGGTCAGTTGTATCACTGTTAATGATAAACTTATATGTGGATGTTCCCTTTTCCGAGCTTGGCCCTAAAGAATGTCTCACTTCAACTTTATTTCCATTCTCATCCCTGCCGTAATAATGAACACAAAGATCAGCTGTTCTTATTCCGTCCCTTGTACTATACGGAGCTTTTATTATGTAGTCACAAGGATTTCCGCACCTAGGACAAATAATATCTGGTGACTTCTTTTTTGTCCTCTTTCTTTTTCTTGGTTTTACGACTTTCCTTTGTGCAAGAGATGATCTTGTTGGTGACTTTCTTTGTTTCTCCTTTTTCTCTGTCATAGAGGACTATAAACAGAAAAAGGATATAAAATTTGTGGTTAAAGTACTTTAACCAAAAACTTTTTTAGCTAGTCTCTAAAAGACCGTTCCTCCCACACTAATTACAACGATTTCTTAATCATTTCAAATAGAGAAGACAGAAACAGAGACAAAAGAAGAAACAAATTTTTATATGAAAATTTTTCCACTTTTAAACCAACTGACTGGGGAACCACTCAAAAGTTCCTTTCTTAATATTCAGCACTTGCAAGATCTTTCTCCTGTCTTCTCTTGATATTTTTGCATCAATATGAACTCTCAAAAGGGGATAGGGATAGCCTTTGACATTTACAACTGAAAGGACATCCATCACTCTTTCTACATTATTGGTAAACATATCTATTTTTAAGACTTTTTCCCCTTCATCGAGTCTGATGTATGAAGAGAAGTATTTTTCTCCATCTAGCTTCTCTGAAGCTTTGAGTGAAATTAGATTCATCCCACTAATAACTTTGGTTAAAAGATTAGAATGCCCAGGAAGAGTTGTAAACAAGTCAAATAAAGCCATGTCGCCAAGCCTTTCATTAAACAGTTCTTTAGATCTGCTATCTTTTGATATAAACAGAAGCTTTTGCTTATATTTCTCTATAAGTCTTGCAATCACTGTGTGGTTTTCTGCAATTAAATATCTGAGCAAGAGTTTTTCGTCATTACCAGCCATTTCAATTGCATAGATCTTGTCATCTGTTCCGATATCATCGAGTCTAAACTCCTTCTCTTTGAACTTATAGCTTCCTATCTTTTTCACAAGACTTCCGTCAAGCAAGATATAGTCAGCACTATCTCCGTATTTATATGCCAACTTCAGTTCAAGCAATTGCATTATAAGAGAAACAATTTCCTTGTCAAACTCTTTTCCTTCCTTTGACATTAGAACGTCTGTAAGCACTTTACCTTCAAGCACTTCAACCTCTCCCGAACTCCACTTTATAACTTCTGCATCTGCAAAATAGAAAGTAGTAGAACGCAAGTCCTTTATAAATTCACCTCCATCTATAGCTATAAAGCTCTTCTCTTCTTTTCTTGGCTTGTATGGAACCCAGTTCTTTCTGACTTTTTCTTTTACAGCCTCGTTTTTCAGATAGTCTGAATGGAGTATTTTGCTTTTTATTTCATCAATTTTGGAAACCAATTCCTCATATCCTTTATCAATCATTTAGAGTTTAGGACAGCAACAGAGTATTTAAGCTTTTCTTTATCACCTAGCTCTGCAGAAATCCTGGTAAAGCATTTATCTAAGGAAGGTATTACCGTATTTATGGCTTGCAGTATTGCTACAAGATTATCTAGATCCATGAAAAAACCACTAGTAGAATATAAGTTGGTAAAACAAGCTGTAACTATTTCAAAAAGGTTTTCTAAGACCAAATATTGTTATGATTAAATATTTGTCCTTATAAATTATTTAGCATGAAACAGCACAAAAATAATTTTACGAAAAAGAATACAGACACATTGCTCAGAATCGCGATAGAAAAGATGGCAAAGAAGCTGAATGTTGAAATAGAGGAGGATGATAGCTACACCATGGCAATTGAAAAGCTGAAGGAAGCCTCGGGCTTACTTCATTATCAAAAGTTTCTAGCAGAAATCTTAAAAGCATTTAATGAGAAAGGGTTTTCTGTTAGAAAATTCCCAGTTAATAAGAGCATTGATATAGGGGATATGTTTGCTTTAAGAAAGCTTATTGGTCTTCATGAAGGAAAAAATCTTTTTCAAAACCTCTTTTTGAATATAGAGATAGATCCGTACCCAGTTATTTACGACCAAGATGAAAACAGAAGTGTTGTTCTATTGACTTCTGCCATTGTTGGGGTTGATGAAAAACAAGATAACATAGTTGGCTTTCTAAAAAAAAGAACAGGGAAAATAACAGAAATTGTACAAAAATACTTTGGATATATTAATAATTATTACACTATTAAAGAAGACTCATTTTCTGATGGCATTGTTTTTCTTACGTATGGGGATAATGTAGGAATAAGATACGACATATTAAAAGATGTAGTTCATGGTCATTGGAAAAAGTTGAAGTTGCCTTCAATAAACATCAACAGTTTAGCTAAAATTAACAGGGATAAAAGCTTAGTTATTGTTCCAGGTGAGGAAATAACCAATTATTTATTAAATGAGTTAAACGAGGAGTATGGAAACGATGCCACTTTAATACGACAAAAAACTAGAAAAATACCAGTTAACCAGAAGATAAAAAAGATAATAAAAATACATAAACAAATTGCAAAAATAATTAACAAATTTGATGAAAAAGACGAAATAGCTGTAACGCCAATACCAGTAAAAACTCCAGATAAGGTGTCAAGACTCCTTTTAGAGTACTCTCTGAAAGAACTTAATAAAGATTTTGATAGGACAAGATTTTTGAACAAGGATATATTTGACTCTACCTTCAAACGGATGTACATACCAGATGCTTCAGATGGTTTTTATGTTACTATTGTACCAAAAAGGGTTATATTAACTAGGTTTGAACCCGATATTAGAAATCCGTTAGATGAATTAAATGAAGCAGTAAAAAAGAAATTTAAAGCACAAGCATACTTTGACTCCCCGTACAATGGAAAAGTATATTATGTTCCAAATAACACCGACAAAATTAGAAAGGTTGAACTTGAAGTTAAAGTGGCCGATGAAAACACAAAAATTTATGGCATAAGAAGAGGTAAAATTGTGAGAATTCCTTGGTCTTCAGTGGGAAATTATATAGAAAAGTCGATTAAAGCACAAAGCAAAATAAAAAAATAATATTTTAATTCCAAATATATTTTTATTTATCAGTGATTTTTAGTTAAGAACTCTATAATGGATAATCTAATATATAAAAGTATGCCTGAACAAGATTTGAATGAATAATAATATAACTCTGAAACTGAAATTCATTAAAGAAAAATGTCTTAGCAAAACATTTAACCTTTTTCTATAACCAGATTATATTATAACTCAATATAACCTAAAAACCGAAACAGTTTCATTTATATTATTTATAACTGATAACTGTACTGACTTCCCTAAAGAGCGAGAAACCCATAAGTGTTATGTTGACCTCCTCCCCGCTCTAAAGGACAAGGCTTTCTGTTGTAATATTGTTTTTAAAAAACAAGGTGTTCAGTGATATTATTAAAAAGTATTGAGGATATAGTACAGAATTAAATAACCTTTTAGGACGAAAATCAACATATAAGGAGAGAAAAAGTTACCTTAACTTCTAGTAAAAAATTAGCTTGGAATTACGATAAATATTTCTCCGTCTTTTCCGCTTATTTTAACTGAAACTGTGATCGTATCTTCATTCTGGGTTATCTCTATTTTCAAGTTTTTTTGGTCTTGTACATTAAGAAGAACTTTTAGCTCGTTAATTAAATCTCTTAGTTGCATTTGTCTTTGTGTTAATAGCATCTGAATCGCCGATCTAATATTGAGCTTTATACTATTTAAAGCTTTCGCTTAGATTTTTCGTGAAATAAAAACTAATAAACAAAAAAGGAAGTCTCTTCCAGTTTTTAAATATTTTTTAATCACTTTTGTTGACTATGAGAGTATAAAAAATGTATTATCTGCGAAAACAAATATTAAATACTAAAACAATTTAAAAATGAGAAATACAGAGAATTACAATAAAAATAATTTAAATAGAAATGGAATCTCAATTATTTTTCTAGTATCTTGGGGACATTTTTATCGTTCCCCTTTGAGAACCAGGTTTTCAGTTATAACTTTTTAGGAATAACCTTCTCGCATCATTTCTAAAGTTGAGAGAAGTTAACCTAAAGGTCAAAACAGTTCTCTGACATCTACACCAAGATTTATCAGACTAACCCAGATAAAATGTTCTTAAGTGTCCCAAACTTCATCAATTTCGCTAGGATCTACAGCTTTTATACCAAGAATACCATTTATAGCTTTTCTTACTTCTGGCTGATCATCGATCATTAGTTTTATTTTTAATTTTTTGTTTTCTTCCATTAACTTTCTAATTATTTCTGTCTTAAGCTCATAGTCCTTTCTAAAATCCTTTTCTGGTCTAAAGTAAATGTCATCGAACTCTACTCCTATTTTCTTTAGTTGTTCTATTGTTCCATTCCTCATTTTTTCTGGTCTTCCTGTAACAATAATGATACGGGGTTCAGCTTTCATAGGCATTTATAGACCTATGAAAGCCTTGGGGTTCATTAGGCTCAGCCACCATCGTGAGTTCATCGGTGGCATATCATCGCCCTTACCCCCTTTCGTGGCAACCCCTCCCAGAGCCTTCATCCACACCTTCCACCGAGGGATCATCTTTCTGATCACCGCACGGAAGAAGACGCTCGGGCTCTGGGGAAAGCCACACATTTTGAGGTAGATATTTATTGCTCCGCAGAGTTGCCTGTCTAATTCCAACCCGCACTTCGCACACCTAACCACCTGTCCCTCTTGGAGCTTTATCATCTCTCCTCCGCATCTAGGACAGGTGGATGAGGTGTATCTGGGATCAACTAGCTTCACTTCTGTCTTGTATTTCATGAAACTGACTATCTGCTTCCAGTTCTGCTTAGCAATGTCTCTGTTGTGCTTCCTAGAGT
>ERZ1684502.108-NODE-108-length-19396-cov-1715.448219_pt1 | contig 19396 bp, 19 predicted proteins | sample MGYA00580192_ERZ1684502 | MGnify/ENA primary metagenome ERZ1684502 (study PRJEB41476, sample SAMN13258264) | hydrothermal vent metagenome | biome: caldera [ENVO_00000096]; feature: acid hot spring [ENVO_00002120]; material: acidic water [ENVO_01000358] | place...
TATTTAACAATTTGATGTACGACATACCTTTCGGTATGATAGTAACATTCGGTGGCATTTATGCAATAAATCTTTTTCATGCGTCTTATTCTTTAGCAGTTATGATCTTCACCTTTTATTACCTCACTTCATTTATAAGCAGAGGGATTTTTACTTTAAAGACGCCTAGGAGTATAATTACCATTATCTATGCTAATGCGTTGATTACTATTGTAGGCTTACTTGCAGTTTCTCTGTCACCTTCACTTTTAATTTACGTAATTTCACTTGTCCTCCTTGGAATTCCCCATGGTTTAACTTATCCTTCCTCTCTAATTCTTATTTCTAGGAGTTTTAAAGACGTAGAAAGTAGAAACATCGCCAATAGCTATTTTTCTGGGATACTTATTGGGTTGAGCGGTTTTATTCCTTTAATTATGGGATATTCTGTTGAAGAGATAGGGTTAAGATATTCTTTCACCTTATTATCAGTCGTTAGTCTAGTTCTCTTCATCCTCTTCTTAGTCGAGAGTAAAAAAGTTAAAGAGCAGATTTATCTTTAGTTTGTTGAAACGTGGTTTTCGCAGTATAGTCATTTACCCTCCCTTATATATCTAAAACCTTTTTAGAAAATTAATTATGTAAAATAAGCTGGTAAACAATCTTTTTGTTTGCTGTTTACCTTAAAAACTATAGCATGTTTTAAATAGGGAAAACTCTTTTAACTTAACTCTATCCCTTCATATTATGATCCCAATCTACATACTTGTATTAATAGGAATTGCGGTAGGTGCACTTACTGGAATAACTGGATCAAGCGGAGTTCTAATTGTTGTTCCAGCACTTTCTTATCTAGGTTTATCCTATTATGATGCTATTGGCTCAAGTCTTCTCGTAGACGTAATTACTACAATTTCGGTAATTTTCGTTTACTTTAGGAATGGGAACGTCGATTATAAAATTTCCTTGCTTCTGGGTTTGGGTGCAATAATAGGAGCACAAATAGGGTCTAGAATAGCTTTTATAACTCCAGAGAGAGCACTAGAAGGAGCTTTTACAATATTCACCGCTTATATGGCTTACGTCTCTTTCAGAAGATCTAGGAATCCGCAACTTAATATAAAAAATTTGAAGTTAGGGAAGGCCTCTTTTATTTTGGCAATAATCTTTAGCATGGTTATAGGAATAGTTACTGGAACTTTAGGAGCTAGCGGGGGTATAATGTTTATTGCAGTTATGATGTTGCTTTTCTCAATAGATATAAAGAGAATGATAGGAACTGCAACATTGGCGATGCTCTTATCTGCAACTAGTGGTACTACTGCATACATTATGGCAGGAAGGACAGACATCTTTGCTTCAGTTATTATAGGTTTAGTTGCTTTAGCGTCTGGCTATTATTTTGCCAAAATAGCTAATAAAATGGCTTCAAAATATATTTACATGTTTTTAGGGAGTGTGTTTGTCATAACTTCAATAAGTGAGCTCTTAAAGGTAATTTCAGTTCATACTGTTTAATTCTTTTTCATAAGATATTACAAAATTTCTAGCAAATTATGGTTAAAAGTAATTTTTAAGCTTCATGATTTGGTCTTTCAGCTCTCTTAGATTAAGTTCAAGTTTTGTTTCTCATAGAAAAGTCTAGCTTTGCTATGAAGAACCCCTGGGTTCCATGAATATGAGGATAAAACCTTAGAACTCTTAGCCAAACCTTACTCTTAAAGTATCCATAATGAGTTGGATCATTATTGTTGATTTTAACCAGGAAGTCTGAGTATTTTTCAACAACTTTTTCCCCTTCTTCTGGGAATAAGGAACAAGTGGAGTAAACAACTGGTTTTCCGAGCTCTGAGGTCTCTTTCAAGACCTCTCTCTGTATCCTAGATAGTCTTATAACATCACTTTTACTCAACCTTAAAAATACACTAGGATCTGAAGCTAAAGTGCCACTATTGCTACATGGAGCATCTATTAGTATTTTATCAACGTGTTTTATAGGTAGTTTTTCACCATCAGCTAAAACCAACTCGACATTTTCAACACTTAGTTTTCTCATCAACTCTTTTTGAACATTTATCCTCTTTTCGGAGATATCAACTGCAATTACGTAAGCTTTGTTTTCTGCTAATTGTTGAATCAAAGAAGTTTTCATCCCAGGTGCACTGCCTATTTCAAGGATTTTTTCTCCAGATTTTGGGTTTAAAACTTCAACAACTTTCACACTAGCTTTATCTTGGATTACTATTTTACCAGATTGAAACTCTTCGGTTCTTGATATTCTATAAGGTGCTCTTATGACCTTATAAAGATAATCATACTCATCCTTTTCTAATTCAAACCCCTTTTCCCTTAGAGAGTCAATTACTTCAGAAATTTTCGCTTTTAAGGTATTTACTCTTATCCACGCATCCTTTTTAAAGAGCAAGGAAAAGTCCTTCAGTCTTAGGTATGAAAGCCTTTCCTTAACCCATTGAGGAAGATCCACCTTACTTTCGTTAAGCGAATGAAGCACTGCTTCTTCAATTCCTTCATCTTGATATAGCTCATAATTATAATAGAAATGTTGCAATACTTGAAGAAATTGATTGTAAAGCTCTTCTCTGGATCCATTAATTTTTAATTTTTTATATGCTAAATCAAAGGCTCTTTCTGGTTGAATTTTCTCTTTCATGATAAGCTTTATTGCAGTGGTATAAAGTTGTATTCTCTTATCCACGAAGTTTTAGATAGATGCATTATATAAAAGTTTAAATAAGATTATGTATCAATTAATATAGATATGGAGAGGTCTATAGACGAGTACATTGATCCAGCAACGATAGAACTAATAAAGAGAGTTGGTTGTAACGAATGTCATTTATTTAGCCTTAAGATTATAAAAGATTTCTCTAAATTTATTGATTTTGTATTTAATAAAAAAGAAACTATTACTCTTATTTTATCTTCTTTTCTTTCTGAGAAGGAAAAATTAACAAACATTGCAAAAGACATTGGAAGACGTAAACAAGTAACGGTTTATGTATTTTTCTCCGATGCCCTTTCTGCTGATTCTTTTGCTATTTGTTATAAATCAAAGTTAAACTCTCTCCGAAATATATAAACTATTATCATTATTAATAAAACATATTTAACACGTTTACTAAAGTATTTTGAACTTATACAAAAATAAAAATATATAAAACAGGTTAATTTTTAGTGTGATGGTAAGAGTTTTAATTTCATGTATGGACTACAGACTAACAGAAGAGATCCAAAAAGAGGCAGATTCAAATACATTAATATTTAGAAATGCGGGTGCAAACGTAAAAGAATTTATTGAAAGGTTAAAGGAAATCAAGCCAGATGAGATAATTTATTTACCTCATACAGATTGTGCAGCAATGAAGTTAGTTTTTAACGTTATAAAGAAAGGAGATAAAGTTAGTAACGAGGTTGAGGAAAAGCTGGTTTCTCAATTTACAAACAAAAAGTTTGATAGCTTAGAAGAATTAGAAAGGCTTAACGCTTCATTGAATGAAGAGATACTTAAACAAATAACACCAAATGTAAAAACAAGGTTAATTGACGTAAGTCAGCTAAAGTGGCCTAATAAGATAACTAAAGTTTATTTCTATAAGCCAAACCAGAGAGCTAAGGAAATAGGTGCTTATATACTTCAATCCACCTTAATAGAAGACGTCCATGCTGATATTATTATAGCTAGGGAGAACTTAGGTTTTAAAGAGGTCTATGATTGCTCTACTGGTGAGTGCAAAAGCCTATGAAAGAAGTTTTATAATTTCATCAATTATTTTTTGTACTTCCTCTTCACTCAAGTTCTTCCCTTCAATTTTTCCATCCTTTACGTAAGTAACTGAGGACACACCTTTAGAATTTACTACAAGGCTTATGTTGATCTCTGGCGAAGAGATGTAAACTTCTTCTAGTTCGTTATTGCTATCCCTTGTGTATCTCTGTATAATATAAAAGTTTCTTGTTCTGCCACGAAGCTCATGTTTCTCTTCTTCTGGTGCCTCAATTAGTCCCCTAATTTTTTCGTGGATAACTTTTACGTCCATACTAGGTTATCATTATATTAAGCGTATTAATAGTTTTTGATGATGTTTTGTAGATGTTTTCTTAGCAAGGAAACAAATTCTTTTAGCTCCTCATAGCTTTTTGCGGGTATTTCTGCCTCCTCATTTTCGCTTTTTATGACAATTTTACTATCTTGTTTAACTCCTTCCACTACACCCGGCAAGACACCTTTATCTCCAGCTTTCCCGTATAAGTTTATCAAAGCTTCTAGCAAACTCACTGTTTCTTCAACTAGCTCAGCTGGATTCATATTTATATATTTATATAGGGTTGGGAAGCTAATTCTAGCTTTATAAATCTGTTTCCCTTCGTATGCTAGAATTATTACTCCGCCATCTTGAACCACATCTAGAATAACTTTAATCCCATTTAAATCTTCAACCCTAGGTAATTTACTCCCGAAACTGGACAAGGTAAACTTGTAGGCTTCTTCATCTAACTTTAAAGGAGCTTCTTTTAAGATTTTTTTAACTTTATTTAATGGCATATCGTATTGTAGAGAAAGTTTTGTGACATCTACTGGTAATGGCTTTAATTCTGATAGCTTATTAAACAACGCATTAATATCGTTTATTATAATGCCCCATGCTTTTATTTTCACTTTCCCATTGCTTGCCTCAACTACGGAGCCATAACTCACTTCTTTTGGTCGTTCGTAAAACAAGGATTTTATCATTTCATTTGCTTCTTGCACATCTGAAGGTATTTTATCAACGTTTCCCTCAAATTCTACCTTAAGCCCTTGTAGATCCATTTTTCCCTTTACTTTATTTCCTTCAAATACTGCATAATAGTTTCCAGCAAAGACTATCACTCTATTTTCATTTTTTACAAAGTATATATCAGTCATATTTAATTATATGAAATATTACTTAAAAAGCGTGTCTCAGAAGAAATAACGTCATCACTTCTCAGTTCCGCGGCACATCAGCATTGAAGAAGAAATTGTAAACTTCAGTTTAAATATTTTCTTTCGTGAAAGTGACTACGTTTTAGAACTTAATTTGCGATCAAAAGTCTTGCCCTTTTGAGCTGGGAAGAGGTCAGATTATATTTCCTTGGTCACTGCAATATTTCGTGTTTTTGATAAAAACTTTTAGGAAGAAAAACATTGATACATGTTTAGCTACTATGGAGAAAGACATTTCACTGTTAAAAATTAATAAAATGATAAAAAACATGAGGTTCGAAAACAATGCTAGATAGACTATCTATTATAAACATAGAATAAAAAGAAAAGGATAAAAAAGAAGATGTATCAACTTAAATTCAGAGCTTTAGATTATGAAGCTTTATGAGATGAGGTATTTGGCTCTTTTGCTTTATTTTGCATTGAATGATGGAATAGAGTTTTAACTTTTGATGTGAAGGTCGATAAACTTTGGAAGGAGGCTGTCGATTCAGCCATCACAATGCTAATAGCTTGATCTAGAGATGAAGCAACAACATTCCTTCCTTTCACTAACGTTAAAACTACATTGAATAACCATACTATTGTTGCTAAGTCGGCAATAAATGCGCCAACAGTTGCGACAACCTCACCTGATATGAATGTTATGGTTAATGGATAGATTTCTTCTTTCCTTATTAAACCTGTAAGCCCTACTTCATCAAAACCTAGTACGACCATAGACGCCCCAATTAGATAGCCCCAAAAATGTATCCACATCATCTTTGTTGAATACCATGATTTTCCAGTCATCATTGGTAACATTAGGTAAAGAGTAGCAAAACCTGCTGGTACTATAGAAAGTAATATAAAAGCGTGAAAATGACCAACAACCCACATTGTTTCATGAATTACTGCATCAAAACTAACCGTGGCATTTGCTATTCCCGTAACTCCAGCAAATATTGATCCTGCAAAAGAGAGGACTGTGAAAGCTGTCAGAATATTCCACGATACATTAGCACCCTTTGCAGTAGCCCATAAGTTCATGAAAGTCATAAAAGACGGTAAAACTACACCATAAGTTAAAAGTTCCGTTACCAGTTTTATAGCAACCGGTAAGTCAACCATATATAAATGGTGTATTGGCACATTATTTGAGAAAAGTAAGTAGAGTAATGCAGCAACTCTCCCCATTTTATCGCTATAAAGTGGTTTATTAGCTAAGGTTGGTATTAACAAATACATTGCACCAACTGCTGGAATCCAAGACATATAAACTACGGCATGCCATAAAATACCGAATGCTATTTGATTTGCTATTACGTTAAGTCCCGTAATTCCATAGAAAGCTAATATGTCCCATACATTAGCAACTGTTTCACCAGAATAACCTATAGCATAAAGTAAAACATCCATTAACACGAACACAAGAAAGATTGGCAATTTTTCTTTGCTAGCCTTTGAAGCTAAATAATAATGATATACTAACCAGGTTGTTTGCAAATATGTTGCAATATCTATTAGCATCCATCCGAAATACCATAACGGGGATACGACATAAAGTGATTGACCGGGTAGTCCTAACGGGACAAGGTAGTACCAACCAGTTGCAGCGAAATAGTTATCAAATCCTTGTGCTCTTGTAATTAGTATTGGTCCTTCAATCAACATAAATGAAATGTTAAATAATATAAACGCTAAATTGTAAATCCATTTGGCTCTGGGCTGTAAGTTTAGTAATCTGAATGTGAAAAAAGTAAATATTGCGAATTCAAGTTGCTGAGCAAAGCCAAATAAGTCTCTCATTCCGTGCAGTGTTATTGATGCATAGAATTCTTGTGGTGTAAAAGGTAAAGCCATAGATAGTCCCCAGGCAGCCTCTTGTATTCTCACCATTAGTGCGTCTATTACTCCTAGCATTCCCCAGATCAAGCTCATTACAATCATTGCCATTGTTATTTTTGTTACCCAATCTTTGTCTAACTGGAATACTGAAACTATGAAGTTTACGAGAGGTCTTGTGGGTGAAGACTTCATGTATACAAGGTTAAATTTGTCATTTATAACTTTGAATTATGAAGATTTTGATGAAATTTTACATTTAATGAATATTAGAAATTTATGAAATTTATGAAACTACAAAGAAAACTTTATTCCTTGCTCAGTGACTCTGACGTTTTTTGCTATTCCAAATAAAATGGACTTTACGGTAACAGAATTTAGAAGAATATTTGCTACGTCCTTATTACCGGAGAGCCTATAAGTTATCTCCTCCACTGTCAATTCATTCCCCGTTATCATTTCCTTAATTTTCTGAACCAATCTTTCATTAAAAGAGATGTTAAAATCTAACAGCTCTTCCATCTTTTTCTTATTAGTATATACTGGTCCGTGTGAGATAACTACATAATTAACGCCTTTTACTAGTTCCTTTAACTGATAAAGAGAATCCAAAGCACTCCAAAAGTCAGTGTAAAATGGTAAGCCAAAGTTCTCTAATACTTTTTGCCCAAAGAACGCATCTCCTGCATAAAGCACGTTATCAACAATGTAAACAGTATGTCCGGGTGTATGGCCAGGTAACTTTACCTTCTGTATTTCTGTATCTTGAAATTCTTCTTTCAAATCCTCTTTTATATAATCGAAAGTGAAATAGGGGTTATCCTTTGAACTACAACCATATATCATAGCCCTTCGTCCCATCAACGTTAAGCCCCAATAGTCCTCTTTAGGAAGGTATTTTGTTTTAGCCTTTTTGAATAAACCAGCAATATGATCGCTATGACCATGTGTTGCTAATTGGACTTCAGCGTTTATTTCTAAGTTTGAGTTCTTACCCCCCAAGTCTATAACCACTCTGTTATCATAAACAAGTGTGTTAGGGCTACCTTGTATGACTTCAACATTTTTAGTTAACTTCAAGCTCTTTCACCTCTGGTTTAACCAAACTGTACAAAACCAAACTCTTTAACAACTCACTTCTTTTTGTTGTGAGCTGATGATCATAAATGTTTATTATCTTTCTCATAACGTCAAGGGAATAGTACTTGCTTGCTGAGGATATAATCATTGAGGCTTCTTCTTGTTTTTCTTTCATTAATCTAATCCCTTCTTCATAAGCTTTAATTACCGGGGTTGGATCTACCCTTGAGTAAATCCCACACTGAGGTACAAGATAGCTCATTTTCTTCATCTCATCTTCGAAAATCTCTCCTATCTCTACTTCTATTCCGACTAAGGCAAGTTTTCCCTCCTCTTTCGCTTTTCTTACTGCTTCATCTGGGGTTGTGTTTATTACCTCTTTCTTGTTAGTAAGCTTAGCGTAAACTCTAGCATTTACATCAGCTAGTGTACCTTCCCTAATAGTGTATATAACGGGAGAATTCTTGTTTCCTATAAGCGAATACATCCTTACATATACTCCTGCAACCAGTTTATAGCCTTCCCTTCTATTTTTAGCTATGTTTGGGATTGAATCTAATATAACATCACCTACCTCACTTGTTTCACAGCTGTTCTTAAGCTCAAAATCCACTTTGCTTAACACCTTTGCAACTAACAAGGGGAAAGATACTGGTCCCGCAAAAGGTGCTGTTACAAGCATAATATAAAAATAGCGAACTGTAAATTAAATGATGATGAAAATAGGGGAATCCTTGGAAAAGTCCTTTTTAGTTAAGCCAGAACATTCTGCATCAGCTGTATCGAGTGGAGCAGTAAATGTGTTATCAACACCAATGATGATAGCCTTTATGGAAGATGTATCCTTCACTTTGGCTCAAAAGTACTTAGAACCCGGAAAAACAACTGTTGGATTTCACGTTGATGTAAAGCACTTAGCTCCAGCACCAATAGGAAAAGAAGTGAAAGTTAAGTCAACACTTGTGGAGGTAAACGGAAATAGGTTAAAGTTCAAAGTTGAAGCTTATTATAAAGACAAGAAAATTGGTGATGGAATACATGAAAGGGTAATTGTAGATGAGAAAGAGTTTATGAAAAGGGTGGAAGAGTCATGAAAAGTCTTGTTATTCACGGCAAAGGTTCTTCTCCAGAGAAAGTTGAGTGGTTAGCTAAACCCTTGAGGAAGTACGGAGAAGTAATAGTACCGGAGTTCGAAATTGAGGTAAAGGAAGGTGTTGAAAAGGCCTTGACTTACGACTTTGATTGCATTGCTGGTCATTCGAGAGGAGGGACTATAGCTTTAATTGCTGGAGCTTTAAGGGGTACATGTGTAATTGCTGTCTCAGCACCATCAGATAGAAGGAAACAAAGAGAGTACTTATCTTCTTTCCCACCCGGTACAGTACAGAATAAAATTTACAAAGACATCTCAACTTTACCAGAGTATGAGTTTGATTATGCCCCACTAAAATATGCTGATAGGCTAAATAACGTCTTACTTATTCATGGTGAAGAAGATGAGATTGTATTAAAGGAGCACTCAATAACGATGTGTGAGGAGATTAAAAAGTACGGAGGGAAGTGCGAACTTCATATAATTCCTAAAATGAAGCACACTCCTTTAGGTCAGCAGTATTCTGTCATATGGAATATAATTGATAAGTGGATCAAAGAAAATATATTAGTTGACAAATGATCTGATTTTATGATTTCACTAATAATCTCTGAGGAAAATCCCACTTTACCTAAAGACGTTGAAGCGCTTTATCCAGGGAAATTTAAGGTTTTCACAATGAAGTTTTACCCAGGTCATGGAATAAGAAAAGATGAACAAGAGAGAATGTACAAAGAGCTTGAGAAAATGAAGAGACAAATAGAGCAGGGAGATGCAATTTTTTATGCAAGATCTTATGGAGTATTTTACAGACAAGGAATGGAAAGGCTTAAGAAGTTCTTTTCTAAACCAACGTTAATAGCTACAGAAACAATAATAACCAGATTGAGAGAACTAAACGCAAAGAAACTCTATGTTATAACTCCTTATAACCAATGGAGGCATGAGTATGAAATAAAATGGTTAAGGGATTGGGGATTTGAGGTTGTTGGTTCCATATCTCTCGGAAGGACTGGGGGAGAAGCTATTGCATCAACACCGCATGAACTAGTAATTGAAGCTACTAGAATTGCGCATACAACTTCAGCTGACGCCATCTATATTGCTTGTACTATTCTTTCTACTCTTCCAATCCTTAAGGAATTGGAGGGCAGATTGCCTGTTGTTACTGCTTCCGCTTCCCTTTTTGAAGTCGCAAGGGAAAAGAAGCTCATTGATTTCTGAGAGTATCATCAATAAGTCTCTTGCCCAAACAGTAAATACAACATCTTTATCAATATCCGTAAACCCGTAAGGATGAAGAATTCTTGATAAGTTTGCATAAATCTTTAACATCCTATTAGATTTTTTATTTACTGTCTCACAAGCTAAAGCTATTAATGCACTTGCTTTTGGCATGGCTAAAGTGAAATACTTAGCCTCCTTTCCACAATATTTGCACTTTATCTCTTTCTTTTCTTTTTTCATTCCTAGTTCTTTAAATAGCTCATGAACTGAAATCGAGTAATCCTCCCATTTCAGATGCTTCTCACAGACTGGTCTTCCTGCTAGGTAAATTGTAATAGAGTTGACTTCTCTAGTTCCTGCATATTTCCTTATCTTGGTTAATGCTTCTCCACCAGAGCGTATGATAAAACCTTCATCAACTAGTTTATGCCATTCCAGATCTTTTAACGCCTTTAAGTAAGCTTCTGTTGTATGAGTAATAAAAACGGAAAGAGAAGCTCTCTCCATAAGGAATCTATTATTTTCTTCTGCTGAATGAAGAAAACCAGCAGCAGCGTTCTTATATCCTACTTTCATTGCAGTTATCATGTCTTCTCCCAAAAGTACTTTCTGCAAAAGTTTGGATTCGTCAACAATTACCCTTTTTATTAATTTCTTAAATTTTTCATCTGATGGAGGAGCTTTTCTTATCACGCTTAGCGTTCCTTCGTTGTTGGCTAAGAACTTTAATAGTTTTTTATCCACAATGATTAGAGAGAAGAGATTAAATTTTAACTTTTGGTATTTTATTTATGATATGCATTGGACATAGAGGAGCATCAGCCTATGAGCCAGAAAACACTATAAGAGCATTCAAGAGAGCAATTGATATGGGTTGCCAAGGAGTAGAGATGGATTTAAGAAGGACTAAAGATGGGAAAATAGTAGTAATTCATGACGAAACCGTTGATAGAACGACTAACGGTAAAGGAAAAGTGAGTGAGATGACATTAGAGGAAATAAAGAAATTGGACTCTCACGGTGAGAAAATTCCTCTTCTCTCTGAGGTTTTAAGCGAAGTGAAAGCAGAAATATTCCTTTTAGAGTTGAAAGAGAGCGGATATGAAGAAAGTATAGTGAAGGAAGTTAAAGACTTTAACTTGTTAGATAAGGTTGTATTTGTCTCATTTAACTATGATTCCCTTAAAAAAGTAAAGGAGGTTGGAGGAGAGAAAATAGGTTTAATTTACGAGACTCAGCCTTATCCAATTCAAGTAGCTAAAAGCCTCAAGGCTTACGCGATGCTTCCGAGCTACAACTTACTTAACAGAATTCACGCTAATGAGCTTAAGAAAAACAAGTTCTTCGTAATACCATGGGTAGTAAATGACGTAAGTATATTAGAAAAGATGATGTATTTCAAAGTTGATGGAGTAATTACTGATAAGCCAGACATAATGAAGCAATTGAAATATTTAAGAAAAGGAAATGAGACATTAACTATTTAAACACTGAAGAGAAGTTTTAGCTGTGGGCTTATTTAAAAGAAAATCAGAACCACAAACAGATAAAAAGCAACAGATAAAGATACTTTACACAAGTGACTTGCACGGTTCTGATATAGTCTTTAGGAAATTCCTTAATGCGGGCTTACAGTTTAAAGTAGATACTTTTATTATTGGTGGTGATTTAGCAGGTAAAGCACTTTACGGAATAGTTGATTTAGGTAATGGTAGATATAGACTGGAAGGCCAAGAATTTGGAAGGGAAGGTTTGCAAAAAGTTATTGAAGAGATAAGGAACGCTGGAAATTACTACGTTATAGTTGATCAGAAAGAGTTTGAAGAGATGCAGAACAATAAAGACTTCGTAAATGAAAAGTTCAAAGAGGCAATGATAAACGTGCTTAGAGGATGGATAAGTATTGCTGAGGAAAAACTCAAAGGAACAAACATTCCTATTTACGTTAATCTGGGAAACGACGATCCTGAGTTTCTTTTTGATGTTATTGAGGAAAGCGACATTATGCACAAAGCGGAAGGGGAAATAATAAGGATTGGAGACCACGAAATGATATCTTATGGTTATGTAAATCCAACTCCTTGGCACACGCCAAGGGAACAAGACGAAGAGACACTTTACAAAAACCTAAAGGAAATGGCAAGCAAGATTGAAGATCAATCAAAGGCAATTTATAATCTTCACGCCCCGCCTTATAATACCCATCTGGATAATGCTCCCCTTCTTGATGAAAATCTAAAGCCAGTTGTTAAAGGAGGAGAAATAGTTTTTACTCATGTAGGGTCTACCAGCGTAAGGAAGATAATTGAGGAGTTCCAACCATTAGTTGGTCTTCATGGACATATTCATGAGTCAAGGGGTTTTGATAAAATAGGCAGGACTATGGTGTTTAACCCTGGAAGCGAATACAGTGAAGGAATTTTGCACTCCCTTTACTTAGTTCTAGAGGGAGATAAAGTAAAGACTTATATGTTTAGAAATGGGTGACGAAGTAAATAAATAATATCTTCATTAACCTATTTCACTTCTAACTTCTTTTCCTCTTAGTGCGGATAACACAAGACCCACAGCAAGAATTCCAGCACCTAAAAGCAGGGCTGAGTGAATGCCAGTAATAAACTGTGGTGGTAAAGATCCATTATAAGTCCCTAAAAACACTTCAAAGGCTACATATCTAGGTATTGTAAGAGAGGCAACTGTTATTGTCATAACATAACTCAGCAATAGCCCCATATTTGCTAATGTCCTTTGTAATCCGGAAACTCCACCGTAAATTCCTTTCCTTGCATTAGCCATAATTGCACTGTTATTGGCTGGATAGAAAAATGAAGACCCAATACCTCCAATAACGCTAGCTATAATTACATTAGTTAATGGAGTGTGTACCCCAGTAGCCATTGTGACATAGACAAATATTGCTAAAATCATCATAGCCATACCTATTGTTGCAGGTATTCTAGCACCAATTTTATCCGAGATTCTGCCAGTAAAGGGGGCAATTGCGCTAGCTAAAACGTAACCGGGGACTAAAAGAAGTGATGCTTGAAAGGGTGTTAAGCCTCTAACCCCTTGCAAATACATAATGACGATAAACGCTACAGCTAGATATCCTAGGCTTTGAAAGAAAGATGCAAAAAGAGAATAAGTCAAAACTCTATTTTTAAATATTGAAAAGTCAATGATAGGACTTTTAACTCTCTTTTCGTTATACAAGAACAATCCGAACACTACTAAGCCTAGGATAACCATTACCTCATTTTTCAACACTAAACCTTCACCAGCTATATCAGCTGCACCGTAACTTATTAATGAGAGTGAAATTGCCATTAGGACTGTGCCTAGAATGTCAAATTGTTCTCCTTTAGTCTGTGCTGATTTTATGTACTTAAAACTAAGGATTGAAGCAACTATACCAATAGGGACATTTATATAAAATATGTATCTCCAACCTATGAACGTTGTAATTATCCCTCCAAGGACAATTCCTAAAATTGCACCTACATTCCAACCAATTGATGTATACCCATAAGCTTTTCCTCTCTGGTTGGGTGGGAAGTTATCAGCTATTATAGCCCCTCCAGTTGATTGCATCATAGCCCCTCCGAGAGACTGAACGCCTCTAAAAGCTATTAAAGAGCCAATACCGGGTGAAGCTCCACATAATGCAGATCCAATTGTGAAGATTACAAATCCCCAGTTATACACTTTGTTCCTACCAACTCTATCACCAAGTCTACCCAACTGTGTAGTTAGGACTAAAACAACGAAAATGTAAAGGATTATAACCCACATTGCAGTGAAAAAGTCTGTGTGAAGATCTTGCACAATGACTGGTAAAGCAAGGATAACTATTGTACTGTCAATTGCTGCCATCATGGTACCGAGAACAACGATAGATAGAATAAGATTTCTAACATCCATAAAATACTCTCTCCTTGACGTCTAATAAGTATTTCGGAGGTGAATTATTAAAAAATTAAAATATAAGAACTAGCGATGTCATAAGAAATATCATGTAGTGATTTCGTGTTAGCAATTAAATGAAAAAATTAAGCTCTTGTTATGTTTACTCCCTTCACCAGAATATAGGGTGCAATAGTAGGTAATGGTGCATCCCACCATTTTATTGAATATCTTTCTTTTGAGACTTCCTCTACATTCTTTAGTAGTCTTGGTAAATAGTCTGAAATTCTAATTCTCCCTGCATTTCCTATCGGCTTCCCGTCCTTATACACTATTACTGCATCTCTACAAACAGTTGAAAAAGCCCCTTCTAAGTAGTTTTGATATCTAGTATACCAGTTATTATTCACAAAAATTACGTTGCCAGAAAGAAGGGAATCAAAGCCTATTTCTCCCGGGCTGACTTCAATTCCGAATGACACCGGCGTGATTATACCAGCGTTACCAGTAGTTTTTGTGTTCATCATTTTTGCCAATTCATTGTTGTAAAGTAAAGTCTTAAACACTCCATTTTCAATTATACTCTTATCATAAGTGAAAGTTCCTTCATCATCAAAATCTCTAGTGCCTAATTTTTTAGGAACGTCTGAGATTGTGATTTTTTCACTGAAAATTTTGTCTCCAGGCTTAGCGTTGTAAAGGAAAGATGAAGCAGTAATTACATTAAAGGCTGACGCAAAGTATGAGAAATCAGTCATTAGATTTCCTACAACTAGTGGAGATAAAACAACATCATACTTGCCATCATCAACTTTAACTTTACCGTCAATAGATGCAAGCACGTTAGCTTGCTTTATAGTATCTTTTAAAGGAGTTAAGTCATGAGAGTAAAATGCCCATTGACCAGACTGATCATCATTAAATGCCCTTACATAACCATCTGTGGAGTAGTTTACGAAATATCCATTAAAGCCTTTTGACGTGACTATAGCTTGAGTATTTTCCATCACGTTTATTATACCAGAAGCTGGATAATCCGAGGAGTATATCTCTTTTGAAATTGCATCAACATCACCTTTTTCAATTATGTCTTTTAGGGGACTTTCAACAACCCTTTTGTATTCCTTGTCATTATCACTTAAGGAAGGGACTATGGACGATTCCGCCACAACATCAAAAAGTCTCTTAATCCTTTCAACATCTACGTCTCCAGAGGTCTCTAATGCAAGGTATTTGTTTCCTTTTTTAACCACAATTCCGATATTATCGTTAAATAAGCGCTGTACTTCAACAATCTCGCTATTAACGAATTTAATTAACAGTCTTCTTACCTTATTCCTTCCTATTGCTACCTCCTCGTAGCCTTTGAGGTTTTCCATTATTTTCAAAAGGTCTTCATTCATTTCCTCTCACCTTTACTGAAACGTTTCTCAACCTCATATTAGGCCCACCCATCCAAACTGGGATTCCTTGATCTGGGTCACCTTTTCCACAAGTTCCATAATAGAACTTCAAAGTGTTGTCTACTGCGTCTATTGATGAAAGAAACTCAAAAGTAGTTCCTTCAATTACAGGGAATAAAAGAGGATCATTAATTTCCCCGTTTTTGATCTCATAAGCTTCTAACCCAACATAACGCTGACCTATCCTTAAATCGTCTATGTTCCACTCCATATATGACTTCAGATAAATCCCGTCTTTAACGTCTTCTACTAGTTCATCAAAATTGTAGTTCCCGGGCATAAAGAATGTGTTTGACATTCTAACTAAGGGTTCTCTATCAAAACGAGAAGCTCTAGCTGAACCGTTACTACTCACACCAAATTTATAAGCAGAAAATCTGTCTTGTAGAAGTTCATTTATTTTTCCTTCTTTAATTAAGTACTTAGTCCTAGCTTTAATTCCTTCATCGTCTATCAAGTAAAACCCGGAACTGTTAGGCAGAGTAGGGTCATCAGCTACATTAACTGCTTCAGACCCAATTTTTTCTCCAAAGTTTTTGCCAACTAAATAACTTAATCCGGCTTGTGCAGATTCTCTACCTAGAACTCTATCAGCTTCAAATGGGTGCCCAACAGACTCATGAGCCATGATACCAGAAAGCATGTTGCTAAGTATAACATCTTTTTTACTTGGAGTAACACTTTTTCCCTTGTTTAACACAGTATCAACGCTCTTTATCTTTTCTTCCAGCGTTTTTTCTATATCCCATAGTTTAACTAGTTCGAAACCTCCACTGCCTCCAAACTCCTCGTAGAAAGTTGCACTAGCCCTATCGCTTGTCATAGTAACGCTAACTGAGATGTTAATCCTAGGTACTTTCCCATAAACTTTTGTGCCGTCTTCAAACACTATCTCCTTTTCCTCTTTTGATTCAGAATAGAATATAATGAGAGAAGAGATTTTAGAATTAACTTTCAATTGAAGCAAATTTTTCGATATGTCTATAAGAAGTTTCTGCTTTTCCTCTAAAGGGACGTTTGCCTCTTTTTCCTCCACAGTATAACTACCGCTACTCCTTTGATCTGCGGAATATCCTTTTTCCCATTCTTTTAAGGTTAGGGAAAGAGGTGTTAAATCTTCTAACCTAGATGAGGAGGCAAAATACATCCCTGAATCTTTGAATGCTCTAACGCTATACCCGTTATACGTAGAATCAGCTAAACCCGCAGGGGAACCATTTATAATAAAGAGATGCGTTGAAGTAATGCTATGTTTCCTTGTCTCGACGTACTTATAGTCCGAAAATCTCTTTATTACGTCTTCTAGTTCCATGGATATACATACTTTTTGGAATAAATAAACTCTTTTGCTATTGTAATCATAATTCTTCTTTCACTTTAACTTTTACTTATATTTTTGAAAGAATGCTTATATTTTATTTACTAAAGTTTATACTTATGATGAAAAGTTCAAATTACGTCGAGCCTTTGATAGAGTATGCTTTACCAACATACATACTGGTATTACCTACATTCGTAATAAACCAATTAAACTTACCACCAACAATAGCCTTCATGATAGCCTCAATACCTTTTAGTGGGAGAATAGTAGGAGCTTTATTCTATCAATATTTAATTAAGGTCGTTGGATCCAGAATCACTGTTATTGCTTCCCTTGTATCTTTGGGTATTCTATCAGCATTTGATGGGTTAACATCAAATGTACAATTTTTAGTTCTTTCAAGGTTCTTAGTTGGAGTGTTCTTTGGAATTTCCACATCTATTGGAGTAAGCGAAGCGATAATGAGCAGAAGCAGAATAGCTACTGGGTTAACAATGGGAGGATGGGCTGTTGGATGGATAGGAGGAAGTATAGCTTATTTTGCTTTGCATTTGTGGGAATTCATAGCAATTTCTGGATTAATAACAATTCCACTAACTCTGCTGATTAGAACTAATTTTAAAGAAAGAGAAGTGAGATTTCAATTCCCTAAGGTTTTGCCTGTATTAGTCTATTTCTTGTCGTTTGAACCGGCATTTGCATTGACTTTAGCACCATATGTTTTGGAAGAACTAGGAGAAAACGTGATGCTTTTCATGGTTATAAGCTATTCCCTTTCACTTCCTTTCTACTTGTTTGGTTATAAGCTAGGTAAGTACTTCGAATATGTGTTATTAGCAATTGCTTTGTCGTCTTTTCTGTTCTTTTATTTTGAAATACCAGAGGCTTTACTAATTTTTACAGCCTTGGGGCTGGGAATAAACTCTATAGCACCTACCATTGCTCAACGTTATGGTGCCAATGCATTAAATTCTGGCATAGCGTTAAACATTGCCGCAATTGGTGGAACAATAATTCCAGTAGTTTTCTCACAAGATATAAAAAGCGTAGCATTTCTTACCATTTTATCAATGTTAGCCCTCTTGATCATGGATAAGGAAAGCAGAAAAATTGGAGAGAAAATTCCTATTTAGCTTGATTTACTTTACTATCGTTAATTAAAAATACAAAACTTTATTTATAATTTTTTTATGAGGTAAATTATTTCTTGCTGTTTAGCTAGTTTTATAAAAACTTTAAGGGGCGCTATTTCACTTTTAAAAAAGCTAATGTTGTTTTTATTAATATCAACGTGTTCTTAGTTTAGGCGTTGTTAATATCTTTCTTAGTTTTTCCTTATAATATAAATATTAAAATTATAGGTTAAAGTCTATCTAAGTTTAACTTTCATAGTGTTACAAAAACCGATTTCTTTTAATACTTAGGTTAATAATTATTAATTTTAAAATAGATTTTCTAGGTTTGTACAAAACTCAGACACAAATTAATAAAACTAATTTAAGATACAAAATTGAATTATAGAAAAAGAAGTAAAAACTTTTACACTTATCCTTCTTCTCCTTTTTTGCCAGGGTTCTCTTCCTTGCTTTCCTCTTTTACTTGTTCTTTTGCTGTTTCTGGTAATGTTGCTAACAAGTCAGAATATGCAACCTCACCATGCATGGCATAATCCCCAATGGCTAAGTCTTTTGGTGGTGCTTGTAATGGTATGAATAATCCAATTAATTTAAGTAAACCAAATGTTATTGCAAAGTCATATACAAATACTACTACTGCTGCGAGCGCTTGTATTCCTAATTGATACCAATTACCATATAATGCACCTCTTAAACCTGGATCTATATATTGTGTTACTGCAGGGTTAGCAAAGACACCAGTTAACAGCCCACCAACTATACCTGCAATCCCGTGAGTAGAGAACACACCTAACGTATCATCAACTTTAAGCTTTGGCTCAAACTTGTATAATGATAACCATGGTATTGTACCAGAAGCTATCCCTATCAATATGGCTTCCCAGCCATTAACATAACCTGCAGCTGGAGTTATTGCTACCAATCCAGTTACAGCACCACTTGTTGCTCCAACTAATGTAGGTTTCTTAAAGAAAGCCATATCCATTAACATCCATGCGATCGCACTTGCAGCCGTTGCAATATTAGTGTTTAATACTGCTATTGCTGCATCAATCGTTGCACCTCCTGGGTCACCACCGTTAAATCCGTCCCAACCTAACCAGATTAATCCTGCTCCTGCTAAAATTAATGGAAGGCTGTGAGCTTCTAGCTTTCTTTCAGATGCTAACCTAGGCCCTACAGCTAATGCAGCAGCTAAAGCACCAACTCCAGCATCAACGTGTATTACATAACCTCCACTGAAGTCGACTGCTCCTAACTGGTTTAACCAACCTCCTGCAAATAACCAATAAGCAACTGGGCTATATACAAGTAAACTCCAGAAAGGCACAAATATCATCCAAGCTTTGAAGTTCATTCTCTCTAATACTCCACCAGCTAATA